>Ga0214917_10001389_pt1 | contig 31081 bp, 35 predicted proteins | sample LL_1208_BB_MetaG_FD_177983 | JGI IMG/M metagenome (GOLD analysis project Ga0214917, IMG submission 177983) | Freshwater microbial communities from Lake Lanier, Atlanta, Georgia, United States - LL_1208_BB | ecosystem: Environmental > Aquatic > Freshwater > Lake | place: USA: Georgia | collected... | reverse complement strand
GCGACCGGATCGACGGGGTGGACAGGCTCGACCGGTGACACGGGCAGCACAGGATACACGGGTGCGACGGGGTGGACAGGTGCGACCGGATCAACGGGATGGACAGGCGCGACCGGATCGACAGGAGCCACGGGATGGACGGGCGCCACCGGTGCTCCCGGTTTCCTGTCGGTCTCGGGCACCAATTACTCGGATTACCTTTTCTGGAATACCAATGGCACGCCGGCGTGGGCGGTAGGATCTACCTCCGTCCACCTCGGTGCCGGGGCGGGACAGAGCGGCGGTGTGGGCAGCGTCGCCATCGGCTACCAGGCCGGCTACAGCGCCCAGGGCGCCTACGCCGTGGCCATCGGTTACCAGGCCGGGTACAGCTCTCAGCCGGCCAACAGCATCATGCTCAATGCCTCCGGCGTCGGCATGACGGGCAACACGGCCAGCCTCTACGTCAACCCGATCGTCCAGACCACGGCGCAGACGAACCTCCTGTACTACGACACCGTCGGCTACGTCGTAACGACCGGAACGACCTCCGGCGCGCTGAGCACAGGCATCATTACGGCATCTCTGAATACCATCACGCCCTCGGGAGGCACGCTGGTGCTCAACGGGGGGATGACGGCGACGGGATCCATCAGCGCCGCCTCGTTCAACACGACCTCGGACTACCGGATCAAGACCGCCGTGCGCGATTTCTCGACCGACACCATCACCGTGGACACCCTGCGCCCGCGCTTCTACCACAACGAGGTGACGGGCAAGGACGAGGTCGGTTTCCTGGCTCATGAAGTCCAGGAGGCCTACCCGTTCCTCACCACCGGCGAAAAAGACGGGGAACAGAACCAGAGCCTGAACTACCAGGGCATCATCGGCATCCTGGTACGGGAGATCCAGGAGATCAAGCAGCGGCTGGCCGTCCTCGAAAAACAATAAAATATTGGAAAATATCATTTGGAACAATGATATTATTATCTCACAAGAGCGCGACGCAGCTCTTTCTCGTCCCCGGGATGGGTGATGCCCATGATGCGCTCTTTGAGAGAGAACCAGCCGATCCGGAGAGACGGATCCGAATGAAGCGCACGGTCGATGGACTCGGTCAGCATACACTCCCTGGCCGGATCGTCGTAGTACACGGCACGAGTCGTTTCAAGATCCGAACGGATGGCACGCGCCAGCCGGGCACCGATCCCGATCAGGTTGACGCTTGCCAGTGCCGTATCCACGCCCGGTGTACAGCGCTCCACGCCCATCCACTCCTCCACACCAATCACTCTCGCGCCGTCGATCCTGACCATGCCGCGGTTCACTTTCCTGTCGAACGGAACGACCGCGGACATGGGACAAACCCCGATAATCCCGTCCTCGTAGTGTTTCCACAAGTCTCGGAGCAGACGGAAAGAAGACTCGCCGTACAGGTCGTCACCGTTGATGACCACGACGCGCTCCGTCTCGTCGACGAGCGACAGCGCGGCGCAGACGGCCTCGGTCGTCCCGAACGGCTTTTTCCGCCGTGACGGATCGAACTCCTGGAAAGCAAAATCGACCGGTATCGGACAGCGGCCGACGGCTCCGCGGAAAAGCGCCTCGTTCTCTTTCCGGACAATGAGGATGAACCGATACGGGTCGCAGGTCGCGGCCTGTGTCATGGACACGTCCAGCAGCGTCTTGTTGCCCGCAACGATCGCCAGCGCCTTGGGCGACCCACCGAAGCGCGAGGACATGCCGGCGAGCATGATCGCAATGACGAGTTTTTGGGAATCCATGTTTAGATTCCAGAAATATTTTAATGATCGGATGAACACGAGACGAGTTGTCGGTGAGCGAAACCACAACATTCCGATGGATAGCTTCCTTATCGTTAGATTATCTTTATCCGGTAAACAGGCGGGAGTAGCCCTTGTCGTCTTTCTCGACCTCGATCGCGTCCGTTACAAAGTCTTTGATCGTCGGGAGGTGGCTGATCAGGAACGTGTGGTCGCTGAGGCCCGCGAGGAAGCCAAAGAGCGTGGCGATCCCGGCCACCCGCTCCTGATCCAGCACCGACACGCCCTCGTCGATAATGAAAAAGTTGCTGCGCGGAAGGAGCGAGTACTTGGCAAAGACCATCTTGAGCGCCAGATCCGTGATGAAAGCCTCCATGCCGCCGAGGTACGCCGACAGCGCCCCGCCGGGCTGCCGGAGACCGATCACGACGGCTCGCTCCTGGACACGCAGCCGCATCGGCCGGTCGTGGAGGAACTCGCCGAGGATCGAGTTGATCTCGTCCTCCATCCGGGGCAGGTGCATGCTCAGGAGGAAAAGCGGCAGGCCGTCCCGGTCGATGCAGCGGAGGAAAGTCTCCGTCTTGCGGATCTCGCGCCGCAGGCGATCCGCCTCGGCCGCGGCGGTCTCCCAGTCCCGGAGGCGCAGGAGGAGCGCCTCGCGGTCGCGCTCCTGCCGGATGATGGCTTCCGTGAGCTCTCCCGCCAGTGCCCGGCTCTCCCGCTCCTGGCGCAGGCAGTCGTCGCGATCCCGGAGGATCGCCTCGTTGCGAGCCAGGATTTCCCGATCCGTCTCTAGCCGTTCGCGGAGCGCCGTCGCGCTCCCCCGCTCCTCGTAGAGCGCGACCAGCCGCTCGGCCACGGATCCGGCTCGTTCCCGATCTTTCTCGAGACGGTTCAGGAGCGCGTCGAGCTCTCTCCGCCGCGCCCCCGCTCCAGAACGGACGTACTCGCGGAATCCCGGCTCGGCCGTCCAGAAATCTTTCATGAACTCGACCGTCTTTTCCGCCGCCATGAGCTCAAAGAGGCGGTCGTAACGAACCCTTGCCGGGTGGCAGCGGAGCGACTCCTGAAGAGTCCTGATCGCGGCACGAAGCTCCCGGTTGTGGTGGTGGCGGCGCGAGTCCTCGTACCGCCGGATCGTCTCGTGGATCTCGTCCAGCCGCTCCCTCGTCTGCCGCTGTCTTTTCTGGTGCTCCGTCCTCGAGCGGCGGTCGTGGCGCAGCTCCGTCTCGACCCATTCCAGCATCGTCTCCGGCGAGTCGTCGTTGTCCGGGAACGCCGACGGCCATGCCCGTCGCAGGCTCTTGATGCTCTCTTGGATCTCGCCGATCATGCGGTGGGTGTGGGCAACGGCCATCTCGAGCTCGAGCTCGAGCTTCTTGCGCTCCGTAAAGAGCGGGTTGCTGAGGCACTCGGCGCACGACGGGTTGAAACGCGTCTTTCTGGATTTCTTGACCTCTTTCTCGAGGTAGGCCGTGGCGGTGCGCTGCCCCGACCACGCGGAGACCCTCCTCCGGAGGTTTTCCGCCAGACCCTCGATCTCGGGTGGGAGCTCCTGCGGCGGCGTGGTCAGCACCCGCTCCAGCGCCGTTTTCTCCGCCCGCACGTCTTCGATCGTATTCCGGAGCGCGTCCCATTCTTTCAGAGACACGGCGACACGACCGTCCCTGTTCTCGGGCTCGAGGGCGGCCTGAAGCCGACCCGTCTCCTCCTCGGCCGCCTGCTTGACGGCCTCCCATGCCTCTCGGATCTCTGCCGCGTGATCCAAAAAATCGCGGTACTCGGCGTAAAACCCCTGCCATTCTTTTTCAGAGCGATGGATCCATGCCTGAGCCTCCTCCGGAATCTCGCCGTCGCTCTCAAAGCCGGCGAGCCGGTCGCGCTCCGCCCGCAGCGCCGCCTCATCGGTCGTCCGCGACAGCCGGTCGCGGACTCGTTCCAGTTCGGCGATCTCGGTCTCGACACGCCGGAGGCGATCCCGGAGGTCTTTTTCTCGTCCGGCCAGCTCGTCGGATCCGGTGAGGGCGCACGGCTCGAGGCCGCGGATCATGTCCTCCGCGCGCGCGCGGAGCTCCTCCTGTCTGCGCTGCTCCTCCGCCAGCCGCTCGCGCGAACGACCGGTCTCCAGCCGCTCGAGCTCTTCCCGCAGAGCCGCCCTGGAGCCGTCGCCCATCCGCCCGGTGTACACTTTTTCCTCGGCGCGCAGAGCCTTGACCTCCTCGTCTTTCTCCTTGCGGAGCGCGTCGAAGCGATCCAGACCCAGCAGCGAGTACAGAAAGTCTTTCCGGTCTTTCTGCGTGAGCTCGCGGAACGGCCGTTCTTTCTGCTGGAGGCACACGCTCGTAAAGACAAAGCTCTCGTAGGTGCCGAGGAGCGACTCAATCACCCGGTCCGTCTTCTTGCGGTGCTCCTCCGAGAGATCCACCCAGTCGTCACCGTTGCGCTGGTAGAGGTGCTCGACCACACGGATCCGGTCGTCTTTCTGCCGGGTGCACTCTTTTACGACCTTGTAGCCACGCCCCCCGACAACAAACTCCAGCTCGCCGGTGCTCCTTTTCTCGAGCGAGTGGATGATCTCTCTGGGGATCGAGTTGCCGTGCGACGACCGCGTAATCCGGCCAAAGAGGAGGAAAGTGATGATGTCGATCAGTGTTGATTTGCCGGCGGAGTTCTTGCCAAAGATCCCCGTGATCGTGGAGGGCGTGAGCCGGGACACGTCGATCTCGTTGCCGGCGCCGTAGCCAAACATGTGGCTGAACCGCAGCCGACGGATCTCCCACGAGAGCGCGGCCGTCTTTTTCTCCGGCTTGACGTGCTTGTGGTAGTACTCGAGCAGTTCGCCGATCATCTCCTCGGCCAGGACGGGATCGCCGCCCTCACAACCAAAGACGTACTCCCGGATCCATTTCTCTTCGCTGCCACAAGAGTCGATCGTCGCGGCCGTCTGCGCGGACGCGGCCGACACCGCCGGCCGGTCGGTTCGTTTCTGGATCCGGACGTCCGGCCGCGCCCTCGCGAGGTGGTACAGGAAATCCCGGTTCGCGTCCTCGTCGTCCGTCATGACGACGCGGAGGCTGGCTCGCGCCGGCAGCGCACGCCGGAGATCGTCCGTGTCCTCCCACCGGAAGCACGGCCCGTCGTCGTACAGCACCTCGATCGTCCCGGCCGCGTCCAGGACGGCCTCTTTGAAGGCAAACGGGTTGGGCAGGCGGTGGAGCACGGACGCGCCACTGTCCAGATCCCAGCACAGCACGCCGTGGTCGTTATCCGTCTCGCCAAAATTCTGCGAAATCAGCGAGCCGGCGTAGGCGACACGCCTGGCCTTGTCCATGTACTGATGCCGGTGGATGTCGCCGAGCATGACAAAGTCGTAGCCCTCAAACTCCTCGACCGTCTTTTCCGAGAATTCCGAGGTGTAGCCCAATAAATTTTTCCAGCCGAGCAGCGAGCCGTGGTAAAGAGCCACGAGCGTCAGACCCTCCCACGCGGCCGGGAGGCCGCGCGGCGGCGCGATCCATGCCGTCTCCGCGTCGAGAAGCGAGTTGACGCCAAAGACCACGGTGCCCACGCGGTAGTAGCCCGACTCTTTCAGAAACCAGAGGTTGGGGACGGGCCGCTCCCAGAGGATGGACGTGAGGCTGTCCGTCCGAGCCCGGTTGTTGAGAAGGGCATCGTGGTTGCCGGCAATCACGATCGTCGGCGCCAGGCCGCCGAGGCGCTTCAGCAGCGAGTAGCAGAGGATCGTACACTCCGGGGTGAGCTCGACCTTGGTATGAAAGACATCGCCGGTAATGACGATTACGGCATCGCCGCGGCGCGGATGATCCGCGACAAACGCGCAGAGCTCCCGGAAAACGCCCTCGTACTCCTCGTGCCGGGAAAAGAGACGGATGTGAATGTCCGAGACGTGAAAGACGAAACGACGCGAGTCGTTTTCGATCAGGGTCTCGACGCGCATGGGTTTCTTGACGCAGTAAAAAAGAAACGAATGCCGTCATCATTTTTTTTTCCACAAGCGGCCGTCGCGCATCTCGTACCTCTGGTCGAAAAGATCCTCCAGGGACAGGTCGTGCGAGATGCAGATCACGGTCCGCTTCTGCCGGAGAAGCCGGATGATGTCGAGGACAAGCGCCTTGGTCTCTGGATCAACGCTCGTGGTCGGCTCGTCCAGGACCAGGATCGGGGCATTGCGGAAGTAGCAGCGGAGGAGCAGGATGACCTGTTTCTGACCGCCGGAGAGCCGGGTGGCATCCTCACGCTTCAGGAATCCTTGTATCCGGGGATAGATCGGCATGGCCTCCAGCCGGGCATTCATCTCTTTCCAGGCTCTGGATTTTGGTGCGACGCCGTAAAAGACGTTCTCGAGGGCGGGACGACGGAAGACCACCATGTTCTGGTGCATCATGGCGACGTGCTCCCGAACGTAGCCAATGTCGGCGTCCCGGATCGAGACGCCGTCCAGCAGGATCCGACCGGCGGTCGGGTGCATGAACCCGAGCAGCAGCAGCCCGAGCGTGGACTTGCCGCTGCCGATCTCACCGGTGATGAGCACGTTCGACGGGAACGGGAGCGTCAGGCGGATGCCGTCCAGGATCTTTTTCTTGCCGTACGCGAACGAGACGTCCTCAAAGACGATCTCGTTCCGCGTGATGAAGTCTTTCCTGGTGCCGTGGTGGATGTACGAGAGATCCAGGCTATCGCCGAACTCGTTGTCCAGGACGGTCGGACCCACGTGCGAGATGGCGTCCGTGCACCGCCGGATCAGGTTGCTGAACGCGCGGCTCATGAGGAGGACGGCCGTCGTCAGGATGACCAGCTTGTAGATCGGGATGGAGTCCTGTATGACCATCCGCGAGCACACAATCAGGAGCGCGCACATGAAAACCGCGAGGATCACGATAAAGACCGTCTTGAGCGTGTTGATCCGGCGGAGCTCCCTGTGAAACGCCTCGCGGAAGCGCGCCTCGTACCGGTCGAAGCGCTCTTTCTCGAATTTCTCCGTGTTGTTCAGGAGGATGTTGTGGCTGTTCTTGAGGAGATCCTCGAACTGATCCACCAGGCGTCCCTCCTCCCGGAAGCGCGCGTAGCTCGAGTGGCAGACGCGGTAGAAGAACGTGATGAACACCGTCATGAAGACGATAAAAAAGACCACGGTCGCGCACCCGATCGACCAGTGGATGAAAAACATGTAGATGCTGAAAAACACGACCGAGAAAAACAGCGGAAAGACGTACGTGACCGAGGCATAAAAATTATCAAAGATGTAGGCCGGGATCTTGAGCAGCTTGGCAATGACCTCGCCGTCTTTCAGGTTCAGCGTGCCGACCCGCTTGTCCATGATCTGGTGGTACAGATCCGAGCGGATGCTCCGGAAGAGGTTCGGCACGATCCGGCTGTAGAGCGTCTCGGACGTGAAGAAGAGCAGCACGTTAAAGACAAAGATGATGAAAAACAGACCGACGTACATGGTGAAGGCCGGGATGTCCTTGTTGCTGACGGCCAGGAACACCATACCGGAGAGCCAGCTCATCAGGATGATCTCGATCGGGAACGCCGTGATGTTGAGCAGGCTGTTCCCGATCATGAGAGCCTTGTTTTTCTTGTAATAATTGTGAAAGAGATCAATGTACATTTAATGGAACGGGAAAAAAAAAAATATTATATCCTCCAACGACATGCCGATGCTCAGCGGAAATATCGAATCTGAAATTTTTATTGATCTAAAAAACAAAATGACGACAGAGGAGCAAGAGGAGAAGCGCAAGCGGATCATGAAAGCAACGCTGCGGCAGCTGATGGACAATGAAAAATTCAACCGACGACTCTTCGAGCTTTATCTGGAAAAATACAAGGGCGACATCGACTGGCTGTTCAATCTGGCCATCTCCAAGAACAATAACTGCGCCCTCAAGATCCTTGCTCAGAGGATCAATCCCGACTCCGAGATGATCCGCGGAGCCACTCGTTTCCTCGGCCAGCGGTACAGGTTCTTGAGGGATCCGGTTTCGTGGCCAGACATGCTGCTCCGGCTGCGACTCTTTTACGGGTTCATGGATGATCCTTCGGAGGTCTTCAAGGCGGTGCCCATTACCGATCATTACCCGCTCTACCTGGAGCTGCTGGGAGAGGTTCGCGACGCACAATACCGGGAACGGCTCCTCTCGGCACTGAAAACACACTACCGCATGGATCGTATGGAGAAAGTGGATCTGAGGATACTCCGTGACGTGGGGAACGTGGAAGAGATGAAAGACGTCCTTACGCGGTACCTGTATGACGCCATGGCGGAAAAAGAATGGCCGGACGACAAGATCATCCGGTTGCTGAGAGCCCTCCCGTGGTTGGTCTCTGACCGCAACGTTCTCCACCTGGCGGTTCTCAAGAGGCGTGTCGACGTCGTGGTGGAGCTCCTCCGCCTCGGTGCAGACCCTCTCGCGCGGGACGGAGCCGGCAAGACGCCGCTCCATCACGCGCTCCGCATGACCAGGCAGCACCAGGTCATTACCGCGCTCATGAGCAAGATCGGGAGCCTGTCCTCGATCATACAGATCTGTCTCGAGGTTCTGCTGGACTCCGACGGAAAGGATGAAGCGCTCCTGAAAGTGATCGAGACGACGGCCGGTGGACTGAAGGTGCTGGATGTGACGGAGGAGCAGTTCCGCCTGATGGATCGGGCCATCAAAAAGGTCGACCGGCTGAAGCACGTCTTTCTGCCCGTCTTTGCCAAAGCCGGGTTCAGGAATCGGGTAAAGAATCTCATCCGAGCGGGCGCTCGTGCCGAGCCGGTGGGCTCGGTCGAGATGAGGACGCTGATGCGCGAAGAGATGGATCGGTTGCGGGAAAAACGGATCCAGCAAGAGACCCAGGCACGGCAGCTCGCGCTCTCACCCGAGATCGTGGCTCTGGAGCGCGAGGTGTCGGCGGGACTCGGCGTCTACGACGCTTCCGCGCTCGGCCTCGGTGCCGCGCCGGTGATCCGTGCCGAAGCACCCGAGGAGCTCTCACCGGCCGAGATCCGGTTCATCACCGAGCGACCGCGCGTCGCCGGTGATCCGCTGCCGCGGCTGTACAGACGCTTCATCCAGGGTCAGCGACAGCTCCTGGATCAGATCCGTCAACACATCCCGCCGACGTACCGGATCGTCGTGGCGCCCGACGTCTCGTCCAGGTACAAGGACGAGAGCGGCATCTGGACGCGCCCGCTCCGAGACGACGAATTTCAAGACATCCCCGAAGACATGCGGAAAGAATGCCAGAAAAGAAAATACTGGCACGAGATCGTCTCGGGCAGCCGACAAGAGACCATGAAGAGTCAGAAACCACTAAGCGAGTACCGAGAATTCCTGGAGGACATCCTCACAAACGTCGAACGGATCCGACAGGCATCGCATGAGCCGGATCGGCAAGACGTCATCCCTATCCGATGGACGGACGATCCGGACGTGGTCGAGCGTCGGCGAGAGCTCGCCGAAATCTTTGAACCGGTAATCCAAGGGCTATACAACGGGCTCCAGAAAAAGACGGTCGTGCTGGCCATCGACACGATCAACGTGCTGCGCCGGCGGGATCCTGCCCTGCGCGAGCTGGACTATACCGATCCCGGATTCCAGCAGCGGATGGACGAGAGCTTCGAGCGCCATCACAACGACATTGCCGGGGCGCTGGAGACGGCCGTCGATCGGACGACGATCGTGTGGGTGTATCCGCGGATCGACCAGCGGGAAGACGTCCGCCTGCGGCATACCACGGCTGGCGGCAACCACCGGCGCGTCGTAATCTCTCTGGCGGTGCGTCTCGACGACCTGCGCTTCACACGGAGTCTCGACGACTTTTTTCTGTTGTCGCTGGCCGTGTTCTACCGGCGATCCACGGCCGAGAAAGTCACGCAGACCGGGCTGGTTCTGGTCTCGGGAGACAAGTTTCGGGACTGGAGCGTGGACGTCCGAGGGCTGGACGCGGCCTGGGAGGGCGACGACTCCCAAAAGATCCAGCAGCGCGCCAAGCGGCTGATGGCATGAAACGATTTTGTAAAAAAAATATTGGTAGAAGATAGCGATGGCTTATTTTGGACCCACCGACCTGGATTTCTTGCGCGGGTGCAAGAAAACCGTCTGCTCGCAGCACGAGAACGGCGTCCTCGTCTACACCTATCCCCTGACCGCACCCGTCCCTTCGGGACTGAGCCTCCTCAGGGCCTACGACTTTAGCTCGTTCACGCGGAACGTCCCGTTCCCGTGGAATCTCCAGGCACTGGAGGGCATCCCTTCTCCCGTCTTTCCGTACTATCAGGTGCGTCCCTCGTTCTGATCCATACAAAATATCTCGGCATCCTCGAGGATGCCTCTCGTGATGACCCGCCTGGCCTCCGCCCGGCTCTCCCGGAGGACGCGGGAGAGCTGCTGATTCATGACCCGATCCCGCTCCCGCTCCTGGAGCTGTCTCCTCCGGCGGTCGCGCCGCCGCCGGATCCGGGAGGGCATCTCGAACTCTGTGTCGTCCATCCAGAGGATATCGGAGGCCACCACCGGCCACACGGACGTTTCGTTTGGAATGGAGAAAGCCAGCATCACCACACCCCTGAGGAGGCCGCGACAGAAAGGACACCTGGGATCGACGAGGCGGGCAAGGCACGACCGGCACAGGATGTTGGGACAGCACGGCTTGGAAGACCGCTCCTGCTCCGAAACCTCAGTGTAGCAGACGCCACACTCCATTCCCTATTTTCTTGAACAGGAAAAAAAAATGATGGTCTCTTTCGTTCATTTCTTGAACCGCCAAGGATGAACCGCGTGCAGAGAATCATCGAGCCTTTCGGCCTCGGATCGCTCGAGCCCGAATACGGGGAAGAGGTTTTCCTCACCGCTCCCACCGAGGAAGAACCCCTTGTCGTACGACGGCGTGCCGAACCGCTGCTGCCCTCGCCGCCGCCGGCGGCTCTGCAGCCGGAAAGGAGCCATCATAACCTCACGACGTCGTCGCGCCTCCATGCCGTCCGGCTGGGCGGGTTCTACGAGGTGAATCCTTTTTTCGTCTTTCACAAGGCGGCCGCGCTGACCGGGCTGCCGCTCCAGTCGTTCTATTTTTCGACGCTGGCCGACGGCAGCCAGTTCTGCGTCCTTGTCTTTTCCGACGCGTCCGAGGCCGACAAGGCCTACGAGCGGCTCAGGTATTTTCCGTTCCATGCGACGGTTGCCTCGGTGGCTCGGCTGCAATGAGCTGGCGCCGCTCCATGTTGTAGATCTTTTCCAGGAGCTCTTCTTTGGAGATGTCTTCCGGGACGACCTCGTTGTAGTTGTGCTCGTACATCTGCCGCAGCTTGGCGCATTCCCTGTCCTGGAGCACCCGGCACACCCCCTCGATCTGTTCTTTCTGTTCGGGCGTCAGGAAAGGATCTTTTTCCCGGATGGACGACACGGATTCACCGGGCGGGAGACGGCTGGTGAGGAAATAATCTCCTTCTTCTCGGACGATCGCCGTCTCGACCCCAATGTCCGTGGCCTCGTATCTCTGCTTCTGCTCGGGCGGCGTGTCTTTCCATTGCTGGGCGAGCTCTTTGGAGATCAGCATCATGTTCCATTCCGGATGGAGGCTCTTGATCGTGGGATAACGCTCCCGAAAGAACTGGTTGTAGGGCGTCGGCTTCCGTGGCTTCTTGTTCTCCACCACGACGTACCGGATCCGCCGGTTGTCCGGGAGGGTCTTCCACTCTTCGCGCAGCATCGCCATGATCTCTTTCCTCGAGCGCTCGGGATGTTCTTCCTTGCGCTTGCGGTAGTGTTCGCGGAGATACAGCGAGAACTTGGAGCGGACGCTGATCCCCGGGGTCTTTTCCCAGAGGTCGACCACCAATTTCCTGGTCAGGTCGCACTCCAGGATAAGCAGGTACAGGAACTTGCGCATCCTCGTGTTCATGTTTTTTCATCGGTGGATATTTTCCTTTAGATGAAAAAATTGATGTGTGAGACGTGGCGGGGACGAAAACGAAAAGATGGACAAATGCGTGGCCTGTCCCCGCTGCGGCAAGAATTATGCTTCGAGAAAGACCCTGTACGGTCACGTAAGATACATCAAGACACGGTGTGAACCGCGGGTGGCCGACCTCTCCGTCGAGGAGTGCCATCTCTGGGTGCTCGAGCTGCCGATCGAAAAGGAAGAGGTGCCGGACAAAAAGAAAAGGACGCCAACGAAAGAGAAAGAGACACCCACGGTGTCGGACGAGCTGCTGGAGCGGCTGAGACTCCTGGAAGGACGCGTCCACGCGCAGGAAAGACAGATCAAGAGCATGGAAAAAGAAATTGCGGCGCTCCGGCGAGCGCCAGAACGCAAAAAGACGAAACCACAACCGCCCGTGGAAATCGCCGATCACCTGGCGGCGGAGGATCCGGCGTACTCGTCGACCGTGGCGTTCCCGCTCCCGAAAGAACCCGGCGTCTACCTCGGCGACCTCCAGGGACTGATTGAAGACCTCTTTTTCGACCCGGATCGCCCGTCCACACATGCCTGGCGGCCCGGTCCGAAAAAAGACACGACGGTTCTTTCGGAAGGCAAACGCCGATGGTCATCCCCGGATCTCCTCGAGAACCACCTCATCACGATCGTCTCGCTGGCGGTCAACCGCATCGTCAACGAAGAGGTCTTGGCCGGGCGTCTCGTCCAGACCGCGGGCGGCCTCCAGTACCGAGACGAGGGATGCGACAAGGGCTTGAAAGAACTGGTTCATTTTGCCACCACGGGCGAATGGTCTTGTTTCCTAGCCAGAAAAAAGTACGGCAATGTGGACATCGATCGGCTCACGACGCTCATCCGTCGATCAGGTCGAGTGGGCGGATCGGGCTGATGCCGGTATCGTCATCGGTGCGACCGCTCAGCAGACGGTCGATGTAGTGCTCCCGATCGAGTCCTTTCTCACCGACCATAGCGGCGAGGGTTCGGAGCGTCAGCGTGTCCAGGAACTCGCGCGAGAGGCCGTCTCTTGTCGAGTCCAGAAAGTGCCGGAGCGTGGCTTTGGTTTTGCCGTGGACGGACGGGAGGAACGGGATGTGGAGGCTGTCGGCGCGGCGCCGCGCCTCCTCCAGGAGGTCTTGTCTCTTCATGCTGCGGGGCTCGACACGGCCGGTCGGTGATGTTCAGTTTTCTGGAAGCGGTCGCTGGAGCTGCCGCAGGCTGTTCTCGATGAGCCGGTGCTGCTCGACGAGCGCGTCGAGGACGTTTTTTTGTTCGGTGAGGGATCGGTGGACGTGCGCCCGGTGCTCCAGGAGGTGACCCTCGTACTCACGCGAGCGCAAGAGGCACAGACAGACGGCGCAAGGGATCAGCCGTTCCGGACACCACCGTTCGGCGTGCTCCGTCTCCTGGTCGACCCGGATCCGGGCGTCGCAGCCTCCGCAGCGTGTGGTTCCGTGTCTTGTCCGATGATGATGATCGAGATCGTCTCTCAAGACGTACGAGCCGCACGAGCCGCAATACGCGTGCCTGGAGCACAGGAAATAATGGTAGATCATGTCCTCTCGTTTCATGACGAGGCGACAGGCACACTCGACCGAGAACGAGGGACAGTCGCGCAGGAGGTGGGCGTACAGCCGGATCTGCGTGTCCTCGTGCTCCCCACAGAACGGGCACGGATGCCGGACGGCATCTCTTCCCATCAAGAAAAAATCCGGGCGCACGGCGAGCGTAAGGGTCAGGCGTGACAGGTTGATCTGTACCGGACAGAAAAGACATTTCTTCTCCAGATCACGCGCGCCGGGATTCTTGTGGAGCTGGAAAAAAAAGAATGCACATCGGAGGCAGAGCCTCGTGAACGTGTGGCAGTGGACGCCGTCCCGCACAAAACAGGGAAAGCACTGGCACTCGACGGGGATGAGGGCGGCCTCCATGCAGATGGTGCACGGCGTCTCCATTCCTATCCATGGCCATTTTTTTTTTTGTCGTGCTCTCGGATCACGTCCCAGTCCATCCGGAGGTTGCACAGCCCGGAACCGATCTGCGCACGCTTGCCGCACATGATATTGGCCGAGACGGATCGGAGGACGTCATTCTCGGCATAAGAGCCCGCGTGACAGAAATGATCCAGCGACTCCTCGAACGAGCTCCTGGATAGGACGCCCATCTGTTCCTTTTTCATCCCGTAGCGCGATACCGAGATGATCATGCCCTGGTGGGTCATGATGTCGACCAGGAGCACGATGTGGGCAGGATTGATGAACGTGCCGTCGGAAGAGACCACGTCCGTAAACTCGTCGATCAGGAATTCCCGTGTGGCCTCGATGCCGAAAGAATTATAAATGTCCCACATGTTGTTGCTGGTGACGTCCTCCGTGGTCACGTAGGGGAGACACAGGATCTCTGTGAAATTCGACCCGTGGGTCTGGATGTGCCACCGATCCCCCACCTGCCGGTAATGATATCCTCGTATGCCCGGGATTCCGCAGACATCGATCTCGAGAAGCCGCTGCCGGACGACCTGCTCGAGGTACATCCGGATGTGATCCGTCTCGCCGCAGGAGGGAAAGTTCTCCGGTGGAAAGATCTCGCTGGTGTCCACAAAGATATCCAGCTGTGCCACGTGCAGGGGGCTGATGACGCAGGCCGCATCGCTGAAAGATTTTTCAATCTTTTCTTTGATCTTGACCATGGAGATCTTGTGTTGGAGCATCTGCTCCTGATCCAGGCGGAGCGTGATCCCGGCCTGGTAATCCCGGAAGCGGCTGCCGTACACCGTCTCGAAGGCTCCGAACCAGTATTCTTCTTCCCTCGATAGAAAGACCTGCTCGTGCACAACCAGCCGATGGAGCGTGAAATGGACGAGCGAATCACCGACGAGGCGACGGATCTGGCGAGGGCTCGTAACAGAAGCCGTCAGCCCGAACGTGCACATGGTCGTTTTGGGTTCTTTGGTGGCATTGAGGAGTTCCAGGAAACGGGGCACGCCGGTCACGACCGTTGCCACACAGAGACCCGAGGAATGAAACGAATTCAGCGTGAGCTGAGTCTGGCGCTCCCCGATGCTCTGCGCACACAGAATCCCGACACCCTCGCCGGCGTCCGCGATGGCTTCTTCTGTTTTCTGGACTAGGACGTCCCGGATCTCCGCCAGATCCGTAAAATCGTCGTGGACGGACTGCTCGGCGAGCTCCCGGCGCAGCGCGTCCAGCATCGGTCGGAGCAGCGCTCTTTTCTGCTCCGGGAGGAGGTATTCCGGGAAGCAGGCCGGGAGGTCTTTCAGGAGGTACTCGATTTCCGCGGGGGTGAGCCTCCTCATTTCTGGCAGACGAGACGACCCGATCCTCCGGATCAGTTTTCTGTGGACGGCTTGCCGGCGAACAGCTCCGAACCCATGCCCTCCAGGTACGTCAGGCACGTAATGATGAAAGGATCGTTCCGGCGGAAAATCCGCTTGATCATGACCCGGCCGTTTTCCTCTATCCGCCTCCCCAGGGACTCGTAGTGCATGTCTTTGTGGTAGAGCAGGACGACAAAGTTGAGGTCGTTCTCAAAATCTTTTTTCTTGAAGATGAGCCGCTGGCCCTCGTACGGCATGCCGGTCGACGCGTCCAGGAGCAAGACGTTGACTTTCAGATCCATGAATTTCTGGACGCTCAGAAAGATGAAAAGGTTGAGCCACTTATTCGGATCGCGGATCTCCTGGAGGAAAGCCTTGTGCGCCTCGTTGACGATGAACTCAAAGATCGGATACGAAAGCAGGGACAGCTTCTGGATGACCCGCTGCCGCTGCTCCTCCGGCATCTTGGGAACGGACGGGTCGACCTTTTTTTCGAGATCCAGGATGAGCTTCTGGATCTTGGTCTTGTAGATGTCGAACCATTTCTCGCGCACGTCCTCGATGAACGACCGCCCCTCGCGGCTGGCCTTGGAGCACTCCATGTCCCACAGCGGCAAGACCTCCCGCTCCACCGTGGCCGGATCGAGCAGGAGGAACAAAATCCTCACGGCACGCCCGTTCACGTCGTATTTCTGGAGGAACTCCTCCTGCTTCTCCAGGATCTCGGGGATCGTGTGGATCATCCGCCGCATCATCTCGATGATCTGGAGGAAAGCCATCGTCCCGTTCTGGATCGTAAACCAGTCCTCCTGCCCGATCTTCCCCGCCAGCTCCTCACGGGCTCGCCGTATGTGATCCTCCCGCCGCTCCTCGTCGAGCTCGCGGAAGCTCTTGAAGGCCTGCATCACCGCGTAAAAGAAACAGGATCCCGAGGAGTCGGTCCCGGTCCTCACGAGCTCCGTGCTCAAGACCTTGGTGGGATAAACATCGGTCTTGTTGGGTTCCAGGAACTGCATTTTTTCCGCCAGGACGCCACGCCTTAGATCTTTTCAGACCACCTCAAAGCCCTGGATGGTGGTGGGGAAGGCCGTGTCCTGGGGACACAACGGTGTCTCGGAGGCGTAGACGCGGAGGAGACCGTTATGGATCATGTCGGAGAGGAAAGCATCGACCTGAACCTCGAAGCGCGATTTCTTGACGTTCCGGAAATAAGCCAGGATCTTCAGGATACCGGCGGGTGAAATCAGATAGCAGTTGGTCTGGAAAAAAGTGGATGCTCTGGACAAGAGGAAGCAGCGATACGGCAGACTGGTAACCGGGATCAGCGTCCCCATGACCTGGTAGCTGAGAAGAAAGACATCGGCATCCTCCGGGAAATGGTTGAGGATGACACGGAGGTGTGATTGGAATGCCGGGATCGGGTCGGAGTCGTCCTCCAGAACCAGGGACACACGATTTTTAGTCGCGAGTTTTTCCCACAGGGTCAGGTGAGACAAAAAGCAGCCCACGGCTCCGGGCGTGAGCTCGGCGTGATCGCGGCGCACGCCCGTCCTGACCGTCCGGGCGAGGGCGCGCTGTCCTTTTTCGGTGAGGTAACCGACGTACCGGTTCCAGCGGCCGTTGCGCGTGTCGACGGCGGGGAAGAAACGGACACGGATGCCCTGGCCGGCAAAACGCCGCTTCAGCGCGGCCTGTCTCGCGTGCTCGCGAGGGAGCGAGATGGCATGAGCCTCCAGCCATGCATTGTCGCGGCGCCAGAACAAGATCGTTGCCAGGACGAGGCATAACAATAAAAGAATAACCAGGCTCGCCCTCATCATGCTTTTTATCTGATTTGCGAAAAAAAAAACCGTCTTAACGCTGCAAAACGAGAGCCATCAAAAAGATGCCCATCCCTCTCTCGGATCCGATCCTGCGCGTCTTTTCTACCGGTTCGGAGGACACCCGTGTCCTTTCCTGGATCGCCCGTCATTTCAGCGGGGCAGACGTCCTGTGCCTGTCCTCCGAGGCGGCGGTGCTGGAAGCATTCTCGGTCTGCCGGGTTCATGCCGAGGACGGCCGCGCCCGCTACGCGGTGGCTTTCTTTCAAGACCCGGGCGCGTACGATCGGCTGGCGGGCCGTGCCCGCCTCCTCGTCTGTCCCCGCCGCTTCCCGTTCGGTCGCCCGGTCGGCGGCTTTTTTGTGGCCGGCTCGGACGACGAGACCGTGCCGGATCTCGGGCGCTTCCCGGATGCCGTCCTGGCGGTCAACCGGCTGATCCGGCCGGTCGAGAAGAGCCACCGCACAGTCCTATACCTCTCGTACTACCGAGACGCGAGCGACGCGCGTCAGCAGGAACTCGAGGAGTGTCTCCTCGTGAACGCGCTCCACCCGGCCATCGATCGGGTCTTTGTCCTGGACGAGACCGGGACGCTCGTCACGCCGTTCCGGAACGTCCTCGTCGTGCGCGTCGGCTCGCGACCCACTTTCCGCGACTTTTTCCGGTTCGCAAACTCGGTCGTGGTGGGCACGGACGTCGGCATCCTCATCAACTCGGACGTCCTGCTGGGCGACGGCTTTGAGCGCATCCGGTTGGCGGAGAAACAGGTTTTTTGTCTGTCGCGGCACGAGCCGCGGGACGATGGCATCCCGCGGCTCGAGGTGGGTGGCGGGAGCCACGACTGCTGGGTGTGGCGCGGCCGGATGGTCGAGGAGATCGGGGATTTCTGCATGGGCAAGTTCCTGTGCGACGGCGTCCTGGCCGGCGAGCTCCACCGGGCGGGCTACGCGCTCAAGAACCCGGCTCACGGGCTCTTTGTCTACCACCACCACCGCTCCGGTGTCCGGAACTACGGCCACCACGACCTGATCCGCGGCCCGCGGACCGGCGTCGTCTTCTCGCGGCACGACAACGTGTTCCGCGCGCAGGATCAGTACGACGACGGGACGAACTAGCCCCTCCGCCAAAGGGATCGCAGCTTCTCGTTGTTGATGATCCGGTACGCGGCACCGAATGCCTCGCAGGGATCGTTGAGGTCGGCCTCCAGGTAATCGGCCCGGTCGATTGTCTCGTCCTCGAGGTGGCGCTCCAGGATGATGGCCATGACGCGGTACGGGGAACACACGACGATCTCTTTCTTGACGGCCTCGGCGGCGAACGAGTGCATCCTCATGGCCAGGCCGCGGACGTCCTGGCGGGACGTCAGGAGCGGGTTCTTGACAATCAATGCGTGCTCCTGTACTTTCACCCTCCGCCCGTCGTCCGATCTGGTCATGACCCGTTCCCAGACCGTCATGCTCATGAGGCATCGGCCGTCCCGTCTGACCAGCACGAGGTAGCCGGCACAGCCGCTCCGCCGCTGGATGCTCTGGGCGATGGGGCGTCGGAGATCGATGGATCGGAAAACGGACGCGCCACGAAACCATCCAAAGTACGAGAGATCAGGATGGGGCAGGCGCAGCGCGAGCTCGAGGACGAGGATCGTGTGGCGCAGCGTCTCCTCGTACTCCTGCCGACCCCTCCTTACGACGGTCTCCTCCAGGAAAAGCGCCAGCGTCGCATGCATCAGGTCGAGAAAAACTCGGAGGATCTCCTCCGCCGGCTTTGGCGAGAGCGGCAGGCACCACCATCTCAGGCTTTCCGCGTCCGTCGCGTGCGGGACGGCCCCTAAAAGGACGTCCAGCCGCTGTTCCGAAACAGAGCGGCGCTCCTCGAGCGCCGCCATCTTTTTGTCGTGCGCGTGGACAGCCCGGTCGCGCTGCTGCTGGCGCGACATGAGCCAGCGCTGCTCCTGCTGTTTTCTAGTTTCCAATTCTTTCTGGAAAGGCTGGATCGGGTGTCGTCCGCGCAGGAACGCGAGCACGGCCGGCAGGTGTCGGTCGTACACCGGCCTGGAGCACAGACGGAGCAGGGCGTCGTAGTCTTGCGGAGTCGCCGGGCGTCGCTGAACTCTTTTCCACAGAGAAGAATCGTAGACTTTTTTCCCATCTGTCGCGCGGACGGAAAGACCGGTGGCATAAAAGACGACGGCAGAAATCCTCTGGTCGTCCGACACAAAGCTCAGCGCGTCGCCGAGTTTCCATTCCACAGACATGTCTTTAGCGTCGGCAGGATTTTTTCCTCTTGATCCATAGAAATGGATTCGAAAAAGACGAGCATGATCCTGCTCCCGGCGGTCTCGAAAACCGGCGAGACACCGCCCTGCCGCCTCTGGTTCGAGACGATCGTAAGACCGATCCTGAAGCCTCACGAGACGCTCTACGGCTTCGAGGCCACGCCCGAGCACTGCAAGTTCTTTATCCGCAAAAATTGAAGGCTCGGTTCCGAGCGTGTCCCGCCTCGCAAGATGATGGATATCCGACTGGTAGACAAGATCGACGTACAGATCCGACTCACCGGAGACTCGCCCAGGATCCTCATCCTCCGCCAGGCCACGGAGTGGACCATGGATCAGCTCCGCGAGCTCGTAGAGTTCGCCAAGACTCTGAAAGACGAGCCGCTCCCACACCTTGTCCGCATCCGCGACCCGGTCGCGTGCACGCTGATGGTGTGCCGCTGAAAAAAAAATCTTGTCTCACAGCAGCGCGACCCATGACCGCACTCATGAGCTATTTCCGCCAGGTCGTGTCCTACCCGCTTTACCGACAGATCATCTTTCCCGTTCCTTGCCACTATTTGTACCATCACCGCTTCGTGGACGACGATGTGGAGAAAGCACTAGGCGTTGTCCCCGAGCATTTCACTGCCGAGCAGAAAGCGAGCCTCGGACGCTTTCTCCCGCTCTGTCCGCGGGCCGTAAACACCGACGGTCTCGTCGGCATCCTGTGGACTCAGGGAGACGTGCCGCTCTTTGCGGTCATGAACCGATTCCCGTCGATCCCGATAAGGCGGTTTCGGGTGGCCGTCGTCCCTTTTGAGAAGCTCCGGCCGTGAGCCGCAACACGCCGGCATTTCTGAAATCATGGAGAGTAATCTTTTTCTCGATTCATAAATGAATCCACGAGTCTTTTTTTTGTGCCTGCTCGTCCTGTTTATCGTGGGATTCAGGCACGCGCGTGTCTACAACACGCTCCTCGAGGCGTATACTATTGTGATTACGGACTCGCGGAAAGGAATACAGATCGCTCGGCTGGAGGCTGAGCTCCGGTCATGCAGCAGGAGAGGACAGGACTGGGTGCGCTGCGCGCGGATCGGTGAACGGCTGTGGCAGGCAAGGACAGACCGGAACGACCTCCACGCCATGATCCGGGTCACCGTCCTTCTGCTCTCGTTATTCCTCCCGGTGGACGTCGACCAGGGTGTCCGCTACGCGTACCTCGCCCTCGTGCTCGTCGTCCTGCATACTTGTTTCACGCTGCTGACGACCGGACGGCGACAAGAAAAGCAACAACAAAAGACGACGAGACGGGGATCGAGGATCCAGCCCGCCGAGACGTCTCCCATCCCGGCGCTCCTTGAGAGGCTGGAAGCCATGGATCCGCAATGGGAGGAGAATGCCGGTGATTTTCTGCGGTCTCTGTTGAATGAGGTGCGGGGACCGCTGACCTATCGAATCCTCCAGTACCCCGTTGTTTCCCCCCAGGGCCACCTGTATCAACGAGACGATCCCGTTGGTATCCAGTGGTTGCGAAACAGGCAGATCGATCCGATTACGAACCGGTCTATCGATCGGGAGGCGATCGTCCGGCACGTCCCGCGGGTGGTCAGCCTCATCGAACTCATCCTGCGGCAGGCGCTCCGCGAGGCCGAGGCTCGCCGCGAGGCCGACGTCCAGCAGATCGTTTTCCAGGAGGAGCGCGTCCCGGCTCGCGACCATCCCGCGTTCGGCCGGTTTGTCCGCGGACACGACCGTGAGGGACTTCTCCGGGCGCTCCACCGCAGCCGTCTTACGGATTCCCAGAAAGAGCAGATGATCGCCGGGCTGGACGAGCCGCAGAAGCGCGTCCGTGTCCGTCGGAAACAGAAAAAAGAATAAAAAAGATATCAATCTATAAAAGAGATGCTGACCGATCTGGCGCTGCTGTTTGCGGATCTCTTTATCCTGGTCTGACGCGAGCAAGATTTCTTATTTCTCTCGGATAAGAAAACATGCGGGAACTGCGGCTCGACGCGTCCGACCTGCGGCCGTACGAGCTCGGCTGCCGGATCGATGGCATCGATCTGTCTTGCCGCAGAAAAGGTGCTCATCCGTTTCGACTAATTTTTGCTCTGGCCGACACCGGAGAAATGCCACAGATCCCGGAACTTCTCGTTGTTGATGATCCGGTACGCGGATCCAAACGCCTGGCTCGCTGCTGAGAAATTTCTGGGTTTTTATAACGAAAACGATTTCCTTTCGCTCGACAGGAAAAGCGCATGTTTTCACCATCTCCCCGTATTTTCCGATAAAAGCGCTCATATCTCGCCAGCACCGACATCGACACCGGATCCACGAATCAGACATCTCTTATGGATTTTTTGGTAAAAACTCCATAAATTTTTCAGTTTTTCACATGTCATTTTTTTTAACGCAACCGGAGCACCCGTGCTCCCCCCTGGACTTTCACCCAGGGCCTGACTGTATCTTAAGGCCGTCCTCTGGGAGCGTCTGCTCTCCCATCCGACCCCACACCCGTCCAGTCGATGAACGCCCGCCATATCCTTGACGTAACGGACTTAGGCAGTAACGCTGCGGATTACCTATTTCGATCTAAAAGATCTCATACCTGGCATTATTACCTCTGGGAAGATGTATTACATCTGTTCTCTCTATCCAGTTTCCCGGACGAGATGGTAGCCAGGTCTTTAAGGCGTTCCCGAACAACAAGGCGTGTCGCAAGGATATGATCCTCACTTGCCCACCCATTGACTGGCGGACACATCCCGAACAACTAGTTAGTCCCAAATTCAACACCATCCTCTAGTTGCTTCCAGATGCAACGTACTTTCTTTCTGTACGTTGTAATCAGCGAGTGTTCGCCCGTCTTCGAGCTGTTTTCCCGCAAAGATGAGCCGCTGCTGATCCAATGTCGCGGCCGTATCCCCCGCCTTTCGGCGAGAGCCAGACTGTATCTTAAGCCCGATCCCTGACGAACCGAGCCGACCCCCGTGCGGTCGTTGAGGGAGCGTCTCTGTAAGACGCTTTACCCGCGGATTGCCCATTTCGGGAGCGCTTGCGCTCCGTCATCCCCACGCGTTGTTACCGTACCCAGGGCTGCTAGCTCGGCCACGCCGTGTGTCGCCACAGGCGCTTGGTAGCGGGGGCTTTAGGGTTTTCCCGATCATTGTAAGGGGTCTCGCCTCTCCGTGGAAAGACTAGCCGTGCCTTTCGGACGACTCTTTCACCCAATCATTCAGGTGGGATGCCCTCCTTGTCCTGGATCTTTTGCTTCACGTTTTCGATCGTGTCGCTCGGCTCGACGTCCAGGGTGATGGTTTTGCCTACCAACGTCTTTATAAATACCTGCATCTTTCCTTTCTATTCTACCTGGTAGAAAGAAAAAAAATTTTTATCGTGTTTTCAGAACAGCAGCGTCTCCATGAGTGTCTCGTAGTAGATCCGCCGCAGCGGATCGACGGCGTCTTTCTTGCTCTGGTTGGCGAACGACCACAACGGAGCCAGATTGCGGTAGTTCCAGCATAACAGGTTCTCATAACTGTCACAAAGATTCCATGAGACACAGGGAAAGATGTGGTCGATGTGCCAGGACGTCCCGTAGTTGCGCCAGGTCATGCCGATCTCGAATCGTGCCTCGAGGTATATCCGGACACTCTCGATATCTGTGGCTCCGAGGAGGCTAAGCGTAGGAGCGGTTTTCTGACAGCCCTCGTTGGTCAGCGCGTACCGGATGCGTCGTGAAAGATTTTCTTTGATCTTGTAATTTAGATTTCTTTGTCGTTTTTTGTGTTTCCATTCTCTATGATATTTGTTCAGAAACTCCCGGTTCTGTTCTCGGTATTTTTTTCCACGGAGAAAATATTTTAATGGGTGTTGTTGGCGATCTCTTTTATTGTTTTCAGCGTATTTTTGTTTATTCTTTTCATAATATTGACGTCTGTATTTTTGATATTTTTCCAATTTGTTATATTTTGTCTGGTAACCTTGATTTTTTTCTCGCCAGCGCTTCCGTGCCTCGAGGTATTTATCCCGGTTCTGCTGGTAGTGTTCTTTTAGACACGCACGGCATTTCTTTTCCAGGTTATCCTCGTAGCGACGATTCATCGAGAATTCTGTAACGGGTTTGGCAAGACGGCAACCGGTACACTCTCTCATAGCGGCGGTGTTTTTTTCGAGAATAACGCGCGCTTATTTCATTTTTTTTCAGGAAAGAAAGACGACAATGTCCGCGCAAAAACCCGATTTCCTGACAACGGAGGATGGCACGAATTTTTATCCGCATTCCATGGCGGATTACGATGAGAAAACCGGAATAGTGGCCACAGACGGATCGAGGATCTTTTTCGAAGCACGCCTTGGACGTTTCGTGCTCCGTAATGAGACAGACACAAAACCTGTCGACGTCGTCTCTGAATCACAGGAAATAACAGAACTGTTTCAGGCTCATAAGTATCACACGCTGACAGGAGAGGAACAAAGGACAACCACAGGAACGCGGTTCTTTGACGTCTTTGTCAGAGACAATAGAGAGGCTTTCGAGAGACTCATGAACGATCTCGGCAGAGAAGACCTGCTTTATACGAAAGAGATCACTGGCCAGCAATGGACACGATTCCTGGAGACGAACGGCTATCCACCCATCGGAGAGCGCGGAGACCCGGCCAGCGTCATGGCCATGATCCTGGTCGCCGTCTGCCGTCCGGAATCAGAATTTCTGGATATTGCCAGACAGTGGTTTATGCTGATCCGACGTCATCCAGAAAAAAGTCCACGCGATTTCCTGTTTGTGGATGTACGGTCTGACAATGCCTGGAATCGACGTAAAATTATCCAGCCAGACGCTTTCAAGAAAGAATTCCGACCGACGGGCAGACTCTCGAGTATCTCCGAACAAGTGTTTGATACGAACAGAGTACTCACGCTGTACGATGTCCTCTCCAGGCTCACACAGAGCAAGCCCGTGATCACCGCACAGAATCAGAAAAAAATGAGAGATCAGATCGCCAGGCTCGAGACTCAGAAGACTCCGGATGAGAGGAGGCTTGCGCATCTCAAACGCAAAATCCACGTCATCGAAAGGCCCAGGGAAAAATACCGGGAAAACTCTTGTGGATGGTGGTGTATACCGCGTCCTGGTTCTGTCCGTAGCGCTCGTGCGATGCTTTCTTGAGCACCTTTAGCAGGTAATTTCCACCTTTGTAGATGTCGCAGGAAAACCCTGCGGTGGTCAACCTGTTCTCTGGTCGGTGGATCGCCTGGACAATCTCCTCCAGCGAATCCTGGAGGATCGTTGGCAGGATCTGTCTCGACCGCTTCTGCGGCTCGGATCCCTGTCTGGGTTCGAGCCGCTTCTTTTCCTCGATGGATCGACGCCGCGCCGCAGGAGCTGACGAACCACATGGGCAGGTCTGGATGGCGACATCGATCGGAAACAGACCCTCGCGATCGGTCTTGTACAGATCCCGTCTGCGAATCGCCTCAAAAAAGCGCTGGGTGTTTTGTTGGATGAGCGACATTTTATTCCACACACAACAGTAAAAAAATAAACGGACTCAATTGTCCTGGCAGCATTCGTCGCCGGCGGGCTGGACGCTGAGCACCCGTCCGCGGCACGAGTAGTCCTCGACGTTCAGGACGCGTCCGTCCGAGCGCAGGCGCCACGTGGTCATGACACCCGGCCGGTCGAGGCTCATCATCCGGAACGAGAATTGGAGCCGCAGCGCGAGCAGCCTTTCCGGCGACAGCCCGAGCCGCGCCATGATCCGCGCGAGCGCCGGCAGATCCCGTTCCGTCACGAACGGTCGGCGGTACGTCTCGACGGTCTTGTCGGTGATCCGGTAGATCGTGCCGGTATCCGGGAAATAATCCTCCTCCATGCCGTACGTCGAACAGCACCGCTCGACGCTCATCGGTATGAGGCTGTCTAGGCTCGATCGGCGGCCGACGGACGACACGATCCGGATCGTCGTGCCCACCGGGAGATCCCACACCTCCATATCTTGCTGGAGGGGAGGCGCGCGGAGCCACACCCCGTATTCGAAAAAAGGAGACCGGCCCATGATTGTGCTGCCACGAAAGAAACAAGACAACCGTCGTCAGTTTTGTTTCTTGTGCCCTTAGTAGAAAGACAGATGCGTTTCTGCCAGGATTTCCCACCCCCTTATTTCAGCACCGAACCCAGGCTCGGCCTGCCCGTCGTCTACGAGCACGGCACGCCGCTGCCGGGCAGGCGCGTCGTGGGCTACATGATCCACGAGCCCCCCGCCTCCTGCCTCGTCCCGCCGTTCCGACGAGAGCTCAACACGACCGGCTGTTTCAGCAGCGTGCTGCTGCTCATCGTCTTCTGGCCGGTGTTCTGGCTCCCTCTTTGTACGGCCTGCTCGTATGACGGGTTTCAGATCCCGGTCTTTGAGTAGAGACGTGTGTGTAGTCCCCGGGATCAAAATCGTGAACGACCTCCCAGCGGTTGCCCGGGAGAGAGAAATACATTGTCTTGAACGGATACCGCGACAGGAAAGCCGCGCAGCGCGCACACGGCTTCGAGTTGTGGATCCTCCCGTCGGAATTCAGGCGGAGATTGACGAGCGAGAGCGCGGCCGTGCCGCCGCGCGTGCGGTGGAGGTATTTGGAGACGGCATCGACCTCCGAATGCGTGGATCGGCTGTTGACGCCAATGCTCACGACGCTTTTCCCACGGATCAGCAGCGTAAAATGCGTGTTCTTATCCCACCATCCCGCAACCGACTTTTAGCCAGAGGCGCTTCCTCAGCATCGTCATGACGTTTTCCGTCATGATCAGCCGCGAGAGCCGCTTGTCGCCGGCCAGCGCCTCCTCGATCCTGTGTATCATCGGCTCCATCTTTATGATTCCTGAGAGATGAATCAGAAAAAAAAATCAGTTTTTCTAAATGAGCAAAAGAGTCCGTTTTGATCATCCGCAGACACGAACACAGATCGTGGATCAGCTCGTGAAAGAACTCCCCGACACGGTGACGCGAGAACGCCGCGACGCGCTCGTCCGGCTCGGGCTGGATGATATCATTGTGGCCAGGATCCGCGCGCTGGATCTCGACAACGAAAAGAATCATCCAATGGCCATCCGGCTGCTCGCCGTGCTCGGCTGGTACAACGGCTTGACAAAAGACATGTAATCAGTCCTGCTCGAGATCCATCTCCGGCGAGAACACCGGGATCCTCATCTTGTACCGCTCCCGCAACACGGCGAGATCGCCGTTCAGCGCCTCAAAGAGGCCGTCGCACCGCGCGACCGTCTCGGAAGCCGTCCGGTCAACGACGAGCTGCCGGAAGAGCTCGGCCAGCGTGTGGCTCATCGTCTCGAGGATCTCGTAGTAGCGCCGGTGCTTCTCTTCACGGAGCCGGCGGGCGTACAGCGCGTCGCGCCACTTGTCCCGCGTGATCCGGTTGCGCAGGAAACGGATCCCGAGCTCCCGCACCACGGCCTCGCCGTTCTGGAACTGGCGGTGAACCACCGGCATCAGTTTGTCGTTGACGTGGCTCGCGATCCGGTAGTAGCCCAGCGCCCGATCCATGTGATCGATCTCGTCGGCGTCTTCCTGGAAAAGCGAGTCCAGCCGGCGGATGACCTCGGCCACGGTCGGCATGCCGCCGCACGGGATGTCCCCCAGATTCCGCATCGGCGCGCCGCCGTTGGCCACGCGCCGGCGGTGCTCGTAGAAATGCGGGTTGTGGATCGTGCCCCGGATGACACGGCCGGTGGACCACGAGAACGCCGTGTGGCACGAGACGCACCACATCTGGTCGCAGCCCTCCGTCTTGAAGATCCCCTGGTTGCAGCCCGGGCACGGCCGCGTGTCCTCGCGGAGGAGCGCCACCGTCTCTCGATCCTCCTCCGCACACGCGTGCCCGTCGCCCGCTTCTCGGTGGCACTCCCGGCAGAACCGTCGGTCGCAGAGGCCGCAGCGGTCATTCATGCCAAGCCGGCCGCGGCAGGCATTGTCGGGACACGGAAAAATACCGGCCGTTATCCCGTCGCCGATCGGAGAGCGTGCGATCCTGTTTTTCCGCGCCACCAGCCGCTGGATCTCGCGGCGGCGTTGAGCGATCTCTGCAGCCAGCTCCTCCAGCTCGATCTGTCGACGCGCGGCGGGCTCGAGCGTCTGGACGGCGGCCTCGGCCTCGGCCAGGAGGAGCGTCTTCTGGCGTTCCCGGAAAGCCCGCATGAATTTCTTGGTCATGTGCTGCCAGAGGAACTCCTGATCCCAGGCGTGACGGCAGGCCATGCACTGCCGCTCGTTCTCGAGAAGAAACGTCTCGAGACAGCGACGGCAGGCCGTGTGATTACAAAACAGGCACGCGATCGCCGTCCGATCGCGGCGGTTGAAACGCTCGCAGCAGATTGGGCACTCCATGATCCTGTCGAGAGAAAAAAAAGTTCAGTATATCCCTATGGTTTATCCGAACGAAAAAAAGCGAAACATCAGTTTTTATGAAAAAGTTTTTCGTGTGTCCATAAATGGCAACGTTCTCGGTACGACCCAGCATCGATTATCTGATGACGGCTCGACCCAATTCCAACGAGGTCTATTTCACCAGCTATGCGGATTCAAAGGGGAAACAGGTTTACAAGATCAGCCTGCCCACGTCGACCAGCAACATCCCCGTGGAAATCCGGGCCACCACTCTCGGCTATGTGTATCCCGCTCAGATCTTCAAAATGTGTTTCACCAGCAATAATACGCTCCTCTTGTTATGTAATAATTTTGACATGTACACGATCGATGTGACTAATACAGAAAATAATGCGACACGATCCGGTCCGAATTCTTTTACCAATCTACCACAGGCCATGGCTTTTTGTAACGATGCCATCAACATTTTTGTATACCCGAATAAACTATACAGATTCTCATCGACTAATTCAATAATCTCGACAACTGATCCCACTGGCTGTACCGCCATGCTATGCATCAACAAATCCATCTATACAATCTATCAGCAACAACTCTACAGAATTTCTGATACCAATTTTATTCCTGTTACCAATTTTTCGGGCATGTCATCATACACGTTACGGGATTTTGTCTTGAGCGATTCCGGGACGCTGTATATCGCGACGACAAGAGATTACATCTATTATCGACCGAATTTCACTACTGATGCTGCTGCTGATCTAAATAATTGGAAAATATTGAATATAGGTTGTTTGATCCAGGCCATCACCACCTATACCAATCTCCTGTTCGTTGACTGCTATACGGGCAGCACATCCAAGAATTATTTTGTCCTGGTTATCGATATGTCGACAGTGACGACGTCGCCTTTTATTCTGACACCGACACCAACGGCTCCACCATCTCCATCGCCAACACCATCCTACACACCATCTCCATCGCCAACACCATCCTACACACCATCTCCATCGCCAACACCATCCTACACACCATCTCCGACGCCAACACCATCGCCAACACCATCCTACACACCATCTCCGACGCCAACACCATCGCCAACACCATCCTACACACCATCTCCGACGCCATCGCCAACACCAACAGCATCGTCCACACCATCTCCAACGCCAACTCCATCTCCAACACCATCTCCAACACCAACACCAACACCATCCTACACACCATCACCGACGCCATTCTACACACCATCTCCAACGCCAGCACCATCTCCGACGCCATCGCCAACACCAACAGCATCGTCCACACCATCTCCAACGCCAACACCATCCTACACACCATCGTCCACGCCATCGTCCACACTATCTCCGACGCCATCGCCGATACCATCCTACACACCATCGATAACACAAACATCCATGCCGTCGCCCGCATCAATGATATCTCCGACACCGTCTTACACCCTCATCTCCACAATCTCGCCAAAAGCGCTCATGCCGTTGATACCCGCTTATCCGACCATTACACCGGTTCCGGTATCAGCGACGCCGCAAAAGCGCATAGGCATCATTATAGCGATCATCATCACGGTCGTCATCCTCCTCTCACTCATCAGTATCGGGATCGCTTTCTATGTCCGCTAATGAAAATTCCGGAAACCACACGGATAACGAGGATCTCCTTTTACCGAGCATGGTTGTTGCGGTTTAGACGCGCTCGGTCTCGCGATGCCGTGGCCAACGCCGACACCGTTCTCGGGTTTTTTTTCGGGACGGAGCGCCCTGGGAAGCGGGTAGCCGTAGATCTTTCTCTTGGGATCTTCGGGCATTGTCTTTTTTTTTTATCGTATCCATTTTTTTTTCTCTCTTTAGATACTCAGAGACACACCCAGGATCAGAGCGACGGCGATCACACACAGGATCACGATCAGCGCAATGATTCCGGGAGAGAGACCTTTTTTGGCAACCGGCATGGGTGTGTAATACGGTGTCGTGGTCGGTTTCGTGGTTAATGCCGCTGGTGGTTTGGTCGGTGCTGCGGTTGGTGGCGACGTAGGCGCCGCTGGTGGTTTGGTCGGTGCTGCGGTTGGTGGCGACGTAGGCGGTGCTGTAGGCATGTTTTATCGAGGAGAAAAAAAAAAATTAAACAAGAAATGCTACAAGGACGAGAAACAGGATTTCGGCGGTTCCGAGACACAAAACAGCCAAAGGAATCAGAATGAGAAAGACCAGTGCCGTCGCCCCATGCTTCCGCAAGATGATCCACAAGACCATCATCATGTAGAGCCCGAGCACGGCGTAGTGGAGCACCGGCCGGCGCGCACAATCAAAGAGAAAGATACAGATGATGATGGGAAACAGCGCGTAGTGAGCCAGAGACGCGTCCTGCCGGCGGTGAATAAAAGCGAGGTAGAAAAAAAACGAAACGACCATCATACCGCCGAGAAAGACACACCACGCCAATCGATCTCTGAGGATCGTCTCGGAAAGCGTCATGATCCGCCGCGGCGGCGAGCACGCCGCCATCCTGAGATACAAGAAAAAGAGCATGAGGATACAGAGCCAGCGGAACAGGTCTTCCGACCGTCGTCGCATTTTTTTTTTTCCTTAAAAAAAAAAAGACATGACGACCACGCAGACGAGGAGCCGGCTGGAGATCGAATCTCATATCCGCGTCCGCGAGCAGACCAAAGAGGATCTTTTCCGCCGGCTGGAAGCCGCAGAAGATAAATATGCCAGAGACTGGCTCAAAGAACAGATCCGAAAGATCAACACGGAGCTGCGGATCTTCACCAAGATCCACGCGGCCTTCACCAAGACCATCAACCAGCGCCGGTGACCGACGACGATCCACGCTTTTCAGAAACCGCCTTTCTCGACGTTGTAGGCACAGACGGATTGGAGCGCCGGATCACACCGTCGGCACAAAAAGACGTACTGGCAGACACCGGTCTTGTTGCCGACGCGACGGACGGAGCGGCGGTCAAAGGAACGGATGGCGGCCGGATCCGTACAGAAGCACAGCGGGCGCGAGAGCGCCCGCTGACCCAGATCCGCGACCGCATAGGCCTCCACCACGGACGGATACATTTTTTCATAGAAAAAATATTTTAGCTCTGATCTGTGGTCTGTCCCGGCGCGTAGCACGGGTTGACGTACTGGCTGTTCTGCGCCTGGAAAGAGGGCACGAGCGCGACGGCCTGCTCCAGGTACTCGTCCAGGAGGCGGGTGTTCTTGTTGAGGAACTCCTCGAGCCTGGAGCCGCCAATGTTGATACCGGGCTCGCCGCGGCGCACCGCCAGCGCGATCCGGCCGAGCACGTCAAAGCACAGCGAGGGATGCTGGAGCATGAGCCGGACGTGCGGATCCTCGTCCACGCCGCCGTCCAGTCCAACGACCTGGCTGTACCCGTCCACGTAGTTGTCGTAGAGGGTGACGCTGGGGCTGTTGGCCACGGTCGGATCAAACGGCTCACGCGTCACGACCTGGTTCGGGACACGGATGAAGCGGCGGTAGACCGAGTTGCGGATGAGGTCGTCACCCACGCTCGTCCGGATCCGGAGGAAGCGC
>Ga0214917_10001388_pt1 | contig 31094 bp, 39 predicted proteins | sample LL_1208_BB_MetaG_FD_177983 | JGI IMG/M metagenome (GOLD analysis project Ga0214917, IMG submission 177983) | Freshwater microbial communities from Lake Lanier, Atlanta, Georgia, United States - LL_1208_BB | ecosystem: Environmental > Aquatic > Freshwater > Lake | place: USA: Georgia | collected... | reverse complement strand
TATGTAGGTGTCGGTGTAAACTCAAAGTCTATGCTCGTGAAGTGCTTTGTCTTCGCTTATATTTATATAAACATTTGAAAGTCTATGCTCGTGAAGTGCTTTTTCCAAGTAAACAAATTCAATTCCAAGTAAATGATTACAGTGGAATGCTCGCAAAATTGTGATGTGATGCATGGCGCCCAATCCATTATAGAGACACACTCTCCACGTTGGAAAGTACTTTTCCTCCGACACCTGTTACAAACACCCTGTATTTCATCAACGCTTCCCAACATTCTCCTCCAACCACAGGTCGAAGAGCATATTCACATGTCTTGGGAGGATCGATCGCTGTGCATTCCTCTTCCAGTTTCCTGAGAGTGATCTTGCCTTGTTTCTTGATGGTCCCGTGGGCATACTCTCCGAATCGACTGAGGAGATAAAGCATGTCGTCTTTCTCGATACGAAAAATATACAGTTCTCCGCCTTGTTGCCAGTTGGACATACATAGATAGTACGCGGTCATGAAATAGAAGTCGATCTTGTGCGACACACGGATCTGGACGTAATTGAACTTTTTTCTGTGGGAACGATTTCCCATGGACACTTTGATTTCCACAGTTGCCGACAACGCTCGACAATCTCCTGCGCAATCCGATGCTTTCAAGGAAGTCCATTGGAAATATGTTTTGATATGGTCTTCCAATAAAGTGCCATACTGTTGAGGTGTTAGATTCTGAAGAACACAATACAGGTGAGCTTTTTCAATGGAGGCACCGCGTAATGCCTTCTTATGATCTTGTATTGTGAGAGGATTCAAGTATTGAAGAATTTGCCTCTCCGTAATAAGACGTTGTTGTTGGATGAAACGCATCCATAGAGGGTAGATAAGATTTGCCAACTTCTCTTTTTGATTCTGGGACATTACCTGATATGTGTGTATGTGTGTCAATTAGTTAGATAATACTTCGTCTCCCCTCTCTCTTGTCTTCGTATGGTCTTGTGAAAGAAGAGGAGGAGGCGCGTCCGAGGTGAATCTTTTTTTCGGATGGGTAAGTCCAGTGCCACCACCGCCTTAATTTTTTTTTGGGGGAAGGGGGGGGCGAGAGGAGGGGAATGAAAAAATGGCAACGAGGTGTTATCTCCTGTGGTGAGTGTGATGGATAGATAACATTCTCGTCAATGTGTTTGATAGGCAACAATGCCCAAAGGGAAGAAGTACGTTGCCGCGGGAGCAAGACGTCGGACGATCATTTGTCCATGTGGATGGACATCTCAAGATGAACCGAACGCCTGTAATGCAAAATTCAAGCTACATAAAAAGCATTGCTCGCTACTGGAGGCCCTTAATTTACAACATACCAAACCGACGCCTTTCAACAAGGACAATGCCGATCATAATGGGTGGAATCTACAGTCTCGCGGTCAGGCTGTGAATAGTATTAAGTTCCAAGCCATGAATGTACAGCTTCAACCATTTCAGGAAGTTCCAATCACTCAGTTTAATGAAATGTATCGTTCTTAATATGTAACTTTTGCACTGTGCATCATGCTTTTTTTGGTTCATAGCACTGCGAAAACCGTAAAATATCGTTAGCACGTCATGGGTGTTACAGTGCAGATAGATGTAGCTTAGTTAGTGTAAACCGCGAGCTATTTCCAGTCTCTGCCATTTATCTAAATCATATCTCCGATCTCCACTATCTTACGATCCTTACTACTGAGCTTGATTCTCTTCCGCCACCGTGTCGTCTTCTTCAAGATCGACATGAGATGCCTCATCCATAAATTCTGGAGGAAACAGGGGTTCTTCCACCACCAGATCCACATCGTATGTCGCACGGTGACAGGCGTCTAAGACGAAATCGAAACCCAACGTATTCACAATACGATTTGCTTCTTCCTGCGATGTAGCCATTAGACGCACAGTGCATTGCCCAGATATAGAAAGTAATGCTACATAAGCTTTGGCAGAAGCGGGTGACTGAACGGGTGCTTGAGTTATAGGAGACATTCTACCACACAACCAAAAAAAAAAGAAGTTGTTAATCCCACCATTTCCATATCTCTATCTTTCTCTTTCTCCGTGCTTCTCTTATTTCTTTGTGCTTTTCGCCCCCCCCGCTCTACCCCTCCCAAAAAAAAATTTAGTCTCCGCGGGACTATTACTTTTTTTTACCCCTCGGGGGATAGGAGGGGGGTGTAACCGATTTTATCGGAAGTGTAGTGGGGTCGTGATCCTCTTCCTCCGTGGACTGGAGTCTTCTTCATAGGTCCTGTGATGATTAATGTTATCGTTTATAGTTAAAGGGTATATAGGTTTGACTTAAAATTACCAGGTTACTACTATCTTGGTCGGTGTTGGGAGACTTTCCTTTCTTCTTGGACTTGGGAGGTACTGGTTCTGGTGTCGGGTTGGGGGTCGCTACTTGAACTTGCTCTTGTTCAGGGACGGACACCATGTCTTTATAACCTTTGTGTAGACAAGTACCTTCCGTGTTCTTCGGGGTGGTGGCTCCTTCCGAAAGTACTGGGTCTGGTGCTTGAACTTCCTCCATCACCGTCTCTTTGTCCGATACACTCTGCATCCCTATAAACAAACACCGTGTGATATGGGTCTTGTGCATTATAATGGTATGAAAATACCTTTCGTCTTGAGAGTCTTCCTTTTCTTCTTGGACTTGGTCTCTACTGGTTGTTGTGGCGTTGTGAGGGCGGTTGGTACTTGAACTTCTTCCATCGCAGTGGAGGCCTCGGTCTCTTTGTCCGATACACTCTGCATCCCTATAAACAAACACCGTGTGATATGGGTCTTATGCAATATAATGGTATGAAAATACCTTTCGTCTTCTTCTCGGGGGGGTCTCCTGACATGATAGGATGGTCATCGTTGTAAGTCGACCAAATTGATCATTCATCATCTTACCTGCCGTCGGAGCAGTAGCATCTTCGTCGATCTGCCTCTTCATGGATCGGGTGAGAGGACCGTCGTTTTTACGAGGGGACACTATCTCTTGCTGTTGAGGATTGACATCTACCGGAAGAGGTGGACGAGGCAGAGCATCGACACGCACCACAAAGACTTTCAAGATGCGACGGAAGTAGCGTTGGGACGACTGGGAAGAGAACATATATGGGTTCCGTCCCGAGGTGCGACCTTTCGATGGTGCGAAGAGCTTGTAAACCGACCGACGCTCTCGACCTTCATCCATAAAAAAGTCGTAAAAGACGCCTCGCTCCAAATCGGCACCGACACAATGACGTTGCGCTCGGTCGGTATGATCTTCGTCGTCTGGATACCACTCGCGGGAGTTAATAATCCCGTCGATGATCACACGACCTGTGGTAAGTTTGTAGTTGGTAATGTCGTTGACGTCGATCTTTTTGAACAAATAGTTCCCAGAGCCGTATTTATGATGAAAGGCCCAACTAACCACTGAATAATGCCAACGATCGCTGGGGATACCCCAGAACCCAATTGGCTTCTTGGTTTCCGTGTATTTCTTCTCCAGAGCACTATTGAGCTCCGTTAGACTTAATTCGCATTTGATAGAACGTAGCGCTCGATAGATACACTGACCACTTGGACAGTCCTCCTCTTCTTCTATGCGAGAGGTCGTAATGGTCCTCACCATGTCACCCTACTACAAACAAAAACAGTGTAGGATTCTTTTTCATCAAGAAACAAAGACTATGTATACGAGATGTCCTCGGGTTCTCTGTCATCGTCCCACCCATCCCCCGAAATACCGTAGAATACCGTCCATTCCATCTCCCCATCCACTCGCGCGCCGTGGCCCGTAACCTTGTTTCTCCTGTTCACATACATCCTTTTTCTGATAATGTCCTCTTTTTTAGATATCCATGTTACCAAATGGCCAGTGTGTCTTCCGAGCATTACAGTCCATCGGTTGCTCCCTTACGTTGAAAGAACTCAACGACGCACTGGCCGAACAACAGACAATGGAGCCCCATGATGATGGAGCCACGACGACTCCTCAACCACCATCCTTGCAATGGGGAATCCACGATGACCAGTGGCATCCCTCCGTGATCGATAGAGCGTTTCGGTCCAAGTACGGTACAGGGAAATACGTGTTTCGTGAGATCTCCGAGAATCAAGTCGAGATCGCCATCCACGGAACCATACTCATCGAAGGGATCTTGAATTCTGGTGTATGGTCGCCCCACGACGAGGATCATACCGATGAAGCGCAGTACCATTGTGTGGGTGCGTCGTTGGATGACAAAGTGTTCTATGACTATCATCGCGGGCGAACAGGACGGATCGTTCGAACGACGTACAAGCTCTTTGCTCCTTCGGTGTCGACGAGGACGACGAAGCTGTCCCCCTGTATCTTTTCCTCAGATCCGTCTCAACGGTACTTTCGCAGGATCGTGAAGATGTATTTAGTGGCCGATGGTCGCGAAGACTCGAGGTATATGTATGAATACGACGCGAGGACCAACATCACGTCCTATCTTTATATGAGAGATCCTGGTATGGTCGTCCGCTTGGTCATTACAGACGCTCTCATTGCACGCAATCTACGTTTCATGAATGTGGTGCGACGCGATACGTTTTTGGATGACTATGCGACGGGTATCTACACTCAAGTGTGCGAGATTCATATGGTCAATCAACGTTCATGTACCAATACATGGTTCAAGCTCTGCTCCCACGATGATCGTTACTACATATACATTATTAGCAAAGACGCCTCTTTCCTTGTGCATCATTCATGTAATAGACTGTATTCTAAATACATCCGTACAGGAGGACCCTGTGGCAATGGGGCCGTCTATTTCGTAGACCGCGACAACAGGTACCTCTATCGGCTTCAAAGTCGAATCATGCGCGGTCGGCATGTCTACAATCTCTCGGACACCGTACTGGACCACTACTTTGAACGATTCGAAGTGTTCCCCTCCAAGGTTGTCACCATCGACCATGTCGTTGTAGATGAGACGCGTATCCGAGGGATTCATGATGTAGATACAGTATATAGGATACTAAGTACCAATGTACCGCCACTCTGAAAACCCTACTAAACAGTTGGTTCTGTAACCGCCACAGAGGAAGGTTCTTATTTTAACGAAATTCGACATTTATGCCTGTACGCCCGTACGCCCTTGGCGAACACCTTACTACACCCCCCCAGCCCACACCTACCGATGGACCAAATAAAAAATATACCTCCCGATCGATGATCATCGAGAGGTTGTTCACGTTTTGCTATCACGGACTCGACTCGACTGGACTGACTTTCTTATAGATGATTCCAGGTGGCCAGTGCATCTATCGCGCTCTTCATGATATTGGATGTCCGATTCCTCTCGAGATCCTAAATCGAGCCTTACAGAGTCTTTATGAGCTTCATCCTACATGTGAATGGGGCGAATGCGATGACAGTTGGCATATGGATGTCGTGTGTTTGGCGCTTACTTATTATTATGGAGTCCCACGGACCATCTTGCACTGGACTTCTTATCCAACACTCTCTGACGCACCGCAAGGATGGCTCCTGATTACGGGCATCATCAATTCGAGAGTATGGGCGTCCGACGATCCAGATCATACGGATCAAGCTCAAAGTCACTGTGTAGGCGCTTCCCTCGCACAAAACGAATTCTACGAGCATTTCTTTGGAGAGGACGACCAACTCCAGCGAATGGCGTACCCTTTAACGATACCCCCTCGTCGTGGTCGACCGCCTCGTGATGAACTTGTCTTATGGGGTAGTGGAAGCGGAGCTGGAGCGACAAAGCGTCGATCTTCGTATTTCCGCTCGGTGGATGGGATCTACTCCTTCGAACCTCCCTGTGCAATATCACCATGGGTGAATCCAAAGAAGAGGCGACGCATGGACGAGGGTGGTACGTGTGCTTTTTTTTATACCTATACTCTCCCATCCACATAAGTTAGATCTCCGAGATCCTTGGAATGTTGCGCTCTGTCGATCCCCAATCCCAATCTTGTTATTACTTTCCCTGAAACACCATGCTCTTTATACCATATCCTCGATTCGAGGATCAATGAGCAGTCGTGGATGGGAGATTGGTCGGAATGGACAGAAGAGAACTTTCCATAGAAGCTCACTTGATGAGATTCTAATCGTTGGTATAAGAGAAGAGTTTCATGTATATCTATGAAAAATGGATTGGACATGACCATGCCATATGGAAGTACCTGAATTGGGGTTATATACCTCCGTTAGATTCAACAGTTGAGGGTTACGAAAGTATGGCATGGTCATGTCCATGAAGTTTGATTTTTATATATGAAACACCCCCTAAATAACAACCACCATCACCCATCACCCCCCCCCCTTCACAGATGATACACTGGAAGTCGTACAGAAGATGAAGTGTCGTCTCGTGACGATCACGCCTTTTTACTACCATCTTCTTTTCGCACCCGTCTCGACCATCGACTTTCGTTTGTTTGTTAATTATGATGAGATTGACTAATTTATATGCGTTAAAGCAATTGTTGTGCTATCCATTGTAACGTGGCTAAAGCAAGCAACGATCAGTAGAAGCGAAGCGGTGTTTCACATAGACTTCATATACAGAGATGGATAATGTACTTGTTTGGAAGGGAATGGATCAAAGAGGAATATCTTACAAATACGCCTAAAATAGTTCTTGGAGGGATCACGGCTAAGAAGATAGGGACGTTTCGTGGCAGACCGTCCCTTCGAGGATTGACGAAACCGAAATGTCTCCATGACCATTGACCCGTTGAATTCATAGTACTCATTCTTGTCCACATCCACGGCGACACAGTGGCGCTGGGATCGATCCGCATGATCGGGATCGTCTGGAAACCAGATACGAGAGTTTAAATAACCATCAACGATGATCTTCCCCGTCGTGATGTGGAATAAATCCACCAGAGGAAGTTTTTTGAAGACGTAGTTGCCTGCACCGTATTTCTCACGCAACGTGTAGCTCACGACATGGTAGTGCCAGAAGACCCCTTGACTTCCCCAGTACTCCGCATTGCTTTTTGGATACCGCTCTTGTATTTCACACAAAGACGCGTCCAGATCTTCCAAAGTAACCGTACTTCCCAACGCCTGCAGTGCTCGATACATGCATTGACCTTCAATGTTCGGAGAGTTGTTGGAAGACATTTCTTTTGGGGGGAAATTGTCCTAAACACACTTACTTGTTAGTTCTTCAAAGTTCCCAAGTCATCGCCGTTCGATGGTTTCGATCGCATCGACGGTTGATCGGGCTTTAAAAAAAAATATCTTCGGAGGGAAACGGTTTCACCGCCTTTTTACAGTAGGTACCCCAACGGCGTACACGAAGGTTCAAGTGTTTATGGCATAATACAAAGACTGACGACATAAACTTCTCAAGGGTTTAGGTGTGAAAAAACGTAAAATGCCGTAGAGGGCGTTAAGGGAGAGGTGGCATAAATGGGGCTGGACCTTCTACGTGATGTCTTCCGTTCCAATAGTTATCTGTATAGTCCCATAGTAGCTCGGATGGGAGTGGGTGTTGTGGATTGTATGCGGGTATGACGTGATTTGTGAACGCTCGTCCATTAGGGAATACGGTACAAGTAGGTTGGATAGGAGATCCTTGGGGATCATTCATGAGATGTATGAAACTTCCTGGGTACATGTAAATATGGTTTGGAAAGGGCACATAACGGAATAGAGTTTGTTGTTCCGCATCGGATTGAAGTGGATACAACGCATCCAGTGTATAAGACCGTTTATTTCCTGAGCGATAGTGAGGGACATTACTGGTGATATCCATTAAATATTGATCTTTTTTCTGGCGTGTAAGAACATAGAGGCATCGTGTGGTCTTGGCAGATTCGTCGAGAATAAGACCACTATAGTATCCTAAACTAAATCCTTCAGGGAGTTGTCGTGCGGCATAAAGCCCTCTGCCCTGTACTCCAAGACTTTGCAAGAGAGCCGAGGGACGAACCAACAAGGTGAGGACATTATCCATGTAGATATCAATCTCTCCGTTGGCATCTCCTTCATACGTATATACCACATTATGAGGGGGGAAGGCGACGTCTTCCTCGTCCGAAGATGTGGGTTCTCGATATCCTTGTTTCCTACGAGGACGTAGTTCACGTTGTCGTTCTTCTTGGTTCGGTGGCGGTGGCGGTGGTGGGGCTTGTTGCACGGCAGATGCTTCTGTTCGTGGAGGGCGACGTCTTCTTTTTTTGCTTTTATAGGCACGGTCGGTGGCTCGTTTTTCTTGTCTGGAAAGAGGTCTGGACATTTATCTAAAAAAAATGATTTTTTTTTTAAACCTATTGGAATCTAACATGAAACCACCTAAGTAATGGAATAATGTATGTACAGAAAGAAATCCTATGCATCGTGGAGCCGAGTATCTGGGGGAAACGCGTATTGCTCGGGATGGGTTTATCGGTCCCATTGATTACGCTCATAAAGCTACAGAGTGTTTGGCCAAGTTATTAGATCTCTCGGAGCAAATCTTGGGTAAGAAATCCTCCTTGGACGATCCTGGAGCATCTTGGCCTTCTTCGCTTCGTCGATGTATTCGTTCTATTTCGATTCTTGCGAAACAATTATTGGTGGAACCTTTGGTCGATAAGACTTATTATTTGTCCTGTAGTCTTTACATGGACATGGATTTCACGCCAGAAGATGTCCAAGAAACAGATTCGATGGTAAGAGAGACCTTATGTTCCTTTGTCCACGAGATCCAACGATATGTTTCATTGCTCGGCAGTCTTCCGCATATTGCTCGTAATATGGGGGGCATTTATGAACGATACGTCCATATCATGGAACAGATCAGTACAGAAATCACCTCAACGACGTCAGACCATACCGATTTTGTGCATGTCCGCTCTTGGATGACGATCCCAACGTTTCATTATGATGGACAACGGTGTTTGGAATTAGAGCCATTGCACGATGACCATGATCGTTTTGTGATCCGTCAAGGATTAGATTATATCGTACTGGCCTTTCGCAGTATCTTGTTGTCGACGACGTCTCTTTCCAAAAACAAACCCTCCAAGATTTCCATGAAACTGCATCACGCGTTACTGTCCAAATCATTCGATGGATTCGTCAAAGTGGGAGAACCCGATTTCTGGGTCCCGACCAAATCGACCGACAAAATGACCTTGATCGAGCATTATCGAACCTTTATCAAGGACACGTCGGACCGCGAGGAAGCGGTGGTGGGCGTCTTTACTAAAGGTCCACATCTCAAAAATATCCAGTTTTGTTTCCGCTTTCTTGAAGATGTTTTATATCAACGTGTGGATCCGACCATCCTCTTTTCCTTGAATCAAAAGGATCCGTCACACGGGAAACGCGATCGTATCCGAAGATTGTTCACAAACTGCCAACGATTGGTGTTCCACGTGGAAGACGATCGTCAAGAGATCCGTGAGATTGTGCAAGAGATGGACGAGTTTGTCGATGCTCTTTTCGATCTCTTTCGTTGCAATAAGACGTCTCAACCTTGGTTTTTCTCGAATCTCATTACGGATTTAAGAAAAACTCTCTGAAAAAAAATCTTGCAGTAAAATATGTCGGGTACGGCAATTGGTTCATTTTCCGATTTTTTGAATTGGAATGGTAATGGTGATGCTTATCTCACGGCAAGTTTCACCGTTACGGACCTCCAGACTCCGATCGCAATCACGTCCGCAATAGGATTTAACGGACAGGGGAATACGATTACCATTGATGTCTCCAAGACCTTCCAAGGTCTTTTTGACATCCAAGCAAACGTCATACCGACTTTTCAGAATATGGTCGTGAATGTTTCCGAGACAACGATGACGAATTTAGAGACCTATTGCGGATGTCTCTTAGCCTATAACGGAACATATAACCCACAAGCATCTTTTTTGTGGTGTTCCGTGACCCTTGGAGGTAGTTTAACAGGTTATTTACAAGGTGCTTATATCGGAGCCTATGATCAACAGAAAACGGGTCAATTTACATTTACACAGTGCAAAGCGTCGATTGTCGATGTGGTTGGAACACGATGTGGTGGCTTTGTTGGAGGGTATCTTCAAGATGTGGCGGCCTCCAACAATCGTTTCTGTACCTTTACTTTCACCAAATGTTATGTGTCTACCGGGTATCTCATCAATACGAACACGGCAGGGTTCTGTGGTAAATTACATAGTTCCACGATCTCATTTGATCAATGTATCGTGAATTGTGTTTTCTCAAATACGAATCATTCGAAAGCAGGTTTTTTTACGGCAGAACACAGTGTCACCGCTTCCATTACTAATTCGTATGTTTTATTTCAATCCTACCGAAATACGAATAGTTGGTGGGATGTTCCTGCGGTTACTGCATTTTTTCGATGGTCTACATCCACACTTACGGTGTCGAATCTTTATGCATTGCCTTTGAATAACAGTATCGGATATATAACGGAATATAATTATCGTGCTCGAACCAGCTCGACGACCAATTCCGATGGCGACTACGGTGTTTCCTTAACCAATTGCGCATTTGCTCCTTCTTGCACCAGTTTTTTGCGAACTTACAATGCAACCTATTCGAACGTCATTTATACATATACCGCCACCAGTGCTTCGAATGTAAGTCCCTTCACGAATTTCAATCTATCCACGATTTGGTCTTCTGTGACGACGACCTCCCCTTTGATCCTTCAAGCGTTCACCCAAAGTCCGTTTTCGAATTATACGGTGTACGATTCCTCCGTCACCTCGGTTCCGTGTTTCCTCGAAGGGACTCGACTGTTGTTAGCGGATGGTATCACTTGGAAACCGGTAGAGGAACTTCATGTTGGAGATGTCTTACATGTCAATGCAATCATCAAAAATATAAGTATTTCGTATGTCACGGATGACTCGTCCGATCCTATTTGCATACCTCGACATTTTTTTGGAGAGAATACTCCATGGAAAGATTTGTATTTATCTCCATGGCATGCCATCCTCCATCCTCTCACGGGGAAATGGGTGCATGCACAACATCTCCAGAACACTCCATGCCACGACAAGAAGCCCGTGTTTATTTATTATATGATCGAAACGACTCGGTCCGACGATATTGTGAATGCCAATGGTATTCAGGCAGAGACGTTCGGTCCTCCTCATGTATGGGATTGTGATCCACAACATGAAACATGTATCCGCCGAAAAAAAATCTTGAAGTAAAATATGTCGGGTACGGCAATTGGTTCATTTTCCGATTTTTTGAATTGGAATGGTAATGGTGATGCTCATCTCACGGCGAGTTTCACCGTTACGAGCCTCCAGACTCCGATACCGATCACATCGGCCATATGGTTCAATGCTCAAGGGAATACGATTACCATCGATGTAGCCACCAATTTCAGTGGTCTCTTTCAAGTTCGAGCAAATGTCATACCGACCTTTCAAAATATGATTGTAAATGTTTCGGCGACCACGATGACCTATTTACAAACATCCTGTGGATGCATCTTATCTCAACACTATGTAGAAACAACGAATGTTTATAATCCTCAGTGCCATTTTATTTGGTGTTCAGTGACCCTCGCAGGCAATATGACAAAGAATTACACAGGTGGATATATCGGTAAATATGATCAACAGTCTACAGGGCAGTTTACATTCACACAATGTAAAGTCAGTTGCTTGGATATTTTGGGTCAACGTTGTGGTGGATTCGTAGGGACTTATAATAGTGAGGCTCCCGCATCGGCTAATCGATTATGTACATTCACTTTTACGAAATGCTATTCCATCACTCAGAATTTAAAGAACGATAATACCTCGGCGTTTTGTGGAAAGCTCCATAGTACAACCGTGACATTCGATCAATGTATCGCACGCACTATTTTCAATAATTCAGCAAATGTCCGGGGAGGGTTTTTCACCGCAGAAAATAGCGTTACCGCGACCATTACCAACTGTTATTTGTTATATGAATGTTATATTACTGGGAACGCATGGTGGAATATTCCAGGTGCCATTGCGTATTTTAGGTATAACACATCCACGTTGAGTGTCACCAATTTTTACGTCTTGCCGATGAATAATACCAATGGATATATCTCCGAATACAATTATGCGGGACGAACGAGTTCGACCACCAATTCTGATGGCAACTTCGGGGTTACCTTGAATTACTGTGCTTTTCCTGTCTCCTCCTCCAATTTCGTACGAACTTACAATGCCACGTATTCCAATGTCATCTATACATACACGGCCACCAGTGCTTCCAATACATCCCCTTTCACGAACTTCAGTTCATCGCAGTGGTCCTCCGTGACAACCACATCTCCCTTAATATTAAAGGCCTTTACGCAAACTCCTTTTTCGGGTTATACGGTATATAATTCTTCGGTAACCTCCGTCCCCTGTTTCCTCCAAGGAACGAAACTTTTGTTGGCAGATGGTGTCACGTGGAAATCCGTGGAGGAATTGCAGATCGGAGATGCATTACACGTCCACGCGATCATCAAAAATATAAGTATTTCATATGTCATAGATGACTCCTCGGACCCGATCTGCATTCCTCGCGATTTTTTCGCACCCAATACTCCATGGGAAGATTTGTACCTATCGCCATGGCACGCGATTCTCCATCCTCTCACAGGGAAATGGGTGCATGTCCAACATCTCCAGAACACTCCATGCCACGACAAGAAGCCTGTGTTTGTCTATTACATGATCGAAACCTATTGCTCAGACGATGTTGTAAATGCCCATGGAATCATAGCGGAGACGTTCGGTCCTCCTCATTTATGGGACTGTTTTCCTGAAAAGGAGACATGTATCAAACAAGGTCCTTTATGTACCGACACCGACGACGCCGACGCGGAAAAAAAAAACTTGACGTAAATTATGTCGGGTACGGCAATTTCCAACATTTCGCAATTGACGACGTGGAATGGCAACGGAAACGCCTATTTGACGGCAGGATTTACACTCACCATCAACAGTACGAGTACGAGCCTCCGAAGGGCGCCTTGTTGGATATATTCCCCATCACAATCAATTCGGGTGTGATTTTTGACGGGCAAGGTAAAACCATTACCATCAATCTTTCTGGGTCGTACACGTTCAGCGGGCTTTTTCGACTAAAAAGCACGGATTCTTCCACGATTAAGAATATCACGTTTAATATCAACAGTAATATCTTGGGTGTGATGAATGCGGGGAATGGATGCATTGTGTCGGGGACCTCTTATGATAGCAAGAACCCGCAATGCAATTTTGAGGGATGTAAAGTGGTTTTATCGGGGAAATTAAAATCTTATTGCGGAGCGTATGTAGGAGCCGTCGATTCCAATTATACTTCTTCACTGTCTTTTACGAAATGTTATGTGTCCATGACCGAGATAGGACAGGATGCAGGAGGTTTCATTGCGTATTCGGGACCGTTACATGGTGATCCCGTGACCCCCACCGTGAACACCTTTACGTTTTCAAAATGCTATGCAGTGGACTTCGGATCATTCTTCCATGTTCTGTGGTCCTTTGAATTCGTGCCAATTAACCATCAGTGAATGTATCAGTCGTCCCGTCTTTCATGTAAGTGCTCCTTCCCATGTAAGCGGATTCGCCAATCTTGTCACCAATGTCACGGGAAGTATTGCCAATTGTTATTGTATATTCACAACCTTGGTATCACAAGCGGATGCAACAGGAACCGGTCAATGGTATAAGATGCCGTCCACGACCGTCTATTTGGATTCGGGTGCTTCGGTCACCGTCTCCATCACCAATTTCTATGGTCTTCCGCTCTATGGTGCCACGAACACGGGATTACGTTCAACCGATGTGCATTCCCAGGGTACCCTGATTTCATTCCTTCGACAAATGCGACCTCTTATACTAATGTCATTTATACGTATACGAATACCAGTTCGGGGTCGGGTCTTCCTTTTTCGTCGTTTGAGACATCTACTCTTTGGACTTTTCCCACGACCACACAACCACCTCTACTAAAAGCGTTTACGCCTATGACTCGTCCGTTACCTCTACCCCCTGCTTCTTGGAAGGAACCTCTGTCATGGTCTTTAACAGAGGGTATATCCCCGTAGAAGATATTCGCGAAGAGGATTTGTTGGTCACCCCCAACGAAGGTACCACCCGCATCCGAGAAATTTGTATTATCTACGTAAACGACGAAGATCCCGTGAACAAACCCGTCCTGATTCCACAAGATGCTTTCCAGAAATCCGTTCCATGTGCCGATCTATATTTATCTCCGTGGCACGCGATCGTTCATCCATTGACCCAAAAATGGGTCCATGCCATGCATCTTTCAGGGGATCATACCCAACCCCATTCGCGGAAACCTACTTATATCTATTATACCTTTCGCACGACGTCGGAAGATGATCGGATTCTGGTAGAAAATATCTGGTGCGAGACCTACGGCACACCCTATTTATGGGACTGGTCTCGTGAATCTGAATGCTGTATCAAAAAACATCCTTTGGAGCAATGATTATAAAGCTTTTTTATGTATAACAAAAATATGCTCCCGATCCGATGGGTCAATCTATTATTCATCTTGAAACTGGTCTGGATCGAGTCGATGCATCGTCACGTCCTTCGTTTTTCAGGGTGGATCCTGACCAATTTATATTTGTTTGGAGTTTTGCGAAATGATATGGAGTCGCATCTCACATTCAATTTCGTCTATAATGCCCAGTACGCCTTTTATGCTTTCTTGTTTCATAATCATTATCCCTATTTGGAGGCGTATTTATATACGATCTTTGCTCTTGCCATGTTTTATAGGAGTGGACATCATCCCGTCTTTCGAATCTATTTGTGGTATACCATCCTCAGGTGGACATGGTTGGAAATACTGCATACACATAACAAATACTACGGTCACTCCAACTGGTTGGTACTGTGATTTTTAGTTTCTCTATTTTTGAAGGGAACGGGCGCAAGGAGAAAATATACCGAATCGATTTCACTTTTGATAATTTCTTCCAAAGAAGATGCATCAATTCATCGTTGAAACACGTGGAACATACGTAAAAGACCGTCCCTCCTTCGTACGACATTTCCGAGATATCCCCTTCAATGAATTGCACTTTATCGCTCATTCCCATCTCGTCAGAAACGGATCTCGCGATCTCCAGACGTTCTTTATTGAGCTCCACGCCGATACTTTTGATATCTTTTTCATACGCGACCTGTAAGACCACTTTTCCCGTGCCACAACCCAAATCGTAAAAGACATCGTCTTTTTGAAAAAAAGGATAGAACAAACGTACGGATTCAGGTTTGATCTCCCCGTACGTCTTGAAATAATATTTTAAGGATACATGAGGATGGGATACTCCAAATCCGTTCTTTTTATCGTAATATTTTTTGAAGTGTTCTTCAATGGTGGGTTTTCCTCCACCTCTGTCTTTTCTTTGACGTCTTGATGTGTTGAGAGTCTTTTTACGACGATACGTCCATTTCGGTGTCATTTATTTCCAACCAAGATTTTTTTTTATTTCCATGTTCCCGTCTCCAAATGTTTCGCATATCCACCAAACGTCGCTCGTCGTTCTCCTGGAAGTCTTGGAGGAAGAACTCGGATATTTCGTCGAAATTGTGGATCCGTATAATACATCTCGGTGGTCTTGTCGGGACCCGTGGTCACATATACATACACATGAGGATCTTGAGGATTCCATGGAACCGAGGAATACGTTTTCATAATATTTCGAATCAGACGAAGCACTTCTGGATTGGATGGCGGTGCCGCCATGGCGTAATTGCCCAAGGTCATGGAATCTTCACATCGGAAACCTGGGTATCGATGTCGTCGTTTGTATTTGGTACATTGCGTGCGATTCAAATAATATTCGACGGGCAAGGTGAATTGCGACGAATTCAAAAACTCGGCGTCAATGGCTTGGATAGGGTACATGTCCATATCGTAATAAATGCCTCCGTAATAGTACAACACACATAACCGAAAAAAATCTATTTGTTGGATCCTCGTCCGTAGTGTCTGGAAAAATTCGTTCCACGGAGTGCTTTTCATGAATCGGTCCACGTCGGCGTCATCGAAAAACATGTATTCGAAGGTAGGATGCAATGCACGAAGACGGGCTTGGCATCTTTTGTGAGAAGGATTCACGATGATATTGGATTTCCATGTCTGGATCAATCGACGGGGGATCGTCGTGGAGGGCTTTTGCGTTGTTTTTAATAAAATCACCATCGAAATCATGATGAGGAACAGTAGAACGATGAGGAGGATCATTTTATTATACCCACCCAAAAATTTCGATGATCTTCAAAATCCGTTGTTGAAGGGTACAGTCGCCACCCGTCCAAGATTTCTTCCGTGTCTGGAGGAGAGAGGATCAGAGGAAGGTCGTCGTACAAATAGGGATATTTCTCGATCATAAATAAGATTGACCGACTAATTAAACCTCGGTCACATTCTAATGAAGGATAGAAAATACGTTGCGTCGTGTGTAAGTGGCCCGTATATTGATCCAAGGTATCATAGATCGGTCGTCCGCCTTCCATCATATTCTCGATATTACCAAGCGCGAAATTCGATCGTCGGATATTGGTTTTCAGATCACACGGGGCTAAATTCATGGGATCGTTGGCGTGGTGGCGTTGACGGAAGAAGCTTTTAGGGATAATATGTTCACACGAATATTGTTGAGGGGGAAGTGGTTGGGAATGATACACATTCCGAAACCGATAGATTTGATGTCTGTACCACGTGAACGAATGAGAATGACGCATGTTTTTGTTTGGATTTTATAACCAATTGTTTTTATAACGAGATACCCGTTTCACATAACATTCCTCAAAATAAGGAAGACGCTTTTTGGTTTTCGGTTTTAATAAATCACTTACCCCGAAAGAGACCTTTAATAATCCAACACCCATATCATAAATCGATTTCAAGCGGTATTTCTCGGCAATCGAGACACACACCGCATTTGCATGTGCTTCGGCGTCGCAGTGTCGGTCGAGGAATATCCCCTGTTCATCCTGCCACGCATGGACCATTTCATGCGCAAAAACCAGTATAAACATGTACGCCAGAATGTCTTTTTCGTAAAATAGTCGGAGAAATGGATTGTTCCATGGATTACAGATAATGATCGTATGATCACGGTATTCGGCCATGGGGGTCGGAGACAATGAGATTTTTATCGCAGGAGACGGTGGAAGGGAAGACGAAGGTACGAAAGGAGCCACGATCGTCCATATTTTCCAACAAAATCGTTTTTTCTGTGGTATTCGATTCGATTCCAAAAACGTTCGAACCGTGTGCACGAGGTCTGGATCCATGTTTATTTTAATTCTTTGTATTTATAAAAAAAAAATGTGGTTAGAGATTCTTGTGCTGGTGTCTTATATATACTATTTACCTAAAATCCATGAAACCATCTCATGGGCAGGGATTTCGTCCCAATCTCCTTTACGAAAAATGTATGTTGTATCGATTGTTCTGTCGGCCGTCTTTTATGTGTGTTTCATGTACAAACCGCCCACCCCTGTTTCTTCCTTGACATTGTTTTATCAAAAACTATTTTTAATAAGTGCTGCGCTTTGGGCGCCGTCCATGTACTATTTCCCTCAACATCGTTTTCTTACCATTATCGTCCTAACCATGACCAGTGCATCGGCATTCATGATGGCATTGACATCTCCATGGTTTATTTACATCTTCCTTCATTGTTTCTTCATGGATAATCTTCTATGGAGCTACATGTATTTGAAATTGCGAGATGCCTTGAATGCTTGACGGAAACAGGGGTACCATACTTCCCGCTCGTAATTGGTGAAATGATTTAAAAGAGGAAATAAGATCAAGCGGTCGGGGCTGATATTGGAGGTGGTGTAAGGCAAGCGACAAATCACATATCCATTATGTTCATATCTCGGTAAATCAAGTCCAATCATGATCTCGATGATTCGATTATCGCTCATGATGATTTCCCCTTGGTCGTCCATGATCCTTTCGATTTTTTGGGAAAAGGATTCAGGGGCCGTGAATTCGAGAAGGACGTGTTCGGATTTGCTCGCAATGACCAGAAAGTACAAGATGGACGACGACATCTAACAAAGAACGAATATATTATAACATTTTTTTTTTTACATCATCATAATCATTTTTTCTTTATTTTATATATAAATGGGTGATTTATTTACACAAAGAGCTTATGCAGTGTCTCGGCATCATGACATGGTAGCACCGAAGATTTCCACTCGTGAAAAATCACATAAAATGCACCAGTATCAAGGACAACAATATGAAAAAGTAATTAACGATTTCAAAAATGGATTAAGAGGGTTGGAACTGTTATTCGATAATTGTTAGAGTTTAGTAGGGTTTTCAGAGCGGTAAGCATTCATGTCGTCGCACGAAATCTCTCAAGAAAAAAAAATGATTTTTTTTTTCGATACCTCCAAAAACTCATTTTCAACGAACGTTTTTGATCCATAGATGGTGGAGGGTGAGCAGGAAGACGACGACGAATATATATTGTTGGAAGATGCTACTACCCCGACGGACTTGGACCACGTGGAGAGGGAGAAGATCAAGCAAGAACGTTTATTATCGTATGCCTACCAACCATCCAATGCGGATCGTCCACCTCTTTTATGGAGGATGGCGGGGAAATATCGGTGCATGAATTGGCATTATGATCATGAGGTTTTATTTTTGCGAAGACTGGATTTCATCATGGAACGGTTTTATGAAGGATATTCCGTCCACGATTTATTACGACCTTATCCAAAAGAATTTTTATCGGTGGAATATCTTGAAAAAAAGGTCGGTGGATCCTTATCCCCGTATCAAAAATACTGTTTGATGCGTTTACAACGTTGTTTTATTACTATTTAAAAAAAAAACAAATGCCGAGACCAGAATCGTGGTTTGTCGTTGGTCGTACGATCATTGTACACGACAAAATGCAATCGAATTATCATTATACCTTAGTAAAACCCATGGGCGATTTTTCGGACTACCCCGATTTCCAACCGGAATTGACACCCACTCAAATGTTACATTACGGCGTCTTTGAGGGGAAATATCTCAATGATTGCACGGACGAATTCCCCTTGGAATGGTTTGTGGGCAGTCCTTTATCGGAGGATCATCGTCCTCACGTCGAATTGAATTTTTTTCGTATTAAATCAAGACAATCGTTATCGGAATGGAAACGGAAACAGTGGATTGTGGGACACGATGTTCGTGGATGGTTCCAGTGGTACTGTCGTTTTTTTATAGGACGACGTGATTCTTCTGTCGATGCCCTCCAAGTCAAGCGATGGAAGGCCTTCAAGCGCCATCGCGCCCAGCTTCAAAAAAATTGTGTCCAAGGGGATGCTTCCTGTCGACCGAAACAGCGCCAAGCATTATTACAATGGGCCTATGATCCTTTGGTATGAGTTCCATTGTAATATTCGATAAGTTGGATCGCCAAGGTCTGCTCTTCGGGCGTGCCTGTAATACTTATTTTTTGTCCTTCTTTGGACACGGAAAGCATCACATTGCCAAAGGTGGTAATAAAGTCCAAGGGGATAGGATGGTTGGTAAATGGAAGATAATAATAGGTCGAGACGTGCTGGAGACATAAACGAACCAAGAAATCGATTTCCATAAATTGTTGTGGATTGCATTGAAAGTGAAAACTTCCCACGGCGACATCCTTCTTCTCCACGATAACAACACCTGTTTTTTCTTGAAGGAGTGTACGAAAGGAACGTAATCGAGGTAAGCATCGATGATCTTTGATATGGATCATATACGCATGAATGTCAGGATTCTTGTTTCTTTGATTGGACATACGATGATAGAAATCCAAGAGACAAGCGACCTGTTCTATCTCTTCAGGAGTCCCTGTCACGTAAAGATGGCCATTGGTTTCTTTCATGGCAACACCTGTAAAACATTCGATAAATCGTAACGGGACGGTAGGGCCATGGGAAGATTTAGGAAACTGAACAGTCTTGAGATTCTGGAGTCTCATCGACATCAGAAAACACGCTTCTTGGCATTGATGTCGGGATTTCGCATTGGCCCAGTATTTATGTGGAGTAAGATGGATATTCGCTCCTGTTTTATGATGCACGACGGGTATGTATCGTAACAATCGACGAATCGACAACTCCTCCATGAGACCTGTGACAATGACAAAATTTTTATATCATTTTTTAAAAAAAAAAACATTTAGTCGACAAAGGTCCACGTCACCACGAAATGTCGAAAGAAAGACAAAAGCATGAAAGGAGCAAACACCCATATCCAGAAGAGATCGGTCGATACGGGTAAAAGAAAGGGACCCAAGATGTAAAGGAGAACATCCGTCATGAACACTTTCCGATAGATGGCATAGTAGATACCGTACGCAAGGAAAAGAAGAATACTTAAAGAATAGGTCGGGTGTTCCACCATACCGTGAAAATACAATAAATGGTATCCCATGGCGAGAAGGGCGTACTGGTCCAAGATTTGACGTGGACTAAGTGCTCGGAAAAAGACTTTCCACAGAATCATGATCCACCACGTCCTGCATCAGGAGCATCCATTCATCACTGTTAGAACGTTCTCGATGTTTTATAGTACGAGTAAGCCAATAGAGTTCTTGATCGTGCTGGTACATGGGGATTGTCAATAGTTGATCAAAGATTTCCTTTTTGATCAATTTTTTTTTGATGTGATACCATTTCAGACCGATTTTGAAAGGTTGGATGTAGGATTGCGGAGGGATATGTTTCAGGTACGCACGAATTTGGTGTTCATCCAAGATTTCACAGGATCGTGGAATGTGGGGGTATTGTTGTAAAATGGTCAACATATCTTGATCCGTTAATACATACATCACTTTTTTTGGAGACGAGCGACACATTTCATAGTCGATTCGAAAAAGAGGTAGATGTTGAAAGTATGTTTGATACATTCGATAATTAAGATGGCGATGTTTGAGATTATACCAATATCGCCCGATATGAAACGGTGTGACCTGCATATGAACCGGAATAGAGGGAAAGCGAGCACGAATTGTTTCTGGTGAAACGACGTCTCGGAGGGAGGGAATGGTTTTCAGATCGGTAAACAAACTGAGGATTTGTTCATCTTGCAAACGATAGTGGTAATGTCTTTTTCGTTGTACGGTCTCCAAGTGATTGCGATAAAGGGGGATATGCGATAAATACATATTGTAAAAATCTACGTGAAAGCCATCCACAAGTCGTCTCCAATATGATCCAATGGGAAATTCAGGAACGTAGGCGTCGTGTGGAATATCATTAAAGATTTCGCGTAGACGTTCCGCAGAAATCATCTCATTTTGTCGAGGAAGACTGGTTCTATCATGAAATAAGAGACAGATATGATCATACGTTAATACATAAGTCTGTTTTTCTTTTTGTTGGCGCTCGACCATTCGCTCATATTCTTCTCGATATAAATCGTGGGATTCTAAATATTGATGATAAAAGTCCTTACGAGCACCGTCTTTCATACTTCTCCAGAAATAGCCAACGCGGAACGATGAGCATATATATTCCTCGGGGAGTTGCAGAAGATCATGAACTTGTTTCCCCGTGAGAATGTCATGCGATGTAGGAATTTTGCATAGCGATCTAAAAATGGTTGCTTTGTCTTCGTCTCGGAGTTCGTACATCGTTCGTAGTCGGCGATAGGGAGGAATACCGTATCGTTCATGTTCATAATCCATGTAATAGATCGGGTTATACTGTAGATATTTCACGTAGATATCATGACGGTTCGTGTTTCGTTTGATGTCTTGCCACACTTTTCCAATGGGGTAATGTTTCGGAAGGTTTTCCAAGGGGATGTAGGGGAAAATGCTCTGTAATTGTTTCGCGGATATTTTTTCAATGTCTTCGGGGACAGACGATCGTTGGTTTAGTAACTGCACGATTTGTAAATCGGTGAATTCAAACGACGATAAGAGTTGTGCTTTGGTCGTCATCAAACGATCTGTTCCAAGAAAAAACATATACAGAAAAAACATCAAAAATAAGAAAGACGACAAATGGGGCATTTGGAGGGAATCGATGCAACACACAATTTACAACAAACATGGTCGCATTTCACACTAACAAAACAATTGTCTACATGTATCTCTTCAAAACATACAGGACAACTGGTTTGTTGTACAATTCTTTCTCTACTAAGTTGCATGCTCTGTTTTATTTTCTCATTCGGAATCAAGAGGGATATGTGGGGGTATTCCGTATTATCCAACACACAAAATTTACGATAATTGTATCGATGAACCGTGAAAATCACATTCAATGTGGACGGAATTTCTCCTAAAATAGGCGGAATATAACAATCGGAAAAGTTTTTCAGGACCAGCGTCATGGATCGAGAAGCGCTTTGTCGGAAAATCGGTTCCAACATATCGAGAAACGAGTCGTAACAAAATTCATAAAAGGGTTCGTTCATGATCAATTCCACTTTTTCCAGTTTGGGAAGATGGAACATTTCTTTCACGGTATCATAGGGAAAACATTCCAAATCGTATTCGATGGTGATGGAAAGAGTATTGCAAGTATCTAACGAACTTAAGATTTCCGTATAGAGATCCGCATCGGGTAAATCTTCAATGAGGGATAGAGAGATCTTTCGAGATTGAGGTCGATACACTAAGTATTGATCGAAATGGTACCCAAAAATCACAGGATATTGTTCCATTCGATGGATTTTCTTTTCTAAACGGCGAAAACGATAGTCTCGAAGCGTCTTACGATAGAAGAACATTATTTAAACATTCCAAAAAAAAAGGACATCATTTTTTTTTTTAACACAAGGGATTTAAGGAGATCGAATTTGTTGCATGATGCAAGGAGGAACGTCGGGTAAAAACGTCGTTCCACGATCATATTTTAAATACAAATAACTTTCCAACATGGGTCGATTTCGTTCGGTGATATATCCGATTTGGTTGAATCGAATGCATAATTTCACAAAAAGTGTCCAGTTATGTCGTAGTGCGAACTTGCATAGTATTTTTAAAGGAGGATTTAGTTCTATATCATCATCCTCCACGAAATCTTCTGGACCGAAACCCGCTCTTTGATACAATTCACGAAACGTCATGTACCCTGTCCTCTATGGAAACGAATCGCTTGAACGGTTTTGGCAGGAGGACGAGGTAAGCCGTGGATACCTGTGTCGATCATGTGAAAATAAGTATCCAAGATCGTGAGACCGTGTTCACTTAAATAACCTATCTGATCAAAATGGACACACAATGTCTCAAATAAATGCCAATTGCCATGCATGGCCATTCTCTCGGCCGCGATCCATGGACGACATCGGATATAATCATCCAATAGTTCAGGTCCTAATCCCGCGCGTTGATATAGTGTACGCAGTCTTTCATGGTAGTTTTCCAGATCCATTTCTTGGAAACAAAAAAAAGGACTTTCATTTTTTTGGGACCGTCGCCAGAATTGTTTCCAGTAAGGAGAGAATTCGTGGATCGCCACGTGTTCGTAAGAATCGGTGAAACCATCCTTGGGCGGTGTCCAGAGATTGCATTGCTTCCATCATCAATCGTTCCGTTCGATCCCGTGGTACAGGTTGAGGGACAGATTGAAGTCTCCTGTAAATCTCCTGCAAGGCATCCAACACAACCTCGGGATCTTCGCGAAGATCACTCATCACATGGATGATATTACACCCTTGCAATCGCACCGCTTCGCGTACAAATTCCGATTTTTGATTTTCATACGATATATGACGAAACGCCGATGGGTTCCTTCGGAGAATGGTCATCACGAAGTCAGTGTCTTCCGCGAGCAGAAACACGAGATCGAGGGTTGCAGTTTCTTCTTCTAATACCCATGGATTGCGCACACTGGCTTCTATTAAAAAATCCCGATCTGTTCGTATCGATGGAGGAAGTTCCCCGAACACGTTAGTTCTCGAACATAGAAGATCCAAGAGAAATCCTTTCTCTGTCTTTAACGTCTCGTCAATGAACGTGAAGGCCTTGGGCGAATGATACATCAGTCGGATCAAAAAGTCCCGATCGGTTTTCAGACTTTGATCCATGTATCGGAAACCCAAATAATGGATATTATAGTCTGCGAACGAGAGAAAGACGTCTCGATCACGTCGATAGCGATCCGGAAGTTTCGTCATTACGCGAATATTGATTTGGAGTGCTTGTAAAATAAACGTATTCGGTAATTGTTGGTAAGGAATCGTCTTGATCTTTGTATAATCTTGACGGATCACGTCCAGATATTTCTCTTGATGTTGTTCGTAGATTTTACGACATTCATCACTCTCCAAGTTATGAACGTCTCTTCGAAACAATCGCATCTCTGGGGAAACACATTTATAAAATTAATTAAGTGATGCTCTTTCTTTTCGATTTTCTTTCTTCTGCCATCATTTTTTGTTGCAACTCTAATTCGGGTAAGGATTCCGTGAGAACTTCTTTTTCCACTTTTTGCGTGATTTCCGCTGTCACTTTTTTCGTGGTTTCGATGTCTTTCTTATGATTGTCCATATAAGTTTTCAAATCGAAATGCAGATCCATGAGTCGAAGGACAACCTTTCCGGAATGAAGACGGAGGAGGTAGTATCCTTTCACGGCACCTTGAGGTAAAATGGCAGGAAGGTTATTCATCGCATGATACTCGCAGTTGTCGTCTTTTTTCATCAAGGTCGTGGACGAACGTCTTTTGGAAGAGACCGATCGAGATCGTTTCTTGTTAGGGGTTTTGGACATTTCCGCCTCCCCCTCTTCCGAGAAAGTGAACCATCGGATACGAGAATCAAAGACAAAGAAATAATACGTCTTCCCGTCCTCGAATGTTTTGGATGGTAATTGATCACGCGGAGTGTCTGCGAGATATTTTTCAAAGAGAAGAGTGTAATACTGAATATCCGTGCAGGATATACTCGGGGAAATCGAGGACGTTTGGTACGTATATAAATCAAACAAATCGGCGATTTTCGTAAAGAGATTGTCGTCTCTCGAAGCTCCACCTGAAGATTTAGAGAAATTAAAAAAAGATAATTTTGTCAAAAAAGCCTCACCAAAGATCGTGTTCCCAAAATCATACACGATTTTTTTTATGAGTACATAAAATAGATAGAGATCAACACCAATGGATCGGAGAATGCCATAGACATACGACCATATAAATCTCAATATAAAAAACAATCTCACGTGGCCAAATAGACTCTTTGGTATATGAGGAAGGGTAATGGCAACAACGGATCGCATGGCTTGTAGAAATCCTTCGTTGGACGCAATAGCTTTGGTTGATAGAAGAGTTGTGTATAAATAGTGGATCATTGTGAAAGGCTTGTTACTCCGAAAGAAATATAATAAATGGCCAATATATCCATATTCCCATAAAAGAAACACGAAATACAATAGGATACCTTTTGTTATTTTTTTCCATATACTACATCCCAATACGAACAACAGATCCGTAGTCGTTAGATCGTTTTCAATCTTTAGAATCATTTCAGTGGTTATTAAATTCTCTATTTTAATTCTATTCACTAAGTGTTCAAAAGGAGATGAAATATTATGTTCAACCAAGTATTTAATTAAAGCCTTTGTTGCATTCTCACTTAATTTGTTCGGAAAGATTCGAATCATACCTTGATCGATAGTATAATACTGTAATTCTTTAATTCTCGTACGTTGTTGAATATCCATTTTTATTTATAGAAAGAAAAAAAAATCCAACTAATGTTACGTTACGGTTTTTAGAACCGTACGGCGTGTCGTGTCTTTTCCCATTTCACGAGAGAGTTCCTCAGGAATCCTTGAGGTAACTTCCAATTCATCTTTATGATTTTCGATGTACGCTTCAAGATCGAAATGCAGATCCATGAGTCGAAGGACCGTCTTTCCAGAATACAGACGGAGGAGATAATACCCTTTCACGCCTCCTTGTGGTAATGTGGCAGGAAGGTTTTTATTTACATAGTATTCACAGTCGTCTTTTTGGTCTTCTTTTTTCACAAAATCCGATGCTTGTCTCTTGGAGGAAAAAGAATATCGAGATTGAGATCGAGATCGAGATCGAGATTTACGTGAAGTCACGGACATCTCCTCCTCCAAGAAAGTGAACCATCGGATACGAGAATCGAAGATACCGAAATAATACGTCCTCCCATCCTCGAATGTTTTGAACGGTAATTGATCACGTGGAGTGTCTGCGAGATATTTTTCAAAGAGGAGAGAGTAATTCTGAATGTCCGTGCAGGATATGGTGGGGGAGATTGAGGATAATTGGTAAATATATAAATCGAACATATCGGAGAGTTGCGTAAAGGGATTATTGTCTCTCGAAGCTCCACCCTTAAAGATCTTCATATTAAGGTTTTTTCCCCATGTCAACGCCTTGCTCTGAATACCTGAAAGAATTGTACTTGGGAGTTTTACAAGACGACCAGTTATATTACTTATTATTTTTTTAATATCCTTATAGATTTTCTCAAGAATAACACGAATCAATCTAACCTCATCACCAACTAAAAATTGATCTAAAATATTCCATATTATTTTAAAACAAGACATAAAAAAAGTGTACAGTCCTGTGAATGATTTTGGGGTGCTGGTTTGTCCTGCTTGGGGAAATAGTTTACGATAGATTGTAAAAAACCCTGCAAACGTAGCGATACCACCAATCGCCATGAAGGCGTTTCGAATAAAGCTAAACCATGTAGAAGATCCTAATAGATACTCACTACCCTTAAACATCGAGATGAAAGTCGTGATATACCCGAAATACCATGATAGATACAAGAAATAAAGAAAGAGGCCCACCATGATTTTCTTATAGATACTCAGCCCCAAGACATACATTAAATCTGTAGTATCTAATACTTCTCCATATTTTATTATGGTTTTAGCATTTAATTTACTTCCATTCAAATCCTTTTTACACATTTCTGTATGGTCATCTTGACGACAATAATCCATAAGTTTTTTATTACCAGAATCACTTAATTTGTTCGGAAATACTGCGAAAATCATACCTTGATCGATCTGAAAGCTGTTCTTCATAAGTTGATTAAAAAATTCATCAATGTTTTGTTGCATTTATTTTATTAAATACAAAAAAAAAATCCCATGAAATCAAAAAGATCGTTTGGCGGTGAAGGATTTCTTACTTTCACGTTTGATCAATTTCATTCGTCCGTCAAGCACCGTTTTAATGAATTCTACGATTTTCTTTTCTTTGTAACTGTAACTGGTATGCGAACGAAGGGTGATTGCGGTTCCAATTAAAGGGGACGACATAATCAATGAAATACCCCAGAGCAGGATAATAAAATGTTTGATACTATGATATAATTTACCCACCATGCCATATTTCGGTGCAATGAGCATAGACATGAAATTCTTCATGATCACTTTGATACCGGACAGAGCTTGGGATGCAATATTCGGTACCCAATAGAGCATCTGACACCATCCGTTCGGCATATTGGAGATGATTTGGATGATCGTTTCAATCATCTCCTTTTTGGTCATGACTCTTTTTTTGGTGACGAACCATGTTTTCTCGGTGACATGGTCGTCCATTTCCAAGATTGCCAAGAAATCGCGCAATTCTTCGAAGCTCAGACTTTCCACGAATGCGCGGAGCGATTCGGCTTCTTTTTTCTTGAACTGATTTTCCGTGGTGAGTTTTTCATGGGGATTGAAAAATTCGTTTTCTTTCCACACTTTACGTTTTAAGATATCGAGCCCTCCTTTTCGAGTATATCGCATTTTTTTTTTATAGTAACTTTTTTTTTTTCTCTCCAATAAATAAAATGATTGTCGTCATTTTGTGCGGAGGATCTGGATCGAGATTGTTTCCGTTAAGTCGTCCTAACCAACCCAAACAATTCTTGGATCTCGATGGAAGTGGTCGGTCCATGTTGCAGAATACCATTGTACGTATACAATCACTGGATCTGTCAGCGTCCTCTCGTATTCTTTTATTGTGCAATCCGTCTTTCCGTTTTTTAGTGGAAATGCAGGTCCAACAACTCCATCCCAAACCACTCCACCCCATCGACATTCTGTATGAACCCGAAAGTCGGAATACGGGACCCGCCATTGGGTTAGTTCTACAGCAATATAGAGACACGGACGAGCATCTCCTCATCCTTCCATCGGATCATTTGTATCATGCTGACTTTTTTGAAAAGACACTTCCTCAAGCTTTCACCTGTCAACATCCGATCGTCCTCTTTGGAATCACTCCCACTTATCCTGAAACAGGGTACGGCTACATTGAAGTCGATGAAGGAAAAATCGTGTCTTTCCGAGAAAAGCCATCCACCGACAAAGCGAACGAATTTCTCGCTCAAAAGGGTCGTTATTTCTGGAATTCAGGTATCTTTTTGTTTTCCACGAAACCATGTTACGAGCTTTTCGTGGAGCATAATCCTCAAATCGTGGAATGTATTACCAACGATCGATTCGGAGAATGTCCTTCCATTTCCATTGATTATGCTTTATTGGAAAAAGTGGCTCCTGACACCATGACGTGTGTGTTGTATGGAGGCGAATGGAAAGATATTGGTTCCTATTCTTCTCTTCAATCCTACACACAACCCCATCATTCCATTCAAAGTCGGAATAACTATGTGCATTCCTCGAAACCGACTATTTTGCATTATATAAAAAACACCATTGTCGTGGAAACCGAGGACTTGATTTTTGTTTCGAGTATGGACCATGCACAGGACATTAAATCCATTTTACACGAATATCCCGATATTCCAGCGACCAACCAAAAAATAGGGTACCGTCCATGGGGAATGTACACTATTATACGCGAGGAACCACAATATAAAAGTAAACAGATTACCGTCTACGCTGGTCATCGATTAAGTCTCCAATCTCATGCCCATCGTTCGGAACACTGGATTTGTATTTCGGGGGAAGGAGAGACGGAAATTGATGATGTAAAACGCCCATTTCGTGCGAATGATCAATGTTTCATTCCGTGTCATGCCAAACATCGAGTACGAAACACTCATTCGACCGATCCACTTATTTTTGTGGAAGTGCAAACAGGATCCTTTTTCGGCGAAGACGATATCATACGGTACGAAGACGACTATTCTCGCTGTTGAGGACCACCACACGCGACGTGATGAATCTTTGCACGTTTTCGTTTGGCCATGTGTTCCTGTAATTCGGGGGGAAGATCGTTCATGTCCACCTCGCTCTCTTTCGACAGGGGGATGTCGTGTCGAAGAATGAAATCCCGAAATCGCGGATCCTTCCACATCGAAGTCGTCTCCTTTGCGATTTTCACGAATTGGATACTGTCGACGAACGCTTTCACAAGACCGTCATCTTCTTGATTTCGATCCATCATCTCGAACATACGAATAAACCCTTTTTGTGTGCAGATCGCATCGGGGACACGTTCAACATACAGAGGCGGAAGATAAGGATTCACCCGGAAGATGATTTTCATACAAGGCCATGTCCACGGTTCTCTCCACCATACAAAGACATTCTCCCATGTCATAGTGTCCCAATGCATCGAATTGGGAATCGTTTTGTAGGAGACAAACGAAGGCGGTCGTTCGTTGAAGATGTTTCGTAGTAACAATCCTGTCACGCCATAATTTTTGAGAAGAAGGAAATTATTGGTGGTTTCCAATTCTTTCCCAAGAGCCGTATGCAATCGACGTAGTTCGGGTAATGTCGTATTCGGATCCCTCAGATTCGGGTACTCACGCGCCATGTTTTGGAAGACGACCAAGGTATCCATGACCTCTCTCTCTCTCTAAACAATCATACCCAAGACCATTAGTTTTTTTTTATTTTGGGTATACCACGATCATTTTTTTGGGGGGGAGGCGGGAGATGATACCATGTCCGGACAAAAAAATGATGGAATCACAACATAAGATAAATTCTTCTAACCTAATTATCTTGACAGATGGCTTCCAACAATTATAATAACAACAACAATCCTGACGACGACGATCTCTCCAATTTACCGGCACCCTCCATGATATTGGTTCGCGAGACGTCATCATCATCGTCGTCATTGGTGTCGACGACGGCCGTGGTCGTGAATCCTCCAACAACGATTCCCATTGCTACTCGACCATCCTGTCGTTCGGAATAACCAATGCTTTTTTTCGTTTGGGTGTGGTGTGGGGGGAGGTATAGATGTCTACGAACCTTACCAATCATGACATCAGACCTCTTCTCTGGAATCAGAATTACCTGCACCGTCTATGTGTCTACTTGGTGAGGAGCAGTTTTCGTGTTCGTCAATAAAGGATTGATGAATATATGAAAAAAGTGGGAGAATTTTCAATTGCAAAGATGTTGTTGTTTTTTTCGTCGTTGTTTTCGGGTGCTCCTTTTTCCTCCTCCAATGCCTACATATGCACTTGCGACTAACATGGCACCGAATACCAGAGCAATACTCTTTTGAGGATTTTGTTTGATATAATCCATGCCCCGTTGAATAATAGTTTTCCGCCCTTCTGGCTTTGATATTTCTGCAACAATTTTATGTACCTCTTTGTTTTCGATTGGTAATAGAGGATCTTCTATTATTGTATTGTGTGGGCTTTCTAATTCGGGCGCGTCCTTTTGTATAATATTGAGAGCCATCTCTATTTTACGTACTTCATCTGATACAACAGGTCTAAGCGCATTCAATATTTCTTCTGTTTTTTGTAGGTTTGATTTAGCCAATTCTTTTATTTTTTTAGAATTATATCGATCATATTTTTTCACATCAAATGGAGGAGTAGTCACTCCTACTGCCGAATCTACATATGGTTTATCCTTTTTCATAGGATTCTCTATCCAAAAACCTGATTTTGATCTTTCTTCTTTTTGTTCTTGTTTTTGTTCTTGTCTTCCGGAGTCTTTTTCTAACAAGTTCGGCAATAAATTTTTTTGTTGTGTTATTTTTTGATGCATTTGTTGAAAATTCATTTTAGTTTAGTACAATATTTTTTTTACGAAAATCCATAATTGATTGGAAAACGTATTTATGGACTTGATACATGTAGAGAAAGACAATCTTCTTCCCGAATTTTAGTAAAAGCCTTCTTTTTTGAACAAGAATAGAACGCCGATCGTACTGCTTTCCATACGGAATATTTGTTAGTGAATTTCTTATCGTT
>Ga0214917_10001387_pt1 | contig 31098 bp, 30 predicted proteins | sample LL_1208_BB_MetaG_FD_177983 | JGI IMG/M metagenome (GOLD analysis project Ga0214917, IMG submission 177983) | Freshwater microbial communities from Lake Lanier, Atlanta, Georgia, United States - LL_1208_BB | ecosystem: Environmental > Aquatic > Freshwater > Lake | place: USA: Georgia | collected... | reverse complement strand
GCTGATGCGCAGGCCGCTCTTGCTAAGGGCGACTTTGCAGCATATGGCAAAGCTCAAGATCGTTTAAAGGCTGCCATTGCCGCAGCTGTTGCAGCGCAAAATCGATAGACATTTTGGTTCAAAAGGGGTGCCGCCTCTAGGCTAAGCCCTCCGACGCGGGGTGGAGCAGCTCGGTAGCTCGCTGGGCTCATAACCCAGAGGTCGTAGGTTCAAATCCTGCCCCCGCTACTAGAACATGAATGGCCTGCCGGTTGGATCTGCAACCAGGCATTCAGTTTTTCATTATTTCTTGAGCAAGGAGAGGCAAAATGAGTAACCAAGTCACTACGACAGTCGCAATAGATCTTGAGAATCGCAATCGAACGACCGTATTCTGGCGAGGAATAATTGTTCTCCCCGTCCTGGTATTTGTAACAAGCTTCCAAGGACCGCTTTTTTCCGATGACGCAGAGGTGGCGATAGGGGCAACAGGATTTCTTTTTCTGCCAACACTTCTGGCTATTCTCTTCCGTGGAACTTACCCAAGCTATGTCCTGAGCTTCAATCACGCCCTTATCGAACTTGAGACTCGACTCTTTTCCTACATTCTTCTTCTCAACGATGACTATCCATCGATTGAACGTAACCCACGTGTGGGTGTCCTCTTCCCAGATGTTGAAGGTGGAGCAAATCTCAATCGCGGGATGCCACTTGTGAAATGGTTCCTTGCAATTCCACTCTATATCGTAGGACTTTTCTATCTCCTACTTACACTTATCTCAACACTTATTGCATGGGTGCTTACTTCACTGACAGGTAAGTATCCAGAGTGGGCTGCTCAGATTGTTATCGGAACAATTTCATACTGGAATCGGGTACAAGGCTATGCATGGTTACTTGTCACCGATGAGTACCCAAAATTTAGCCTCAAGGGCTAATTAGTTTTCATAAGGTGAACGAATCACTTGAAGTAATCAACGTATCCGCAGCGAATTGGTCACTACAAATAGAGAACTCGCTGCCATCGCTCCTCCGGCATACATCGGATTTAGTAGGCCGAGAGCTGCGATTGGAATACCTATAACGTTATAGATAAAGGCCCATCCCAGATTGACTCTGATAATTCTCAAGGTCTTGGCTGAGAGGTTTAAGGCTGCAATCGCTGTGGCTAGAGTTTGGCGCATCAAGGTGATATCTGCGCTAGAAATTGCAGTATCAGTGCCCGTGCCAAGGGCCATACTTAGATCAGCCTCACTAAGGGCTGCGGCATCATTGATGCCATCGCCGATCATGAGAACTCTTCTGCCAGAGCTACGTAGCTCTCTGACCTTTGCAATCTTTTGTTCTGGAGTTGCTTGAGCAATCACATTCTTAAGGGGAATTCCTACCTGCTCAGCAATCTGCATCGCAGCCTCTTGGCTATCACCGCTGATGAGCCAGCTATCGATATCTCTATTTTTTAAGGCTGCAATAGTTTGCCTAGCATCAACTCTTAAGCTATCTCCAACTTCAAAGAGAGCCATAGCAACGCCATCGACTGCAACTAGCGCTACTGAATTTCCTTTTGAAAGAGCTGAAGAAATTGCCGCCTCTAGTTCTGGGTGAAGCGAGATCGTAGCTCGACGTATTGATGCTGGAGTTCCGATAAGAACTGGCATCTGCGCTTCGCCAAATTGCATGCGAGCTGCAATTCCCATTCCAGCGCTCTCTACATAATCAGTAAATTTCCTTCTAGCAATTCCTTGTTCTCTAAGGCTCTTACTGATTGCAACTGCAATCGGATGGCTACTTTCATGCTCGAGGCTATGAACTGCAATCAATAGATCTGATGTTGAAATCTTTGGCGCAGCTGCCCCAAGATCGGCAATGGTGATGTTCTGCACCTTCATCACACCTGTTGTAAGGGTGCCCGTCTTATCAAAGATAGCGGTATCAATCTTTGTTGCAATCTCAATTGATGAACTTTTTCGAAGGATTATTCCGTTGGTAGCCCCTTTGCCAGATGCCACAAGAAGCGCAACTGGGGTAGCAAGTCCCAGGGCGCAAGGACAGGCGATAATCAATACTGCTACAGATGCGGTGATGGAGTCAGTCAGCGAATTTCCTAGGCCATACCAAGAAGCGAAAGTCGCAATCGCAAGTGCAATAACAATGGGTACAAACATATTACTAATTCGATCGGCAAGTCTTTGGATAGGTGCTTTCTCGCCTTGAGCGGTTAAAACCATCTTGGTAATGCGAGCAAGCTCGGTATCATTTCCAACTCTTTTTGCCTCAATAACTATTGGAGAATTTAGATTGATAGCGCCAGCAATAACACTTGCTCCAGCTTGAACATCTATCGGCAGTGATTCACCAGTTAATAAGGAGTTATCGATAGCGCTTGATCCTTGAATGACGATTCCATCAGTTGGAATCGCCTGACCTGCTTTGACTAAGCAGTGATCGCCGATTACTAGATTAGCAATAGGCGCTGTGATCTCTTGTTCGCCCCTGACAATTATGACTTCCTTTGGAGATAGGGACAGCAAGTGGGCCAGGGATGATCCTGCTTTTCGCTTAGCCCTTGATTCAAGATATCTTCCAAGAACGATAAAGGTGACAACAGATGCGCCAACTTCAGAATAGATATCACCGTTTCCAGTTGAGTTGGCATAGATAGACCAGATAAGGGCAGTTAGAGAGCCTAATGAAATTAAGTTATCCATACTTGGATGGGTGATGTTCTTAATAGCCGCTCGATGAATTGGCCAACCAATTAAGAGCACCACTGGAGCGCTAAGAGCAATTACTAACCAGCCTGTCGGAGAATAAAGAGGCGCTGCGATATTAAGTGAATCTAATTGGGCGAGAATAAATTTATCGACCTCGCTATGGAGTTGATGCCACATCGAGAGCGTGATTACTGGGATGGTAAGCAGGATTGCAGTCATTAAACGAAAGCCCATAGCCCTTGAATGCGAGAAACTTTCATAACCATCGCCGCGAAGCTTGGCGCTATAACCTGCTCGACTCACCGCAGCTATTAAATCTTTTGGATTTGCCCCTCGAGGAATGAGGATATGAGCGCTATCGGTAGCAAGATTTACTGATGCCTTAGCCCCGGCCACTTCATTTAGCGACTTCTCAACTCTTCCGACGCATGAAGAGCAGGTCATTCCAGTAATACTTAGATCAATCTGCTCTAGATCTACTACTTCAGTATCGCTCATGAATTCACCGCGCTAATAAATGCTTGGTGAAGATGGCCATTGGTTGAAACTCCACTTTTTCCAAATGGTCCAGCAACATTGTTGAGATCACTAAATCTTCCACCAGCCTCAGTAACAATTATTGCTACCGCTGCCATATCCCAGAGTGCAAGACTTGGCTCAGCTGCAATATCTACTGCTCCCTCTGCCACCAACATATGTGACCAGAAATCACCAATTCCCCTAGCTCGCCAGGCCTTATCCATAAACGCTAAATATGAATTCTTTCTTGGACCCCAGCCAACTAAATCTGAAAATGAAATGGATGCATCAGATATCTCTTTCACATTAGACGCTTTGATCTGAATTGCAGTACCTGAGTTAACTTCAGTAAATGCTCCAAAACCCTCTGCGGCATACCACCTACGAAATAGGGCAGGAGATGAGACCATGCCTGCGATTACCCGATCTTGGCCACTTTCATTCCTATGCACTAAACCAATGAGCGTGGCCCAGATTGGAAGGCCCCTTAAAAAGTTCTTTGTTCCATCAATTGGGTCTATCACCCAATATCTATCCATCGCCTTGATATCTGCTGCGCTGCCAAACTCTTCTCCAACAATTTTGTCATTTGGGCGCTGGGCTTTGAGAACTTCTCTAATTCTCTCTTCAACTGCTTTATCAGCATCGGTAACTGGGGAGAGATCAGGCTTGCTCTCTATTTTGAGGTCTTGAGCTAAAAATCTAGCTGATGAGATCTCATCACTTAAATCGGCGAGATATTTAAGTAACTCAATATCTCCTAGGAGATCTCCTGGATAAGTCATAGTCCCTAGATTATCTCTTGGTTGCTTGAATCAAGCAGCCTTTGCAAGCTGGCTAGGCGCGAGGATGCTTGAGGACTTGTCTTTACGTAGTTATTTAGAGCGCAAGTTGCTTCATCATGAGAGCAATTCTTAGGACAGTTTGCAATAACTGATGCAAATTCAGTAAATGAGGCGATAACCCTTGATTTATCAATATGTTCTAGGCCAAAGGATCTAACTCCGGGGGTATCAATTATCCAACCCCCATTTGGTAATTCAAAAGAGATAGCACTTGATGAGGTATGGCGACCCCTACCAGTTGTTGAATTAACATCTCCAGTGTCGCGCTTTTCGATTCCAAGGAGTGCATTTACAAGTGTTGATTTACCAACTCCGGAGTGGCCAATTAATACTGAAACTTTTGCCTCTAACGCTTTATGCAGCTGAGTTAAATTATCACCACGTTTCAACTTAAAGTAATCAACTTCCAAATCTTTATAAGCTCTTAAGAACTCATCAGGATCTGCTAAATCTGACTTACTCATAACAATTATCGGTTTGATGCCTTGATCAAATGCCACCGCTAAACAGCGATCAATAAATCCCTGTCTTGGAGCAGGATCAGCAGATGCTGCAACGATAATCATCTGATCAAGATTTGCCGCAATAGTCTTTTCAAATGCTCCGGCATCATCAATAGTTCTACTTAGACTATTTCGTCTTGGTTGGACTGCAACAATTCGAGCTAGGGAGCCAGCATCACCACTTACATCTCCAACGATATTTACTAAATCTCCAACCACTACAGCGTTCTTTCCCAGCTCCCTAGCTTTCATTGCGCTAACTAATTGTCCGCTCGCAATTCGACAGAGCGTTCGGCCGCGATCAACTGTTATTACCTGAGCCGCAATTGAGTCACTATGAGATGGTCTATCTTTACTTCGCCGGCGCGTTGATTTAGCCGGGCGAATGCGAATATCGCTCTCATCAGGGCGGCGTCTAACCATTTAGTAGTTGACTCCAAAGCGCTGGAAAATCAGTGATTGTCTTTTTGGTTGTTTCAATATTTTCTACTTCAACTCCATCGACGGCAAGGCCAATGAGCGCGCCTGCTGTTGCAAGGCGATGATCTTCATAGGTGTGAAAAACTCCAGATTTCATAGGCTTTGGATGAATTCTAAGTGCGCTCTCCTCCTCAATGACTTCAGCTCCAAGAGCAGTTAGCTCACTTTTTAAAGCGCTTAATCGATCTGTTTCATGAAGTCTTAAATGGCCAATACCGCGTAGGTGCGAGGGGGAGTCTGCAAAGCAAGCCAGCGCTGCAATCACCGGAGTTAGCTCGCCAACGTCGCCAAGATCAATATCAATTCCTCTTATCTGACCTGTTGATCTAACCCTTAAACCTTGATCTACAAAATCAATTACTCCGCCCATTTCTGAAAATATCTGCCTTAACTGATCTCCTGGTTGGGTAGTTCTTCTTGGCCAATCTTTGATAATCACTTCGCCACCACAAAGTATTGGCGCTGCCATAAAGACAGCAGCATTAGAAAGATCTGGCTCAATTACTAGATCAACTCCAGATAATTTAGTCGGCTCAACGCTCCATTGATTCGCAATAGAGGTGTCAACAACTGCTCCATATTGGGCGAGCATTGCAATAGTCATCTCGATGTGAGGCTTTGAAGGAAGGTTCTTTCCAACATTTTTAATCTTAAGTCCCTGCTTCATTAAAGGTGCAACTAATAAGAGCGAGGAGAGAAATTGACTTGAAGCGCTGGCATCTATTTCAACTTCTCCACCAGTTAAATAGCCTGCGCCATTTATAACCATAGGCAAGCTATATCGACCCTGATGTTCAATGCTGACCCCAAGATTTTCAAGAGCCTTAATAACTGGACCCAGCGGGCGCTGATGGGAACGCGGATCACCATCAAAGGAGATTAATCCTTTGGCAAGGGATGCAAGGGGTGGAAGAAATCTCATAACGGTTCCCGCATTTCCCACATCAATTGATGCAGGTCCCATCAAAGGCGCTGGAGTTATCTTCCAAAGATCTTCCTCAATTTTAATCGTTACACCAAGGCTAGACAGCGCCTTGATCATTAAATCTGTATCTCTTGACCGAAGTCCTTTTCTTAGCGTTGAAGGCGATGAGGCAAGTGCGCTTAGCACTAGAGCTCGATTTGTAACAGATTTTGATCCTGGAATCGTTATAGCGCCCGAGATCGGCTTTGATGCCCGATAAGGTGCGCTCCACATACTTTAAAGTCTAGTTCATCGCCTTAAGTATTAGATTAGGAGTATGTGCGGAAGATATGCCCTATCGGCGGAAATCAGCGAGATCGCTCAAGAGTTCTCTACCGACATCGCTCCAGATCGAAGTCTTCCTGCCGATTGGAATATTAAACCAACTAATGATGTATACATCATCAAGAATCAAGCAATTGAAATTGCCTCTTGGGGAATGATTGCTCCTTGGTCGAAAAACGATGATGAGGCAGCAAAATCTCAATCAAGTGCTATTAATGCTAGATCTGAAAGCGTTCATGAGAAGCCAACTTTTCGAAGCGCTTTTAGAAGTAATCGCTGCTTACTTCCGGCAACTGGTTACTACGAATGGGCTAGCGAGCTTGGAAAATATAAGACTAAACAACCAATATATGTTTCAAGAGATGATGAGAAATTATTAGCCTTTACTGGAATCTTTCAAAGTTGGACCTCTCCTTCAGGAAGAGTTATCCAATCTGTTGCAATTATTACCAGAGAGGCAGTTGGTCAGTTAGCGCAAGTACATAGCAGGATGCCAGTATTCCTACCAAAACAAAGATGGGCAGATTGGATGAATCCCAAGATTAATGATGTTGCCACGATTAGATCTCTTATGGATATTCCAATTCCTGATGCAAATCTTCGTTTTCATCCAGTATCAAGTGCGGTCAACTCAATTTCTGGAAGTGGACCAGGGCTAATAGAGCCAATTGAATTAGGAGAGCCTGAAACCCTCTTTTAGCTGGGGAATAAAGCCTTGGATATGCGGGTTAGGCTGCTATGGCGATAATCTTGGATTCAATGCCAACCGAAATTTCAAACCAGGGCTCCAGGGATGCTGGAGGGTTAGTTCGCGTTGATCGCGAAAAAGAGAGCGCAGAGCAAAGACGCAAGAGATTTGAAGACGATGCGCTGCAATATATGAATCAACTTTATTCAGCAGCTCTTAGATACACCAAGAATCCGGCAGATGCCCAAGATTTAGTTCAAGATACTTATGCCAAAGCTTATGTTTCTTTCCATCAGTTTGAACCAGGGACTAATTTAAAAGCTTGGCTATATCGAATTTTAACAACCACCTTTATCAATACTTATCGCAAAGATCAGAGGCGACCTCAACAATCAGATCAAGAGCTAGAAGATTGGCAGATTGCTGATGCCTCATCTCACACAAGTGATCAAGGAAAGTCAGCAGAAGATGTTGTTTTAGAGTACTTACCTGATAGCGATATTAAACGAGCGCTAGCTGAAATTCCTGAGGAGTTTCGCATCGCGGTTTATCTAGCAGATGTTGAAGGATTTTCATATAAAGAAATTGCTGAAATTGTTGGTGTGCCAACTGGAACGATTATGTCAAGACTTCATAGAGGCCGCAAACAACTACGCGAGAAGTTAACTGATTATGCCCGAGAACTTGGATATGTGAAGGGAGGCAAGAAATGAGTATCACTTGTAATAAGTGTTCGGAGAGTTTAGTTTTATTTATTGATAACGAGATTGATGACTCTGCAACTTTTAATGAGATAGCCTTTCACTTGCAGGATTGCCCTGGCTGTCGTGGCGAGATGGAGAGCCAGAGAGCTGCTCTAAATTTAATTAGAACACTCTTAACCAGATCATGTTGTGAGAGCGCGCCTTCAAGCCTCCAAGAGCAGATTGCGCTACGCCTTGCTGAACTTGCAAACCAAGAGATGGCTGCCACTTCTGCTAGCGAGATTATTACCCAGTATCGCCGAACAGAAATCACAATAGATGGCCAGACTTCTATTGAGATTGAAACTTCTCACGAAATTAGACGCGACTTTCCCTTTTAGTTAACCCCGCCCTGCTAAGTTAATTTCTATGCAAGCAGAAGCAATTCTTGGCGCCGTTGGTATATCCCAGATGGTGGTCAGGCCCGGAGATACTGCGCTAGCTCACGGCAGCGGAGATATGCCAATACTTTCTTCGAGTTTTCTCATCACCTTAATGGAAAGTGCTTGCAATTCAGCTATTGCAGAGTTTCTAGATAATGGCGAAACTACAACGCTAACTGGCATGGAGCTAAAGATTCATGACGCGCTAGGTATTGGAAGTGAAATTCAAGGCTCTGCAACCTGCGTTAGTTATGAAGAAGGAGTTCTCACCTTTGCTTGCGAAATACATGATGGAGCAAGGTTAATTGCTGCCTCGGTTATGCATCGCGCACTTGTTGAGAGAGTAACTTTTCTAGCTAGAACTGCAGCCCTCTTGCTAACCTCTGAAGGAAAGTAGTAGTAAAACTAGCTGGCAAATACCTCTGCAATTAGAGTTTTCTGCTCTTGCTCATGGATATAAATACTTCCAGTAGCAGGGCTGGCAGCAGATTTTCTAGAAATCTTAGTTAATGTTCTGGCACCAAGTGCCTCTTGGAGATTACTTGAGATAAATGGCCAAGGACCTTGATTTGCTGGTTCATCCTGAACCCAGATCAGTTTCGCATTAGGCGACTTTGAAAGCTCTGCCAAGATTTGATTGATAGCAAGTGGATAGAGTTGCTCGAGTCGAATTATCGCTGTTGTGTTATCTGAGCGTTTCGCTCGCTCGGATACAAGTTCCCAATAAATCTTTCCACTACAGAGAACTACCTTAGAGGCGCCATTAATTGCAGGATCACTTAGTACTGGAGTAAATGTTCCTGAAGTGAAATCCGATAATTGAGCAGCTGCCGCTTTTAGCCTAAGCATCGACTTTGGCTCAAAAACAATTAAGGGCCTTCTGGCTGGATTTTTCGCATGCCAACGCAAGAGATGGAAATAAGAAGAGGCCGAGCTTGGCTGGGCGATAGTCATATTGTTTTCAGCTGCCAGGGATAAGAAACGTTCAATTCGACCAGATGAGTGATCAGGGCCCTGACCTTCATATCCATGGGGCAGAAGCATTACTAGCGATGATCTCTCGCCCCATTTTTGAAGAGATGAAGAGATAAATTCATCAATTATGGTCTGTGCTCCATTGGCAAAGTCACCAAATTGAGCTTCCCAAAGAACTAAAGCATCTTCCCGCTCTAAGGAGTAACCATATTCAAAGCCAAGGGCGGCATACTCTGACAATAATGAATCTATGACAAATAGATGGGTGCTACCGCTAATTAACTCTCGAAGTGGAATCCACTCTGATCCATTTTCATAATCACGAATTACAGCGTGGCGATTAGAGAAAGTTCCACGCCCAACATCTTGACCCGCAAGTCTTACGCTATGGCCCTCAAGCAGTAGTGAGCCAAGTGCCAGCATCTCACCGCCAGACCAATCAATTGTTCCATCATCTAACATTGAAATGCGGCGTTGTAATTGTGGAGCAAGTTTTGGATGAACCTTAAATCCATCTGGTATTGCAATTTGAGTGGCAGCAATCTTTCTTGCTATCTCTTCACTAATTGCAGTATTTGCCGTTAGCGGATCTAGCTCCTCTAACTTATTAAATTCAGGCTGCTCTGGAAGTTTGTCATGGACCATATTGAAGATTGCTTCTAGTTGGCCCTGGAATTCTTTCGCAATTTCATTAGACTCATCTTGAGTGATATCGCCTCGTCCAACTAGAGCTTCGGCATAGAGAACACGAGTTGAACGCTTGGCATCTATTAATTTATACATTCTTGGTTGAGTAAAGCTTGGTTCATCACCCTCATTATGTCCGCGCCTTCTATAGCAGACCATGTCAATGATGACATCCTTGTTAAAGCTCTGGCGATATTCAAAGGCAACCCGTGCCACTCTTACACATGCTTCAGGGTCATCACCGTTGACATGAAATACCGGCGCTTGAATCATCTTGGCGATATCGGTGCAGTAGCGAGAGGTGCGAGCCGAATCTGGCGAGGTAGTAAAGCCCACCTGATTATTAATTACTACATGGATAGTTCCTCCAGTGCGATAGCCGCGAAGTTGAGACATATTTAGCGTCTCTGAAACCACCCCTTGTCCCGCAAATGCGGCATCCCCATGAATCAATACTGGAAGAACGGTGTAGATATCTCTTACATTCTTCTTATCTTGCTTGGCACGGACAATTCCCTCTAGAACTGGGTTTACTGCCTCAAGATGCGAGGGATTGGCAGCAAGATAAATCTTGGTCTGATCGCCAGATTCTGTGATGAAATCACCATAGGTTCCAAGGTGATACTTAACATCTCCTGAACCCTGAACCTCATTTTCTTGATAGTGGCCCTCAAATTCTTGGAAGATCTGTCCATAATTTTTTCCAGCCACATTAGCTAAGACATTTAGCCTGCCGCGGTGCGGCATTCCGATGCATACCTCATCTAATTTTGCTTTAGCTGCATATCTTGCAATTGCATCAAGAATCGGAATTACTGATTCGCCGCCTTCTAGTGAGAAGCGCTTTTGTCCCACAAACTTTGTGTGAAGAAAAGTTTCAAAAGCCTCTGCTGAATTCAATTTGCGAAGAATTCTTAACTGTTCCTCCCTTGGAAAGAAGGGGGAGCCCACTTCAACTTGGCTCTGAATCCATTTACGTTCTTCAGGTGAGTCGATATACATATACTCAATACCAATTGATCGGCAGTAAGAGTCGCGCAAGATTCCTAGAACATTTCGCATCTTTGCAAAGGGGCGACCCCCAAATCCACCTGTGGCAATTTCTCTATCTAGGTCCCAGAGCGTTAATCCATGGGTGATCACATCAAGATCGGGATGGCTACGTTGCTTATATTCCAGTGGATCTGTATCGGCCATTAGGTGGCCGCTAGTGCGATAGGCCTGAATCAACTGTTGCAAGCGAGCTGCCTTATTTAACTGCTCTTTGCCTTCTGGAATATCGTTATGCCAAGTAATTGGAACGTAGGGGATTCGAAGTGCGGCAAAAATCTCTTCATAGAAACTATCTGCTCCGAGCAGAATCTCATGAATCTTCTTTAGGAAGTCGCCAGATTGCGCTCCCTGAATGATGCGATGGTCATAAGTTGAGGTCAAGGTAATCACTTTAGAGATTGCAAGGTCTGCAATAGTTTCCTGGCTTGCCCCTTGAAACTCTGCTGGATAATCCATAGCTCCAACGCCAAGAATTAGGCCCTGTCCTGTTACTAACCTTGGCACAGAGTGAACTGTTCCCAGCGTGCCAGGATTGGTTAGTGAGACAGTTGTGCCGCTGAAATCCTCCACACTTAGCGCGCCAGCTCGAGCTTTCTTAACTAGCGCTTCATAAGAGCTCCAAAAATTACCAAAGTCAAGCTCTTCACATCCCTTAATTGATGGCACAAGTAATTGGCGAGATCCATCTTCTTTAGTTAAATCAATAGCAATTCCAAGATTGATGTGATCGGGATATCCAATTGCTGGTTTTCCATCAAGCTCAGTAAAGAAGGTATTCATCTCTGGACTTTGGCGTAGCGCTTTAATCATTGCATAGCCAATTAAGTGGGTGAAGGAAACCTTGCCACCTCTGGCTCGCTTTAAGTGATTATTTATAACGGTGCGATTATCAATCATTAATTTTGCAGGAATAGCTCTAACACTTGTTGCAGTAGGAACTGTTAGCGAAGCTTCCATACTTGTTACAACTCGAGCAGAGACTCCTCTAAGGGGTTCAACTCTTGCTGCAGTGGGCGTTGCAACTTGAGGGCTAGATTTTTTAATTGCCTCTGCTGGAGTTGGAATAGGAGTTGGGTTTGCTCGTACAACTTCTTGAATAGGTGGTGGCGCATTTTTAATCTCTTGTGCAGGAGCTTCTTTAACCTGTTGGCGTTTTGGAATTGGCGGGGTAGCTGCTTTTGCTACTGAGCTTGCTGCGCCATTTGATGTTGGTTTATAGCCAGAGAAGAATTCTTGCCAATTGGCTTCAACTGAATTTGGATCGGCTAGGTAGCGCTCATACATCTCATCGACGAGCCATTCATTAGAGCCGAATGAGCCGCCAAATTTATTCTCAGGAGTCATGCCTGCCACAGAAAGTAAGCCTATCTTTGTTGCGCTCTGCCTTCCTACCGCCAAGCGGCGTTATTGGCCACACTTTGGCGATGCAAAAAGCACTTCTCTAGGGCAGGCTTAAGAAATGGCTTTGGCATTTGTAACTGGGGCAAGCAGGGGGCTGGGCTATGAGGTAGCCAAGGCTCTCAAGGCTAGAGGCGATGAAGTAATAGGTATAAGTAAAGATCGCCAGCGGGCCGAGGCGGCATCTAGCGATCTAGGAATTGCCTTTGAGTTAATGGATTGCCAGCAGATTCCTCAAGTTAGAAGCGTCAGCGAAGAACTTCTAACCAAGTATGGCACTCCAGAGATTTTGGTTTTAGCCCATGGGGTAATGAGTGAGAAGATGGCAAAGACGCTTCGGACCAATGATCAAGAGTGGGCAAGAGTTTTAGACATCAATCTCAACTCTGTCTTTACATTAGTTAATTCAATAGCAGCTCCAATGGCTGAGGCAAGAAATGGGCGAGTAATAATCTTCTCTGCCTGTCTTGGAAGAATGAGCGGTCCTGGAAATGCAGGAGGCCTTGCTCCTTATCGCATCTCAAAGGCTGGAGTAAATGCACTGGTTAGAAATCTGGCTCATGAAACTAGCCACGGAGCAAGAGGATTCTTAGTTGATGCAATATGTCCTAATCACAGCAGGACTGATATGGGTGGAGCAGATGCGCCAAGGAGCGCTGCCGAAGGCGCAGCAACTGCAATTTGGTTAGCAACTAGAACATTTAAATCAGGAGATAAGACTGGACTACTTTGGGAAGATCAAGAGGTAGTGCCCTGGTGAGGCTTACTTGATTTTGGAATAGCAGATAGCGCAGCAAGTAAAGTAATTAGCGCAAAGCTTCCAAGGCCAACTCCAATTAAGTCTCGCTCGCCATCGATCATGTAGTAAGCAACACCGAGCGCTATTAAATTAGCAAGCACTGTTGGGGCGCGGGCGAAGTTTCGCTTTGCGATGAATCCTCTGCCAGCAAAGAAGAGCCCAGCGCTAGCAAAGCTTAAGAAAATGATTTCGGCCAAAATGGCATCAAGCTCTTCCACCTTACTTGTCGCTGTTCTTATAGCGAGATAAATGGCGAGGCCAGCAAGAAATAGCGCTTCAATTCTCACCAAAGTGGCGGCAATCAGGTGAACTTTTCTTGGGACTAGGCGCATAGCGCAAAGAATAGGGGATGAGAAAAGGGTTTTCCGCTCTTGCTTTAAGGCAATAAATTCTTCTTATGGCTTTCTTTGATGAAGGTATATATGACCCACTTACTGGGTTGCTCGCCCCGCTCTACTTTTATGAGAGTTCACAACGACTAATTTCTTGGGCTGAACGCAGTGGTCGGCATACTGCGCTTATATTGCTTGAATTAGGAGATTTAGAAGATGAAGCGATAATTAAGTGCGCTGTAGATTTAAGTGTGGAGTTACGGGGAGGAGATTTGTTAGCCAGGATGAGTGAGAAACAATTTGTTCTTCATATGATTGGTGATTTAAATGGTGCAAGGCAGTTAATTTTTCGATTAGAGAACAAGATCAAAGCTGATTTCTCGCTCTCCGCAGTGGAGTTAAAAAGAGGCGAGGAAATTGCTTCTGCCCTAATGAGGCTAGGTGTTTAGCTCTGCGGAATGAAGATTTGAGATCGGTAATAACGCAGCTCTTCAATAGAGTCTTTAATGTCACCTAAAGCGCGATGATTTCCAGTTTTCTTTGGCGCATTGAAATAAACTTTGGGATACCAACGTCGCGCTAATTCTTTGATCGAAGAAACATCAACTGTTCGATAGTGGAGAAATTCATTAAGTCGCGGCATATCCCGCGCGATAAAATTGCGATCCATCCCGACTGAGTTACCTGCTAAAGGTGATTTTCCAGAAACTGTGTGAGTCTGCAAGTAACTTATGACCATCTCTTCTGCTTGAGAAAGAGTTACTCCTTGTGGAATTTTCTCAAGGAGTCCAGACTCGGTATGCATCGAACGCACTTCATCCCGCATCCCTTCAAGTTTTTCAGGTGACGTCGCAATAACGACATCGACGCCATCGCCAAAGACATTGAGTTCAGCATCAGTGACAAGTACTGCGATCTCAACTAAAGCGTCGCGCTCGAGCGATAGCCCTGTCATCTCGCAATCAATCCAGATCAGGGGCGGGTTCTCATCGGTCATAGGTAGAGAGTCTATTGTGAGTGATATTTCATCGCTTGTTAACCAAGTGTTAATCCAGCAAATACCCTCAAATGGCGAGGTTGAAGCAAGATACTCGCCGTGAGCAATACTCTTCCAGTACAGAGAAAAATATCGACCAAGCCTCGACCATCAGACGTCGCATTTCGCGGGATTGTTACTTCCTTTGGATTCATAAATCTTGCAATTCTCACGCTGATTGGAGCATTCCTTCTCTTTCGCGGTTTCGAAGTGTTTCGAGTAGAGGGCTTTAGCTTTCTCACAGATCAAAGATGGGAATTGACAGAAGAGTCGGGCGTTTCGAGTGGAAACATTGGAATTGGTGCGATGTTGGTGGGAACGCTTTTGGCTGCTCTTGTAGCCCTGATCGTTGCGCTTCCGGTTTCTGTTCTAACCGCATTGATGTTGAACTTCTATGCGCCGATTTGGATTAGGAATTTCTTCGTAACTGTCATTGATCTGATGGCCGCTTTTCCATCAATTCTTTTCGGATTATGGGGATTTTTTGTTTTGATGCCAAGCGCTGAATATTGGGCAATGTTGCTCAATAGGTATCTTGGATGGTTTCCAGTATTTCAGGTTGACCAACCATTCTTTACAAGGTCTCCGTTTATCGCAGGCTTAGTCCTAGCGATTATGATTATTCCGATTATTACATCTGTCTCTAGAGAAGTATTTAGCCAAGCACCGCTTGATCGCATTCAAGCTGCATATTCGCTTGGCGCAAACAAATGGTCAATGATTAAAGCAGTTGTACTTCCATTTGGCGCTAATGGCGTTGTTGGTGGTGCGATGCTCGGTTTAGGTCGCGCATTCGGTGAAACAGTTGCGGTCTATACCGTTCTAAATTTGGTTTACTCAATCAATTTGCAGGTTCTTTTTGGAGCGGGTGGCAATGTCGCTTCACATATCGTTACTCGTTGGGGCGAAGCGGGGGAATACGAAGTAAAGGCACTTCTTGCCGCAGGTTTTGTTCTCTTTCTCTTGACGCTCCTTGTGAATTTCATGGCTGACTGGGTAGTGAAGAGAACTGTCAGGAAGGGCCGTTAATGGCTACTACACAAGCAATAGGAGCGATTCCGGCACCCACGAAGCCTTGGGTAAAAAGGCCTCTTCAACGTGTTCCATCGTTAGCTCTTGGAGTGACGGCACTGCTACTTGCAGGTCTTATCGTTGAAGTGACTCCATTAAAGGGCAAACTTGGCTACTTCATTGTGTTCGTACCCTTGGTTACAACTTTGCAGTACTTGCTGGCACGTATGAGAGCTTCGCGCAAAGTTGCAGAAGATGTTCTCGTCTCCTCACTAATGTGGACCGCCGCTTTCTTTGTTTTTCTTCCTACGGCTAGCATCCTTGCAACAACCGTGACGAAAGGCTTACAGGGGCTTCGTTTTAGCATATTTACTGACACTATGGTTTCGGCCTCTTTTACCGACCCAATTGAAATGGGTGGTCTCTTGCATGCCCTCTTGGGAACGGCTTATCTGATTCTCTTATCGGTCATTATTAGCGTGCCTCTTGGTATTTTAACAGCGCTTTATCTCACCGAGATTAAGGGACCGGGTTCTGGTTTTATTCAGTTCATTGTTCAAGCAATGAGTGGGGTCCCTTCTGTAATTGCAGGCCTCTTCGTCTTTTCCGCGGTGATTCTCACGACACCTATAAAAGCCTCTTCACTCACGGGATCTTTTGCACTGGCAATCTTGATGGTTCCAACAGTGACTAGAACGTCGCAAGAAGTACTCGTACTGATACCGAATGATTTGCGGGAAGCGGGACTTGCTCTTGGCGCAACTCAGTGGAAAACGGTTGCTCTTGTTGTCGTGCCTGCCGCTCGTAGTGGATTGATAACAGCGGTTATCTTGGGCGTTGCTCGAATTGCCGGCGAAACAGCCCCTTTACTCTTTGTTTTAGGTGGAACAGATGCCCTCAACCAGAATCCATTCAATGGTTTTAATAGTGGACTTCCTTTGTACATTTGGAAAGGCTTCCTTATCGGCCTACCCGAATCTGTTCAGAGAGCTTGGACAGGAATTCTTGTTCTCTTGATTCTTGTCCTAGTTCTATTCACAATCGCACGAATTTTTGGACCGAAGAAGGGTTAGTATTAAAATGAATAACGAAGGAGAAAAGATGGAAACGTCCGACACAGCAAAGAAGACAACTCCGAATTCCCTGGCCAGCGTTGCTACTGCACGCTCCCAAAAGAAGCCTGGAACTGCCCCGCTTGGATCAGGACTAGAAGCGCGAAAAATTCATGCTTGGTTCGGAAAACATTTGGCGCTTAAAGATGTTTCGCTTGATTTCTCCTCTGGCACCGTAACCGCATTGATTGGACCATCGGGATGCGGGAAATCAACGTTCATTCGAACCCTAAATCGCATGCACGAATTCATTCCTTCCGCAGCATTTGCGGGAGAGGTTCTTTTGGATAATGAGGATATATACGGATCGGGCGTAGATGTCACGAAGATAAGACTTCAAATTGGAATGGTGTTTCAGAAACCAAACCCATTTCCATCCATGTCTATCGGCGAAAATGTTCTCTCTGGTATCAAGTTGGCCCAACTCAATATTCCTAAATCTGAGCAGAATGACCTAGTGGAAGATTGCTTAATTCGCGCTGGATTATGGAGTGAAGTAAAGGACCGTCTTGATGCTCACGGCGGGTCACTCTCAGGCGGTCAGCAACAGCGCCTTTGCATTGCCCGATCCCTTGCGGTCAAACCTAAAGTCTTGTTGATGGATGAACCTTGCTCAGCTCTAGACCCAGGATCGACCCTTCGCATCGAAGAGACAATTTCTCAGCTTTCTAGCTCGATGACTATCATAATTGTTACTCATAACATGCAGCAGGCCGCCCGTGTTTCGGATTACACGGCGTTCTTTCTGTCCGATGGTGGACCGGGCGAGGTAATAGAAGTCGGACCTACCAGTCAGATATTTACCAAGCCTCGCGATCAGAGAACAGAGAATTACGTCTCTGGGCGATTCGGTTAATCAGTTACTAATTGTTCACCTTAAGTTAAAGAGAATTTTGTCTACTTGTCCCAGAGAGTTTCTGTAACACTTTAGTTTTTGCTCCACTAGATCTAGTTTCGGACCAATGAAAGGGAAGTAATGAAAAAATTAACCAAATCCTCAATTGTTGCGCTTGTTGCTGCAGCATCATTGACGGTTTCAACTGCGACAGTTTTTGCGGCAGGCCAGACTGTTCGCGTTAATGGAGCAAGCTCAGTAGCTCTATTGCTCGACAAGTGTAAGTCACAATACGCAACGACTACCGGCGATACTGCTTCCGGATACACCGCAGCAGGTTCTGGAACTGGGAAAAATAATATTGCGCAGGGCATAGTCGACATCGGTCTTTCTGATTCAGAAAATACCAACGCAAATAAGCCAGCCGGAATGCTTCACATTCCTTTTGGTGCTTGGCCAGTTACTGTGATGTACAACCTGAACACGACCAAGTCCGTAAATCTCTCTACAGAAACAATCGCAAAGATTTTCGCTGGCCAAATTACAAAATGGAATGATCCAGCCATCGTTGCAGATAACAACAAGTCTTACACAGTTCCCGTCTACAAAACCTCTAATGGTCAGACAGTTCTCGATAAAAATGGTGCACCGGTAGTGCTTCGCTACAAAACTGTTCGCACCTATTTCACTTTCCCAGACAAGAAAATTATTGTGGTTTATCGGCAGGGCGGCTCAGGGACTTCGAACAACTTCACTACAGCCCTAAATAAGTTGCACCCAACAATTTGGACCAAGTCAGGAAACGATGCATTCGCCACGGCGTTCCCAGGGGATATCACCAAGGATCCAATTGGTTTTCAAGGTGGAACTAACGCGGCTCAGGTAGCGCAAATTGCCCAGAAGACCAAGTATTCAATCACTTATAACGAGTACTCCTTCGCACCAGATTATGGTCTAGGCGTTGCCAACGTGATCAATCCGGCAGGTAACGCGATTTCTCCAGCTTCAACGGAAGGAATTCTAGCCGCGTTCTCGGTTGCTAAGTACACTGCTGATGGACTTGTCGCATTTGATTACACAAATAAGATAGCAAGTCAGTATCCATTTGCTGCGACGACATATGCATTGGTGTTGCCGAAGTACTCTTCCGCTGCGCTTGCTGGTAGCGTCAAGGATTGGATTAACTTCCACTCCTTCGAATGTCCAAAAGTTGCATTGAATTCTGGTTTTGCTCAGATTACAAAAACAAGTGATCTTGGAAAGCAGATTCTGGCCCAACTTGCAAAGGTAGGTAGCTAGGTTTTCTGTTAGAAAACTAAGTTAATTCAGACCAAAGAAAATTCCCGGGCGCTCGAGAGAGCCCGGGATTTTTCTTATTTTCGAGGTTTCCCAACGAAGTGGGTATGAACCTGCGCATCCCAATTTCTTCTGATTTCATTAAGAGTCTGACCTAATTAGTAATAGGAAAGATTTAATAGACTTCGAATAGCTCTACCAATGCGCTGGTATCGGTCAGGCGAAATTAAAGAATTGAGACCTGGAGAGACCTCACGAGTCGCTAATTTCATAGCGGCAATCCTACGGAGCGCGCCCGGCAGGAATCGAACCTGCGACAACCCGCTTAGAAGGCGGGTGCTCTATCCGACTGAGCTACGGGCGCATTTAACGACCTAAGTCTATCTAGTGCCAAGTAATGCTCGGATAAACGATAAGGTTTCGCCTCGTGGCAGAGTTCATTTACACAATGAAGAAGGCGCGTAAAGCCCATGGCGATAAGGTCATTCTTGACGATGTGACTCTGATGTTTCTTCCCGGGGCAAAAATCGGAGTTCTAGGCCCTAATGGCGCTGGAAAATCAACGGTCCTTCAAATCATGGCAGGTTTGCAGCAACCATCAAATGGTGAGGCCTACTTAAGCCCTGGATATAGCGTGGGAATATTGCTTCAAGAGCCGCCGCTTAGTGAAGATAAGAATGTTTTGGAAAATGTCCAAGAGGGAGTGGCAGAAACTATTGCCCTACTTGATCGCTTCAACAAAGTATCTGAGGAGATGGCAAGCCCTGATGCTGATTATGACAAGTTGCTTGCAGAGATGGGAAGCTTACAAGAAAAGCTTGATCACTTAAGTGCTTGGGATTTAGATTCACAGTTAGAGCAGGCGATGGACGCACTTAGATGTCCGCCCCCTGATGCTGATGTCAAAGTTTTATCAGGCGGTGAGAGAAGAAGAGTTGCGTTATGTAAATTGCTCTTGCAAAAGCCAGATCTACTTCTACTTGATGAGCCAACTAACCATCTAGATGCTGAATCTGTTTTATGGCTTGAGCAATTTCTTTCAAAGTATGAGGGAACAGTTGTTGCAATCACCCATGATCGCTACTTCCTAGATAACGTTGCGCAATGGATCTTGGAGTTAGATCGAGGCCGGGCCTATCCCTATGAAGGAAACTACTCGACATATCTTGAGACAAAAGCAGCTCGACTAAAAGTTGAGGGACAAAAAGATGCCAAGCGGGCAAAGCGATTGGCAGAGGAGCTGGATTGGGTCAGGCAGAATGCTAAAGGGCGCCAAGTTAAGTCAAAGTCGCGTCTTGCAAGATATGAAGAGATGGCGGCAGAGGCTGAGAAGGCTAGAAAGCTTGATTTTGAAGAGATTCAAATCCCAATGGGACCAAGGCTTGGAAATATCGTTGTTGATGTTGAAAACCTTTCAAAAGGCTTTGGTGATCGCCTCCTAATTGATGATCTCTCTTTCTCGCTGCCGCGAAATGGAATTGTCGGAGTTATTGGGCCAAATGGCGCTGGAAAAACAACGCTATTTAAGATGATTCTCGGACTTGAAACACCAGATTCAGGAAGTATTAAAGTTGGTGAGACGGTAAAGGTCTCTTATGTCGATCAATCAAGATCAGGAATTGATCCCAAGAAATCACTTTGGGAAGTTGTCTCAGATGGCCTTGATTTCATGAAGGTTGGCGCAGTTGAAATGCCCAGCAGAGCTTATGTCTCTGCTTTTGGCTTTAAAGGACCAGATCAACAGAAAGCTGCTGGAGTTTTATCAGGTGGAGAGCGAAATAGATTAAATCTTGCACTCACTCTAAAGATGGGTGGAAACCTCCTTCTTCTAGATGAGCCAACCAATGATCTAGATGTTGAAACTCTGGGATCACTAGAAAATGCCCTTCTAGAGTTTCCAGGCTGTGCGGTAGTGATCTCGCATGATCGCTGGTTTTTAGATCGCGTCGCAACTCATATCTTGGCCTATGAGGGAGAGTCACAATGGTTCTGGTTTGAAGGAAACTTTGAATCATATGAGAAAAATAAGATTGAACGTCTAGGCGCAGAGGCAGCTAGGCCTCATAGAGTCACCTATAGAAAGTTAACAAGATGAGATCGCTACATAAAGCTCTTGTTCGCTGGGATGATCTTGATGCGATGAGCCATGTAAACAATGCTAAGTATCTAACCTTGGCTCAAGAGGCTCGATTTGAATGGTCTTTTTACTCACAGGTTAGCAAAGGCGAAGTTCCTGGAATTCTAGAGATGGTGGTTGCAAGAGCTGAGATAGATTTCATTGCTCCAATCTTGCAAGGTGGATTCTTTGTCGATGTGGAGCTATGGGTGGAATCAATCGGCAACTCATCATTTGTTATGGGCTATGAGATAAAAAGCGGTGAAACTATTTATGCGCGCATTAAGTCGGTTCAGGTAGCAATTGATAAGCAGAGCGGCAAGTCACGCCCACTAGAGGCTAGTGAGCGAGCTTTTCTCGAGAAATATGTCGAGGCGAAGAGTTGAGTTCAAAACTAGCGCCAAGAGGAGTGCGTCCTTGGTGGCGGGATGCCGTTACCTACCAGATATATATCCGCTCCTTTGCTGACTCAAATGGTGATGGGATAGGAGATGTTGGCGGGATTAGGTCAAAGCTGGGATACTTAAAAAAACTTGGCGTTGATGCAATCTGGATAACTCCTTGGTATCCATCACCGCAAAAAGATCATGGTTATGACGTTGCTGATTATTTGGATATTGAACCTGACTATGGCACATTAAAAGAGGGCGAACTGTTAATTGAAGAAGCCCATGATTTAGGCATTAAAGTAATTATTGATATCGTTCCAAATCACACCTCGGATCAACATAAGTGGTTTAAAGAAGCGCTTTCCTCCAAACCGGGATCAGCGGCGCGAGATAGATATATCTTTAGAGAAGGACAAGGAAAAAACGGGGAACTTCCTCCAAATAATTGGCAGGCAGTCTTTGGTGGCCCGGCTTGGAAGCGAGTCATCGAATCTGATGGCAAGCCTGGACAGTGGTATCTACATCTCTTTGCTGTCGAGCAACCAGATCTAAATTGGGAAAATGTCGAAGTAGTTAAGCACTTTGAAGATGTTTTAAAGTTCTGGCTTGATAAGGGAGTTGATGGATTTCGTATCGATGTGGCCCATGGAATGTTTAAGGAGAGCGGCCTTCCCGACATTAGAATTAGTTGGATAGAAAAGATTTTTGGCAAGAATAATCTAACTCGGATGTTAAGCCCGGAACATAAACCATTCTGGGATCAAGAAGAGGTCCATGATATTTACCGCAGCTGGAGAAGGATTCTTGATTCATATGAAGGTGATCGGATGGCGGTTGCCGAGGCTTGGGTAAGCCCTGCTTCAAGAATTGCCAGGTATGTTAGAGGCGATGAGCTGCAAAACTCCTTTAACTTTGAGATGCTCACCACCTTATGGAAAGCCGATCAAATAAGAGCGAAAATCAATAATTCCATCGCTGCTTTGGCGCAAGTTGGAGCTCCAACTTCTTGGGTATTTAATAACCATGATGTGGTGCGCTCCGTTGACCGTCTGGATTTGGGTTTAACACATCATGGCGATACCACTTTTTCTCGCCAAGGCGATAGCAATAAATTAAATATTGCAAGAGGAACTCTTCGAGCAAAGAGCGCAACGCTTATGGCTCTTGCTCTTCCCGGCGGAACCTATCTATACCAAGGTGAAGAGCTAGGCCTTCCTGAGGTTAGAGATATTCCAGAGGATCGCTTAACTGACCCAAGATGGCAGATGAGCAACTATAAAGATCGAGGTAGAGATGGTTGCAGAGTCCCTATTCCTTGGAAGAGTAGATCGGCTGGTGCATTTGGTTTTTCATCAGATGAGAATTTAACTCCAGAGCAGGCTTGGCTGCCGCCAAGTCCTTGGTGGGGAAAATACTCTGCTGAATCGCAAGAAAGTGACCCAAACTCAACGCTAAATTTCTATCGCAAAGCTTTAGCAATTAGAAGGGGCGAGCCTGGACTAGGCGATGGCGAAATGGAGTGGATTGATACTCCAAGCCAGGTTGTAGCATTTAGACGGGGCGAAGACTTTGCTTGCTATATTAATTTTGGAAGTGAGATAGAGCTACCAAATGATTCTGAGGTCCTACATTCAAGCGCCCAACTTAGTGGAAATAAGCTACCCACTGATACTGCAGTCTGGCTAAGAGTTAAAAAGTGAGTAGTAATACCGTTCTACAAGAAAAAACTGTAAAAGTTTTAGCAACTGCCCAGATATTAAATGGAGTAGGAGTTGCTGGAACCGTTGCAGCAGGATCACTTCTTGTTGCATCGATAACCAACTCTGAGACGCTAGCAGGACTTGCTCAGACCTCCTCAGTCCTTGGAGCTGCAGCTCTAGCCCTTCCACTTGCACGTCTAACAAATCGGGGAGGACGGCGTCTTGCCCTCTCAGTTGGCCTAATAGCTGGCGTAATTGGCTCACTTCTTGCAATTATCGGTGGCTCAGAAGAAAACATATATTTAATGCTCACCGGGACATTTCTAGTTGGGGCAGCCTCTGCAGCTGGTTATCAAGCAAGATTTGCCGCAGTTGATCTTGCTACAAATGAAGCGCGAGCTAAGCAACTCTCATTTGTGGTTTGGGGCTCAACAATTGGCGCAGTTACTGGCCCAAACTTAATGGAGCCTTCCGGGAATTTAGCAGAATCACTTGGGCTTCCAAGACTTACTGGGCCTTATTTGATTTCAGCGCTGAGCCTAGCTCTTGCAGTTCTTGTAATTCAATTATTTCTGCGGCCAGATCCCTATCTAACTGCAGCAAAGGATTCAGGAGCAGCAAGTCTTCCAAGAATCAAAACCAAGGTTGCACTCAAACACATTGGCTCTAATGCTCGGGCCTCATTTGCCATTGCCTCAATTGCTATTGGCCACATTGCAATGGTTGCAGTGATGGTTATGACACCGGTTCATATGGCCCATGTTGATGTCACCTTAACGATAATTGGATTGGTAATCAGCGTTCATGTTCTTGGCATGTATGCCTTTTCGCCAATTGTGGGAGCGTTAACAGATCGCCTTGGTAGATTAAAAGTTATCCAAATTGGCGTAGCGATACTTTTGGCTTCAGCTCTAATTTCAGGATTTGCTCGCGCAGATGATGCAATAACTCTAGGAGTTGGGTTATTTTTTCTTGGTCTTGGTTGGTCCTGCACGCTTATTGCCGGCTCTGCCCTACTAACAGAGTCAGTAGCGCCAGAGTTTAAGAGCGCATCACAAGGCGCTAGCGATCTTCTTATGAACCTCGCTGGAGCAAGTGGCGGAGCAATTGCTGGAGTTATTATCGCCACCCTTTCATATGGTTGGCTCTGTCTATTATCAGCAATTCCTGTTGCACTTCTTGGCCTCTGGTCGCTAAAAATTAAAGCCAGATAGTCTTTTTATGAGCCTTTATGAGCAGATGGGCGGCAGAAGCACCTTTGAAAATTTAGTCTCACACTTTTATGCACTCGTTGCTAATGATCCAGTACTTCGACCGATGTATCCCGATGATGATTTTAAAGGTGCAGCTGAGCGCCTCCTGATGTTTCTTGAGCAGTATTGGGGAGGGCCAAATACCTATAGCCAGTTAAGAGGACATCCCAGACTTCGCATGCGACATGCGCAATTTAAAATTGGCGAGAAAGAGAGGGATGTCTGGCTCTCTCATATGAAATCAGCAGTTGACTCACTGGAGATGGATAATGAGATGCGAGAGCAGCTCTGGAACTATTTAGTAATGGCTGCTAATTCAATGGTTAATCAAGAACGAGATTTTTGAGAACTATTTCCAACTTTTAATATCTCGCCATTTCTTAAATACCAGAGCGTTCCCCTTCGATCTCTAACAGTTGTTACTCTAAGACCAACGCTCTCTACTTTTCCTTTTACCTCTAAAACTTCAACGCTATCGCCTACACCATATTGATCTTCAAGAAGCATGATGATTCCAGAGAAGACATCACGAACAATGCTCTGAGCGCCAAGACCAACGGCAAAACCAATCACGCCAGCAGATGCGACAAGAGGACCAAGATCTACTCCTAATTCACCAAGGATCATGGCTCCTGCAATGAGCCCAATGACGGCCTTTGATGAACTAGTTAGAACAGAGGCTGCAGTCTTTGCTCGCTCTCGCTGTCTGGTTACCGATCTCTTCTCGCCAGGGATGAAATCAGCTTCTGCTACTTTGCTTAAGGTTTTAGTGATGGCCCTTGAGGATATTTTCTGAATGAAAATCGCCAGGACCAGGATGATCGTTATTCGCAAGGGGGAGCCTAAAAACCACTCCAGCACCTGCCTTAGGCTCAAATCTAGCTCCATTGGGAAAGACTTTATAAGAACTTAACCAAATATCCGCACAAAACCCACCAACTTCGGGCAGGATTTCCCCCACGACGCGAGCCACGCGTCGGATAGACGGGGGAATTAGAACGGTGAATAGCTCATCGAGAAGGACTTTAGTTCTAAACGCTACCTACGAGCCACTAGGTGTCGTTTCTGATAGACGCGCGCTTATTTTAATATTAAACAATCGCGCCACAATGATTGAAGAATCTGGTGTAACTCTTCATTACTCATCTGGTTCAATGCAGCTTCCGGCAGTAATTAGACTCCATAAATTTGTCAAAATTCCATATCGCCATACTGTCCCGCTCTCGCGCAGAGCAATATTTGCTCGCGATGGTGGTCGCTGTGTTTACTGCGAGAGCGCTGCAACATCAATAGATCATGTACTTCCTCGAAGTAGGGGAGGCGATCACTCTTGGGAAAATGTTGTCAGTGCCTGTCATCGCTGCAATCATGTAAAAGCGGATAGAACTTTAAAGGAGTTAGGTTGGAGACTTCGCTCACTTCCTCGCGAGCCGGTAGGAGCTGCTTGGAGGATTCTAGGAACGGCAAGAGCTGAGGAGCGTTGGGTTAGATATCTGGCTCCATTTGGAGTTGTTGGCGCTTCTGCCTAAACTTGAATCTATGTCAATTCAATTAGCTTTAAATGAAGATGGCTCCATGCCTGGTGAGCCGCTCGCTTTTCTCGAGGGCTTTCTCTGGTTCTTTGTCACACCGGTTTCGATCACTTTATTTATCTGGGTTGCAGTAGTTGCCCTGGAGAATGTTAAAAAGAGTAAAACTAATCGCGCCCCAAGTGATGTAATAACTCGGATAGGCGAGTAATTACTTATCTATCGCTCTAACTCTTAAAGCTCGCTCCAGCGAATCTTTAGCCTCCAAGATATGGCGGCGAAGAGTTGGATGGCTATCTTTTCCAGGGCCATTTAGCCAGGCATCAGTTTTAGCTAGGGTCTGGGTCGAAATTAGGTAGCTGGGATAGAGCAGATCAATAATGCTGGTAGAGACTTCATAACTCTTGCTGTTGTAGGTTTCAAGAATTAAATCAAAGTAGCGATCAACAAATCCTTCATGCAGGTGGCGCTGAATTGGGCGGTTATAGCCTTGAATTGCTGAGAGTCTGGACCAGTTTGTGATGCTCTCATCCTCTGTTGCCTTCTTAAAGGCTGCCTCCTTTGCCTCAAGAGTTGGAAAGGCTGCAATACATCTCTCATGGCTAAGGGCGCCAGTTAGGGTGTTGTCGCGCTCTAGCTCAGCATCTATCTCAGCTCTAGAACTCATGCCCCGCTCCACCAGGCAGAGAATTAAATGCCATCGTAAATCAGCATCGATTTTTAGGCCTTGGAATTTGCCATCGAGAAGGTTTCTGATTTCTGCGCCTTGCTCCTTGGTATGAGCCAGAGCTGCATAGCTTCGAGCGAACTGGAGCTGGTGATCACTTCCAGCCTTTGCTGACTTAAGAAGAGATAAAAGCGCACCTGCAACCTTTTCTCTTAAGGCATCTCGATTCTTATCTGCAGCATAGATTTCAACTGCAGTATTTAACTGCGTCATTAAGGCAGTGACAGTTGTGATGTCATCTTCGCCAGCAAGGCCGGTAATAGAAATTTCTATAAAGTCTGTTGCGGATAGCTCAGCATCTCTAAACATATCCCAAGCTGCAGACCAGCAGAGAGCGCGAGAGAGACCATCGTTTAATTTACCAAGGTGAGCTTTTAAGGTAGCAATAGATTTACTATCAAAGCGAATCTTGGCGTAGGTAAGATCATGATCATTTATCAAAATAAGATCTGCCAACTTCTCACCACTTAACTCTTTAACTTGAGTTAGATCGCCTGTGAGATCTAGCTCCACTGATTTTCTACGGAGTAGTTCTCCATCTTTTAAGTCATAGAGTCCAACAGCTGCGCGATGCGGACGAAGCTCAGTTGATCCCGCCGGAATTTTGGGAGCCTCTTGTTTGATAGCAATTGATTTATAGCTCTCGCTATCGCTTTCAATTACTGGGCGCAGAGTATTTACCCCTGAAGTCTGAAGCCAGGTTGATACCCAACTACTTAAATCTCGCCCGCTAGTTGCCTCAAGCTCCACTAACAAATCTGATAGGACGGTATTTTTAAAAGCATGCTTAGCAAAGTACTTCTGCAGGCCCTTAATGAAGTTATCTCGCCCAACGTGAGCTACCAATTGATGAAGAACTGATGCTCCCTTGGCATAGGTAATGCCATCAAAGTTAGCTTTTACCGTGTCAATATCGACCATATCGGTGGCAATTGGATGAGTTGATGAGAGTTGATCTTGGCGATAAGCCCAATTCTTTCGCTCTGCATTAAACCCAGCCCAAGAATTTTTAAACTTAGTAGCTTCAACTAGGGCTAAATAAGAAGACCATTCGGCAAATGATTCATTAAGCCATAGATCATCCCACCATTTCATTGTGACCATATCGCCAAACCACATATGGGCCATCTCATGAAGAATGGTGTTGGCTCTTGCGTTATACATACGCTCTGTTACCTTGGAGCGAAATACTAAGAGGTCCTCTCTAAAGGTAACAGCGCCAGCATTTTCCATAGCGCCCCAGTTAAAGTCCACCACAGCAATCTGATCGTATTTATCAAAGGGATATGCCAGACCAAATACCTCTTCAAAGTAGGCAAAGCCTTGTTTAGTAATTAGAAATATCTCATCAGAATCAAGATGTTCAAATAGGGATTTGCGGCAGTAAATTCCAAGCGGAATACTCTTCTTGCCTTCATACTTATCATGAATGAAGGAGTAAGGACCTGCAACAAGGGCCGTGATGTAGGTTGACATAATTGGGGTAGTAGTAAACTCCCACTTCTTTTTATCCCCAAGATCACTTACCTGCTTTACTGGATTATTTGAAATCACTTGCCAATGAGCTGGAGCTATTGCAGTGAATGAAAAAGTTGCTTTTAGATCTGGTTGATCAAAGCAGGGATACATATTTCTGATAAATGCAGTCTCACCTTGAGAGTAGAGATAGACCTCGTTATCAACTGGATCTACCGAGCGCTGCAAACCCTCACCGCTCTTGGAGTAAATCGCCTCAATTTCAATTACTAATTCATTGCTTGCTTGAAGATTTTTGAGAAAAACACTTTCGCCATCATAATTTGAAACATCAACGCTATGCCCATTAAGGGTTGCTGAGATGATTCTCTTTCCAACTGCGTCTATAAAGCTCTCATAACCAACCTTGTTGCAATCAAAGCTGACTTTGGTGGTGGCTATGAAGCTCTCTGCCCCCCCGCTTACATCAAGTAAGACCTCGTAGTGCTTAATAGATAGGTGAGAGGAGCGTTCAGCGGCTTCAGCGCGCGATATGTTATTTCCAGGCATGCGCGTATCCAAGCAGAGATGGCACTCTTTGCCACTATGGCCAGGGAGAAATCCGAAGAGTTTCGCTTAAGAAGCTTTCGCCTGCGCGGTGAGCGAATGACTAAGGCCCAGGCTGGGGCGATAGATCAGCATTTAAGTGAGTTTGAAATCCCGCTAGATCACCCAATTGAATTAGAAAAGATATTTCCAAAGGATAGATATAAAGAAATTGTCTGTGAGATTGGAAGCGGAATGGGCGAGGCTAGCTCTCAGATCGCCTATGAAAATCCAGGAAGCGGATATTTAGCAGTTGAAGTTCATAAGCCTGGAATTGGAGCTCTGCTAATTCGAGCAAACAATCTTGGAATTAAGAATTTAAGAGTTATTAATGAAGATATCTATCTAGTCTTAAGGGATTACATCCCAGATTCAAGCTTTGATGCCTTTCATATCTTCTTTCCAGATCCATGGCCAAAGCGGCGTCAACATAAGCGTCGTCTATTAAGTTCTGAATTTATAGAGACCTTAGCTACAAAGCTAAAACCTGGTGGTCGAATCAATGTTGCAACAGATTGGCAGCCTTATGCAAAAGAAATAGCGTCAAACTTTGCTAACAGTAAAAGTTTTAATGGTGGAGCAATCCAGCGCCCAACATGGAGGCCTTTAACTAAGTTTGAATCGAAGGGTCTTGGCAAAGAGCATCTAGTGACAGATCTGCAATACTTTAAGAATTAAAGTTGGCCTTTTTCTTCATACTTTGAAATTAAACCAATTCTTCTTATATGGCGCTCATCACTGCTAAAAGGTGTTGAAAGAAAGGCATCCACTAGCTCTAAACAGAATTTTTCATCATGCATTCTGCCGCCAAGAGATATGACATTGGCATCGTTATGTTGCCTAGCAAGCTTTGCAATCTCAACGCTCCAAACCAGCGCTGCTCTTACCCCTTTAACTTTATTTGCTGCCATCTGCTCGCCATTTCCTGAGCCCCCGAGAACAATGCCAAAAGAGCCCGGATCTTTTGCAGTTGCAAGAGCTGCTGGAATACAGAACTCTGGATAGTCATCGAGCGGATCAAAGCTATGCGGCCCATGATCTGTTACTTGATGGCCTTGGCTTTGAAGATGGGCGATGATTTTTGCTTTAAATTCCAGCCCGGCATGATCACTGCCAATATGAATCTTCATAGGGCTACCTTCTCAAATAAAAATAAGAACCGCTGGCATTTCTACCAGCGGTTCTTATACCAAGGGGGAGAGAAATGAACCTATCTAGGCTAAAGCCTTATCTACCGCCCCGTCCGTGACCCTTTTTACCAAAGCCTTTAAAAGCATTGTCAATTTTGGCTTCGTTATTGACCATGGCAGTAATTCCCGCTGTTAGTTTTGATTTGAGCGCAGTGGCTCGCTCAGCACTTAACTTTCCACTCGCTACGGCAGCATCGATTTGCTTACTCTCAAATGCCACCAGAGCAGCAATCAACGCATCTTTCTTATCACCTGCGATAGCCCCTAGTGATTGGCCCGCCTTACGTTTGGCTTCAAGAGTTGCTGCATCAATACCAAGAGCATCAGTAATAACTTTGACTCGCTCGGCCTTTGCTGCTTCATGAGCGGCTTCGCCAGCGCTTCTTGCATCCTGCATTGCTGTAGAAATTGCATCAACTTGTGCCTGTGTCAAAGTTCCCTTTGAAACAAGTTCACTTAAAATACCTGAAATTCCCTTACCATCTCTAAACTTGCCATCAGCTACAGCGCCAGTAGCCGTTGCAAGTGATATAGTAAGTGCTGCGATTGCAGATCCTGCAATTAATCGATTCTTCATTGATACTCCTACTTATTTCGCTAATCTAATCAAAGGCCTTTGCCCCTGACCAGGAGGATAAAAACCTACCAACCTGAGATAGCTGGGACAACTTCCTGAAAGAGTGCTTAAAGTTCTCCGTGTTTTCCCACTCTACTTATACGGCCAGATAGTAGAAATAGATATAGCTAAATAGTTCTACATATTTATTTAAGGCCTTGCCAGGCTATAGCTCCATATCCCTATCTAAGGGGTCCTTACCCCCTATTAGGAGGGGTATTTATGGCTACATGGCTTTATCTAACTCGCATCTTTATGGCGCTATCACTATTTACTGCAGTGGGAATAACTCCACTATCTGCTGCTGGCAGAACTAATAAGTCTCTAGCCAATACCATCTTAAGTGGCAAAGCAGTTCCAACTTCTAAAGTTGGAATTGATGGAGATTTTTATATCAACACCAACACATTTCAAATCTATGGGCCAAAAGTTAATAATCGTTGGCCAGCTCCAATAAGTCTTATTGGGCCAACTGGAAGTGCAGGAAGTGATGGCAAGCAGGGAGATAAAGGGTCAAGCACTAGTGGCGCTACTGGATCTAAAGGCGAGAAAGGAGAAAAAGGAGATAAAGGCGATACTGGCGAGAAAGGTGAGAAGGGCGAAGTTGGCGCAAAAGGTGATACAGGATTAACAGGAGCAATTGGTTTGACTGGCGCAACAGGATTAACCGGAGCAACTGGACCAATTGGCGCAACAGGATTAACCGGAGCAACTGGCCCAATTGGCGCAACAGGATTAACCGGAGCAACTGGCCCAATTGGCGCAACAGGATTAACCGGAGCAACTGGACCAATTGGTGCAACGGGATTAACGGGACCTACAGGTGCCACTGGTGCAACGGGAGCAAATGGATCTTCCGGATTAGCAGGTGCCACTGGTG
>Ga0214917_10001386_pt1 | contig 31114 bp, 21 predicted proteins | sample LL_1208_BB_MetaG_FD_177983 | JGI IMG/M metagenome (GOLD analysis project Ga0214917, IMG submission 177983) | Freshwater microbial communities from Lake Lanier, Atlanta, Georgia, United States - LL_1208_BB | ecosystem: Environmental > Aquatic > Freshwater > Lake | place: USA: Georgia | collected... | reverse complement strand
AGCCTTGCTCCTCCTTCATCTCGCCACCCGCCATCGGGGCGAGCTGCGCGAGCAACTTGAGGATCGGCGCCTCGTCGGCCACTTCCCATACCATCGCGAGGCTGTCGGCGGCGGGCATGGCGAACGGCGAGGCGTCGCCGTCATCGTCGCCTTGGCCGCCGGCACGCCGGGCCGCCCGGGCCTCGGCCATGGCCGCGGCGATCCGGGGGGGGAAGGAGAGGATCCAGTGGCGGCTGCCCAGCCCCGTGAGCACGGTCGCCACGTCGGACCCGACCCAGGTGGTGGCCTGCACGTCGGCGACGTTGAGCATATTGGTCAGCTGCTCGGCGGAGGCGTCGCCCCCGAGCACCTCACGGATCGTGCGAAAGGCCGCCCCGAGGTCGAGCGAGATCTGCGTGAAGTCGACCGCCTCGCGGGTCACAAACGGGGGCACGTCACAGGCATCACACCGCTGGTCGAGCATGGCCAGCAGGCCGTGGCGGGGCGCGGGCAGGGTGACGGCGATCGTCGAACGCCAGCAGCCGTCGGCGAAGGCCTGCCGCCAGGCGATGCCGCCGACGTCGTCGACGCCCACCTGTGCCAGCCGGGCAGTGGTCTCTGCCTCGGGTTCCCGCGCCGCCATCACGCGGGGCACGAACACGGCTTCGACCAGCGGCACGCCCTGGAGTGCGGCCCCCGCCAGCGCCGGCTCACGGAGCACGCGGGCGAGCGCCGGCTCGTCGTCCTCCGCATGGGCCGCGAGAAAGCCGCCGAAAATCTGCTGGGCGTCCTCCCCACCGCTCAGTTTGTCGAAGTCGGTTGGCCCGTCGCCCGGAGCCGCCGCACCCGAGGATGTGTTTCCGTAGAGCAAGCGCCCTCCGAGCTTCGCCAGGAACACATGGGTCTGACCGGTCTGAACGGGCTTGGCCGCGCGGAGCCGTTCCTCGAGCAGGGCCCGCTTGCGATCCGGATCTTCGGCGTCGGCATCCGCCTTCGGGGCACCGATTTCGATCTCCCCGAGATCGAGCGTCATCACGGGCGACACCACGGAAATCACCTCGTGCCCCGCCAGCTCGAGGTCGATCCGCCGCGCGGCCGGGGCGTCGGGCTCGCCGTCTCCCACCTCCTCGAGCCGTTGTTTGACCGCGGCCATCACCCGGCCCGCGACCTCCTCGCCGGGCTCCGCCCAAGCCAGCATCATCGCCAGTGGCGGGCGATCGCCGTCCCGCCGACGCACCACCAGCCCGCCGCCGACATCGCCTTGGAAGGCGGTACCGAGATCGGCCAGTTTGAGACCGTATTTCTCGAGCGACTTCTCCCAGTCGGCCGGGTTCGACAGCAAGACCGTGTCGCCGACGGTCGACTGCGCCTCCCCCGCCTGCTCGACGAGCATCCGCCACAGCCCCTCGAGTCGCTCAGGCCGCAGGGCGATGGCGCCGAACTTGGTGCTCGACCGCATGGCCTCGACGAACTCGGCCGCCTTCGGCAGCCTCACCATCAGGGCCGTGTCGGCCGGGAGACACTCCCACGAGGGCCGCAGGTCGTCGGCCTGGGCGGCCGCCACGAGCCAGATCGTCGCCCAACCGAACACCATCGATGCGACCGGTTTCCCAGCCGCGAATCCTCGCCGTGCACGCGGCATGATGCCCTCGGAGATCGTGTCGAAACGTCAGGGAGCGGCCGCGGCGGCCGGCTTCCCGGGCCGGTACGGCGGCGGCAGGTAGGTGACGCCGTTCTGCGGCTGCGACTCATCGTAGAGATACGTGTCGCGATGGACGAGGAAGTCGATCAGCTCCGAGGCCGGGATCCCGAAGGCCAGGCCGTCGAACACCGCGGCCCCGGCACAGGCGACCGCCACCACCTCGCCTCGGGCGTTGAAGATCGGACCGCCGCTGTTGCCCGGATTGATCGCGGCGTCGGTCTGAATGAGCCGCAGCTGGTCGATCGTGCGGGTCGTGCTGCTGACGATCCCCTGTGTCACGCTCCGCTCCATGCCGAGCGGGTTGCCGATCGCGAACACCATGTCGCCCACCCGCAGGTCGTCGCGGTCGTTGATCACGACCGGCTCCGGCAGCCGGCCGTCGACCTCGGTGGCGTCGAGTTGCAGGAGCGCCAGATCCCGCAGCGGCTGGAGGGCCACGATCTTCACCTTGCGAAACTCCAGCTTCTCGAACCCGTTCTGCCCGGGGGCCGCGACGCGGCGAAACATCGTGGCCCGCAGCTGCGTGTGGTTCTCGACGACGTGGTAGTTGGTGACGAGATGGCCTTCGCGGCTCGTGAGGAAGCCCGTACCCAGGCCGCCGGGATTGCGGACCATGACCACGGCCTCGCCGAACCGCTTCACGAGTTCGGGCACCTCGCGGGCCTCGAGCCTGCCGGTGCGGAAGATGCCCCGCTCGGCGGCGCGGGCCGGCTCGTCGACCTCGTCCTCCCGCCGCACGTCGAGCACCCGCTTGGCCGGGATCTGCAGGACCTCGTAGCCGAGGTCGAGCACCACGCCCTCCTCCGACTGCCGCAGGAGCGTGGCGGTCACCTTGCCGCCCCCGACGAGCGTGACGGTCACGATCGCGGCGGATGCCGCCGGCGTGGCGGCCGCGGCCGGGGCGGCGGGAGCAGCGACCGCGGCCGGCGGATCGGCGGCAAAGCCGGCCGGACCGATCAGGAACGCGACCCCCGTCATCCAGGCGGCGAACGCGGCTGCGTGCGGCGTCATGGCTTCTCCACCGCGTCCTTGCCGAGGTAGAGGAGCAGCCGGTCCTGGCTCACGACCGCCAGGTCGTGCTCACCATCGCCGTCGGCGTCGAGCCCGGCCACCCAGCGGGGCTCGGTCACCATCTCCTGCGACTCACCGCCGTCGTAGGGATACTTCCGGTCGTCGAACACCTTCCAGGTCACCGAGCGTTCGAGCTTGGCCGCGCCGCCGGCGGCCGTGGGCTGGCGGAGCATCGCCGTCAGCTGGTGCCGCCGGTCGTCGCACAAGAGCAGGTCGTCGCCACCGTCGCCATCCACGTCGGTGGTCATGATCCGGTGGATGGTCGATTCGCTCACGCCGCTGCGGCGGCCGACCCGCCCATCGACGCTCTCGACGAGTTCGAGTTCCCAGGGCTCGCCCCGCGAGAGCCGCACGATCCGCTCCTTGTCGACGAGCACGACGCCGAGCACCGGGTCGCCCTCGAGCGTCGCGCCGGCCGGCGGCTTGACCGTTTCGACGGGCCGCATCACGCCCGCCTCGTCGGCGGCGAGCCGGTGCAGAAACGCGCCGTCCCGCTCGAGCGCCCAAGCCTGGCCCGCGGCGGCAGCCACCGGCAGATAGGAGGCGATCTTCTGGCCGTCGCCGAGCATCACCTGATCGACCGGATGGAGGTCGTCGCCCAGCCACTGGAGCACGCCATCGGTGAGCCGCGCCCGCCGCCGGCCCGCGGGTCCGTCGAGCAACCGGTATTCCTCGAGGTCGGCCTTGGCCAACAGCGCCGGCGACGTGGCCACCGGCTTGCCGTCGCGGAGCCTCACCAGCCGCGCCCCGCTGGCGAAGGCGTCTTGGACGAGCAGCATGTCGTCGCCCAGCCAGACCACCTTCTCGACCTTGGGCCCGAGCCCTTCGTAGCGGGTCCTCACCGGTTCCACGGCATCCGCCGGCCAGACGAACAGATCGAGGTCGCTCCCCACCCGCTGGGCCCACCACACGGTCGAGCCGACCGCGTCGAGCGCGAGGATGCGGCGGTCCTTGCCCTCCTGAATCCAGGGCTGCGGATAGCCGAGCCGACCGTTCTCCCAGCGGCAGCGGTGCAGGTCGGCGGCATCCTTGGCCCAGACGAGCAGCAGGCCGTCGCGGGCGGCTGCGGCCGGCGCCACCACCGCCTTGATGCCGCCGATCGACGGAAAGGTCTCCTCCGCCGACCAGCCCGCCGGGGTGAGCCGGTGAACCCGCAGCCGCGGTTGAGCCGCATCGACCGCCACGATCGCCGGCTCGCCGCCCAGCTGGATCCCGCTCCAGCCGCGGCGACCGGGCGCGGCCATCGGCAGGGCGTCCTGCCGGCCCACGTCGCTGGCCTCGCCCCGCTTCAGACGGTATTGCCGCACCACGCCCTTGTCGCTGCCGCCGAGCAGCATGACCTCGGCGGCCCCCTCCGGACCGGACGCGGCCTGAAAGCCATCGACCGGGCGGTCGTGCAGTGTCTGGGCCGGCAGGAGATTGCCGGAGGGATCGCAGGGAAACCAGCGAATGACCTGCCGGGCGACATTCGACCATTCGACGAGATCGGCATCGCCGTCGCCGTCGAGGTCGGCGAGTTGCCAGTCGATCCGACCGCGGGCTTCGCGAGGCGAGACCCACTCGGCCCGGCCCGTCCGCTCCAGGGGGAGCCGCTGAATGCCCTCCTCGCAGCTCACGAGCAGCTCGTGCCGCCCGCCCGGCAGATCCCGGACCAGCAGGCTCCCGCGCCGACCGGTCGGCTTGCCGGCCAGCAGATTCCAGCCGCCGGTCTTCTGCCACGCCCCGCGGGCGTCGATGCCTTTGCCGGCCGCCTGCGTGTAGATCGAGATCCGGTTGGACGGGCTCGTGAGCACCAGCAGTTCGAGCTTGCCGTCGCCATCGACATCATGGGCCACGGCGTCCAGCGGGAGCTCGTCGATGGCGACCTCGCCCCGCGCCCAGTCGGCCGCCAGCGGCAGTTCGTTCGGCCGATCCGCGTCGGTCACGTCTTCACGGGTGCGTTCCGCGGGGGGCAGCCAGCGATAGACGTCGAGGCGTGCCTGCCGCGGGTTGACCACGACGACGTCGTCGCGACCGTCGCCGCCCAGGTCGGCCACGAGCACGCGTTCCGCCCGCCCGTCGAGCTGCACCACCCGCATGCCCTGCCAGCCGTCGAAGGCCCCGGCGGGCGACAGTCCCGCCGAGGCCGAAACGATGGCGAACAGGCAGAGAACTCGCGTCATCGAGCGAGAAGCCGGCGCGTCCTGAGCCGAGGGCGACATGGAGGCGAGGATACTCCGGCGGCCCGCGGCACGCCACGCGCCGACACCTCCCCGGCCCGCCGGCCCGCCCGCCCGGGCCCCGTGCTCATTCCAACTCGGGCGTCATGGCCTCGGCGGCGGCCGCCTCGCGGAGCTTTTCCAGCGCCTTGGCCTCGATCTGCCGGACCCGCTCCTTGGTCACGCCCAGAGCGGAGCCGACCTCCTTGAGCGTCTGCGGCTCGCGCTCGTGGTCGAGGCCGTAGCGGCGGATGATGATCGTCTGCTCGCGGGAGTCGAGCCGGTCGAGGAACCGGCCCACCTGCTGCATCCGGTCGCTGGCCGCCAGCCGCTGCTGATACTCGTCCTCGCGGCGATCGGCCGCCGTCTGGAGAAAATCCGTATCGGTGGCCCGGAACCGATCCCGCCGCTTGTGCTCGTCGGGAATCGTGCGGGCGTAGTTCTTCATGATCGCCCACGAGGCGTAGGTGCTGAACTTGTTGCCCCTCGCGTAATCGAACTTCTCCACGGCCCGGATCAGCGACATGTTGCCGTCGCTGACCAGGTCGAAGAAGCTGTCTCCGGGAGACACCCGCCGCTTCGCGATCGAGACCACGAGCCGGAGATTCGCCCGCACGATCCGGTTCTTGAGATCGACGATCTCCTCGTAGAGCCGCTCGATCTGGTCCATCAGCCGGGCGTTGGGCCGCTCGGGATCGAGCTGCTCGCGGAGCTTGACCGCCTTGTGCTTGAGGTAGTTGAACTTCCGGAACAGCCACACCTCCTGCTCGCGGGTGAGCAGCGGCACCTCGTAAAGGCTCGCCAGGTAGGCAGGCAGGCCGGCCGGCCTCCGCACCCGCTTGGTCGCGTCCTCGCTGCCCGGGTAGGGCTGGTTGACGACCTTCTCCGCACTGGTGCGGGCGAACAGGGCGTTGGGCATGTAATCGAGCGGCAGCTGCTTCACCTGCTCGGCCCGTTGGGCCAGGATCACGCGGTAGATGCTGGCCTTGGACCGGTGGTAGCGCCGGGCGATCGACTCGACGTCCTCGCCCCGCAGGTGCTGCTGATAGATCCGGCTGCACGTCTCGGGCCGCAGGCGACCATCGACCGCCGGAAAGACGGCGGCCTCCGGATGATCCTGGTCGTGCCGCTTGAGCGTGTACCGGATGGTCTCCACGCTGCGATCGAGCCGCGCCGCGATCCGCCGGTGCACGTCGGCCGGGCAGGCGCCCGCGAGCGCCAGCCGCCGCGCCCACGAGATGATCTTGTCGTGCTCTTCGTCGGAGAGCTGGCTGAACCGGCTGCCCCTCTCGATTCGCAGCGGGTTGTCGTGCATGAACCGCTCGACGGTGCTCGCCAGGAACCCGACCCGCCGCCGGCCACCGACGACGTAGCGCTGGGCGACGAGGCCATGATCCCGCCACCGCGAGATCGTCTTGGTGGAGACGTTGAACTGCCGCGCGAGTTCCTCGATCGAGAGCACCTGCTCGCCCGGGGGAACCGGCACGCCGCCACCGGAGACCTCGCGGTCCGCCGGATGCACGTCGCCGCCGGCGATCACGCCGCCGTCCTCACCGTCGCCATAAAGACGCACGAAAGCAGAGTCGCTGGAACGCATGATGAACCTCCTGGCCGGCTGATCCTTGCCGACTGTTGTTGTCGGGGTCTCGGACTGCCGAACGCCCCTGACGCGTCCGACCGACCAAGGCTCCCCGGAGCCCAATCACCATTTTCCGACCCACGCGCTCGAAGCCGTCCTGGCCCCGTCGTTCCGGTTCCGTGGGCGAGAGAGTTATACGGCCGACTTCTCGAAAAGGTTCGTGGCCGCAGCCGATTTCTTGAGGAAATTTCCGCCCTTGGCCCCGACGGTTCCCAAAAAAGCCCTGAAAAACAGTCATAATCCCATCGACCGCCCCCCGCTGGCCGGTCGCGTGATTTTCTCAAAATCAGGCCCTGGTGGCCGAAAAAGTCAACGAAAAAAGCACATTTTGATGATGGACACTTGGTACATAAGCCCTGCTACTGACTCCCCGTGAATAAACCATGCCTTGCCCCTCTGACTGCCGAATCTGTGGGTGGGTGAGCGGGTCCACGGGAGCGATTCCGGGACAGCCTGCTCCCGGAAGGCCGCGGCGAACGGGGGGACGGCACATGACCCGACTGACCTGGATGGCGAGGGCGGGGCTGATCGCGGTGTGGGCGACGGCATGCGTGGCGACGGAGCCCGCCGCACAGCCCGAGACCCGCCCCGAACTGACCGTGGAGCTGAATCTCCGGGTCAAGGGGGAACTCTTCGCGACGGCGTCCCAGGCCAAACCGGTCCGGCGGCCGATCACGCTCGACGCCCGCTTCGAGTTCGTCGAGCGGGTGGCGGCCACGGGCGACGGCGACACGGTGGCCCGACACTACGCGACCGCCCGCGCCGAGATCGAAACCGACGGGCACCGCGTGCGGCAGCGGCTCGCCGCCGACGCCCGCGAGCTGCTGGTCAAACTCGAAGGCACGACGCCACGGCCTTACCTCGCCGAGGGTTTTCTCTCGCGCGACGAGGCCGAGTTGCTCGACGTTCCCTTCGATCCGCTCCTGGTCGATGGCATCGGACCGGATCGCCCGGTCGCCGTGGGTGACTCCTGGAAGCTTCCCGGCGATCTCGCCGCCGGCCTCCTGGCGATCGACACCGTGGAGTCGGGCGGTATCGAGGCGAAACTCATGGACGTCGGCGACGGCCTGGCGACGCTCACGCTCTCCGGAACGGTCGTGGGGGCTGCCGCCGGCGCACCGACCCGCATCGAAGTGACCGGCGAGGCGAAGGCCAAGGCGGTGCCGCACGACGACCAGACCTGGCGGATCGACGGGCCGATCACCGCGATCACGGCGACCGTGTCCGAGCGAAGGGAAGCCGGCTGGGTCGCCCCGGGCCTCGACGTGCAGGCCACCATCACGATCACACGCGCTCCCGCAGTCGCCGCCGCCGAGGTCGCCACCGAACCCACGCCCGCGGCCGATGGCCTCGCGCCACCCGAAACCGACAGGCCGGCGGGCAAGGGACGGCCCGGCGTGGTCTGGCACCGCCACCGCCAGGGTCGCTACGCGACGGTGCTCGACTCCCGGTGGCGGGTGGTGGAGGACGGGCCGGAGGGGCTCGTGCTCCGCCTGTCCGATCGCGGCCGGCTGGTGGCGCAGTGCTCGCTCGTGCCGCTGCCCCGTGTGGCCGCCGATGCGGCCCCGTCCGAGGAGACCGTCCGCGGCGATGTCCGCCGGTCGCTGGGCGACCAGTTCGGCGTGCTGGCGGAATCGGAGGCCGCCACCCGGGAGGACGGCACCCGGCTGGTGCGAGTGGTCGCCGAGGGCGCGGCCGACGGCCGGGCGTTTCGCTGGATCCACTACGTCTTGACGGACGCCGCCGGACACCGGGTCGCCATCACGTTCATGCACGAACCGGCCGTGATCGACCGCTTCGCCGCCGCCGACCGGGAACTCGTGGCGGGCCTGCTCGTCCTGCCCGACGCCACTGCCCGGACGGCACTCACCCAGCCCGAGCCGCCGTCCCCCGCTCGGTAGACAGGTCCGGGAAAACCGCCGCGGCCGACGCCGGCGTCCTTGACGCTGCCCCTTTCTGCGGCGAAACTCTCGGTCCCGGAGAGGGGCCCCGTGAGGTGCCCCGTGAGGGTCCTTAGGTCCGACGCGGCGGCGCCCCTGGCAGGCCGCCCGACACGAAGGAGAGCCGCCGATCCCTGGTGCGAAGACCGCGACTTCTCACCGGCCGGCGGGACGAGTTCCGCGGCCGGAGGCGTCAGCCATCGAGAAGCAGCATCGCATCAACGAGCAGATCCGGATCAGCCCGATCCGCGTGATCGGGGCCGATGGCGGCCAGTTGGGCATCATCACCACCGACGAGGCGATGGGCATCGCCCGCGAGGCCGGCCTCGATCTGGTGGAAGTGGCGCCCAACGAGAAGCCGCCCGTCTGCCGGATCATGGACTTCGGCAAGTTCAAATATCAGCAGAAGAAGAAGCATCACAAGACCCACGTTCATCACGCCAAGATCAAGGAGGTTCGTCTCCGCCCCAAGACGGGCGAGCACGACATCGAGTTCAAGGTCGCCCAGGCCCGCAGCTTTCTCGAACACAAGGACAAGGTCGTGGTCTCGGTCGTGTTCCGGGGCCGCGAGATGGCCCACATCGAGGAGGGGCAACGGGTGATGAAGCTCGTCGTCGCCCAGCTCGAAGACGTCAGCAAGGTCGAGGCGCCGCCGCAGCAGATGGGCCGGCGACTGGCCTGCACGCTGTCTCCCAAGTGACGCTTCTCCCAAGGCACGCTTCTTCCGCCGCCGCCCCACCGACCGATCACCGCCCCCCCACGCCACCCACCCGCGCCGTCAAGGAGTTCGTCACCATGCCAAAGCAGAAGACCCACAAGGGCACCAAGAAGCGTTTCCGCCTGACCGCCACCGGCAAGGTGAAGCACCGCCGCGCCGGCACGAGCCACCTTCAGGTCCGGCTCACGAGCAAGCGGAAGCGAAACCTGCGCGGCACCGACACGCTGGCCAAAGCCGACACGGCCCGCATCGCCGCGGCACTCGGCAAGTACAGCTACTGAGTTCAGTGCTTCGCGGCCATCCATGGCCCGCGAAGCACTGCCGGGCCTTCGCCCGGCGGCCGCACCTCCGGGCGGCCGTGCTCGTGCGCGTTTGGGCGCGCGACGTTCGTTCAGACGAATCCCATCCAAATCCGCCTGCCGCCGCGTCCGCCGTTGGACTGCGAGGGGTTGCCCATGCTCTCGAGCGGGCTGTGGGAGCAAGCGGAGCCAGGATGGCGAAGCGCAGCGGACACGCAGAGAGCCGAGGCCTGGAGGGCCGAGGCGAACGTGTAGCGAGAGGGCATGGGCAACCCCTCGCATGCATCACCTTGGAGGTCCGGGCGGGGTCGGGCAACCCGAGTTTGTGTCGCCTTCGAACCCCTGCCGAACGGACCCAGGCAGTTCCGCCCCGTTCCCGGGCCGGAAAATGTGCCGGGCTTGCATTCCGGCGGATTTCAGGCACATTTGGATGCTTCCGCGGACGGCTCGGCCGGTTCGCCAGATCGCCGCACACCAGCGTCAGGATCGTCGCCATGCGCACCAAGAATGTCGTCCCCAGGCTGCGGGCCAAGAAGCGGCTCTTCAAGCGGGTCAAGGGCTCCGTCGGGGGCCGGCGCAGGCTGCTGCGTACGGCGAAGGAGTCGCTCCTGCGGGCTGGCGTCTATGCCCACCGTGACCGCCGCCGCAAGAAGCGCGACTTCCGCCGCCTGTGGATCATCCGCATCAACGCCGCCTGCCGCGAGCGCGGCCTGCGGTACAGCCAGCTGATCGCCGGCCTGGCGAAGATCGGCTGCGAGCTCGATCGGCGGACGCTCTCCGAGATGGCGATCGAGGATCCGACCGGCTTCGACGCCGTGGTCACCGCCGTGCGCGAGGGTCTCGGCCTGCCGGAGCCGGCTGCGGTCGCGTGAGCAACGTGGCAGGCTCCCCGCTCGACACGTTCCTCGCCGAACTCGAACGCCTGCGGAGCGATGCCGCGACGGCTCTCGCGGCCGCCACCGACGACGCCGCGGTCGAGGCGGCCCGGATCGAGTTCGCCGGCGCCCGCAGTGGCCGGCTGAAGGCGGTGCAGAAGGCGCTCGGGGGCATCCCCGTCGCCGACAAGCCGGCCGCCGGGCGTCACTTCAACGACACCAAGGCGGCCGTGGCCGCGCTCCTGGAAGCGGCGCAGGCCCGCCTCGGCGGGAGCGGCGGCCCGGAGCCGGGCGATGCGGTCGATGTCACGCTCCCAGGCGACGCGATCCCGCTGGGCCACGTGCATCCGATCACGCAGACCATCCGGCAGGTCCAGGAGATCATGGGCCAGCTCGGCTTCGAGAGCGTCGACGGCCCCGAGGTCGAGGACCAGTGGCACAACTTCGAGGCCCTGGCGATCTCCCCCGAGCATCCGGCCCGCGACCCGCTCGACAACTTCTACCTGGCCGTGGCCCGGGCCGCCGACCCGCTGCTGCTGCGGTCGCAGACGAGCACCGTGCAGATCCGGGTGATGGAGAGCCGCGAGCCGCCGCTGCGGATCGTGTCGCTGGGCCGCGTGTACCGGCCCGACACGGCCGACGCCACCCACTATCCGATGTTCCACCAGGTCGAGGGCCTGCTCGTCGAGCCGGGCACCACGATGGCCCACCTCAAGAGTGTGTTGCGGCTGTTCGCCTCGCGGTTTCTCGGCGGCGACGTGCACGTGCGATTTCGGCCGTCGTTCTTCCCGTTCACCGAGCCGAGCGTCGAGGTCGACATGGAGTGGGGCGGACGCTGGATCGAGATGGGGGGAGCGGGCATGGTCGATCCGGCCGTGCTCGCAGCCGTGGGCTACGACCCCGACGCCGTCACCGGCTTCGCCTTCGGGCTGGGCGTGGAACGGATCGCCGCCCGCCGCTACGGCGTCGAAGACATCCGCGATTTTTACAAGAACGACGTCCGCTTCCTGAGGCAGTTCTGACGATCCCACGCCCCGTTCCCCGGGCGGCCCGACCTGCTGCGACCGCACCATGATCATCTCCACCTCCTGGCTCGCCGATTACGTGCAGGTGCCGGCGACGGCCGCCGAACTCGCCGAGCGGCTGGCGCTTTCGGGACTCAACCACGAGTCCACGACCGCCGTCGGCGCCGACACCGCGATCGAGATCGAGGTCACGAGCAACCGGGCCGACTGCCTCGGGCATCTCGGGGTGGCCCGCGAGGCAGCGGTGCTGTTCGACCGGCCGTTGGCGGTGCCCGACCCGCGGCCGCTGGAGGCGGGTGACGTCGCCGCGGAGCGCGTGGCCGTGGCGATCGAATCGCCGGCGATCTGCCCCTTCTATTCCGCCCGGGTGATTCGCGGCGTGCGGGTGGGGGCGAGCCCGGCCTGGCTCGTCGATCGCCTGCGGACGGTGGGCGTGGCGAGCGTCAACAACGTGGTCGACGTCACCAACTACGTGATGCTGGAGTGCGGCCAGCCGCTCCACGCCTTCGACCTGGCGGCCGTTCGCGGCGGCCGGATCGTGGTGCGTCGGGCCATTGCCGGCGAGCCCTTCACGGCGATCAACCACAAGACCTACCAGCTCGACGAGCGGATGTGCGTGATCGCCGATGCCGAGCGGCCCGTGGCGCTGGCCGGCGTGATGGGGGGCGCCGACAGCGAGATCGCGGCGGCCACGACCGACGTGTTGATCGAGTCGGCCCAGTTCGCCCCGCTGCCGGTCCGGGCCGCGGCCCGGTCGCTGGCCCTGGCCAGCGCGTCGAGCTATCGCTTCGAGCGGGGGCCCGATCCGGCCATGGTCGACTGGGCCAGCCGCCGCGCCGCCGCCCTGATCCTGGAGTTGGCCGGTGGGGTGCTCGACCGCGACGCGGTCACGGCGGGGCTGCTCGCCTCGAGCCCGGCGGAGATCGCCCTGGCCCCGGAGCGGGTGGCGGAGGTGCTCGGCGTCGAGGTGCCGCTCGACCGGCAACGACGCATCCTGGTCGCGCTCGGTTTCCAGCCGCTCGACGACCGCGGCCACCGCTGGCGGGCCCCCACCTGGCGGCGCGACTGCTCCCGCGACATCGACCTCGTGGAGGAGATCGCGCGGATCGAGGGCTACGAGCGGGTGCCGGAAGACGTGGCGATCGCGGCCCGGCCCGCGGCCCTCTCCGACCGCGAGCAGGCCGTGCGCCGGGCCGGCGAGGTGCTCGTGGGCCGCGGCTTCTGCGAGGCGATGACCCGCAGCGTGGTCGACGAGTCGCTCGCCGGGCTGGCCAGCCCCTGGGGAGAGGCGACGCCGCTGGTGATCGCGCCACCACTCGTCCGCGGAGCCGACCGGCTCCGCCGCAGCCTGCTGCCGAGCCTGCTCGAGGCGCGGGGCGGCAACGTGGCGGTGGGCGTCGACGACGCCGACCTGTTCGAGATCGCCCGGGGCTACCTGGCCAGGAAGGCGGGCGCCGCGGCCGACGGCGGCCCGGTGGACGAGCCGCTCCTGGTGGCCTTCGTCACGGGGGGCGACTTCTTCCGAGCCAAGGGGCTGTGCGCGGCGCTGCTCGCGAAGCTTGGTCTGCCGACCGCCGAGGCGACCATCGACTACCGGCCGGCGAACGTCGACCCATTCGCCCGCGGGCGGGCGGCCGAGATCGTGCTCGAATCCCCCGGGCAGCAGGCCCGGCGGGTGGGCGTGGTCGGGGAGATCGCACGGACCGGCCGCGAGCGGTTCTCGCTTCCCGCCCCGGTCGCCGCGGCCGAGTTGCGGCTCGACTGGCTCACCGCCTGCGTCGGCGGAGCCCGGCGGCTGGTTCGGCCGCCCGAGTTTCCCGCGGTCGCCCGCGACGTGAACCTCGTCGTCGCGGAGAGCGTGTCGTGGGGGGATTTGGAGCGGGCGATCCGCGCGGCAGCGGGCGAACTGCTCGAGGATTGTCGCGTCGGCCAGGTCTGGCGGGATCCGGAGCGGCTCGGCGCTGGCAAGAAGAGTTTTCTCGTGGCCCTCACCCTGCGCAGCCGGGCCGGCACGCTGACGGGTGAGTCCGCCGCCGAGGCCGTCGATCGCATCGTCGCCGCATGCGCCAACCGCGTGGGCGCCGCGCTCAGAGGCTGAGGTGGTTTTACGGCTGCAGGGGCATCCGGTTTGACGGCGGCGATGCCATCCCTGGCCATCGCCGCCTTGCCGGGCCTCCGCCCGGCGGCCGCACCTCCGGGCGGCCGTGCTCGTGCGCGTTGTGGCGCGCGACGTGCGTTCAGACGAATCCCAGCCAAATCCGCCTGCCGCCTGGTCCACCGTTGGGCCGCGAGGGGTGGCCCGTGCCAATCGAGGCGGCGTAGGAAACCGAGCGTAGCCCGGAAGGCGAAGTGAGGTTTCCTCCGAGCGAGCGGAGGCCTGGGAGGGCCGCAGCGAGCGTCCGGCGAGATGGCACGGGCCACCCCGAGCCCACGCGGCGAGATGGCACGGGCCACCCCGGGCCCGCGGACCTCACGCCCGCTCTTTGCGGAAGCTCGCGCCGTCGAGGCCGTGCCCCTTCATCAGGCGGTAGAGCGTGCCCCGCGGGAGCCGGGCCTCGCGGGCCGCGGCCGAGACGTCGCCCAGGTGTCGCGTGAGCAGGTCGGTGAGAAACTGCTTCTCGAACCGGGCCACGTGCTCGGCCCGACGGGCGATGAAGCCGACCGGTTCGGCGTCGGTGGCGACGGGCCGGCCTGCGGCCGCCACCACCTCGTCGGGCAGGTCGTCGATGCCCGCCGCGGGCGACCGGGTCAGCGCGATCGCCCGCCGCACCACGTTCTGCAGCTCGCGGACGTTGCCCGGCCAGTGGTAGCCGGCGAGCACCTGATAAACGTCGGTGGACAGGCCGCCGACGGGCCGCCCCATCTCCTGGGCCGCCCGGTTGGCGAAGCACTCGGCCAACAGGCCGATGTCGTCGCCGCGGTCCCGCAGCGGCGGCAGGTCGATCCGTACCACGTTGATCCGGTAGAAGAGGTCGCGCCGAAACGCGCCGTCGGCCACCATCCGGTCGATCGGCCGCGAGGTGGCCGCCACCACCCGGACGTCGACCGGGTTCTCCTGCCGCGCGCCCACCCTGCGAACCCGCCGCTCCTGGAGCACCCGCAGCAGCTTCGCCTGGAGGGGCAAGGGCAGTTCCCCGACCTCGTCGAGAAACAGCGTGCCCCCGTCGGCGAACTCGATCAGCCCCATCCGCCGGGCGTCGGCGCCGGTGAAGGCGCCCCGCTCGTGGCCGAAGAGTTCACTCTCCAGGAGCGCATCGGGGATCGCGCCGCAGTCGACCGGCACGAACGGCCCGTCGGCGCGACGGCTGGCGTTGTGGATCGCCCGGGCGACGAGCTCCTTGCCGGTGCCCGTCTCGCCGGTCACGAGCACGTCGACGGCGCTCGCCGCCACCCGCTCGATCAGCGAGTAAACCTCCCGCATCGCCGGGCTCTCGCCGAGAAAACCGGCGAACGAGTAAGGCCGCTCGACGGCGCGGCGAAGCACTTCCTCGGCCGCCCGACGCCGCGAGCCCGACAACAGCCGGACGGCGGAGCTTTCCAGATCGGCTTCGGCCCGGTCGAGCTCGAGGTAGTCGCAGGCGTCGGCCTGGAGGCAGGCGCGGGCCGTGGCGACCTCTGGCTTCGGGTCGATCACGATCACCGGGAGCTGGGCATCGGCCCGGCGGAGCGAGGCCAGGAGCGTGTCGGGCCGCGGCCCCGAGCGGGCGGCCAGGACGGCCAGATCCCAAGCATCGCGGGCGATCGACCCGAGCGTCGCGTCGAGAAACCGCTCGTGGCGGACTTCGAGCGGGTGAAGCCTGGCCAATAGCCGCGCGTAGGGCAGGCCATCCGGGCCGGCGGGGTCGACGACGATGATGCGGGGCTGCTGCACGGACGGCTCGACGGGCTGCCGCGGGGACGCGCGGGCCGCCCGCCGACGCGCTCTTTCTCTCGTGAGTATGCAGCCCCGCGCGAAGCCGGGCAACCGTCACCGCGGCCTGCCGCGGCCACGAACCTCTGGTAAAGTGCGTGGTTTTCCGAAACCTCTGCCGCCGCGAGCAACCGCCCCATGGCCATCGACTCCTACGCCCCGTGCCCGGGAGGCACCGGCAAGAAGATCAAGTTCTGCTGCCCCGACCTGGTCGGCGATCTCGAGCAGCTCGATCGACTCGTCGAGGGGGATCAGATTTCGGCCGCCCTCGACCAGGTGAAGCGGCTCGAGGAGAAGCAGCCCGGTCGGCCGTGCCTGCTGGCCACGCGGACGAAGCTCGAGTTGGGCACCAAGCAGTTCGCGGCGGCCGCCGAGACGAGTCGCCGCTTTCTCGACGCCTGCCCCGACAACCCGCTGGCCCTCGGTCACGCGGCGATCAGCGACGCGATTGCGGGGCGGATCCAGGAGGCGGCGGCGCTCTTCGACAAGGCCCGGGAGGCGGCCGTGGCGGCCGGCCGACAGGGAGAGGGGACGCAGGACGTCTCGCCGGAGCTCGTGCGGATCGCGGCCACGCTCGTGCAGGCGGCGGCCCAGGCGGGCCACATCGGCTTCGCCCAGGGTCTCGTCGACTGGCTGGCCGACCGGGGTCTCGGCAGCGACGAGGATCGCCGGATGCTCGCGGCGATCGTCGGCTCGTCCGGCGTGCCGCCCGCCCTGCGGACGAAGGTCGCCCTCGAGGAGGCTCCGGGCGACGAGTCCTGGCGGCCGGAGTTCGAGACCGGCCTGGCCCACGCCCGCGGCTGGCGGCTCGCCAAGGCCCTGACCGTGTTCCGCAGCCTGCGGGGCGTGGCCGGCTCGAGCCCCGCGGTCCACACGAACATCGCCACGCTCTGCGAGATGCTGGCCCGGCCGATGGAGGCATCGGAGGCCTGGCTGGCGGTGGCGAACCTGTCCGACACGCCGGCGGACGACGCCCTCGAAGCCACCGGACGGGCGATCGCGCTCGAGACCGAGGCCGACCCCGACCGCTCGCCGCAGATCTCGTTTGCCAGCCGGCTGGCCCCGCTCGCCGTGCCCCCAGGCGAGGAAGGTACCGCCGCGATCGAACTGCTGGAGGACAAGCTGCGGCACGACCCGCGGTGCGAGCCCGCGCCGATCGATCGCTCGGCCTGGGTGTCGCGGAACGCCGCCCCACCGCGGTCGGCCTGGCGGGTGTACGACGCCGGCGACCCGGCACGGCTGCTCGCGTCGCTCTTGATCTTCGGCCGGCAGACCGACCGCGAGCCGGAAGCGGTGCTGCAGGGCTTCGCGCCCGACGTCGACGTGGCGGTGCCCGTGGTCGGCGGGATGCTGGACTGCACGTTCGCCACCGCCGACTCGGCCCAGATGCCCGGCGTGACGCCCACCGCCTGGCTCCTCGGCAGCCAGTTCAAGCTGGCGATGCCCACCGCGCCGCCGACGCCGCCGGCCGCAGGCGAGCCGGCGGTCTTCGACACCCTGATGGAGAGCCAGCGGCAGGCGCTCTGGAAGCGGTTCGCGGCCGTCTGGCCGGACACGCCGCTGCCGGAACTACTGGGCCAGACGCCCCGCCAGTCGCTGGGCGACGCCGGCGGCCGTCGCCGGGTCGAGGCCATCGTCACCGAGGGGGAGGCGACCTCGCGACGGAGCGATGCGAGCGCCGCCTGGGAGGCGATGCGGACGACGCTTGGCCTGCCCAGGCCGCCGCGGATCGAATCGGCCGAGCCGCTCGGCGTCGTGCCGCCGCTCGTCTGGCACCGCCTCGACATGGCGGCCCTGTCGATCGACCAACTGCGGGGCGTGTTCGTGACCGCGCTCGACGCCGGCTTCGAACTGGCCGCCGAGCGGGCGGCGACGGCCCTGGCCGCCCGGCCCGACGCCACGCCGCAGGATCGCTGGGAGTCGCTCGGCGCGCTCGCCGAACGGGCCGAGTCGAGCGTGCGCCGGCTCGAGCTGATCGGCCAGCTGCGGGGGATCGCGGCGGAACTCAAGGCCAACGACGGGATGCTCGACGTGGCCGAGCTGCGGATCCGAATGCAGCGGGGCGACGAGGCCGAGGCCACGCGGCTGCTCGCCCACCTGCAGCGCGACCATGGCGCCGACCGCCAGGTGCTCCAGGCGCTCGCCGAGGTGTTGATGGAGGCGGGCGTCGACCTGAACGCCCTGGCCGGCGCGCGGGGCGGCGCGGCTGCAGCCCCGGCGGCGGCGCCGGCCGCGGCCGGCAAGCTCTGGACCCCCGGCGGCGAGGCCCCGGCGGCCGGCGGCGAGAAGAATACGATCTGGACGCCGGGCGGCTGACGACGTCGGGGCCCCGAGCCCGCGGCCACACCGCACGGCATCACGACCCAGGCGGCATCGCGATGGCTGCATCCACCGACCAGTTGCTGATGCGACGGGCGCTCGAACTGGCCCGCCGGGGAGAGGGCCGCGTCGAGCCCAACCCCATGGTCGGCGCGGTGGTCGCATCACCGGCCGGCGACGTGATCGCGGAAGGCTGGCACGAGCAGTTCGGCGGGCCGCACGCCGAGGCGGCGGCGCTGGCCCGCGCAGGAGCCGCCGCCCGCGGCGGCACGCTCTTCGTCACGCTCGAGCCCTGCTGCCACCACGGCAAGACGCCCCCCTGTACCGCGGCGATCCTCGCAGCCGGCATCGCCCGCGTGGTGGTGGCGGCGGGCGACCCCTTTCCGGCCGTGGCAGGCGGGGGAATCGCCGCGCTCGAAGCCGCCGGCATCCCGGTCGAGGTCGGGCTGCTCGAGGCCGAGGCCCGGCGGCTGACGGCGGCTTTCCGCATGCTCGTCACCGAGGGCCGCCCGTGGGTGATCGCCAAGTGGGCCATCAGCCTCGACGGTCGGCTGGCGGCACCCGCCGCCGGCGACCGCTGGATCTCTTCGCCGGAGTCGCTCGCGCTCGTCCATGAACTCCGCGGCCGGGTGGACGGCGTGCTCGTCGGCCTGGGCACGGCGCTCGCCGACGACCCGCTGCTCACGGCCCGGCCCGAGGGACCGCGCCGCGCGACTCGCATCGTGCTCGACGGCCGGGCCCGCCTGCCGCTCGCAAGCCGGCTCGTCGGCTCGGCCCGTGACTGGCCGCTGCTGGTGGCGGTCGGGCCCGCCGCCGAACCGGGCCGGATCTCCGCCCTGGAAGCGGCCGGCTGCGAGGTCTGGCGCGGGGCGGAGGCCGACCCGCACCAGCGGCTCGCTTCGCTGCTCGGGGAACTCGGCCGGCGGCGGTTCACGAACCTGCTGGTCGAGGGTGGGGCTGCCGTGTTCGGCAGCCTGTTCGCCTCCGGCCTCGTGGACGAGGTGCACGCCTTCACGGCCGCCAAGATCCTGGGCGGCCAGGGCGATTCCCTGCCCGTGCTGCCCGATCCACCGCCGCTCGAGGTGGAGGAGGTCCTCCACCCCGGCGGCGACATCCTGGTGCGGGGCCTGGTGCGGGGCTTGGTGCGCCGCTCCGCGCCCGCTACCGCTTCGGCAGGTCGCGGATGAGGTTTCGCCAGTGGGTCACGGTCGCCCCGTCGCGGGGAGCCGTCTCGAGCGCCGCCGCCTTCAGGCAGCGGGCCGCTTCGAGCACCACCTTCACGTGCTCGAGGGCCTCGGTGGCCTCGTCGTTCTGGTCGGCCTTGGAGAGCTCCGTGTCGGGATCGACTTCCCCGTCCCGCTGCTGCACGCAGCCGTAGCGGGTGAAGTAGACGATCCAGGGCTCGAGGGCGTCGACGAGCGCGGGGAAGTCGACCGCCGCCGCGCCGGCCAGCGGTTGCTGGAACGTGGCCAGCGCCGAGCCGGTCTCGAGCTTCCGCTCGACCAGCATCCGCCCCGCCTGCGCCGGAACGAGCGAAAACACGGCCGCCTTGTCGCCGACCGCGATCGCGGGGGCGAGTTCCTTGTCGAGCCCGGCGTCGGGGATGGCGAACGACCACACGGATCCGCCCTCGACCTTGGTCTTCGTGGGCGCCGGAACCTCGTAGCCGGCCGGCACGGCGTCGGCGTCGAACTTCCGCAGCGCGGCGACGACGTCGTCACCGAGTTCGAACAGGTCGTTGAGCCCCTCGACGAACAGCTTCCGGTCGGCCAGCGGCAGGACGATCGCCGGCTCCAGGAGCGGCAGCGGCTCGGCCGAGGCCGGGAGCGTTGCCTGCGGTTTCTTGGTGGTCGTCTTGCCATCCAGCACCAGCCCCACCTGGCCGTCGGCCAAGGCGGCGGCGACCTTGTCGGAGAGGGTCGCGGCCAGCCGCTTGGCGAGCGGCCCGAACGCCTCTTCCATCCGGGCGAACTCCGCGCGGTCATCGGCCTTCATGGCGGCCGGCGCATGCTTCACGAACAGCCCCCAGCCGTCGCTCACGAGCTTCGCGATCCCGGCCAGCCGGGCCGGATCGAGCCTCACCCGCGAGACCGCGACGGCCGCCGGGTCGCCCCCCACGTGCGCGAGCAGATCGAGCGGCTTGCCCGCGTCGAGCGGCATGTTCTTCGACCAGTCCCAGGCATATCCCTCGTAGCCGTCCTTCGCCATGAACGAATAGGCCATCCAGGCACCGGGCTCGGGCAGCAAGGCCGCATACTCCTCGCGGGCCTGCTTCAGCCACGCCCGAACGTCGGCGGCCGCCTCGGCCGGCACGTCGCCTTCCCCGTCGATCGCCGCCGACACCGCCGCGATCATCGGATCGAGGTCCTCCGGCGTGGCCGCAAGCGCCTTCGCCAGCGTCTCGCTGACGTACCAGACCGCGGTCAGCTTCTCGTCGGCGTCGTCCCGCAGCGGCGCGAGCGGCTTGGTGTCGACCAGCGCCTCCCCCTTGCCGGCGACCACGAGCTTCTCCACGTGGTCCACCGAGTCGCCGATCGAGAGCACCACCCAGTCGCCCACCATGCCCAGGCCGACGACCACATCCAGCCCGCGGACCTTGTCGAGCACCCGGTCGAGCGCGTCGGAGTCATCGAGGTTGTCGGCGAGGTCGGCCGCGATTTCGTCCCAGGGCACCAGCCCGCCGTCGAGCGTGAAGGTCAGCAGCTCGCCGCCCGGCACCTTCTTGCGGGCCAGGGCGCCGGCGAGATCCGGATTCATGTCGACCAGCATCTTGGCGAGCACCTCGATCCGCTTGACCTGGAAGGCGCCGGCTTCCTTCTTGCTGGTCTTGAATCCCCAGACCAGGTCGGGCACGACGATCAGGTCGAGGTTGCCGGCCAGGACGTCGAGCACGGCCTCGGCTTGGCCGGCGATGTCGGGCACGTCGAGATCGAGCTCGACCTGCCGCCGGACGGGCACGATCCGCGCGCCGCCGAACCGCACCTCGATGTCGTCCTCTTCCATCTCCGGCTCGGGCAACTGCTCCAGCCGGGCGGCCATCGCCTGCTGTGCCTGCGAGAGCTTGCGGAGCAGCGTGACGAAGGCGACGCACGATGGCTCGCCGTAGACGAAGGTGTCGGTCGACACCATGTCGGTGAGCAGCTCCACGGCCTGCTCGTTCTCGGGCAGTTCCAGGAACGTCAGGAACATCGAGACCGGGCTGCCCGGCATCTCCCGCTGCTCCTCCCAGGAGTCGAAGGCCCGCTTGACCGCCGGCAGCTCGCGGATGGCCGCGAAGGCATTGCTCTCGACGAGCCCGTCGTATTGTTCCTTCAGCCGCAGCGAGGAGAACAGGAACGCGGCGTCGGCCGGCACGGCCGCCACGCCGCCGCCGGCGAGCCCGGCGGGGGGAGCGGCGGACGCGGAGCCACCGATCAGGGCCACGAGCGTTGCCGCGAGGCCGGCGAGCACCGGTCGCCGAGGCGCCGTGGGGCGAGCCGCCGGGACGCGTGGCAGCCGCAGGACGAGTGGCAGGAAGACGCAGGGCATCGGTCGACTCCTCTTCGAGGACGAGAATGGGGCGGAAGACGTGGAATGGCGGCCGGCGAACAGCCGGGTTGTACACCGTGATTCGGGAAGCGGTTTCCGCTCCCAGAACTCTGACCAGAACTCTGAACCGGGACCCTAAGATAGGCGATTGCCAGAATCTGGTCACGCGGGCCACGGAGACCCGTGGCGCAGACGCTTTCCGGACCGCAGGCGGGCCACAAGGATGCTCATCGGATCCACGCAGATCGTCGACACCTTCGCCGAGGCGTTTCGGCTCCGGTATGCGCGGCTGGTCGTCACCGCCCACGACGGCCACTGGCTCGACGCGGCGGTGCGGGCGGCGTGCGGATACGGCACGAGCGTGATCGGCTGCGACGCCGAGGTCGGCGTCGAGACGCTCATCCCGCCCGACGCCACGCCCGACGGCCGGCCGGGGGCGTCGCTCATGCTGTTTGGCTTCTCGCCCGAAGCGGTCAGCAAGGCGGTGGGCAACCGCACGGCCCAGTGCCTGCTCACCTGTCCCACCACGGCCGTGTTCGACGGCCTGCCCGAAGCGGAGGAGCGGATTCCGCTCGGCAGCCACGTGCGATTCTTCGGTGACGGTCACGAGAAGACCAAGGTCGTCGCGGGCCGGCGTCACTGGCGGGTGCCGGTCATGGACGGGGAGTTTCTCGTCGAGGAGACCGCCGGCGTTGCCAAGGGCGTGGGGGGCGGCAACTTCCTGGTGCAGGGGGAGTCGCTCGAGGTGACGCTCGCCGCCGTCCGCCGGAGCGTGGCGGCGGTGGCGACGGTGCCCGGCACGATCACGCCCTTTCCCGGCGGGGCCGTCCGCTCGGGCAGCAAGGTGGGCTCGCGGTATCCGGAGCTCAGGGCCTCGACGAACGACGCCTTCTGCCCGGGGCTCGCCGGCCGCGTGCCGACGGAACTGCATCCGGCCGCGGCGGCGTGCATCGAGGTCGTGATCGACGGCGAGAGCGAGCAGGCCGTCGCGGCCGCGATGGCCGCCGGCATCCGCGCGGCTGCGGGGCCCGGCATTCCGGCGATCTCGGCTGGACACTACGGCGGCAAACTGGGCAAGTTCCACTTCCGGCTCCACGCCGTGCTCGCGGGCGACTGAAGCCCGGGGACAACCCGCCTTGCCGGAACCTCCCGGCCGGGCGCAGTTGGCCGCTTTGGCCTTCTCCCAAGGCGGGCGGATGTGCTACCTCCTCGCCTCCCGAACCCGCGTCGCGGGGGCCGTTCGGCGCCCGCGGTGGTCACGAGGTGTGTCTATGTCTTCCGTCCCCGATGCGGTCCCGAACGCCCTCCCCGATGCCGGCGATGCGGCCGCCCCGCGGCCTTCCCGCCAGGATCTCGTGATCCCGCCGCGGACATCATCCTGGCCGGTCGCGATCGGCGTGGTGGCGAGCGCCGCGGCAGGCTTTGGCCTGGTCTTGTTTCTGGGCATCGGACGCAGCCGGCCTGTGGACGAACAGGCGGCGCCCGGCGCGGCGGCCGTCGCGGCCAGCGCTGACCCCGCCGCGACCGAACTGGACGCGATGCAGGGCCCGCCGGAGGAGCCGCGGCGACTGCCGCCGATTGAGCCCGCCGCTCACGGGGCTTCGGATCGCTGGTCACCGCGAGGTGAAGGTGACGAAGGCTCGGTGGACGTGGCGGGCGAACGCTACGCGACGCGGACCGTCTCGCACGATGCATCGTCGCCGGCCGAGTTGGCCGCCGGGCAACCACCGCGCTCGATGTCTCGGTTCTCATCTCCCGATCTACCGCCAGCCGCCGAGCCGCCAGCCGCCGCGCCGCCCGCGGCCGACGACCCTGCCCCGGCCACCGCGACCGAGCCCGCGGACATGTCTTCTCCTCCGCTCCCCGCCACGGCGCCGAGCCCGGTCGCCGAGCCGGCACCGCCGGCACCTGCGCCGATCGTCCCGCCACCTGCCGTCGCGCCGCCCGCTGCCGCGGCCGAGCGTGACACACCAGCCGGCGAGGTGGAGCCGGCCACGCCCTCGGCGGCCGCCGAACCGGCGCCACCAGTGGCCGAAGAATCAGCGAACGAGCTGCCGGTCCCATCCGCCCCGACCTCCACGGTGGACCAGTCACTCCAAGCGACACCCGCCGACAGCGTGGCAGCGGAACCGCAGGCCGCGTTCGAGCCGACGCCGCCCGCCGTCGCGGCGCTCGCGGCCCCCGCCCCCCTCGACACCGTCACCCCGCGGGCCATCGACGCCGACGCGACCAGCCCGGGGTCGGCCTTCCCCACGGCCTCCGCGGCGGTCGAACATCCGGCCGCGGCCGTTCCGGCCGGCCTGCCCCCTGCGCCCTTCGCGGCGGCACCGCCGATCGGCCCACCGCGACCGCTGGCTCCCGCGGTCGCCCCACCGGAGCTTCGCCCCGACGCCCCCGCCGGCGTGACCGATCCGCCGGCGGCCGAGCCGGCCATCGAAGGGCAGGGCGTGCCCGGGCCGCTTCAGCTCGAAGGGGTTCAGACGCCGCACCTGACCGTCGAGAAGCGCGGCCCCAAGGAGATCCAAGTCGGGCAGCCCGCCCGCTTCGAGATCCTCGTCCGCAACGTCGGCAGCGCCACGGCCCACGAGGTCACGCTCCGCGACGAGGTGCCGCGAGGCACCTCGCTGATCGCCACCACGCCGCCGGCCGCGCCCGCGGACGGCGCCGCGAAGTCCGAACTCGTGTGGCAGCTCGGCGCCCTGCCGCCCGCCGGCGAGGCCCGCGTGCTGATCGAGTTGATGCCTGAAGCGGAAGGCGAGGTCGGCAGCGTCGCGAGCGTCAGCTTCCGGACCGACGCCACGCTCCGGGCCCGGGCCACGAAGCCGGCCCTGGTGATCGACTGCCCGCCCCCCGCGCCGGTCCGGATCGGCGGCGACGTGGAGGTCACGCTCACCGTCTCGAATCGCGGCTCCGGCACGGCCACGGGCGTGGTGCTCGAGGCCTTCCTGCCGGAGACGGTGTCGCACCGGGCCGGAGCGGAGCTCGAGTTCGACGTCGGCCAGCTGCGGCCGGGCGACTCGAAGACCATCGACCTCGTCCTCGGCACGCGACGCCCTGGTCGGGCCCCGGCCCGGTTCGTGGCCCGGGCCGACGGCGGCATCGAGATCGACCAGCCGCTGCCTCTCCCGGTCACCGCGCCCACGCTCGAGGTCGCGATCGACATGCCCGCCCGGCGGTTTCTCCAGCGGCCGGCGACCTGCACGATCTCGATGGTCAACGCCGGCACCGCGTCGGCCCGCGCGGTGGAGCTGGCCGCGCAGCTGCCGGCGGGCGTGAAGTTCGTACGGGCCAACCACGCCGGCTGGCACGACGAGCGAACCAACCGGGTGCTCTGGAACCTCGAAGAGCTGCCGGCCGGCGAGACCGGCACGGTGGAAGTGGTGGTGATGCCCGTCCAGGCGGGCGGCCAGCGGATCACCGCGGCGGCCCGCAGCAACGACGGTCCGTCGGATCAGGCGATCCACGTCTGCCAGGTCGAGGGCCTGGCGGCGCTGGCCTTCCAGGTGGCCGACAGCGAGGATCCGATCGAGGTCGAGGGTGTCACCGAATACGTGATCCGCGTCGCCAACGAGGGGACGAAGGCAGCCTCGGGCGTCCGCCTGGCCGCCACGCTGGTCGGGGATCTCGAGCCGGTCGAGGCCGAGGGCCCGGGACGGCACCGCGTCGAGAACCTCGCCATCGCCTTCGAGCCGCTGGCCAAGCTCGGCCCGGGCGAGGAGGCCGTCTTCAAGATCCGCGCCCGCGGCCGGCGGGCCGGCCATCAGCGGGTGCAGGTGCAGCTCGTCAGCGACGACCAGCCGACCCCGATCACCAAGGAAGAGGTCACGAGCGTCTACGACGACCGCTGACGCGGCCGCTGCAATGGGCCGGGGCCGCCTACCGCCGCTCCCAGGTCTTGCCCTGGAGGTAGCGTTCGGCCCGCTCGCGGGTGATCGGATCCTTGGCCACGGCGAGCACCCGGTCGAGGGCCGCCGTGAACTCGGGCTTGTTGGCGTCGCGGAGCTTCTGCTGGTGGGCGAGTTCCACCACGCCCTTGGCCGCGCTTTCGGCGAGCGGGGGCGTGTCGAGGGAGGGGACGATGAAGCGGAGCGTCTCCACGGTGCGGATCGCGCCGGCCCGCTCGAGGATCCGCCGCCGATCATCGTCGGTGGAGCAGAGCTTCATGGTGTCGGCGAGCAGCGCGAGCCGCTGGGCGTCCGAGAGCCCGTTGTTCGGAATCGGCGCGATCCGGATCAGCGTGCCCACGAGCAGCCGCCGCTCCCCGTCGTCGCTCGTCGTGGCGAGCAGGCCGAGGAGCCGATCCTTGACGGCGGCATCGGGCCAGCGGGAGAGGGCCGTGAGCCCGAGCGACCGTCGGGCGGCGTCGGGATCGGCCACCAGCGCTTCGACGATCGCAAGCGCGTCCGGACCGCCGATCCGCGCGACGAGCGGCAGGAGCGTCTGCTGCGTGGCCGGGGCGGCGGCCCGATACGCGGTCACGATCTCTGCCGCGGCCGGCTTCAACTCCGGTCCCGCCCCGCACACTGCCAGGATCGCCCGCTCGGCGTCGTCCCGCTCCTTGCCCGGCTGGGCGGCGAGGAATCCGGCCACCATGCCGGGCACTTCGGCGGGCCCGCCGAGCCGCGCGAGGCCGCGCATCGCGGCGGCCCGCAGTTCGGGGTCGTCGGCCTTCGCGGCCGAAACCAGGAGCGAAAGCGCCGCCCGGTCGCGCCGCTCGGCGAGAATCTCGAAGATCGCCGCCCGGCTGGCCGCCGGCATGGTGGCGTCGGCCGCGGCGGCCACGAGCCGCGGCGAGACGTCGGCGGCCTGGATCGCGACGAGCCCCGCGCGGGCGGCGTCATGGACCGGGCCCTGCCCTTCCAGCCGGGCCACGAGCAGCGGCACCTGCGCTCCGGCGCCGAGCGTGGCGATCGCCCGCAGGGCGGCGGCCGCGACGGACTCGTCGGCCGAGGCCGCCATGCTCACGAGGCCCGGCAGGGCGGCGGCGTCGCGGCGGCCGGCCAGCGCCGAGATCAGCCGCACCTGGACCTCCGGCGGCACCGCCGGCAGCACCTTCTCGGCGAGTTCGACCGAATAGGCCTCGCCGGCCAGGCCGTCGCGCAGCCGTTCGAGGGCGACCGCCCGCATGTCGGGGTCGGAGCCTTTGACGAGTTCGACGGCGAAGGCGAACGCCTCGCGCGATGCGGGCTCGGCGGCGGCCGGCTGGGCCACGGCCACGAGGCAGACGAGCGTCAGCAGGAGCGAGCGGACCGGGGCAGGGCAGGGAACGACCATCGCAGTCACCTCGGGGGACGGGATTGGGGGGCGGAACGGCGGCGGACGGTCAGCCGTCGATGGTGGCGAACAAGCCCCGCTGGCAGGCCATGCGCACGGCACGGCCGCGATGCGTCGTCGGGGCGTCGCCGACGGCCCTGGAGAGCGCTTCGTAGACACCCCGGGCGTCGGCCTTCCGGCCCGCCTTCACGAACGCCTCGGCGCAGGCGAGCCGAGCATCCACGACGGACTCGGCCGCGGCGCCGCTCGTCTGGGCGGCGGCGAGCGCTGCCGCGGCCTCGGGGCCGGCGATCAGACCCAGCGCCTCGGCGGCCGCCGCCGCGACGGCCGAGTCGCCCTTCACGAGCGCCGCGATCGCCGGCACGCTCGCGGCGTCCCGCTTGGCGGCCAGCGACGAGAGCATGCCGATCGTGAGGTCGCCCTCCACGCTGCCGAGCGCCGTGCGGAGCACCGCGGTCGCCTCGGGGGCGGCGTACCGCTCGAGCGCGAACCGGGCCATGTGCGAGAGATCCTTGTCGGCCAGCAGGGCGGCGAGCGCCGGCACGCTCGCGGCCGTGCCGATCAGGGAGAGCTTGCGGCAGGCATAGTGCTTCGCGGCCCGGGGCGCCGGCGAGCCGAGCACGCTCGCGAGCCGCTTCTCGAGGTCGGCGGTCAGGGAGGCGTCGCCGTGGGCTGCCACGACGGCGGCGTCGAGCGGCGCGAGGGCATTGGCGTCGCCGCCCCAGTCGAAGGCCGCGAGCGCGGCGAAGGGGGCGTCGAGGCTGGCGGGGTCGATGGCCATGGGAGGGTCTCCTGCTCCGAGGGATCGCAGTGGGGCTGATTCGTCAGATGATCCAGGGCTCGCGGCGGGCGCGATCGACGAGCCGGTTGGCCTCCTCGTCGCCCTTGAAGGCCTGGGCCTCACGGTCCCACTCGAGCGACCGCTCGAGGCGGTAGGCGATCGCGATCATGTGGGGCGTCGTCATGGTGTTGACGGCCAGTTCGATGTCGCGGAACGGCTTCTCACGGGTCTTCACGCACTCGATGAAATCGGCGTAGATGCTGCCGACGCCGTTGCGATAGAGCGGGACCGCCTTGGGCTCCCGCTTGACCCCGTCGCCGTAGATCTGAATCGCCCCCTGGTGGGCCACCGAGGGCTTGCCGGGCCGCAGCGGCTGGGGCCGGTTGTGGTGGATCGCGACGCCGTTGGGGTATTCCGCCGACACGTAGGCCCCGTGAGCGCCGGCGGCCGGATGGTAGACGACCTTGGCGGGCTGCAGTTCCCGGAGGTCGGCGGCGAAGATGGCGCCGCCGAAGTGGTGGGCGCCCCAGTCGGTGAGGCTGCCGCCCGAGTAGTCGGAGTAGCTCCGCCAGCTGTTGCCGCCGGTGCCGAAGTTGCCGTCGCAGCGGCCGGGGTTGTAGGGCTCCCAGGGGGCCGGGCCCAGCCAGAGATCCCAGTCGATGTCGGGGGGCGTGGGCAGGCCCGGCAGGGCGCAGGACAACGACGGCCCGCCGACCGAGATGTCGAGTTCCTTGATCGTGCCGGCCTCGCCGGCCCAGCAGGGATCGACGATGCCGCGATAGTCGCCCAGCACCCGCTGACTGCCACCGGAGACGACCCGGCCGTAGCGCCGGGCGGCGTTCACCATCAGCGGCCCCTCGCGGAGCGTGAGCGTCTCGGGCTTCTGGAGATAGACATCCTTGCCGCCGCGGCAGGCGGCGATCGTCATGATCGCGTGCCAGTGGTCGGGCGTGGCGATGTGGACGGCGTCGAGGTCGTCGCGGGCGAGCAGCTCGCGGAAGTCGACGTAGGCGGCGCAGTCGCCGTTGCCATACTTCTTGTCGGCGCGGGCCTTGCCCTCCTCACGCCACTTTTTCCGCACGTCGCACACGGCGACGTACTGCACGCCGGGCATGCCGAGGAAGGCGTTTTGATCGCCCGAGCCCATGTTGCCGATGCCGATCCCGCCCATCACGATCCGGTCGCTGGCCGGCGGAGTCGATGCGTCGCCGAGGGCCTTCGACGTGATCACGTACGGTGCGGCGACGCCGGCGCCGGTCGCGGCCGCCGCCTTGAGAAAGTCGCGGCGGGTCGCCGCCTGGGGCGGGAGGTTGGCCGAGGGTGCCATCGGGGCTGATTCTCCGGGAGCGTGGAAAGAACGGGCCGGAAACCATTCGCGAACCTCCGGCACTGTACCGCCCGGCCAGGCCGGACACAAACCGCCCGCCCCACACGCCCCGTGCCTCCGCCCATCCCGTCGGCCATGCCAGCTGCCTCTATACTCAGCCGCGGCGGAGTCCGACGCGGCGGGCCGCTGCGGCGGCACCATCCCCACCAAGCGGCCGCCACGTCGCCTCACCAGGGTCTTCCTTCTCATGCGCGCCACGCCGAATCGCTCGCTCGCCTCGTGTCTCCTCTTCGGAACCTTCCTGGCCATGTCCATGCCCGCCCTGCACGGCGACGACGCCGCCATTCGTGCCCCCGCCGCGGGCGAGCGGATCGTGTTCCTCGGTGACTCGATCACGCAGGGAGGGGCCGGGCCCGGCGGCTACGTGACGCTCGTGCGCGAGGCCATCACCGCGGCCCTGCCCGACAAGGGCGTCGAGGTGCTCGGGGCGGGCATCAGCGGCAACAAGGTGCCCGACCTCGAGAAACGGCTCGACCGCGACGTGCTTGCGAAGAAGCCCACGACCGTCGTGGTCTACATCGGGATCAACGACGTCTGGCACTCGCAGCGGGGCCAGGGCACGCCCAAGGACGCCTTTGAGAAGGGGCTGCGAAGCCTCGTCGAGCGAATCCGGGCCGGAGGAGCCCGCGTGATCCTCTGCACGCCGAGCGTGATCGGCGAGAAGCCCACGGGCGGGAACCCGCTCGACGCGATGCTCGACGAGTATTCGGCCGTGACTCGCGGCGTCGCCGCCGACCTGAAGACGGGCCTGCTTGACCTGCGCCAGGCCTTCGTCGGGCACCTCGCATCGGCCAACGCCGCCCAGGCCGACAAGGGCACGCTCACGACCGACGGAGTCCACCTGAACGCCGCCGGCAACCGGTTCGTGGCCGACCGGATGCTCGAGGCGCTCGGCGTATCGGCTGGTGGCGACGCGGCGAAGAAACTGCGGCACGTCGTGCTCTTCAAGTTCAAGGACACCTCGACGCCCGAGGACGTGGCCCGGATCGTCGCGGCCTTCCGCGGCCTGCCGGCCAAGATCGCCGAGATCGACGGCTTCGAGTGGGGCACCGACGTCTCCCCGGAGGGCAAGGCCCAGGGGTTCACGCACTGCTTCCTCGTGACCTTCAAGACCGCCGCCGACCGCGACGCCTACCTGCCGCATGCCGCCCACAAGGAGTTCGTGTCGATCGTGGGGCCCCACGTCGACAAGGTCTGCGTGGTCGACTTCTGGGGAGCCGAGTGAGCGCCGACCGCGGAGCATGCCGATGCACATCGTCCACGTCTTCGTTCACGTGAAGCCCGGCAGCGAGGGGGCCTTCGAGGCCGCCTCGCTCGCCAACGCGCGGGCGAGCCTCACCGAGCCGGGCGTGGCCCGGTTCGACGTGATCCGCCAGCAGGACGATCCGACCCGGTTCGTGCTGGTGGAGGTCTATCGGTCGCCCGAGGCCGCCCTCGCCCACAAGGAGACGCCGCACTACGCCGTCTGGCGGGACACCGTGGCCGGGATGATGGCCGAACCACGGTCGAGCCTGAAATACCTGAACCTCCATCCCGACGACGCGGGCTGGTGATGATCCCGGGCTTCGAGTTCGCGACGGCCGGGCGGATCGTGTTCGGCTCGGGCACGCGCCGGGGCCTCGGCGGGATCGTGGCCGGACTCGGGCGGCGGGTGCTCGTCGTGGGGGGTGCGACCCGGCGACACGACGTCTGGCTCGATCCGCTGCTCGCGGAGCACGGCCTCGCGCGGGCCGACTTCGCAGTTGGTGGCGAGCCCACGCTCGCCACCGCGCGGGCAGGTGCGGCGGCGGCCCGGGCGGCGGGCTGCGACGTGGTGCTCGGCCTCGGCGGCGGCAGCGCCCTCGACGGGGCCAAGGCGATCGCGGCGCTGGCGACGCAGCCCGGCGATGTGCTCGATCACCTCGAGGTGATCGGCGCGGGCAGGCCGCTGGCGGCGGCGCCCCTGCCCTGCGTGGCCGTGCCCACGACGGCCGGCACGGGCTCGGAGGTGACGAGAAACGCCGTGCTCGGCAGCCCCGAGCACGGGGTCAAGGTGAGTCTCCGCAGCGTGGCGATGCTGCCGCGAGCGGCGGTCGTCGATCCGGAACTCACGCTGTCACTGCCCCCGGACGTGACGGCCGCCACCGGCCTCGACGCCCTCGCGCAGCTGATCGAGCCCTTCGTGTCGCTGAAGCGGCAACCGCTCGCCGACGCGGTCTGCCGCGAGGGACTCGCCCGCGTCGCGTGGGCCCTGCGGCGGGCCTGCGCCGAGCCCACGCTCCTCGCCGCACGCGAGGCGCTGAGCCTGGCGAGCCTGTGCGGCGGGATCGCGCTTGCGAACGCGGGCCTGGGGGCGGTCCATGGCTTCGCGGGGCCGATCGGCGGGATGTTTCCGGCGCCGCACGGCGCGGTCTGCGCGGTGCTGCTGCCGGGCGTGATGGAGGCCAACATCGCGGCCGCCCGCCGCGCCGGCGACCAAGACACGCTCGA
>Ga0214917_10001385_pt1 | contig 31116 bp, 34 predicted proteins | sample LL_1208_BB_MetaG_FD_177983 | JGI IMG/M metagenome (GOLD analysis project Ga0214917, IMG submission 177983) | Freshwater microbial communities from Lake Lanier, Atlanta, Georgia, United States - LL_1208_BB | ecosystem: Environmental > Aquatic > Freshwater > Lake | place: USA: Georgia | collected... | reverse complement strand
ATGACCACTCAAGAGGAACAACACGCCCAACCCCGCTGCCTCAGGCAGCGCGCCCGGCATGGCGGAGCATCAATACAGCCGCTGCCCCGGCGGGTAGGGCACCACAATTTCGGTCGGCTGGGAGAGGTTGAGCAGCGCCCGGGCGCGCTCCTCCAATTGGTCACGGTCCAGCCCATCGGCGCGCAAGCCATTCACCCGGCGCTGCACCGCGGCATTCTCAGCCCGCGCCGCCTCAAGCCCCAACTGCGCGGCCGCAATCTCCTCGTACCGCCGCTCGCGCGCCAGGGTTCCGCGCTCACCATGGATGGTGTGCCAGACGAAAAACGACGCCACCGCCACAAAAACACCCGGCGCCAGCAATGATTTGAGACGGCGCTTCACGCCACGCCAGAAGGCCACCCTAAAACCCCCGCATCCACCCCCCGCACAAAATCATCAAGACTAACGTTTTGCAAGCATCAATCCGCCAATTGATGCACAACACTCGCCCTTTGATGCGAAACTCGCCTTTTGGGGCGAAGGTGGATCAACCGCGCAACACTGCTCGCCCGGCATAGCGCGCCGTGCTGCCCAATTCGCGCTCAATCCGCAGCAGCCGATTATACTTGGCCAGCCGGTCCGAGCGGGAGAGCGAGCCGGTCTTGATCTGCCCGCAATTGGTCGCCACCGCCAAATCGGCGATGGTGCTATCCTCGGTCTCGCCCGAGCGATGGCTCATCACCGCCGTGTAATGCGCGCGATGGGCGGTCTCCACCGCCTCAAGCGTCTCGGACAAGGTGCCGATCTGGTTGACCTTCACCAAGATGGAATTGGCCGTCGCCGTCTCAATGCCGCGCTTGAGGCGGGCGGTATTGGTCACGAAAAGATCATCGCCCACCAACTGCACCTTCGCCCCCAACCGCTCGGTCAGCAGCTTCCAACCGGCCCAGTCATCCTCGCTCATGCCATCCTCGATGGAGATGATCGGCCATTTTGCGCAGAGTGCTGCCAGGTAATCCACCATGCCGCCGGCATCGAGCGTCTTGCCCTCGCCCTCCAGCCTATACAGGCCGTCATGGTAGAATTCGGTCGCAGCGCAATCGAGGGCGAACATGATATCGCTGCCGAGCCTATGGCCGGCCTTCTCGCAGGCGGTGGCAATAAAGCCCAAAGCCTCATCGGCCGAGCCGATATTGGGCGCAAAGCCACCCTCATCACCCACATTGGTGTTGTGGCCGGCCGCATGCAGCGCCTTCTTCAGCGCGGCGAAGCACTCGGCGCCAATGCGAATCGCATCCGAGCAGGTCGCAGCGCCGACCGGCATGATCATGAATTCCTGGATATCGATGGGGTTATCGGCATGCTTGCCGCCATTGATGATATTCATCATCGGCACCGGCAGGGTGGCGGCAAAGGCACCGCCCACATAGCGATACAGCGGCAAGCCATGATCCGCCGCCGCCGCCCGCGCCACCGCCAGGCTCACCGCCAGCATGGCATTGGCCCCCAACCGCGCCTTATTGGCGGTGCCATCAAGGGCGATCATCGTCTGGTCGATCAGCAATTGCTCGGCCGCATCCATGCCGCCAATCGCATCCAGAATCTCGCCCTCCACATGGCCCACCGCCGTGAGCACGCCCTTGCCACCATAGCGGGCAGGGTCACCATCGCGCAGCTCAACCGCCTCATGCGCGCCGGTGGAGGCGCCCGAGGGCACCATGGCATGGCCACGCGCGCCGCTTTCCAGCAGCACCTCCGCCTCAACTGTGGGGTTGCCACGGCTATCGAGCACTTCAGTGGCGGTGATATCGGTGATGATGCTCATATTGTCCTCGGCGGAAAGTTTCCCGCGCTTAGGACGCCACGCTCGGCTGGGCAAGGCCTGCGGCCATGCTGGGAACAAACGCCATCGCCGGCGGCGCCGGGGCGGTGGAACCGCGCACCACCAGCTCGGCCAGCATGGCCTCCATGGCCCGCGGCGCCCCGGGCTCGCTGCGCTGGTCCAGCTCGGCGAGCAGAATTTCCGCCGCACGCTCACCCATCCGATGGAAGTCCACTCGCACCGTGGTCAAGGGCGGCGCCATCAGATCCATCAACGGCAAATCATTAAAGCCGGTGATGGAGAGCCGGTCCGGCACGGAAATGCCCATCTCCCGCGCCGCATCATAGGCGCCAGCCGCGATGAGATCATTGCCACAGACCAGCGCCGTCATCTCCGGCGCGCGGGCCAGCAGCGCACGGGTGGCGGCCAGCCCCCCGGCACGGTCAAAACTATGCGCCTGCTCCACCAGATCCGCATCCAGCCCGGCCGCGCGCATATGCAGCTCAAAGCATTCGCTGCGCACGGTATCGGCAATGAGATGAGCAAACCCGCTGACATAGCCAATGCGGCGATGCCCCAAGCCACGCAGATGGTTGAGCACCAGCCCAATACCCATCGCATTATCAGGCACCACCGAGGCCAGGCCAGGCAGCCCCCGATTGATCAGCACATAGGGAATATTCCGCGCGCGGGCGAGTTCGATGCAAGGGTCAGGCAGGCCCAGCGCCGTCGCCAGCATCAGCCCTTCCACCCGGCGGGCGGCCAATTCCTGCACCATATCGAAAGCCGAATCGCCATTGCGCCCCGGATCAGCCACGATGAGCGCAAAATGCTCCCGCGCGAGGGCCGCGACAGCGCCGGCCAGAATAGGGGTAAAGACCGGATTGGCGATCCCCGGAACCAGGGCACCCACCAGACGGGACCGGCCGGAGCGCAGCGCCGCCGCCGCCGTATCGGGCCGATAACCCAGCCTTTCAGCCTCGGCGATAATCCGCGCCGCGACCTCGTCATTCACTAAGTTTCGCGTGCGGTCATTCAGCGCACGAGATGCGGTGGAGGGGTGAACCCCGGAGGCCTTGGCCACTTCGCGCAATGTGATGATCATGCCGATAACATATCAGCGAATTGATCACTTTGGAAGAGTTTTGTAGATCATTATTTCGTGAGGAATAAATTATCCCCGCCCGCCGGGCATCACCCCAGGCCAATCTCCACCCGATTGCGCCCCGCCTCCCGCCGATACGCCATAGACACGCTGAAACGCCGCACCAGCGCCAGGCCACGCCCCCCAATCGCGGAGGTATCAAGATCCGCCGCCAGCTCCGCCTCAGGCTGCGAGCATGGGTCAAAAGCCGGGCCGTCATCCTCAACAATCAGCCGCAGCGGATCGGCGGCAATGGTGACCCACACCCCCACCCCAGGCCCGCCAAGCGAGCCATGCAGCAGGATATTGGCCACCATCTCCTCCATACACAGATCCAGCGCATAAGCCTGGGAGGGCGCGAGGGCGAGGCGCTCCACCACCCCCTGCGTCCAGGCGACGAGTTGATCCAGCGCCGCCGGCTCGGCGATGAAAGCCAGGCTGGCGGCAGGCTCCGCCATCTTCAGCCCGCAGTCGCGCCCAAGGCGAGTTGCTCCGCCGCCGCCAAATCATGGCTGACGGGCACGAGCTGCGAGGTTCCGCTGGTCACCAGCACCGCCTCGACATCGCCCTGCGGCCGATACAGCACCATCCGCCCCGCCTTGCCGCGCATCGCCTTGGCCGCGAGCAGCAGCGTGCGCAGCCCCATCGAGGCCATAAACGTCACCGCCCCCATATCCACCACCACCGCCGCACTCGAAGCCGCCACCGCGCTGAATTGCACATCAATCCGCGCCGCACCCTGAATATCGAGCCGCCCGACCAGGGTGATCATCATCACACCCGAAGGCTGCATCGCAAAACTGATTTCCATGGTCGAGCATCCCGCTGAATAAGGGAATTGGCTTACCACGCCTGAAAACGGTTTCAACGACACTATGATGACAGTGCTGGCGCATTCCCCCCAGCCGGACTATCCATAGAAGCATGCGGCGCCGTTCCCCACGCCTGAGAGCCCTCCGCCTGGCCCTGGGCTGGCTCCTCGGCAGCGTCGCTGCCCTGGCCCTCGCTCTGGCCCTCGCCCTCTGGGACACCCTGCCCAAGCCCCACGAACAACTCCAACTCGGCGGCCTCACCGCCCCCGTTGCCATCAGCCTCGACGCACTCGGCATCCCCCGCATCACCGCGCAGAATGAGTTGGACGCCGCCACCGCAATGGGCTGGCTGCATGCGCGTGACCGTATGTTCCAAATGGAACTCATGCGCCGCGGCGCCAGCGGCCGCCTGGCCGAAATCGCCGGCGCCCCCGCCCTGCGCGCCGACCGTTTCACCCGCACCCTGGGCCTGGCCGACCGCGCCATCGCCGATCTCGCCACCCTCTCCCCCGAAACCCGCGCCCTGCTCGAGGCCTATGCCGCCGGCGTGAATGCCCGCATCGCTCAGCGCGGCCGCTTCATCGCCCCCGAATTCCTCGCCCTCGGCCCGCCCGAGCCCTGGCGGCCCGAGCATTCCCTGCTCTGGGGCAAGGTGATGGGCCTGTGGCTCTCCGGCAATTGGCGCAGCGAGATCGAGCGCGCCCAACTCGCCCGCAACCTCGATGCCGAGCGCCTCTGGCAACTCTGGCCCGCCGATACCTCCCTCGGCCTCCCCGATCGCCTGGCCGACCTCACCCCCCTCCTCCAACAATTCCCCCGCTTCGGCGAGGATGCCCCCCTGCCCGCCTCCGCCAGCAACGCCTGGGCGCTCGATTTGCGCACCAGCGGCAGCGGCGGCGCCATGCTGGCCTCCGACCCGCATCTGGGCTTCGCCGCCCCCATCCTGTGGTACCTCGCCCGCATCGAACTCCCCGCCGGCCAGTTCCGCGCCGGCGCCACCAGCCCCGGCGTGCCAATGATCGTCATCGGCCGCAATGAGAGCCTCGCCTGGGGCTTCACCACCACCCAGGCCGATACCCAGGACGTCTTCATCGAGCGCGAGATCGACGACACCCATTACGCCACCGAAGAGGGCCCCCGCCCCTTCACCACCCGCGACGAACTTATTCGTGTCCGCGGCGCGCCGCCCCATGTGCTGCGCATCCGCGAAACCCGCCACGGCCCGGTGATCTCCGACCTTGAAGACCCCCGCCCCAGCAATGGCACAGCCCTCGCCGTCGCCATGGCCAATCTCGCCCCCCAGGACAGCGCCGCCGAAGGCCTGCTGATGCTCAACCGCGCCACCACCCTCGCCGCAGCGGGCGAGGCCGCCGCCCGCATCACCAGCCCCTCGCAAAACCTGATGGTGGCCGAGCACGCCGGCCGCATTGCCATGTTCATCACCGGCCGCATCCCCATCCGCCGCGCAGGCGATGGTGCCTTCCCTGCCCCCGGCCATGATGCCAGCCATGATTGGCAGGGCTTTATCCCCTTCGACCAATTGCCCCACCGCACCGCCCCCGAAACCGGCCGGCTGGTGAATGCCAATAACCGCGTGGCACCACCCGATGGCCCGGTCTTTCTCGGCCGCGACTGGCCGGGCGATTGGCGCTTCCGCCGCATCCACGCCATGCTCGATGCCAATCCGCGCCCCGATGCCGCGGTGATGGCCGGCATGCAGCGCGACGCCACCTCCCCCCTCGCCCAGGCCAGCCTGCCCCTGCTGCGCGGCCTCACCCTCACCGGCCCCGCCGGCATCGCCCGCGAACTCCTCACCGCCTGGGACGGGGAAATGGCCGCCAACCAGCCCCAACCTCTGATCTGGAACGCCTGGGCGCGGCGCTTCCTCGCCCTGGTGCTGCGCGAAGCCGGCGTGCCGGAAACCACCGCCTCGCCCGAATTCCTCGCCTTCCTGCTGGCCGGCAATGCTCCGCTCTGGTGCGCCAGCCCCGATTGCGCCCCCCAGGCCGCCCGCGCCCTGGAGCAGGTGATGGCCGAACTGCCCCTCACCCATGGCCCCGACCCCGCCACCTGGCGCTGGGGCACCGCCCACCCCGCCATCTTCGAACACCCGCTGCTGCGCGCCCTGCCCGTGCTGCGCGACCTCACCCGCCTCTCAGCCCCCAGCGCCGGCGATGGCCAAACCGTACTGCGCGCCACCCCCCAGGGCGGCATGGCGGGCTATAGCAGCTTCACCAATAGCCAAGGCGCCGGCCTGCGCCTGGTGGCCGACCTCGCCACCCCCGATGGCCTGCTCGCCATCACCGCCACCGGCCAATCCGGCCACCCCCTCTCCGCCCATTGGGGCGATATGCTGCCACTCTGGCGCGATGGCACCATGCCGCGCCTCTCGCGCGAGCCTGCCACCATGCTGGGCCGGATAGAGCTTCGCCCCTGATGCAGCCGGTCATTCTGGGCCTCTTGGCCAGCTTTGTTGGGTTTTCCTCCTCCTTTGCCGTGGTGCTGCAGGGCTATCTGGCCATGGGCGCCACCCCGGCCCAGGCGGCCTCGGGGCTCACCATCATCACCTTCTGCATGGGCGCGCTAGGCGCCTGGTTCAGCTTTCGCACCCGCATGCCGGTGGCCATTGCCTGGTCCACCCCCGGCGCCGCTTTGCTGGTGGCCAGCCAGACGCCGAGCGGCGGCTTTGCCGCTGCGGTGGGCGCCTTCATCATCTCTGGCCTGCTCATCATGCTGGCCGGTCTATGGCGGCCGCTTTTGCGCGCGGTGGAGGGCATTCCCGGGCCCATCGCCAATGCCATGCTGGCCGGCGTGCTGCTCGATCTCTGCGTCTCGCCCGCCCGCGCCGTGGGGGTGGTGCCATGGATAGCCCTGCCGGTGGTGCTCACCTGGCTCATCATGCTCCGCCTCGCCCGGCTTTGGGCGGTGCCCGCCGCTGTGGTGGTGGCAGCGGGGCTGGTGGCGGTGCTGCTGCCGCTGCCGCCCGGCGCCTTCAGCGGCGCAGCACCCCGGCTGGAATGGGTCTGGCCGGTTTTCGAGCCGGCAGCGATTCTGGGCATTGGCGTGCCGCTCTTCCTCGTCACCATGGCCTCGCAGAATGTGCCCGGCATCGCCGTGCTGAGCGCCTTTGGCTATCGCCCCAAAGCCGGCCAGGTCTTCCTGGCCACAGGCGCTGCCAGCGCCGCGGGCGCGCTGGTGGGCGGGCAGATGATCAATTTCGCCGCCATCACCGCCGCCATGTGTGCCGGCCCCGAATCGCACCCCGACCCCAAGCGCCGCTGGGTCGCCGCCTTCGCCAATGGCTGCGGTTATATGGCGATAGCCCTGGCGGCGGGCCTCGCGGCCGCGGCGGTGGCCGTGGCCCCCCCAGCCCTGATTCAGGCCGTGGCCGGCCTGGCCCTGCTGGGCAGCATGGCCGGCGCCCTGCGCGCGGCGGTGGAGGATGAGGGATTGCGCATCCCCGCCGTGCTCTGCTTCGTCACCTGCGCCTCGGGCCTGAGTTTTGCCGGCGTGGGCCCGGCCTTCTGGGGGCTTTTATCCGGCCTCGCCGCCGCGGCGGTGCTGCGGCGGCCATAATGTCCAAGGCTTAAAATCCTTGTCAAAATCCGTCTAATTTCCTATAACAGGCGGCCCAGCCGAAAGGAGCCGCCCATGCCGCACCACCACCCCACCCCCGGCAAAACGCGCCTGGCAGGCAATTTGTCCGAATACGACATGTGTGACCCCACGCTGAAAAACCTCAAAATTCCATCGGCTCCCGGCCGCGCTCCAGCAGCCGCAGCCCAGCGATGATCGCCACCCCCGCGCCGCCCGCCAGCCAGGCAGCCAATCCCGGCGCCATCCGGCCAGGATGCATCCCATCGATCGCGATCATCGCCATGACGCCGAGAATCAGCCCCAAACCCACGCTCACCAAAGCCAACCCAATGCGCTGCAACATGGCACATCTCCTTCGGGATGCCGTGTGGATGGGCGAAGCGGCAGGAAGCCGCCCGACAAAAGGCGATTTCATGGCATTGCGCGCGGGCCAAGCTTCGGGGAATGTCGCCTCGCCCAACAAAGGAAACACTCCATGAGGAATTTCTGGCTCGCCGCCGCCTTCTGCGCGGTCACCGCCCCGGCCCTGGCGCAAGCCCCCGCCGCCCAGCCGCCCTTGCGCTGCGGCGTGGATGGCACCTTCGCCCCGCATGCCTTCCCCGCCCTCTCGGGCGGCGTGCAAGGCTTCCAGATCGACCTCTTCCGCGAAGTCGCCCGCCGCATGGGCCGCGAAATCGTGATCGATTCGGCCTCCTTCTCCGGCCTCATCCCCGCGCTGAATGCCGGCCGCTATGATTTCCTCTGCGCGCCCACCACGGTCACGCCCGAGCGCGCCGCCAGCCTGCTCTTCACCGAGGGCTATCTTTTCACCGAATTGCAATTCGGCATCCGCCGCGGCACACCGCCCATCCGCTCGGATGAGGATCTGCGCGGGCGCACCATCAGCGTGAACAAGGGCACGCCCTATGAAAGCTGGGGCAATGCCAATCGCGAGCGACTGAACCTCACCATCCTCGCCTTCGACACCCAGCCCGATGCGGTGCAGGCGGTCATCCAGGGCCGGGCCTATGCCAATTTGTCCGGAAACACCGTGGTGCGTTATTCCGCCAGCCGCACCCCGCAATACGTGGCCGATTACATCCTGCCCGGCACCCGCTTCCATTGGGCCACCCCCTTCCGCCAGGACAGCGGCGCCATGCGCAATGTGGTGGAAGATGTGCTGACCTGCATGAAGCGTGATGGCACCATCGCCCGCCTCTCCGAGCGCTGGTTCGGCAGCCGCCCCGCCGCCGACCAGGCCGAGGTGACTGAATTCCCCGGCTACGGCCCGCCCGGCCTGCCCGGCTTTGACGCCACGCCGCAAAACCCGAGCTGCAGCTGATGACCAGCATGGCGGCCAGGGCGCCATATAAAGGCCATGGCCGCCATGCCGGCGGATGGGCGCGCGCATGAGCAATTGGGACAAATTCCTCGACAGCTTCTTCAATGCGCGCGTCGCCGCCGAATACCTGCCGAAAATCATTGATGGCTTCTGGCTGACCATCCTGCTGGCCGCCTGCGTTATCGCAACCGGCCTCTTCGCCGGCCTCGTCCTCGCGGTGCTGCGCGCCATGGGCATCCGGCCGCTGAACTGGCTGATCATTTTTACCGTCGATCTCTTCCGCGCGCTGCCACCTTTGGTGATCATCGTGCTGATCTTCTTCGGCCTGCCGGGCCTGGGGCTGGAATTCTCCGGCTTCGCCGCCGCCTGGATCGCGCTGTCGCTGGTGCTCATGGCCTTTGCCGAGGAAATCTACTGGGCGGGCATCACCTCCGTCCCCAAAGGCCAATGGGAGGCCTCGCGCTCCCTCGGCCTGCCCTTTCTGGTGACCTTCCTGCTGGTGATCATGCCCCAGGCCATCCGCCTGGTGATCCCGCCGCTGACCAACCGCACCATCGCCATCACCAAGGGCACCGCACTCGCCTCGGTGGTGGCGGTGCCCGATATTCTGGGCGCGGCGCAGGCAGGGGTCTCCTTTTCCTTCAACCCAACACCGCTGACGCTGGGGGCCGCGGCCTATCTGCTGCTCTTCCTGCCGGTGGTGATTCTGGGGCGCTGGGTGGAAACCCGGTTCGCGTGGAAGCGATGAGCGATTTTCTCGAAGCCTTCTTCTCCTGGGAGATTCTCAGCGAGGCCTGGCCCATCCTGCTCGATGGCCTGGGGCAAACCCTGCTGCTCTCGGCCATCGTCGTCCCGCTTGGCGCCATGGGGGGCCTCACCCTCGCTTTGCTTTCCACAGCAAAAAGCCCCTGGGTGCGCTGGCCGCTGATCGCCTATGTCGATGTCTTCCGCGCCCTGCCGCCTTTGGTGCTGCTGGTCTTCGTCTATGCCGGCCTGCCCTTTGCGGGGCTGGAGGTCTCGGCCATCGGCGCGGTGGCCATAGGCTTCTTTCTCAATACCGGCGCCTATTTCGGCGAGATTTTCCGCGCCGGCCTGGAAAGCGTGCCCGCCGGCCAGGCCGAGGCCGCCCGCGCCCTGGGCCTGAAGCGGCCACAGATCATGGCGCTGGTCGTGCTGCCCCAGGCGGTGCGCAATGTGCTGCCAGACCTCGTCTCCAACACGCTCGAGGTGGTGAAACTCACCTCCATCGCCTCCGTGGTGGCCATGCCGGAACTGCTCTTCCAGGCCCGCCAGGCGCAGAGTGTGACCTATAACGCGACGCCCATCATGGCCGCCGCCGTGGCCTATTTCATTCTGCTCTGGCCCGTGGTGCGCCTCTTAAGCCGGCTGGAAAACAAGCAACTTGCCAGCCGGCGGTAACTTAGCCTGGCGCCGTCACGCCTCAGCGAATGGCGTAAACATCGTAGCGCGGGCCCTTGGGCGGCCGCTGGCCCACACCCACCGCGAGGATGCGGTTCATCCAGGCCAAGTCCGCCGCGCCGGTCTCAAAGCGCAGCGCCACGCGGAAATAATAATCGGCGGGCGGCACAGCCTCGCCACGGCCCAGGCGCTCCAGCACTTCGGGCGCGCCGGTGCGGATGCCGCTATAGCTGACATAGACCAAGCTGCCCGAGGCCGCCTTGATGGTGAAGCGCACATCCATATGCGCCGTGCCATCGGGCTCCAGCCTGAGCCAATCCGCCGCCGCCCCGGGCAGCAACTCGCCTTGCAAAGCGGGGCCGGTGATGGTGCCCCCGGTGACCGGCACGATGCGCAAGCCAGCGCTGACCGATTGCGGCGCGCCGACATCGAGATCCATTGTGAAAAGGTATTCGGTGGTGAGAGGCAGGGCCTGCATGCTGGTTCTCCATTGACCAGAGGATAGCCTGCCGGCCCAGCCTCCGCCGGGCAAGCCTGCGGCCGCGGGCTTGCCCGGCGAATAAATAACCCCCCAAGGATGCAGCCCTTCCATGGCCTGCGGCGTTGCCTCTGTGCATCACCGATCGGAAACGCCATGGCTCTCAGGCACAACCCCGCCCCGCATGGGGCATCGTGGAAAATTCTGGCCTGTGCGCTGGCGCTGCTCAGTACGCCCGCCCTCGCCCAGCATGGGCAGGGAAGGGGGCCGCCGGACAACCAGCACGGCCGCGCCTATTTACCGCGCGGCTATGGTGCCCCGGGCTGGCATGGCGGCGAGTATTGGCGTGGCCATGAAACCCGCCGCGGCTATGGCCCGCCGGTGATCGCAGCGCCCCTGCTGGGGCTCGGCCTGGGCGCGCTGCTGGGCGGCGCGCTGCTCGCACCGCAGCCGCAATATGTCACGCCGCCGGGCGTCTATTACCCGCCCGGCGGCAAGCCCGGCGGCTATGGCGGGCCGCCGCCCAGCTATTACGGCTATTGAACCCTCACCCGCAAAGGCATCCTTCCATGCGCATGCTATCCAACCGCCTTCTCACCACCATCGCATTCGGCCTGGCGCTGCCGCTCAGCGCCATGGCCCAGCCCACAGCCACCCCCGCGCCGCGCGGCGAGGAGGGTGGCCAGCATCGCGGCCGCATGGCGCGCCATGATCGCGGCGAGACCTCGCCTGAACAGCGCGCGGCGCGGGTTGAACGGCATCTGAGCGAATTGCGCGGCCGGCTGCACATCGCCGCGGCGCAGCAGCCGCAATGGGATGGCTTCGCCACCGCCACGCGCGACAATGCGACGGAAATGCATGCGCGTTTCGAAGCCCGGGCCGCCAGGTTGCCCAGCATGGGCGCGGCGGAGAACATGGTCGATTTTGCCGAGATATCGCAAGTCCATGCGCGGCAATTGGCCCGCCTCGCCACCAGCTTCACCACGCTCTATGGGGTGCTGACGACAGAGCAGCAGCGTGATGCCGATGTGCTGTTTCGGCGCAGCCATGCTGGCCGCAGCGGCATGATGCCGCGCTGAGCCTCAGCCGCGCGGCGGCAGCAGGGGCGCCAGCCGGGCCATGGCCCAGGCGCCCAGCAGCGGGCCCGGTGCCAGCAGCATGAAGGCGAATTCCCAGCCCAGCGCCGGCCCCGCCCAGGCCATCAGCTGGATGGCCGGCACGGTGAGCAGAAACCCCATGCAGGTTTGCGCCGTGAGCATGGTGCCGGAGAGTTCGGGGCGTGAGCAGAGCACGGTGCAGGCGGAGAATTGCGCCGAATCCGCCACTGCACTCGCCCCCCAGAGCAGCGCCAGCGGCAAGACCAGCCCCGGCAGCCAGGCCGAGGCCGGGCCGATCAGCGCGGCGCAAAGCCCTGAGAGCGCCATGGCAGCCGCCGCCATGGCAGCGCGGTTGAACCTATCCGCCAGCAGGCCCAAGCCCACACAGCCCAGCGCCCCCGCCCCCAGCACCAGAAAGACAAAGGGCCCCGCCGGCCGCATCCCGCCGGCCTGGGTGAGAAAGACGCCAATCCAGGCCCACATGGCGTAGAGTTCCCACATGTGTCCGAGATAGCCGGCATTGGCCAGGCGCAGCCGCCTGTCGCGCCAGAGCTCCAGCAGGGCGGCGGGGTTGAACGGCGGGCGGCGGCCCAGCAGCGGCCCGGGGCGAAACGCCAGGATGATCAGCCCGCCCAGGAGTGCCAGAACCCCGGCGGCGCGATAGGCCAATTGCCAATCCACCCCGCCCAGCAGCCAGGGCAGCAGATGCGGCAGGCCCGAACCCAAGGTCAGCGCCCCCACCAGCAGGCCGATCAAAAGGCCGAGATCGCCTTTTGCCCAACTCGCCGCCAGCTTCATCCCCACCGGATAGACCCCCGCCATACAGGCCCCGGCCAGCGCGCGGAGGACAAAACTCTCCCACCCCGCCGGCGCGAGAAGGGATTGCAGCAGCGCGCAACACCCCGCCAGCATGGCCGAGCCGGCGAAGAAGCGGCGCTCCGGCCAGCGATCCGCCAGCCCCAGCACCGCCGAGACCAAGGTGCCGGCAACAAAGCCGAGTTGCACCGAGGCGGCGAGCCAGCCGGCCTCGGTCGAGGAGATTCGCCCCGCCGCCAGCAGCCCCGGCGCGGCGGCCGTGCCGGCAAACCACACAGAGAGCGGCAGCACCACAGCGAGGCATAGGATGGAAAGTTGGAGCGGCTTCATCCGGACAAATGCCGGCGCCGCCGCCAGCGCGCCCATAGCCCATCCACCGGGCCGGCCAGCATGGAGGTGGCCCAAAGCCCCCCCGCGGCCAGCACAATGGCGGGCCCCGCGGGCATATCGGCCCAAAAGCTCGCGGCAAGCCCGCCCAGCACCGCCAGCACCGCAATGGCACAGGCGGCATAGACGATGCCGCCCACATTCATCGCCCAATGCCGCGCGGCGATGGCGGGCAGCATCATCACCCCCACCGCCATCAAGGTGCCCATGGCAGCGAAGGCGGCCACCAAATTCAGCACCAGCATGGCGAGAAAGCCCAGATGCCAGGCGCTGCCCCGCGCCCCAACCGCCTGGCCAAAGGCAGGGTCGAAGCATTCCAGCACCAGCGGCCGCCAGGCGAGTGCCAGAAACAGCCAGGTGAGGCTCGCAGTGCCCGCCATCAGCAGCAGGGCTGCATCATCCACCCCCAGCACCGAGCCGAAGAGCACCTGGGTGAGTTCCACCGCCGAGCCGCGCCAGGAGAGCAGCGCCACGCCCGCGGCCAGCGCCACCAGATAAAGTGCCGTGAGGCTCGCATCCTCCCGCCCGCCGGTGGCGCGCGAGAGCGCACCCGCGCCCAGCACCACCAAAAGCCCCGCCGCCATGCCGCCCGCCGCCAGGGCAGGCACCGAAAGCCCGGCCAGAATAAAGCCCAGCGCCACACCCGGCAGCATGCCATGGGCCAGCACATCGGCGGTGAGTGACATCCGGCGCAGCATGAGAAACACGCCCAGCGGCGGCGCCGAGAGTGCCAGGGCGAGGCCCCCCACCAGGGCGCGGCGCAGGAAACCGAACTCGATGAAGGGCATGCTGGCGAGGTCGGGCATGGCGCGGTTCTACCGCCAGATGCCCGGGTTTGGCGATGCCGCTTGGGGCTTTGTTAACCCAGCCGCCCGCATAGGGATGCATAGACCCCGCGTCATAAGGATCCATCATGCCGCCCTGGCCCCTCTCCCTCCTCCCCTCTGGCGCGCGGGCCACCATGCAGGCGGTGATGGGCGCGCATGCGGTGCTCACCTGCGACATGCAGGGCCGGGTGATCGACGCCAATCCCGCCCTGCTGGCGCTGCTGGGCTATGGGCGGGAGGAGATGTTAGGGCAGAACCACAGCATGTTTTTGGCCCGTGGCGAGACGACGGAGCAGCTGTGGGCCCGGCTGAATGCCGGGCAGCACCAAAGCGCCATCCTGCGCTATGCGGCCAAGGGCGGGCGGGAGCTTTGGCTGCAGGCCAGCCATTGCCCCATCCCCGGCGGCGGGGCGAGGCCGGTGCGGGTGGTGATAATCCTGCAGGATGTGAGCGAGAGAGAGCGCCAATGGGCCGAGGCGCAGGGCCAGATCGCCGCCCTGGGGCGCAGCCAGGCGGTGATCGAATTCGACCTGCATGGCAATATCCTCGCCGCCAACCAGAATTTTCTGCAGATCATGGGTTATCGGCTGGAGGAGGTGCTGGGGCAGCATCATCGCCTCTTCCTGCCCGAGGCGGAGGCAGCAGCACCTGCCTATGGCGAATTCTGGCAGGCGCTGGGATTGGGCCAATTCCAGCGCGCGGTGTTCCGCCGCATCGCCAAGGGCGGGCGGGAGGTCTGGCTGCATGCCATCTACCACCCCATTGCTGACCGCGAGGGCCGGCCCTGCAAGGTGCTCACCCTCGCCTCCGACATGACGGCGGAGATGCAGGCCCGGGATCATCTGGTCCGCCTCGGCCGTGATGTGGATGCAGCCCTGGGCGGGGTGTCCAGTGCGGTCAGCCTCACCAGCGCGCGGGCGAGCGGGGCGGTGGAGGCGGCGCGGGCCAGTTCGGTGAATGTGCAGGCGATGGCGGCGGGGGCGGAGGAATTGGCCGCCTCAGTGGCTGAGATCGGCCGGCAGATCGTCGATGCCTCGCGCTCCACTGCCGCGGCGACGGAGGAGGCCCGCCGCGCCACCCAGATCGTGACCGATCTGGTCAATGCGGCGAACCGCATCAATGAGGTGGTCAGCCTGATCACCGATATCGCCGGACAAACCAATTTGCTGGCGCTCAACGCCACCATCGAGGCGGCGCGGGCGGGCGAGGCCGGCAAAGGGTTTGCTGTTGTCGCCAGCGAGGTGAAGGGCCTGGCCAGCCAGACGGGCCGGGCGACGGAGGATATCTCGGCCCAGGTGGGCCAGGTGCAGGCGGCGGTGAGCGGGGCGGTCAGCACCATCAAATCCATCGCCGATGCCATTGCCCGGATCAATGCCATCACCAATACCATTGCCGCAGCGGTGGATCAGCAGGGCGGCGTCACCCGCGAAATGTCGGGCAATATGCATGGCGCGGCGAGCGCCGTGGAACAGGTGGGCCGCAGCCTCGAAGAGATTGCAGAGGCTGCGACATCAGCCGATGCCAAGGCACGGCAGGCCGCCGCCACATCGCGCGCATTGGCGGCGTAGCGTGATCAGGCCGCGCGCTTCTCCTGCGCGTGGCGCAGCAAAGCGAGGCCCCGGTAAATGCCATGCACCATCTTGCTATAGGGCATGACCAGGAAGAAGCCGATCACCAGCCCCAGATGCAGCGCCAGCAGCACGCCCATGGCCCCGGTGTGGCGCAGGCCCAGCAATAGCAGGCCAGAGGCCGCGATCAGCCAGAGCAGCCCCAGCATGGCGTATTCGCCGCCCAGCAGCTTCTTCGCCACCGGCACCGGGTCCGTCACCGTCTTGAGCCAGAGCAGGCCGGTGGTGCCGATCAGCATGCCAATCCCGCCCCAGAAGCCGAGTTGCACCGGCAGCGAGAGGAAGGCATGTGGCGATTTCCAACCCAGAAAGTGATGGAAAATCGCCCCCGTGGTGGTGGCGGCAAAGCAGAGCATGAAGCCGCCAAACATCGCCTGATGCAGCCAGCGCTTGGTGGCAGAGAAACTGTCATCGACATCATTGCAGCCATGGCCGCCGCCACCGAGATTGCGCAGGGTGAGGATGTCGAAGGCGGCCTCGGCCACCGGCGCGGGTGAGGTGATGGGCTTTTGTGCCGTGCCGCGCCAATAGCGCCGCGCGCCCTGGCCCATCGCCAGCAGGGCAAAGCCGAAGGAACCGCCGGCGAGGGTGATGATGAGCCAATAGGGCACCACGCGGAAGAAGGCGCCCACGCCGCTTTGCGCGGTGTAGAGTGTGGCTGGGTCCGCCAGCGCCATGGTCAGCAGCAGCGCCAGCACCGGCGCCAGCACGGCGACCGCTGTGACCAAAGTGCCATTGCGCTCGAACAACCCGCCCATACCGGCGGGCCAGGCATATTCGGCGTAGGATTCGGCGCGCAGCGTGGCGAATGTCTGGGGGATATTGATCCCGAAGGCATGCGGCGGCGCGTATTGGCAGGCGTGGTAGCAGCCCTTGCAGCCATGGCAGAGATTGGCGAGGTGGGTGAGGTCGGCCCCGGTGAATTCACGGCGCATCGCCATGGCGGGGAAGACGGCGCAATAGCCTTCGCAGTAGCGGCAGGCATTGCAGATTTCCATCTGCCGCCGGGCCTCCACCACCGTATCAGTTTCGGACAAGTTTCGCGGCCTCCTCGCCTGCAATGCGGCCAAAGACGGTGCCGATGGTCATGCCAAATCCGGCGAGATAGCCCTGGCCCAGGATATTGCCGGCCATGATCTCGCCGCTGGCAAAAATATTGGCGCTCGGCTTGCCATCGCTCATCATCACCCGGGCGCGGTCATTCACCTTCACGCCGAGGAAGGTGAAGGTGATGCCCGGCGCCAGCGGGTGGGCGTGATAGGGCGGCTGGTCGATCCGCCGCGCCCAATGGGTTTTTTCCGGGGTGATACCCTGGGTGCGGCAATCATCGAGCTTGCCGCCCTGGAAGGTGCCGGGCTGCACCGCCGCGTTGTAATCAGCCACCACTTTTTCCAGCTTGGCCGCATCCAGCCCCAGCGCCACCGCCAATTCGCCAATGCTATTGGCCTTGAGCGGGGGGAAGACGCTGGGCAGGTAGTCATGCAGCGCCTGGCTGTCGGAAATGGCGAAGGCGCGCTGATTGGGCTGCTGGGCGATCAGCCGGCCCCAGATGGCATAGCGCTTGGGCCAGACATCCTCGCCCTCATCATAGAAGCGCTCGACATTTTCGTTCACCACGACGGAATAGGGCACGCAGTCCAGCCGCATCGCCAGGCCGCCATCGCACATGGGCGAGCGGGCGTCATTGGCCACGGCGTGGAATTGCGTGGCGTCGCCCACCTCCTGCACGCCCTGGGCGAGGAGGTTCTTGAGCACCGTGCCCTGGGCATAGGGCGTGCCGCGAATCTGGAAATTATCCGCCGCATCCCCCCAATATTGCCGCAGCCATTCGCGATTGGCCTGGAAGCCGCCGGCGCTGGCGATGACCGATTTGCAGCGAATGCGCTCAGGGAAGCCGCGCCAGGAGATGATCGCCTCGCGGGCGAAACCCTCCTCCAGCAAAATCTCCTGCACCTCAGTGTCATAGAGGATTTCGATGCCGAGTTTTTCGGCCGTGCGATACAGCGCATTCACCAGCGCCTTGCCGCCGCCCAGGAAGAAGGCATTGGTGCGGCTGAGTGAGAGTGTGCCCGAGAGGCTGGGCTGAAACACCACGCCGCAATCGCGCAAAAAACCCGGCGCGTGCTGGCTGGCGCGGATGGTCATCCTCGCCAGCGCCTCATCGGTGCGCCCGCCGGTCACCCGCAGCAGATCATCCCAATATTCCTCCTCCAGATAGGAATCGGTGAGGACATCGGTGGGGCCGGGATGCAGCGCGCGCAGGTTGCGGGTGTGGCGGGAATTGCCGCCGCGCATGGTCTTGGGAGCGTGCTCGGCGATGATGACCGAGGCGCCGGCCTGGGCGGCCGTGATGGCGGCGGAGAGCGCGGCATTGCCACCGCCAACCACCAGCACATCCCATGTTCGTGTAAAATCAGGCATGGGGTTCCATATGCGGCGTGAGGCGTGGCTGTCCAGCCGTGGCCAGCGGCAGCGCTAGGAGGGCGTCGCCCCCGAAGCCCGCACCACCGGCGCCCAGCGCGCGCCTTCGGCCGCGACAAAGGCGGCGATCGCGTCCGCTCCCTTGGGGGCGAGCGGCACCACACCCACGGTGGTGAAGCGCTCGGCCACTGCGGGCTCTGCCATGGCGGCGGTGATGGCCGCATCCAGCTTCTCGGCAATGGCGGGCGATAGCCCGGCCGGCCCGGCGATGAGGAACCAATTGGAGGCGATCACCCCCGGAAAACCCGCCTGTACCGTGGTGGGCACTTGCGGCAGCGAGGCAACACCCCGCTCACTCGACAAGGCAAGCCCACGCAGCGTGCCCGCCCGCACCGCCCCGCTATGCGCTGCCAGCGTGTCCCATAGGCTGTCAGTATCGCCCGAGAGCACGGCCTGCTGCGCCTCGCCCGCGCCACGGAAGGGCACATGCAGCATCCGGGCATTGGCCTGCATGCCAAACAGCACACCGGCCAGATGCCCGGCCGAACCCACGCCAGAGGAGCCAAAGGACACCGCCTCGGGCCGCGCCGCCGCCGCGGCGGCATACTCGGCCAGGGTGGTGTAGCGGCTATCGCCCTTCACCGCGCAGAGCAGCGGAATGCCGCCAAAGATCGAAATATAGGCAAAGCTGCGCGCCGGGTCGTAGTTCAGGCTGGGGAAGAGTGTCGGCGCCACCGCCAGCGGGCCGGTATTGGTCACCAGCAGCGTATAGCCATCCGGTGCCGCCTGGGCGGCGAGGCCGGTGCCCAGCGCGCCACCGGCGCCGGCGCGATTATCGATGATGAAGGGCTGGCCCAGCGCGCGCTCCAGCCGCTCGGCCAGGGTGCGCATGATAATGTCACTGGCACCGCCCGGGGCGTAGGGGTTGATCACCCGCACCGGCCGGGTGGGCCAGGCGGGCTGGGCGGAGACCGCGGCCGGGGCTGCGATGGCGGCGGCGAGGGCCGCGCGGCGGGTGATGATCATTGCCTTGCTCCTGGGCAGTGGCGCGGCCGAATTGGGCAGGGCCGGGGACGGCGCGCCATCATGGCGGCCTTTGTGCTGTTATAAGCGAATTCCGTGCCAGAGGGGCGCGGCAGGCTCAGCGCCGCGTCGTGCCAGTCAGCCGGCCTTGCGCGTCATAATTGCGGATGGTGTCGCCACTCACATCGCTGCGGCCGATCATCCGCCCTTGGGCGTCATAATGGCGGGTGGTGTCACCGCTCACATCGCTGCGGCCGGATTGGCGCCCCTGGGCGTCATAATAGCGGGTGGTATTGCCATTGGTCTCGCTGCGGCCGCCCATCCGGCCCTGGGCGTCGTATTCGCGGGTGGTGCTGCCGTTGGTTTCCGCCCGGCCGACATTGCGGCCTTGTGAATCATAATACCGGGTCGTGCCATTGGTGGTTTCGGAGCGGCCGACCGACCGGCCTTGCGCGTCGTAATCGCGCTTGGTGCCATTCGCCCCCGGCGCCTGCCAGGAATAATCCGGCTTGCCCTGGCCCATGGCGCCGAGGGGCAGCAGGAGGAATAGGATCAGGATCGACTGTTTCATGAAGCCGGATTGTAGCCAGCTTTATGGCAGTATTTCGACGATCACGACCTCTCTGGCGTCACGATCCTCCAATTCGCGGGTGGTGGGCACCGCCATGCGCCCCACCTCGCGCACCCGCTCGGAGGAAAAATACGCCCGGCCCGGATCAGCCATCAACACCCGCGTCCCCTGCCCCGCCATGGCCCGCAGCCAGGGGGTGATGTGGCGGGCCATGGGCGCCTCATAGCAGACATCGCCGGCCAGAATCACATCCCAGCGGCAGGGCTCGCCCACCATATCCTGCAGGACCGGGCGCAGTTGCACACCATTATGTGCGGCGTTGAGCCCCATGGCGGCCACTGCCAGCGGGTCGATCTCGCAGGCCTCCACCAGCGCAGCACCGGCCTGGGCTGCGGCAATGCCCGCCAGGCCGCAGCCGGCGGCGAAATCGAGCACCCGCAACCCCGCCACCGCCACGGCGCCATCCAGTATCAGCCGCGCCAGCGCGATGCTGCCCGGCCAGGCAAAGGCCCAGAAGGGTGGTGCGATGCCCCGCGCGTCCAGCCAGGCCTCGGTGGCCTGCCAGATGGGGGTGATTTCGCTGGCCAGATGCAGGGCAATTTCCGGCACCAGCGCCGGGTGGCTGATGATTGTATGCTCGGCCACGAAGGCCTGCGCCGTCACCAGCGGCCGATCACAATGGCCAGCGCCACCGCCAGGCCGACATCGCGATTGGCCTTGAAGAGTGCGAGGCACAGCGCCGGATTATGGATGTCCAGCACCATCACCTGCCGCCCCAGCATGGCCGCTGGCAGCAGCAGCGCGGGGTAGTAAAGCCAGGAGAGCCCCCCCACCCAGCCTGCCGCTGCCAACAGCAGCAGCGTCGCGCCATAGCAGGCGATGAGGAAGGGGCGGGTTGTGGTCGCGAAGCGCCGCGCGGTGGAGCGCACGCCAATCGCCGCATCATCCTTTCGGTCCTGATGGGCGTAGATCGTATCATAACCCAAAATCCAGCAAAACGCCGCAGCATGCAGCAGGGCCGCGACAAGATTCCAGCTCTCGGCGGCGGCGGCATAGCCCAGCGTGGCGCCCCAGCCAAAGGTGATGCCCAGCACCGCCTGCGGGTAATCCGTCACCCGCTTGGCCAGCGGATACAGCACCACCGGCAGCAGCGAGAGCGCACCGAGCGCGATGGACAGCCCATTGAGTTGCAGCAGCACCAAAAGCCCGATCACAGAAAGGCCGATGAGAAACCACAGCGCCTGGCGCGGCTTGATGGCGCCTGAAGCGATGGGCCGGCCACGGGTGCGCTCCACCATGCGGTCCAGATCACGGTCCCACAGATCATTCACCACGCAGCCCGCGCCGCGCATCACCAGGGCGCCCAGGGCAAAAAGCCCGGCCAGCCAAAGCCCCCGCCCCCAGCCCGGCGCCGCCATCGCAATCGCCCAGAGCCCAGGCAAATACAGCAGCCAGGCGCCGATCGGGCGGTCCGCGCGCATCAGCAGCGCATAGGGCCGCCAGCCCGCCGGCAGCCGCGCGACCCAGCCCTGGGTTTGGATATCGGTATGGCCTTGCATGGCGGCGATGAATCGCGGATGGGTGGGCTCGTGTCCATCCCCCGCATCCACACCGATATGCATCTGGCACCGGGATTGGAGATCCCGGCGACACCGGGCCAATTGCACCACCTGGGCGTGGTGCTGCGCCGTGGCGTGGGCGATGCGGTGCGGCTGTTCAACGCCCAGGATGGCGAGTGGGAGGCCGAGATCGCGGCCATGCGGCGCGAGCGGGGGATGTTTCGCCTCGGCGCGCAGCTGCGCCCCGGCGCTGCCGAACCGGAATTGACCCTGGTGGTGGCGGCGCTGAAGCGCGATGCGATGGATTGGGTGATCGAAAAGGCGACGGAGCTGGGGGTGACCACCATCCGCCCGGTGCTCACCCGGCGCAGCGTCGCCAGCCACGCCAATATCGAGCGGCTGGGCAGCATCGCCCGCGGCGCTGCCGAGCAATGCGAAAGGCTCGGCCTGCCGCGCATAGAAGCGGCCCTTGCCTTGCATAGCCTGCTGGATGGCTGGCGGGCGGGGCCGCTGCTGGTGGCGGCCGAACGCCGCGCAGCGCCGCCGCTTGCCGCCGCTATGGCCCGCCTGGGCGCCACCGCGCCGCGCGCGCTGCTGGTGGGCCCCGAGGGCGGCTTCACGCCAGAGGAACTTGACGATCTGGCGGCGCGGCCCTTTGTATCTCTTTGCCGGCTCGGCCCCCGCATTTTGCGGGCGGAGACGGCGGCGGTGGCGGGACTGGCGGCGCTGCAGGCGTTGGCTGGTGACTGGGCCGAGTAGCAACCTGTTCGAACACAAAGGCCAGCCATGTCCAACCCCGGTGAAGCGGATCCGACGCCGATCGAGAGCCTGCGGCAATTGGCCGAATGGTTCGCCCTCGGCAGCAAGCCGCGCGCGGCCTGGAGCATCGGCACCGAGCACGAAAAATTCGGCTTTCACCGCGAAACCCTGCTGCCGCCGCCCTATGCGCCGAACGGCATTGAGGCGGTGTTGCAGGGCATTCAGGCGCGTGGCTGGGAGCCGATTATTGATGCCGGCCATGTGATTGGCCTCAAAGGTGGCGGCGCCTCGGTCAGCCTCGAACCAGGCGGGCAGTTGGAGCTTTCGGGCGGCATGATGGCGAATTTGCACGATGCCGATATCGAGCTGCGCGCGCATTTGCGCGATGTGCATACGGTGGCAGCCCCGCTCAATCTCGGCTTCTCGCCGATTGGCTTTCACCCCATCGCCACGCGCGATTCCATGCCTTGGATGCCCAAGAGCCGCTACGCGATCATGCGCCGCTATATGCCCACACGCGGCCAACTAGGGCTGGATATGATGCTGCGCACCTGCACGGTGCAGGTGAATCTTGATTTCGGCAGTGAGGAGGATATGGCGGAGAAGCTGCGGCTCTCGCTGGCCTTGCAGCCTCTGGCCACAGCGCTATTTGCCAATTCGCCGTTTTATGAAGGCAAGCCCTCGGGCTATCTCTCCGGCCGCGCCTGGGTCTGGACCGATACCGACCCTGACCGCACCGGCATCCCCGCCTGCGTCTTTGAGCCAGGCTTTGGTTTTGAGCGTTTTGTGCAATTCGTTCTTGATGTGCCGATGTATTTTCTGGCGCGCGAGGGGCAGTTGCTCGATGTGGCCGGCGCCTCCTTCCGCGATTTCATGGCCCATGGCCTGCATGGCCACCACGCCACCATGGGCGATTGGGCGGATCATGTGACCACCGTCTTCACCGAGGTGCGGCTGAAGCGGTTTTTGGAGATGCGCGGCTCCGATGCTGGCTCACCGGCCATGTTGCAGGCGCAACCGGCCTTCTGGGTTGGGCTGATCTATGATGACGCGGCGCAGAAGGCGGCCACCGCGCTGACCCGCGAATGGAGCCTGGAGGAAGTGCGGCAATTGCGCCTCGACGCGCCGCGCCAGGGCCTGGCGGCGCGAATTGGCGGGCGTTCGCTGCGCGAGGTGGCGGGCGATGTCATGGCCATCGCCCATGATGGGCTGCGCGCGCGCGGCCTGGGCGAGGGGGTCTATCTCGCCCCCCTCGATGAAATCGTCGAAAGCGGCCTGACCCAGGCTGAGCGGGCGCTGCATTTGTACAACACGCTCTGGGCTGGCGATGCGGGGCGGATGCTGGCCCATGCCGAGGCCTGAGGCCCCGGCGCAGCCCGCCACCATCACCGGAAGGTAGCAACCTTCGGCCAGTTGCCGCGTTGTGGCGGCAATGTGGGCCAGTACAATCCTTCCCCGCGCCCGGCCGATCGGCCTGGCCGCCCCTCTCGGCGCGGCCTGCGCCTCGCTCATGGGCGGGGCCGTGGTGCTGGCCATCCTGGGCCACGCCATGCTCGATACCAGCGACCCTGGCTGGATGCTGGCCGGCCCGCTGGGCTGGGACCCCACGCAATATCAACTGGCCTGGCGTTTCTTTGCCCAGGCACCATGGCAATGGCCGCCGGGGCTGAACCCGGATTATGGGCTGGGATTGGCCGGCGGGATTTTCCACGCCGATGCCATCCCGCTGCTCGCCTTGCCGATGAAACTCCTCGCGCCGGGCATGGCGCAATATTGGGGGCCATGGCTGCTGGCCTGCGGCATGTTGCAAGGGTTTTTCGGCTGGGTGCTGATGGGCCATGCCACAAGCCAGCCCATAGCCCGGGTGCTGGGGGCGGGGCTTTTGCTGCTGCAACCCATGCTGCTCTCACGCATGGGCGGCCATCTGGCCCTGGCCGGGCAATTCAGCCTGCTCGCGGCGCTGGCATTGGCGCTGCGGTCGGGCGCGATGCCGGCCCGTCAAGGATTATTCTGGGCGGTGTTATTGCCCGCCACGGCGCTGATCCATGCCTATCTTCTGGCCATGGTGGCGGCGATCTGGGCGGCGGATTGGCTGCGCCGGGCGGTGGCATGCTGGCGCCCTTCCCTCCTCGTCGAGGCCCTGGCCCTGCCTGCAGCCTGCGCCTTCGCACTTTGGCTATCGGGTTTTTTCAGCATCCTGGGCGGGCTGGGGGCGCCGGGCTATGGCCATATGATGCTCGACCTCGCCGGGCCATTTGACCGTGGCGATTGGGGCCGGTTTCTGCCCGACCTGCCCAGCGAGCCGCATCCGGAATCGGGCGATGTCTATCTCGGCCTGGGGGGGCTGGGCCTGCTGCTGCTCGGCGCGGCTTGTGCCGGCGGGCCGAGGCCAGTGCGGCGCCATTGGCCATTGCTGGCGGCAGCGCTGTCCATGCTGTGCTTCGCGGTCAGCCACAACGCCACCCTGCTCGGCCGGAGCGTGACGCTCTTCGAGCCACCCGCCTGGCTGGAGGCCGCTTCCGGCACCTTGCGCGCCTCCGAGCGCTTTGCCTGGCCGGCGCTGTATCTGGCCCTGGTGCTGGCCATGATATCGTTGGGCCGGCGGCTCTCCGGTGCCCAGGCCGCATTGGCGCTGGGCCTGCTCCTGGCAGTGCAAGTGATGGATCTGCGCCCAGGCCTCGCCCGGTTGCATGGCGTGATGGCGCAAGCCCAGGCCATGCCGGCCCAGGGCTTCGCCCCCTTCTGGACCGAGGCCAAGAGCCACTACCGGCGCATCCGCGCGGTGCCAGCAGCCAATCTCGGCACGGATTGGAAGCCCATTGCCAGCATCGCCGCACAACACCGCATGGCGACCGACGCCGTCTATCTGGCCCGCATGAATCCGCTGGCAATGGAACACCTGCAACAGGCGATGGCCAGACGATTGGCGGAGGGCCGATACGAGCCGGGCACCCTTTATGTGCTGCGCGATGCGCCCAGCCTGGCGCTGGCGCGGGCTGCCATGAACCCGGCGCGGGACATGCTCGCGGTGATCGACGGCATGCAGGTGCTGGCCCCTGGCTGGTGGGTGGGGCGGGCTACCCCAGCAACCGCCGCGCGTGGTCCAACGCCCCCAGCAGCAAATTATCCGCCGCCTCCGCCGTCTTGAACGCCGAATGCCCGGTGAGGGTGGTATTGGGCAAAAGGGTCAGCGGATGGCCAGGCGGCAGCGGCTCGACATCAAACACATCGAGCCCGGCATGGCCGATATGGCCAGAGCGCAATGCTGCAATCATCGCCGCCTCATCCACCACCGCGCCGCGCGCGGTGTTGAGCAGAATGGCGCCGGGGCGCATCCGGGCGATGCGCTCGGCGGAGAGAAAGCCGCGGGTCTGCTCCGTCAGCAGCAAATGCAGGCTGAGCACATGGCTCTCGGCCAAAAGCGTATCGAGATCGACAAATTCCACCCCCTGCGCCGCGCGTGGGGTGCGGTTCCAGGCCAGCACCCGCATGCCGCCACCGCCGGCGATGCGCGCCACCTCGCGGCCAATGCCGCCAAAACCCACCAGACCCAGGGTGCGGCCGGTGAGTTGCAGCCCCTCGAAACGCGGGAAGCCCCCGGCACGAATGCCGCCATCCATCCGCGCCGTCTTGCGCGCCGCATCCCACATCAGGGCGATGGTGTGCTCGGCCACCGCGGTATCGCCATAGCCGGTGATGATGTGCACGCTCACGCCGATGGCGGCCAGCGCATCGGGGTCCATATAGCTGCGCGCACCGGTGCCCAGAAAGATGATGTGGCGCAGCCGGGGATGGGCGGCCACCGCCTCGGTTGGCAGATTGGTGCCATCGACGATCACCGCATCGACATCGGCCAAGGCGGTGTCGAGGCTGGCCGGGGCCATCATGATCTCCACCTCCGGGTCACCTGCTCGGCGCAGGCGGGGAATGCCGCTCGCTATATCCGCATCCGCATCGATCACCCTGAAACGCATCGCCCGCTCCCTGTCATGGCGGGCGCATTAGAGCATGTTCCCAGGCTTTGGCATCATCGCGGACCAAGTTTATCGACGGATTGCCGGCGGCCTTGCGGCCACGAGGCTGGCAAGGGTAGGGCGCAGGCGCGTCCACGCCCGCGCCGAGGATCAGTTGGCTATCCGCGCGGCGGCGAGCATCTCGTTATAGGCGCTCTGCAGGGCAGCAAGGGCGGCATTGCCATGGCCGCCAAGCCGGAACGCGTTGTTCTGCTGCGCCACGACCACCGAGTCATAGGCTGCAGAAATGGCGTTGCACGAGTTGCGCAGGGCGCCGTGACGCTGGAATGCCGGCAGATTGCAGTTGAATGGCGCCGCCTGCGCCGACGCGCAGCCCATCATCACGGCAACAGTAACGGCCAAAGAAACTATTTTTTTCATCAATAAAGTCCTTATTGAATTGTGCCCGAAAAGCAACAAATCTATACGGTTTCTTACTATTTTGGTCAATGCAGTCATGATGTTAATATCGTTGCTCATGCCATAGCACAGAGGGCGATAACCTCAACTCCAGCAAAAATCGGCCTACCAAAGCCCGGCCCAGAGGGCCCGATGTTGATCGCCCTTGCCCAAGCCCACCCCGGCATGGCCTGATGCGCTCAGGACGGCGAAACGCCGCCATGGAGAGGAAACAACATGGGTATCACCCGCCGCGCGGCACTCGCCGTGCCATTGCTGGCCGCACCAGCCTTTGCCCAGGCCCGCTGGGTGCCCGAGCGGGCGATGCGCATGATCATCCCCTGGGCGCCGGGTGGCAGTTCGGATGTGCAACTGCGCAACCTGGCCGACCTTGCCTCCCGCGCGCTCGGCCAAACGGTGGTGGCGGAGAATCGCGGGGGTGCCGGCGGCACGCTGCATGCGGTGCATCTGGCGCGCGAGGCCCGGCCGGATGGCTATACCATTGGCCAGATGCATCTGTCGGTGATCCGCCGCCCCTTCCTGGTGCGCACACCGCAATGGGATGCGACGAAGGATTTCACCCATATCATCGGCCTCACCGGCTGGCTCTTTGGCGTGGCGGTGAAGGCGGATGCGCCATGGCGGAATTTCCGCGAATTCCTCGATGACGCGAAGCGCCGGCCGGGGCGGATTTCCTTTGCCACATCGGGTGTCGCCACCTCCAACCACCTCGCCATGGAGGAGATTATCGGCCGCGAGGGGATTGAGATGCTCCATATCCCCTTCCGCGGCGCGCCCGAGGGGGTGACGGCGGTGATCGGCGGCCAGGTCAGCGCCATTGCCGATAGCTCCGCCTGGGCACCGCAGGTGGAGGCTGGCGCCATGCGCCTGCTCTGCGTCTGGAGCGCCGAACGCGCCCGCCGCTTCCCCGATGTGCCCACGCTCAAGGAGCTGGGCTACGACATGGTGGTGACCAGCAATTACGGCCTTTCCGGCCCGCCTGGGATGGATCCTGGCGTGGTGCGCGTGCTGCATGATGTCTATCGCGAGGGGCTCATGAGCGAGGCCAATACCCGCGTGCGCGACCAATACGACATGCCGCTGGTCTATCTCGACACCGCGCAATACACCGATTTCGTCCGCCAGCGGGCCGAGATCGAGCGCGAGATCATCACCCGCCTCAATATCCGGATGGAGTAGGCCCGATGCGCATTTCCCGCCGCGCCTTGCCATTGCTGGCCACGCCCGCCTTTGCCCAGGCGCGCTTTCCCAATCGGCCGATCCGCTTTCTCATCCCCTGGCCGCCCGGCGGCAGCCTCGATGCGCTGCATCGGCGGATGTTCGAGGTGTTTCAGCAAGATACCGGCCAGCCGGTGCTGATCGAGAATATGCCAGGCGCGCGCGGCACGCGCGGGGCCACCTTCCTGGTGCAGCAGGGCCGGCCGGATGGCTATACCCTGGCCCATCATCACCTTTCCATCATCCGCCACCCCTTCCTGACCAGGCAGCCCACCTGGGATCCGGTGGCGGATTTCACCTATATCATGCAGATCACCGGCTTCGTCTTCGGCACCGTGGTGCGCGCCGATAGCCCCTATCGGACATGGGCGGATCTGATGGCTGCCGCCCGGCAAAAACCGGGTGAATTGACCTATTCCACCTCTGGCATCGCCACCTCCAACCATATTGCGATGGAATTGCTGCTCGAGCGCGAGCGGGCGAACATGACCCATATCCCCTTCCGCGGCAGCCAGGAGGGGGTGACGGCGCTGCTGGGGCGGCAGATCACCGCAATCAGCGATTCGTCGAGTTGGCGTGAGCAGGTGCTGGCAGGACAATTCCGCCTGCTGAGCGTCTGGACCCCCACCCGCCTGCCGAGCTTTCCAGACGCCCCCACGCTGCGCGAGCTGGGCTATGGCATGAGCGTGACCAGCCCCTATGGCATCACCGGGCCGCGGGGGATGGAGCCCGAGGTGGTGGATTTCCTGCACCGCGCTTTCCGCAAAGCGCTGCTCGATGAGGGCAGCCAGCGGATCATGGCGCAATGGGAGATGCCCAATGAGTATCTCGGCCCCCAGGCCTATGCCGAATTCGCCCGCGAAAGGGCGGTTTTCGAGCGCGAGACGGTGGCAAGGCTGGGATTGAGCATCGACTGAGGCAGCTCAGCGCCGCTTGCAGCCCTGGGCCATGCGCTTGGCATTCCGTATCCGCGCCTGCCGCTCTATTGTGGCGGCATGAACAAGCCGCGCGTCGCCCTATTCGTCACCTGCCTGGTGGATACCTGGCGCCCCAGCGTGGGCTTTGCTGCCATCAAGCTGCTGGAAGATGCAGGCTGCACCGTAGAGGTGCCGATGGCGCAAACCTGCTGCGGCCAGCCGGCCTATAATAGTGGTGACCGTGCCAATGCCCAGGCGATAGCCCGGCAGGTGATCGGCGCCCTTCGCGGCTTTGACTATGTGGTCGCTCCCAGCGGCAGTTGTGCTGCCATGATCAGCCACCACTACCCTGCCCTCTTCGAGGAGACCGACCCCACGGCCCTGGGCGAGGCCCGCGAACTGGCCGGGCGCACCCATGAACTCACCGCGTTTTTGCATGATGTGCTGGGGGTGAAGTCCATCGCCGGGCGGCTGAGCGCCAATGTGGCCTATCATGATAGCTGCTCGGGCCTGCGCGAATTGGGCGTGCGCGCCCAGCCCCGCGCCCTGCTCTCGGGCATCACCGGCCTCACGGTGCAGGAACTGGCCGAGCCTGATCTCTGCTGCGGCTTTGGCGGCACCTTCTGCGTCAAATACCCCGAGATCAGCACCCGCATGGTGAGCGACAAGGTGGCCGATATCACCGCCACCGGCGCCACCACCCTGCTGGCCGGCGATATGGGCTGCCTGATGAACATGGCCGGGCGCCTCTCGCGCGAGGGCAGCACGATCAATGTACGCCATGTGGCCGAGGTGCTGGCGGGGATGACCAGCGCCACGCCGGCGATTGGCAAGAAAGTGTGATGGCTCCGGCCGAGGCATTTTCCCCAGCCGGGCTCCTCCACAGCCTATTACAGGACGGTTTTGCCCGGTTGCTCCCGGCTGAGATGGCGGCTTGCATTGCCCTGCCCCGCCAAAGCTTGGCCGATTTCGCCGCCAGTTGGGATGGGCTGGAGATTGACAGCTTCATGGCCGATGGCGGGCGCTACCGCCGCCGGAGGCATGCCAATTTCACCGCCCTGCCCGGCCAGGCGCCGCGCCGTGGCCTGCATAGGCCGCATTTTCAGGCCAGCGTGCATAATAGCCTCAATGGCGGGGTAGATCGCTGGTTCGCCCCCATCCTCGATGCCACCTTGGCCAACCCCACCACGGCCGCGCTGCTGGCCCTGGGCGGGCGAGCGGCCGATGCGCTGCACCCCGGCAAAAGCTGGTTCATTGAAATGCACCAATTCCGCATCGAGGCCACCGCCGGCGCGCCGGGCTACCCCACGCCCGAGGGCACGCATCATGATGGTGTTGAGCTCGTGCTCATCGCCATGATCGACCGCGCCAACCTCACCGGCGGCGAAACCCTGGTGACGGATCATGATGGCGCTGAATTGGCGCGCTTTACCCTCGATGGGCTGCTTGATACCGCCATTCTCGACGATGCAAGGGTGATGCATGGCGTCACCCCCATCGGCCCCACCAATACCGCCCAGCCCAGCCGGCGCGATGTGCTGGTGGCGACCTGGAAGGCTGTTTGAAAATCAGTACCGAATGAGGCGGCGGAACAGTACCATAGGCAGCACAATCCCTGCCGCGAGCGCCGCCCCCAGGATGGGAAGCGCATAAGATTGTGCGCCGGGCGAGGCGAATTTCTCCATCATAATCACGCCCACCACACCACAGCCAAAAATACCCAGGCCGAGAAACCGGCCGCCCAGCGTGACTTCACGGCGTGGCTCGGGGGCAGGAAATTCCATGGCACGACCTCATTCATTGCGAAGCCGATACTATAAGGGCAAAGCGCCCTTATGCAACGCCGCGCAGCGCCACCACCATGCCATTATCGGTTTGCAGATAGAGGCTGGCATTGGCCACCGCGGGCTGCAGCTGCGAGCCGGCGGGCAGGCGCTGCCGCGATGAGATCGAACCGGTGGCGGCATCTACCTCGAACAGCATGGCATGGCTGCCCGCCACCAAGAGCCGCCCGCCCGCCAGCACCGGCGGCCCCCAGCTGATCGGATCGCGCGAGCGGGGAACATCGACAAAGCGCGGCAGCGGGCAAATCCAGCGGACCCGGCCATCATCGCGGCTCAGCGCCATCAACTGATTGTCGCGCGTCAGCATGAAGAGCCAGTCACCGCTCGACCATGGCGTCTGGCTGCCGCCGACCTCACGCTCCCAGACCCGCCGGCCGGAGCGAAGATCCACAGCCGTTGCCAAGCCGCCCAGCCCCACGGCGAAGACCCGGCCGCGATCAATGACCACCATCGCGGTGATAGCGCCGATATCGGCAATCGAGGCACCCACGGCACGGTTGCCAGCCAGGCTCTCATTCCAGATCGTCCGGCCATCGGCCAAGCGCAGCGCGGTCAATTCGCCCGAGGCCATACCCGCGACCACCGTATCGCCGTCCACCGCCACTGAGGCGAGGCCGAGGGGCAGCGCCTGCACCGGCTGGCCACGGAAGGTCCAGATCACGCGGCCATCCTCGATGGACAGCGCCACCAGGCTATTCTCGGTGGTGGGCACCAGCAGGCGCCCGCCCGCCACCGTCAGCCCGCCACGCGCCGGCGATGGCAGGGGGGCGCGCCATTTGATCGCGCCATTGGCAGGGTCGATCGCCATGGCCTCGGCGAGGCCGGTCACCGCATAGAGCACGCCATCGGCGAAGGCGATGGCCCCGCCCAGCGCGCCATCACGGTCGCTGCGGGGGCGGGTATCGGTCTGCCAACGGCGGTCGCCGCGCGCCACATCCAGCGCAGTGACCCAGCCAAAGGCATCCATGGCATAGACCGAATCGGTGGTGATGATGGGGTTGGCCGTCATCCGGTAGCGATAGGAATTGCCGCTGCCGATGTTGG
>Ga0214917_10001384_pt1 | contig 31119 bp, 30 predicted proteins | sample LL_1208_BB_MetaG_FD_177983 | JGI IMG/M metagenome (GOLD analysis project Ga0214917, IMG submission 177983) | Freshwater microbial communities from Lake Lanier, Atlanta, Georgia, United States - LL_1208_BB | ecosystem: Environmental > Aquatic > Freshwater > Lake | place: USA: Georgia | collected... | reverse complement strand
TCCAGGAAACTTTGGAATAGTTCTCTGTAAGCTGAAGGCAGGACGCACTGATTATGAACCATTTGCGTATTCACATGAACTTCAAGATAATTTACATCTATTTTTTCCTACGAAGCACTTTCATATAAATAGTGGCAATAATACAAATGTAGATTTTGGAGAGCCGCTTAGCTCTCAAAGCGGATGGGGTAATTATTTTTCTTTTACTCCTCAAGGCATTCCTGATAGACGGATGCCTGCTTTGGTAAGCACACGTTTTGCAGATGACTGGGACCATGAGATTTATTCAGCCGGAACGCCGACGTCGTGCCATGAGAGTAGATTAAAGTATTTAGACACAAAAAATCAAATTATGTGGAATGATATGCCCAGCGATTTTCAACTGGATAGTTCTGTTGTTCTTCGTTGTAAAGAGATTATAGGGTATGAGAAGAATCTAGACATAGAAATGCCTGTTGTATTTTGATGGAGTTTTGCCGTGGCACGTGAAATTTTAAAATTACTAAAAAAATATATATTTATATATTTTTTTAGTTTAGTTTGGGGGGACGCTCGTGTCTCCCCATGCGTCTCCCTCTAGACATTCATAGAAATGGTATTTACCTGAGGCGGAGGAACCACTTTGCGTCGACGACCTCCCCCTCCATTGCGACCTCCTGTTCGCGTAGAGTCTGCCTGGCTCATAATCTCTTCACTGGCGATGCTCTGAACTTCATTCAATACCGCCACGGCCGGTTGCCCCACAGGTGCCGGTCCACCAATACCAATCGATGCTGCGCCGGCCTCTGCCTCTACCCGTCGAACTTCCTCAAATGTCCGCAATATATCATCTACACCCGCTGGACCTCGCATTTCTCGCCGAGGAACCGATACAGGCGCCGCAGCCGCCGCGACTGATTGCGGCACCTGGGCAGATGGCATTGCTGTTCTAGGTCCTCCACTCTGCGATGGAGCAAGCGGATTTCCCTGTGAAGCACTCGCCGCAGCTCCTCCTACTGCCTGATAAAATACACCCGTCCCAGGCATCTGCATAGCAGGCTGTGACGCAGGACCAGGAGGAACACCCATTGTCATTCCCATGAAATTACCGAAACCAGGTCCTGCCGCATTTGCAGCTGCTGCGGCAAATTGCTTAGCTAATTCGGGATTCTGTCGTAGAATGTCTTCCATACCCATACCTTGCGTCTTGCTTCGGAAAAACTGATTACTCATATGGAACATAAATCCGGACCCAGCCAACATGAAAATCAGTCGAGCCTCTGGCGGCATCGCGCCCTTACCCTTATATTTATCATACAGCTCCTCGAATACTTCATCAAAATCGTCCATATTTTCATGAACACTTTCGGACCATCCTTCAAGTTGCCAGCCAAAAGGGTCGAACTTGTTATTCAGTAATTCCGCGCCCGTCACAAATCCCATCATCATTTGTCTCTGAAATTTTAGTGATGCCTCCAAATTTCTCTGATCGGCCAGCCTGTCAAATTCCTGCCGAATCTCATCGAGATTATTATCCATGGTAAAACGATGAGTTAGAGTGTATCCCTTGCTCTCTAGACGGTTCAACTTCATAAGCAAATCGGCTTTCTCCTTTTTTTCCTTTTCTAAATCCTCCTGAGTGCGGATAGGTTGGAAATGACTATTGTATGCGTCTAGACTGGGCGCCACGTTCTGGGCACTGCTGCCTCCAAATAATCCGCTGCTCGCACCACCACCGCCGCCACCACCGCTCTCACGATTAACACGGATTTCCGGCATGGGAGCCAATGGAATGGGCTCTGGGCCGAGCGGAATGTCCAAATTCACGCTCTCCAAAGGCTCAAGAGGCGCAATAGAGATATCATTTACTTCCGTTAAAGGCTGAACAGAGATATTTTGACCGGAAGAACCGAGATTTTCCGTAGATTTAGAGATATTGGTATTTGCCATAAAGCTCAGACGTATGTCATTACCTTGATCATCTCCTCCTAGGGATATAATGTTGCCGACATCGGAACTCAATTTTGCTTCAATGAATGGATCCGAACCCCCTATGGAATTTTCAGCAAAAGACTGCATGTCAGAAATACTCACAGAAGACATCCCTTGTTCTGAGAAAACAATTCACTTTTAAGTTAAGATTTACACGCAAGAATAAAAAATTAGCACCGACCTAAAAAAAATAATTATAGATTGTAGTTTTTATATGTTTCATACATTTACTTCCTATAAATTTATAGAAAAAGTCGATACAAATAAAAACCCCTCAATTTGCTAATTTACGCTGGAGTTTGAAGAAGTGGACTATCCGGATGGTGAAATTTTCAGTATTTTATTTCTAGGAATACTAAGTGGAAAAAAAGAGTTATCCTGGTTGGCGATTGGAGTGACCGATCCTTTAATTTAACTGATTTTACCAAAATCCCATCTCGTTTCAATTACTTAATAGGAAATGAACACTGTCATAAAAAAGCCCACTTGTTCAAAGTCTAAATATTATTCCTTTCTCGTTTCTGCGTAAATATCTGTCCGATTACAAATCACAGACTACTTCATCTTATTCATTGAAAAATCGCAGCACATACAAATAGCATCCGCCATATCGGATTTCTTCTTAGCCCCTTGCCAGGTCTCTTCCCAGCCACAAATCATACCATCTCTATAAAGTCCAGCCACACGCTCCTCGGATTTTGCTTTTCTTTCTGAATAACCAGCATCACCTTTCTGGGCCTCCTGCACCTTCTTTTTCGCATGAACGAAATGAAACGAGGGAACAACCCCTCCACTGCGGATAAATTCCTCTCTGAGCGCACTAAATAGTAGAATCTGGACTGTTTTCATATGTGGATTCTTGAAAGCTGGCTGGTTTTCCAGGGCAACTGCGCCTGCCTGGGAAAAAAACTCCCAGCGTCGAGCCACGAATCCACGTATGGCGTCATGTAGCTCCTCGGGTTGAAGACTGGCTGCCTTTTTCGTCTTTGGCCTGGCAACTGGGAACGCCAGTCTTCTCCCAAGAATCTCAAGAGCATTGGTGCGCTTGGCGCCTGCTTTTCGAAATTCTGCTCCCTCTTCTTTCGACATCATTTTACGAAGCTCGGGCAGGCTGGGAATTTTTCCCTCAGAATGAACTTGAAAACCGTCGGGAATATGCCGCTTACATGTCAGAACATCACCAGCCTGCCAGGCTCCTCTACTACGGCAGGAATAACACAAGACAGCGCAGTTATTCTCTTTATCTTCCTCTGACAACATTATATTGTCATTTGCCAGTCCCAGGACTGCTGATTGTGCACGACCCTCTATCCTATCAAGTAAAGCCCACGCAAGATTTTTTATGCCAATATCAAAGGAAAGAATTTTCATATCTATGTTACGTCATGCCAATTATTTAGACCCATCCAAATATTTTTCTAGCGAGTATCAGATATAAAGTATTCCTATGAAACCACAAATTCTGGCCTTAATCATGGCAGCCGTTTTAGCCGCCGTTATTGGTATCGTTGTGCTGGCTGTTTCCCAGACACATTCGGCATCTATTCCCTCCGCGAGCAGACTGGGAAGCCAGCCTCAGAGGGGCTCTCTGGTTCAACCTTCGCCACGACGAAGTGCCAGCGGCTACACGTAATTTTGGTGTTATAATAAAGTAAGCATTTCTAACATAGTTGGTAATGCTTACCTTGAATATCTACTAGATAGGGTGTCGCTCTAACCGGCCCCATGTAAGTATCGTGCCCCTCCACGAGGAGTATTGCGTCCTCCCTCATATTTCTTCGTAATATCAATGTTTTTTCTCCTACCCAGCATACTCTCTGCTCGCGTCGGCTCAACTGTAAATGTTCCAAAAAGTGGAGGAGCTTCTGCACCTTCCCTGTAAATCCCTATACGGGCAGGATAATCATCTGGGGTCTCTTTCATTTCGCAGACAAACGGAGAACACGCAGAAATATTGGCGAATCCAGGCATTGGCATAGGTCTATTTTTCCCTATAAGGGCAGCACCTGTAAATTCCGCCTGGCGTTTTCGACTTTCATTCATGATATATTCACCATTATGAATCATCCATTTTTTGGATCCAAACTGAAAAGGTGGTGGTATATTTGAACTACAATGGGGGCGGTAATCTGTGCCGTAGCGAGCATCTTCCATTGGTCCAGCGTATCCTGGATACCGGGAATCATAGGCAGGTTCCATTTGTCGTTCAAGGGCAGGGTCAGGCTCATATGCCATTTCGGCCATTCGCCAAACGAGGTCTCTGGGCTGTGACCGACTAAAATCAGGATATGTCTTGGCCTGGGTAGCCATTCCTGACGAAGGTTGTCATTTTGTTTGCTCTATACAAGTGCTCGTAATGCTTCAATTAACTGCAGCCGGGTCATTTTGCTTTCTCCTGCAACCCCCTTCTGTTTTGCCAAACTATGTAGTTCCTTGGCTGTGAGAGACTCTAGGTTCGGCTGTTGTGTAGGACTGGACGAGGCGTGGCCATTACTATCCAGACTCTCGAAAGGTATCTCGGATGATTCCGCCGTTCCTGCTACGAGGCTCGATGAGGCCTCATTTGCCAAATCCGCTGATGCCAGGGCTACATCAGGTTCAACGGACTGCATTGCAGCAGGCACAACAGTAGGAGCTTCGGTGACAACCTCGGCACGTGCTTCTGTAGAAACTGGGGCGGGCGCCGATCGCTGGACTGACTTTGTAGTCGTGTTGTTGTCTTCTAGTTCAACTGGGGGCAAACTGTCATTGGCGGAATGCGCACTTTGTAATACATCACTAAAATCATCATCCGTGTTACCATATACAGTCGTATTTAAAACGGCACCACTGCCATGCGGAGTATGCTCAGCGCCTGAGTGAGTCCACTGTAAACCGTCCTCTTCCTCCTGAGATGTCATATCGGGACTTACATGTCGTAAATCAGACGCCATCTTGAGATCTAGCAGTATAGACTCGATTAGGCTTATTTTCTGCTCGGTTTGGGATATTCTCGTGTAAAGATACAGACAAACGGAGCCAAAAACGAGCAAAAGCACAATAGTTAGTGTTAGAGATTCACTGAGACCAACGAACATTCTAAATTGGCGGTATATATGTTGAATAATTTTTATCCGCACCCGCGCTTATATCTTTGTCAATGGGGAGTGATACTAACGAACTTTTTCAATCAATTCTTTGACAGAGGATACTTTACATATACCTGGCTCAACACGGTATTGAAACTTCAAGCGACCGTCATCCCCAAGTTCAGCCGGACAACATAGACGCCCTATATAGTCAGGTGCGTTCTCTACAAAACTAAATAGGTGGGTGCTTATTATGCTGGCAATATTTCGTCGTCTCCAGAGTGAACTGGCAAATATATGCGAAGCTTCCTCGGCATCCGGTGGATTCGTCGAATGAAAAAGTTCATCAATTAGTATTATTTGTGACCCAGATTTTTTCAGACATCCCCAAGCAAATTCAACTTCTTTCTCGAATCTTGATTTTAATCCTGGTAAATCATCTGGACGTAGACATATTGAAAAATGATCGATAGGGGATAATAATGCTCTAGTTCCCAGAGAACAACCAAATGTATGTGCCAGTATAAGGCTGCTGGCTAGAGAGCGGAGGGCGGTAGATTTTCCGCCGCGATTTGGTCCCGTAAGAAGATAGTGGTTGTAAACGGAATTATTACTACTTCCTATAAAGTGATTAATCGTGATTCGCGAATCCGCTTTACAGGATGTATCAAATGTATTCTGAAGACGAACAAATACTCCGTTCTTTTCTTTTGGTTCAATCCATTTTACAATACAGGATTCTCTCTTTTTTATCTTGGAACCTAGCGCCATCCATACATCGATTTCGGCTATTGCCTGTAAATGAAGGCGGAGATAGACTGGATAGAGAGTAGTGCCTGCAACAATTTGCCGAACATCTGTTAAGTCACACCACCAGTGATTCCGCATAATTTTTATTCCATGCTTTTCAAGGATGTGAGAGATTTTTTGATAGGAATTCATGAAATTGATAATTGCATCCCCATTCTCACAAATAATCTTGTCAATTGCCGATAAATGTTTCCAGTTCCAATAGCCTTGGAGAACGATTTGACCAACACTGAAAAGAAATGGCAAGACACCTAATAAACCGCTGCTGCCGCTGCTGCCGCTGCTGCCTCCGCCGCCAAGCCCCAAAGGAAGCATAGAAGAAGTTTTGAACATAAATTTTTTAAGAATAAATATATATTGCTCTGTTGTCACGGGAACCTCCATTAAAAATTTTAGTATTAAATACGGTAGTATTAAAATTATAATAGGAATCATCATGGAAATTCCTGGGAAAATATATACTCTTAAAATCGACCAGCATGTCAAAATTAGAGGAAGGAAATTTAATGAACTAAAATACTCTCCTAGGAATATTAATTCGGCCGTCGACTCCTTTTCAAGTTCCGAATTGGGCTCAAGAATTTTTAATAATTTTGGTTCTAGTTTTGAAACATTTACAAGTTCTGATTGTAAATCACTATGGTCCGAGATTTGAGAGAATTTCCTAGCCTTTTGACTCAAATAATTTAATACGGTTGGATTATTGGAATGATTGGATTTGACAGTGTTTTCTATTTTCCTTTCAAACCATTTCTGTCCAGTCTTCGTATTAATTTCAAGCCAATTTGATAAACTTACTGTTATATCATTTGGTTGAGATTGTGGTTGAGATTGTGGTTGAGATTGTAGTTGAGATTGTGGTTGAGGTTCAGATGTCATATCTGAATCTTCATAGACATTCATGAATATTATCGGAACGCACATAATTATTATGGCAAATAACGCATATTAAGTATCCAAGCTGTAACAATAGAAATATAAAATGAAATTAATTTTGACGATATAAAGATTCTAAAACAATTAAAAGAAAGAGGATGGCCACGGAAATCTTGTCCGAAGGCCATCGCCTTTCTTCTGGAATTATGCTGATTTCACCTGAAATAGAATACGTATTCTCAGTCCGCGGGAGAATCAATGAGAACATGGCAAACTCTATCAAGGAAGTCGCTGGTAATATTTTAAAAATTCTGAAAAACGGAACGGATAACGACGGATGGAAAAGAGTTAATCAAAAACATGGATTTTCGGCGACCAGTGGACACGGGCACGGACATGGAAGCGGGCCTAATCAGGTATATAGTCAGGGAAATAAACAAAATTCCTACGGAGAAGTTCATAATGGAGGATCAAGATATAGTAAGAATTTTCGAACAAATAATGATAATGATTCTTATTCAACGTATAGTGTAAATAATAGCAATGATAACTATTATAGAAATAAAAATAATGTAGGTTATAAGACGAATTCTTATAAGACTAATAATTCAAATTTAAATTATATTCATACTCCTATACCAAGTTATTCAAAATTATATGCGGATGATAATAAATCAATTACAAATACCCATCATTCTCACCAGACATCACCTCAGGTAACTCCGACGCATAATAAAGTGAATCAAGAACATCGACCTGTAAAATACGTGAGTCGTTTCAAAACAATTGAACAGAGTCAGAATATGGATGCGGCTATATTAAATACAATTATTCTGGGAAAACTGAATAAATTTAGTCAAACCAATTATAATGACATTAAAGAATTTTTAGAACAGATATTGGATTCCGGTCAAACCGATTTCCTCAAGAGTTTCATGCAGCTTGTCTTTGAAAAAGCCGCAACTGAAAAGAATTTCTGTGCCCTTTATGCGCGTCTATTGGGTGAATTGAGTGCCAATTATAGTATTTTATTGACGGAAATGTCGATTCTTTATAATAAATATTTTGAAATTTTCGATGAAATTAGTGAAGATTCGGTCGCAAATTACAGTGAATTTGTGAAATTAAATGATGAGAAAAAATATCGACTCGGCTATTCCCAATTTCTTTCACAATTACTTCCACTTGGAGTTATAAAAGAAGATATTTTTATCAATGTTATAAATAAAATTATTCACAATATAAAAAAATGCGTAACTCTTGAAAATAAACAGAATATTATTGAAGAATATGCTAGTTGTCTGGCTTGTATGCTGGCAACTATTCCTATTAATAATAGCGATAATATAACTTTGGAGTCCGTAAAAACCGCAATGAGACTTGATAAGACTCTTACGCATATTATCCCATTTACAGAAAAAAATGCACTGCACAAAAGTCTAACTGCAAAATCACGATTCGCTCTCTTGGATATTCTGGAAACATTTGGAAATGATTATATTTAGTGTAATTAGAATGGTAAAAGCCAGGTCAAAATCACATAAAAGAACCTGTAAAAACTTAAATTTGAGTAAATTAAATCCCAAAAAATTATTAAACATGACGGCAAATAGTCTAAAAAAAATACTGAAAGTCGGTTCCAATATTTATCGTAAAACCGTTAAAACCACACGAGGACTTTTAAAAACTGTGGACAAGAAACTTTCTAAACTATCATAGTCTCAAAATACGACATGGGTATTTCTAAGCGATGGGGGTTACTGTCTAAATGACTAAACCAGAAACGAGCAATGGATTCGGTCCCACCATCCGTTTCGCATATATCAAACCCCAAACAATATTCTATCGCACCCATATCTAGTATCTCAGAGCTTACTAAAAAGGTGAATGGCATGGAATATTTCACAATGTGCGGCAAATCATCTTTAACTTCAAAAAACACCAAACTATGATAATATCGTCTTGTTCCCACTTCTTTCATAGGAGTATGAACAAAATGAACAACGGCGCATAATAATTCTTTCCAAGGGACCAAGCAAGATGAACCGCGGAATCCCTTAAAAATTCCTGGAACAGCCTGCTCACTGATAATTTGTAATCTATTATTGCCATCTAAACGTCCAATCTGAAAAGGATGCCACCAGTAAATATAATTCATGATTCCGCCAGGGCTCAGCCAGGGTATCCAATTTTTTTCACAGAGACTGTCATCGCTGGGCGGATGTAAAATGTGGGCATCCGTAAATACGAACGAATTCAAATCGAGCCTACCATCTATCATTCGATTGATTCCCAGACCACCCGCCACATATTCCTGCTGAGTCCCTATGAAACGAATATCGCCTGACAAATCCAAATATAATCTACAATCTTCAATACCATGGTATTTTGTTTCTTGTAGTGGAATGCTGATATTGTTTATAATAATTTCCATTTTATTTTTCCAAATTACCATATTGGTCGAATTGAATTCTTCACAGTCATACGAGCCATTCTGCGGGTCTATTTTATAATTTACAAAACGGGCACATAGACAATCATCGCCTTTATAATGAACGTGACTGATAGAAGATGCGCGATATTTTCCCAACTCAGGCAAGTTCATCCTATAAAGTTTAATATTGGATTGTTTTGCCAGAGGCTGACATAGACTTGCCAGATTTTCATATACATATTCCCAATTGTGCGCCTCATTCATATTTAAATACTCAACAGACAATCGAAGAGCCAGAGTTGTATCCTTTTGCACAAAATACGCCAATAGACTTTTTTCAAATAGAAATTCACTTCCATACATTTCAGCGGGTCCTTCCCAACTTCCAAGATTCTTTTCTATTTCCTCAACAATGCCCCAGGCTTTATCAAAATTCTCAACGTTTCTGTTAACACGCAATAAATAAAACGGAATTTCTATTTTATGAGGGAACAATTGACGTAATTTTTTTCCATGACTCTCAATTTCATCCAGGGCAAAATGAGAATTGACATTTTCTCTATAAAGTAATTTCAAAAAGGCATCGAGTTCATTTTCCCAGACTATAGTTTCCATAATTGTAATAACTTTACAGTTATAAAGTGATTTTTTTTTAGATTGATATCGCAGCAAGCTCACACATAGAATTCAGCGATATAAGGATATTACAAATATTCATCTTAATACGGAACCAAATGTCTGAAATAGGAAAAGTTGGCATTCAATGGCCGAGGGAAATTCCTAACGAATTACTTTATTTCCCTATTTGTTCCTTCTTTGAAAATAATTCTGGGTCTTGTCAATTCTATATTTTTTGTCCGACGCAAGCAGGAAAAACATTGTTCGAGGCCTTTATAAATAGAATTTTCGGCAAAAATCATAATATGCCAATTTTCATAATTGTGGGTTTTGAAAATATTGACAATGACATACTTATAATGCCTGTGGACACAATTTTCATTGATTCGTTACAAAATAAAGTATCCTTTAATTTAGACAGAAATTTCTGGAAATGTTGCGGCGGGGAGGGTAGCGACGGCATAAAAAATACCTTTCAATATGTGAAAAAATTATCATATATCCTGGAAGAAAGCCAAGCAGGCCTTCTTAGATTTGGAAACGACGTCTCCATATGGGATAATATGTATTCTGTATGGAATTGGCAAACACCAGCCAATTATTTCTGGAAGAAATATGTCGAAAAATATTTTAAAAATTCAGACAAACAGCCGTGTTTTTCATTCTGCCTATATGGTAATTCACCAAAATATATTCAGGGATTCATAAAAAATATTCCGCTCATTATAAAGTATTTCCCAACATTTTCAATATCTCTGTGGATTCGTTCTGATTCATCGAACCAGGAAAATATATCGATGTTTCTATCAAAATTCACTGAACTTGGCTATGATTTGGACAAATTTCTGATTTTTGAAATTCAAGATCCTTCCCATGTGTGTATGATGCGTTATAGAATATACATGGCAAATCATTGGTATCCCTCTGAAGTATACAGTCGAGATACAGATAGTCGCATAGGAGAAAGAGATTTCCAATGTATTTCCGAATTCCAGGCATCAAAAAAAACGTTCCATATAATCCGCGACCATTTTTGGCATAAATCGCGAATTATGGGCGGGACATGCGGTGTTATTTGTGGGTCGCAACCTTTTTTCCCAGCTCTCTTTGATGAGTGGGCCAGCCATAATATTGTAAATAATTATGCTACTGATGAAAAATTTTTACAAGATTCGATATATGAAAAATTTAAAAATAATTTATATATTCACACAAATATTGTTTCCTATTACGATGAAGATTCTCATAAAATTTCTCATGAATTTCAGACAAAAGATTGCACAGACTTTATAGGAAATTGCTATGATGAAAACGACGTTCCACAATTTAAATACTGGGATTTTCCTATTGAACAACATACTGATTGGCTTATACACCAATGGGGCGGGCACGGCGGTGCCGAGCGTATCTTACTCGATTTTTTATCAAATATGAGTCTTCGAGCACGTCTTCTTAGAAATAAAAATATCCTATCCAGAATTACTAAATCCGCCGTCGAAACGGGCAATCTTTCACGCGCAAAGGAGCTTTTTTCGGAATTTGAATGGATTCCCACTGTTGACGAGTCTACCTTGCGAGATTTGGTCGTCCCCTATTATAATCATGCGAAAAAGCAATTCGGCATCACAATGATAATTACAACAGACACAACTCGGCGTCCCCAAGATGCTTCAGAAGAAATTATCTGCGTAGGAAATTATCCCTATGGAGTCTGGAATCTGCCTAATAAAGAACGCAGGATTTGTCTGCCAATCATGTTTTACAATTTGTTTGAATCGCTAGATCCCAGATGGGAATTTGATGAGTGCTGGCAAAATATTGACAGAATTTATATTTTAAATCTTGAAGAACGCGTTGATCGTTGGGCTGCCACACTGGCCGAATTGGCTAGTATGGGCGCACCACTGAATAGAATATACCACTATAAAGCTAAAAAGGCCGAGATTGCTACAAAGTTGGAAATTTACGCGGGCGCCACAAAAAACCACGTGGATTGTGTGAAAAACTTTGTAGATAGTGGTCTCGGATGTTGCCTGGTTCTGGAGGACGATTTCCAGTTTTGCTCAGACATATCAAAAAATAAAGTAATACTGGCGGAATTCATGAAGAGAAAATACAATTATGACATTTGTATGATTTCCTATTCCAAAATGGGACCTATAGAACCCAAAGATGATCTCGTCTTTCTATCCAAACAGAGCTGTACGACAAGTTCAGGATATTTGCTTTGTAGAGAAAATGCGCCGAAAATTCATGCGGTTCTTGATGAAGGCCTACGGCGGATGAGGGAGACTGGTGATTATTCTACATATTGCTGTGATAGATATTGGGCCAAAATTCAATGTCATGGTAAGTTTCTTCTATTAAGGAACAAAATAGGATTTCAAAGAGTTGTATATAGTAATATAACAGGCTGTAACAATCTCTTCTTGGATTAAAATATTGTTGTCGGATTTGACTGGTAAAAATTGAGTGGACGGTTTTCGCTCCACCGAGTCAGAAATAATTCTATAAAAATGAGTGGAAGTTCTAGAATGCCTCCTATTACTCGTGGTCAAGAAGAGCGTGATAAGAAAAAAAATGAAGTAAGCGACCGTGAACGCGATAGGCGGCATGTCCTGAAGAAAGGCACTGGTGGAAACGGAGGTGGTCGCGATGATGATAGTGTGGACAGTCATGGTAATATTCGTGGTCTGATTGATTATGATTATGACAGCGACGAGTCACAAAAGGTGAAGAATAAGAATACTAAGAATAAAATCAAGAACAATAAAGGAAATCTAAAAAAGAACGATGGACTGCGTAGAAATAATTATGAACTAGATGATTCTTCAGAATCGGAAAAGGATGAAGTCCCTAATTTCAGAAAATATAGTAAAGTGACTGATGATAAAAAGAAAAATACAGTAGTAAAACCTTCAAATCTTTTCAAAGTATCAGACAAAAAAGCTTCTGTCAAGGGGCGCGGACTTAATAGGAAGAATAGAAATGAATATGAAGATGAGGATGAGGACGAGGACGAGGACGAGGACGACGAGACCTATGAGACTGGCGATGACGACGATGAATTCGATGAGGACAGTGCCAATGAGGACGCGGACGATGATGAGGATGAGGAGGATGAGGATGCAGAGGATGACGATGATTCCTATGAAGAGTCTGATTCGGAAGACAAATCACGTCGTAAGAAATCTTCTGGGGCAAATATTCTATTTACTTTCGACACAGAGGGAATCATGCCTAATGTGCCTCAACGCCATAACATGAAGAAAGAGCCGGCATCTGTTAAAAAATTCGTCAAACTTCTCACACAACCTATGGAGGATAATACAATTGATACACAAATCGATCAATTCAAGGCATTAACAGAAGATAAACAGAACGAACTTTTGAATGCTCTCGAGCGTCGGCCTACAGTCACAGATTCTGGTGTGAATCTAATGCTACGCATCCTCACTCTGAAACTTCCGCAGGATATTCAAGCCATGATTCTGGCCAAATACAACGCACTTCAGAACTTGGACCCGAGCACTGGAGAATACTACAAAATGCGTAACTGGCTCGATAAAGTTGTGAGTGTTCCTTTTGGTTTCTATAAGGATATTCCTGTGCGTCTGGACGATGGTCATGAAAAATGCGGAGTCTTTATGAATCAGGCCAAGAAATGCCTGGACGAAGCCGTCTTTGGTCAGGATGAGAGCAAACTCCAGATTCTTCAATTTATCAGCACCAAAGTCGCAAATCCCGATGGGCGTGGTCTGAGTCTACTACTTGTCGGGCCCCCTGGTGTCGGTAAAACCTCACTCATTAAAAACGGTATTTCCAAGGCTCTTGGCTGGCCATTCCAGTTGATTTCTCTCGGCGGTGACAGTGATGCCAGCACCTATTCAGGACATCAGATGGTGTATGAGAGTAGTCACTGCGGGAAGATTGTAAATAGTTTGATTGGTGCGAAGTCCATGTCCTGTATTTTGCTCTTTGATGAAGTAGATAAGATTTCTGCGACACCTAAGGGCGAAGAAGTCCAAAATCTACTAATTCATCTGACCGATCCTGTTCAAAATGCCGATTTTGAAGATAAATACTTGGCAGGCGTGCCTATTGATCTCAGTAAGGTCATGTTTGTCTTCTCGGCGAATGACATCTCCAAGATTGACAAAGTCTTGCTCGACCGTCTCAATGTTATTCAGTTGAAAGGATATGATATGAAGCAGAAGATTCAGATTGCTGAAAATTATCTGCTCCCTGTTGCTCTAAAGGAAGTGAATCTTGTCGAGCGCGTTGGTATTAGCCGTGAAATTATTCAATATGTGGTGGAACATTATGCAACAGACGAGACAGGTGTGCGTGAATTGAAGCGTTGTCTTGAGCAAATTGTGCAGAAAGTGAATATGTTGCGCATGTATAATGATAAGAGTCTGCCGTTTTACATTAAGGACTTCTCATTACCTTTTGTAGTAAAGCGGGAACATGTCGACCTATTTATTAAAAAGCGTGACAATCCGAATGCTCCTCCACAGGGAATGTATGTGTAGATTTTATATGGTCTTAAAATAAGATTTTAATCAGTCAAGTTTGTAAAATACACAATGAATTTCAGGATTTTTTTTACTCCATTCCAGAATCACTGAATAGTATGTCTTCCAATCTCCGCCAGCAAGTCCACACCCGATTTTCCAGGGAAAACCTATACTTTTTGGTTTCAATTCTGTTATAGACTCCAGGCATATTTGGAAGTATTTTAGACGAGATGTGGCCAAATCAGGAAAAGGCGCATTTAGAGGATCTTTGTAATAACCTGGTCTTCCATGGATATACTGGGCAAACATACAAATTACATGGGGACCATTTTCTTGTTCATACACCCATATGGTGCCTGGCTCGGGTCTTGAATCCAGAGTGCTCCAATTACCTTTGAATCTTTTTTTACATGAATATGGATCTATTTCTGGCCACTTTACTGCTATTGTCTCTGATAAGCCATGTGGTTTCATAGCAGTGCAGCAATTTTGTTGAGCGATGTATTCGGTCGTTGCGTCTAGAATATTGCCCAGAATTATGGGAATTGTTTGTCGTGTATCGATTGCCATTTTCTTATTGAATCAGAAATAATAACAAAAAATTTCAATTTTTTTGTTATATTTTTTGCCGCAAGTCCTGCCCGCCGCGCTACCCGTCATCAAAACACACTTCTATATAGGAAGATGTAATTGCTTCTACCGAATCTCGGCTCAGGCATAAATTGTGCAGATTCATCGTCCATCCACCACCAATGCTTAGAAACGGGATGTAAGAACTGTGCAGTGTAGTGACCTCCCATGTGACTTCCGTGGTGATCGATGACACCACGAAGATGATATTTTGTTTTTACCGCCCCTTTTTTTAATATAACAGGTGTATACGTATTTTTTATGTCTATTTCTGCTGTTCCATTCGAAGGAACCGCCATATGATTTTTTTGCCTGTCATGGGAAAATCGTCTGACACTTATAAATAAATTCCTGGGAGCTCTCCAAATACTCTGCAAAATAGTCGCCTTTGTTCGAGTCGGCTTACAATTATCGCACGCATAGTCATCCAATTCCTCTGGTTCAAAATAGTTCTCAAGCCATTTTGTAAAGGGTAGTTCAGGGTCCAAACAGGGAATTTTCAGAACATTGAATGGTTCATAGGAGATACTACAGTTATTACATCCGTGGCAACGAATTTCCTTATAAATTAGCCCGAAGAAAGTGTCGGCAATATACGTATTATTCTTGACCAGAAACTGTTGCCAGGGGTCCATTCCAGAAGGAACAACATTTTTATTTTTCAACAACATCGCCTCATGGAAATTATCGAGTAACCAGACGAGGTATTCATGACTATCATTAGGAATCGGATGAGCAAACATTTCATAGACGGAATTATGAACTGCCTCACGGACAACACCTATCCAGCCCATGGGACGAATAAATGCCGGCAGTGATGCCGACCAGAGTGTGCGCACCATGTCCTGATAGCCAATGAGGACTTTCGATTCCTTTGAATTCTTATCTGGTAGAGGCGTTTTATCCCCTACTAATTCAGTTTCCAGTAAATAACGAGTAAAGTCTCCTGCTGCTCTCAAAATATGTAGACAAGAATTGGCGTAACATGTATTTCCCATATTTGCTATTCCACAAACACCTTTCAAGTCATCACCACTAATTTCAGGAGGATGTAAATTGGCACTTTTCGCCTGTATATGACGAAAATCATATTGCTTGCGCATTTGTTCGTATTTTTCTTGGATATCATCCATTTGACTGTCAATTTTAATTTCTGACGGCTCTTCAGATTCAGAGGGTTGAGATAGAAGAGGTGAACCAGAACCTGAAAATAATTTTGGCGAGCTTTGCGAGGAAGATGGTTCTGGTATCGATTCGCTTTGAGATTTTATTTGTGAAATATCTATTTCACGTTCAAATTCTTCCATACTTTGTAGGGATTGACTGATGTCAGGATTCAATACTACTCGAATGTGTTTTATTGATTTGTCATCGAGAGATTCAATTTTATCGGCAGATGACTCTGACATTGTTAGAATTATGTATTTATCTGGGCTTAAGCCCGCGTAACATTATATTTTTAGAAGAATGGATTATCCTGTTATTTATGGAGTATCTTTATTGGATGATTTACACAATTTTTTCCCTGATTTACTATATAATAATAATAGATTCACAAATGTTCAAGATGTCTTTGCATATATGAATCTAATTTTGGAAAGTCGCTTCAATTCATTTAATTATGGGAGAAATGTTTATCAAAATCGCTATCATCGCACAAGAGCGGGGCCTTTCGAAAGACAAGTGCCTACTGTAAATACGACCACGACCACAAACACGACCACGAACGCAGGTCATAACAGAGTATCCCGCACAAATGTCAGTTCCCAGCATAGAATAAATCCTGTGCGTCAAGTATCCAATTCTCATAATACATCTTCTCCTGCTCCAGGCGGTTCTCACGAGATGGCAGACCATGCTCCTGCGTCAACGCCCAACGTTCAACGCCGCACACTGGAAACACATACACAGCAAACTACTCCAGAGCAACCTCGTATTATTTCAGCGACATATTCTATCTTCCCTCAGACAAATAGGGAAATTGAGGAAATAAGCATTGAGGGTATGCTTCCTGGCTTACTATCAGGACAAATTCGTAATCATATTCCAAATATTTATGCTGATGATAATTTTTCTCAACGTATTCTCAATCAAGTAGACCAATATGAAAATCAATCGGGACAGTTTTTGAATGATTTCTTTGGAAATTCTCCAATATCAACTCTTTTATATTCGATGTTACAATCTCGCAACAATTCATGGGTGGACCCAGTGGTTGTTCGACCATCTGCGACGGAAATTTCACGGGCAACTTCATTAACTAGTATTGATAATACTCGGGAAAATGAACGCTGTGTTATTTGCCAAGATGATATGAACAACACACATGTAATTCGTCGTATTAATCAATGCCGTCATCAATTTCATCAAAATTGTCTAGATCAACATTTTCAAAATAGCGTGAGATGCCCTATTTGTCGTTATGATATCCGTCAATATAATAATCAAAGTGAATCCCAGGCCGCATCCCAGGCCGCATCCCAGGCCGCATCCCAGGCCGCATCCCAGGCCGCATCCCAGGCCGCATCCCAGGCCACGCGGACCAATTAGGATTAGAATACTATAAAAAATAATAAAACTAAATAGAAATGAGTTTATCTTTGAGCGGCTCGCCCTACACTCCAAGCCAAGCAGATTCAACGGGTCAGCCTACTGTAAACTGGCCTGGGGGCATCGGAACACTGGATGCAGGGAAAATACCTTTAACTGGGGGACAGCGGCGCAGACCCAACGGGCGCAGACCCAACGGGCGCATGAGCCGAAGAGGGCGCAGTCGTAGAGGACGTGGCCGAAGAACCAGAAGACGTTGCTGGTAATGCATTGCTGGCAACTACATATGTCTTTAGTTTTTCCAGATAAAGAATTGCATCCATCAACTCTTCCTGAGCATGCTGAATCCAATCATACGTGCTCAAATCTTCTCTATCAAGTGTCGTTCCATATTTAGTCCAGCCCAAAGCAGAGCGTGACTTAAATTTTTCAATAATTGTTCGAACAATACTATCTTCTGGTGGATTATTTGAAGACATTCTATAAAATAATATTTTCAAATAATTTTCAAATTTACGCAAAGTGGTTCTCCTTTACTGACTTTATAGAGTATATGCTCCAACAATTCCTGCGTTTATATCGTAGATTCGCGCGGATGGAATGACACCTGGCCCCCATCCTGCAGCCGGCTCATCAGGTCTGGATGACATCGGTCCATTCTGACCAGGCTCAACGAATGGAAGACTTACTACTGTTGGAGACGGAGGTGCAGCCACTACGGGATTTAATACGTCCATTTCCGTTGGCATATTCTGTAATCCTGACTGAACCAATTCAGCCTTTTTACTGAGTTTCGCCAGTATTTCTGCCTCTTCTTGAGAAAGCCCCTTGGGGCGCGGAACGAAAGGCTCCTCAGTATTTTTAATGGCTGTCGGTGGAGGAGCGGCGGAGGGAGCGGGACCTGTTATCACAGTTCTATCGGCAGTTATATCCGAAACCGACACGGCGCTCGGTAAATTTGTAAATCCAGATACAACTCCCTGTCCAGAACAGGTCGTCGCAGGTGCTTTCGATGGGCCAAAAATACAGAAAGCCGAATTTTCATTCAAAACATATCCTATTAAGACTACAACTACAACCCACATAGCACCCGCAATCATGATATTACGTGTTCCCATAAATAAAATTACAAATAACAATACACGCCGCACCCACGGATGTTGAAAAAAGTTTTCCTGACCTTTTGATAATTCTTGTGAAAGAAAACGCCCCCCCAGATTCATCATTAACATACTGCTTCCGATTAGAAACGGATTCGAATTTATAAATCCCAGCAATGACTCCATAGGTGTTTGAGCCATTACTGGTGCGACGGCCAACGGCAATCCTGGAGGTCCCGGAATACTCATCCTAACCGTTCAGGAGAATTTTACATTATTTTTACGAAAGGTTTTGTAAGCATTTCCACGTCGGACAAATAAAGGAATACGAGCAATGCTACGACAATCCCAACACGTGGACACCACACCGTTGCCAAAATTAACGCTACCGCCAACAAAATACGCCACCAAGGCTGTGTATGTAATTCGGCGAGTTTGACGGCATATGGTTCTTCAAAGACGAAACTATTCGCAACAATTAATATCACAACTGCGATTACAAATACAAGTCGTAATATACCGTCCAGATTATTTGAAAATTGTAAATACTCTGTCCAGTTTAATGACATCTTTTTCTATTCGGTCCGAGTATTGAACCCTTTATCTATCAGAAACCAAGAAACAATTCATCACGAGCAAATAGACGTCAGCGTGCACGTATTTTATAACAATATTTCCTTTGCCAGTGCCGACGCCGCTGCCGCTACCGACGCCGCTGCCTGGTAACTCAACCCTGAATTGCAGCCGTCTCCACACGGTCCGTTTCAATATATTCTGGATTTTCATCAAGTGCTTTTTCAACGAACCACTTATCTCCCTGTTTCTGTTTAACAACCAGGTCCGAGAACTGTTCCACTGTTACATCGGCGTCTTCTTCGGCTTCATCGGTGTATCCTCGCATGACGAGAAGAAGAGCGACAGACCCAAGTAGACCGTAAACCCAGCCTACTTGATTAATTAACAGAAGAATGCCTACTACTCCTATTAAGCGACCACCGAGACTACGTAGAGATAATTTATAATTATCGAGTATATCACCGAATTTACCAGCGTATGTTATTATTAATACTAAAATGAATCCAACTACAATTTTCCAGGGCTCATCAATATTTTCCAGGGATGATTTAATATTTATTGCGGCCAGGTCCATCGCGCCACCCATCTGTGCCAATGTGTGATTCTTGGGCTGGCTCATTTCCTAAAAATTCCTAGGAATTAAACACCATATTTTGGGATTGTGCGAGCCCCTTGAAATTTATGTTTTGCTGATATTTACATTCCTTTTCAAAGAATTTTGTTCGTAAATCCTCCAAAAATTGCGTAGATTTAGTGGGATTTTGTGCTAAAAACTGGAGGATATCTTTATAGGCAGAATTTGCCTGATCACTCGTAACTATTAGTGATTCACTGAATTGTTGAATAGCGGGTGACGGCGTATTTGTTATAAAAGCAGTGTTGCTCTGGGAAATTTCGGATGCTCCTGGCATAACTCCAGGGGCCGACGCAATAAAAGCAGGCTCACCCCGAACAGATTGACTTGGAGCAGGCTTCGCCGTAACATCGGGATTAGGAGGCTGGGAAATGAGTCCACCTTGTGTAGAGTTCTGGAAAAATTCAACTGATATTCTAAGATTTTTTAATAGACTTTGTAGGAAAAATAACATAAGTAGAACAATAATTGTGGTTATTATTACTCCGTTCAACATTCTCTCCCCTGACAAGTCTTGGTATTATTCGTATTTGATGATACGATAAGAATAACTTAATAGGGTAGATTGGGTCTGCCCCTGGGATGAATGGGTGTTCACTAGATGCTGCTTTTCCCTCCCTATATGGACCTCCGGCTCCGGGCTGTAGTTCCGATGTGGCTTCGAAGGAAGCTAGGAAGGAGGAGAGAAGGAAAGCGAAGAAATGCAAAGGACCGCAGCTAGAGTTTTTGAATTGGGGACAGGGTCAAAATGTTCCTGATGGTGTGGGAGGTGAATCAGCGAAGGACCCCGACCGTCAGCATATTGAACGCACACCAGCTGTTCCTCCTATGAATGGCGCAACAGGACTTCGTCAGCATGCGCCCGTGACTGCTCCGCAAGGAGAGACGGAGCCATTTGAAGATGTTATTGGAAACGGAACGGGATTCAGTCCGCCGAATGGACGGGCCATCTTGGGCTCTGAGGCAAGTCAGGCTACGCAGGCATATGACAGTCAGCGGACGCGGATTAAAGTGGTCGAAGAGTCTCCGAGAAATGACGGAAATCCGGATGGAGATTGGGCTCGAGGGTCGTTGACTATCACACCGGGACAAACAGAGCAGCCGATAGGACGTGTGCCTCGAGCGCGTTTTTTTGGAGCGGAGCCCGGGCAGACAGGCGGGACAGGAGCGACGGATTCATCTTTGGAGAATTTTGCAGATTATAAACCGAATGCGAGAAATTACTTACTCGAACCGGATTTCCGGACTGCTTTTGAAAGTAATGGAGTTGGGCGGGCAGGATCTGGAGCATCAGCAGGAGTTGAAAGTTTATTGAAGGGTGGCGGGCAGGCATTACCTGTTCCAAGTGTGAGTGACTACTGGAAACCGATTTCAAAGTTCGGATCTTCGAATTCGGCTATATTTGAAAGTCTTCCGGCTCCTGGAGGAAGATATAAAGGGGGGCAGGTTGATGGGGCGGATAGCTCAGAAGGGGCGTCTGTGAATAATACGGTTGTTATGAAAAAACTGGACGAAATTTTTGCACGATTAGATGATTTACAACGTGGAGGTTCTGCTGAGCAGGGTCAAATGGAGGTATTAATGTTTATTTCATCTGGTATATTTTTGTTATTTGCGATGGACTTACTATTAAGAAAGGGGACGAACATGCGGTTTTTGCGTGGAGGATGATACTGCATTAAATTGATGAATATTTCGCCTCTCTAGAGAGGAGACTTAATGTTTGTTTGCAACCGCCAAGAGAACTCTTCTAATCTAGCAAAAAGCGGGACTTTTACCTGTTAAGTGCCGAATTGAATTGTTTTTAGTCTAAATTTTCAATATAGTGTTTTAGTCAAACAAGTTATTGAAAATTGTAGGTTTTGGTTATGAATAAACAGTAGAAAATACATATTTCTTTTGCTTCGTCGGTATTAAGTAGAGATTTTATTTATCTACGATCTACGTGTATTTTTGCGAGTTCTGTTTGCTTTTCGCCTGGCGTTACGATTAGTATTACGTTTTCCACCGCGTTTTGCTGTCTGCGGGCGTCTAATTGTTTGTGGTGAAAATGCTACTCGTTGTGACTTTTCGGTTCTTAACTGCTTAGCACGTTCTGATGCTCGTTGTTGAATATTTTCTTGTTGTTTTTTTGAAGCGTTCTGGGAACTCCGAGGCGGAGGCACGGGTGCCGCAGCCGCAGTCGCGGCAGTTCCATTCGGCTTATTCGTCTTTGCCGTTGAAGGCGGAGGCACGGGTGCCGCAGCCGCAGTCGCGGGAGTTCCATTTGGCTTTTTCGTCTTTGCTGTTGAAGGCGGAGGCACGGGTTCCGCAGCCGCAGTCGCGGCAGTTCCATTCGGCTTATTCGTCTTTGCTGTTGAAGGCGGAGGCACGGGTGCCGCAGCCGCAGTCGCGGCAGTTCCATTTGGCTTTTTCGTCTCTGCTGTTGAAGGCGGAGGTGCCGATGCCGCGGCCGCTGCAGCCGCAGCCGCAGCTGTAGGTGAAGGCGGAGACACGACTACAGGATCATAGACAGAACCCTCGCCATTTATAAATTCCACTTCAAACTTCTTATTGGCAATTTTACGAACCTTCGCCTTTCTTTCCTTCGTATTTTTATCACTCATCTATTTAGTCTGTGTATTATTTTGAACCGGTTCTCATTCGTCCTAAGGCATCTATTCTACCCTCCAATTCAGCTATTTTCGCTCTTGCCGTAGTCAATTCTCTTCTTGAATTAGCAAGATTACTTAGTAATTTTCCTTTGCTTTCATTTCGTATTTGTTTTTCGAGTTGACTAATTTTTTCCGCATTAGCTTGACGACTTAGCGCCAGTTTATCAAGTTGTTCTCTTAATTGCGTATTATTTTCTCTCAGAGATTCCAATTCGGTTACGAGTTCCTGAATACGAGAATTTTTAGTCGTTTCTGTGCGAATTTTATCATTTAATTTACGCTGTAGATTTGCCAATCTACTCTTATGATTCAACGCATTACCTTGCCGACTTCTAGTAATTGTATTTAGATTTGCTCGAATTCTATTAAATTCTGAAGCATTAGCCTGGATTTTCTGATTCTTTTCAGCAACTTGACGCGCCAAATTATTTGCTCTCGCCGTATTTTTCTGTGCTGATTCAAGCGCCTCTTTTAGACGTTTTATTTCCGATTCCAAATTTCGTATAAGATTATCCTGCTCACTTTTATTCGCGCCTCTGCTATTTTCTAGCTTTCGTTTCTCATTTTGAGCCGTTGATAATTGACTTTGTAGGAGGGCTAGTTGTTTTTCACAATTTTCTTGAGCCAGCCTCAATTTCTCTTTCAATTCAGACAGCTCAGACTGAGTCTTTTGATTTTTAGCATCTGAATTGGAAAGTTTCTTGCGCAGTTCATCAATTATACGCGTATTATTTTTTCGTGTATTCGACAAAAATTTGGCTGTATAAAAATTAGGCTTTTTATCAACACGAACATTTTTATATGTTTTTGTTGACATTCTCTATTTTTATCTCAATATTTTTGATTTATTTTCTTTATTTGAAGTATTTATCACTCATCTATTAGACCAATGAACAGTCCAAATCGGGACTTAACGGGGAAAATTCCTACTTTTTGCTGTATTAGAAGAGTTCTTTGGTCGAAGTATAAATAGTTCCATAAGATTTTTATTTTGTTTCAATAATGCTCGGTTTCGTTTCAACCGCCGAAAATCCCAAATTATTAAATTCGTCTGTTTTTCCCTCAGCTATAGGTTCTGAAATGAATTTAGACTTACGAAATCCAGTTCCATCATTTAGTTCAACATTCTCAAGACCCTTATCCGTGACCGTAAACTTAATAGAATAGTTCATTTCAGGAAGTTTACTATCACCCGTGGGTTGCGTTTTTTTCTCCCGAAATATGGATGCCATCCTATTTATTTACTGTATTTAATTTTTTACATCACGTGTTCTCTTTGTTGTTTTTCTTCTAGAAAGTCTTTTTCTGCCACCTTTGGTCTGACCCAATGCTGGTGCTAGGATACGTGTTTTAGAATCAGGAGTCATAGTTTTCGATTCTGAAGTTGACACAGACACAGACGGTTCTGCTGATTTAGCCGTAGTTTTCGGTTTCAACTGTTTACTGATTCTTTCAAGCTCTGAAGTTGGTATTTTTACAACTGTTTGGTCGCCTTCTTTAAACACGCGAATGCTGTCAATTTGGAACTTACTCATCCTCTATTAAGTATTTTGGAAGTTTTTTGTGTTTTTCTTTTTGCTTTTGAATTTATATTTTTATAGGATTTCTTATTGCCACCTTCAATAGAAGGAGGAAATGTGTTTTTCCAAAATTCAATTATTTGTTTTAAGAGTATTTTTATCTCAGTTCTATAGGTGGATTTATTAGATTCTGTGGCAGTTGCTTTTATTAGTTTATTTTTTTCAACCAATTTTTTATATAATTTTTCTATTCTATCTTTTTTTTCAGGAGAGCATTCTGGAACGTCTAAGGCGCATAACTCATCATAAAAATGTTTTATTTTAATTAACTTTTCTAATAAGATTTTTTGTTCTATATTTGTTTCGAAATTTAAACGTGTGCTGATTTTTTTAATTTTGTCTAATAATTTAACTTGTTTATCCAAATTTTCTAAATTCGCTACATTTGACGGTGATAATTCAAGGGCAGGAACTGCAGCTGGGGTGGCAGGAACTGCAGCTGGGGTGGCAGGAACTGCAGCTGGGGTGGCAGGAACTGCAGCTGGGGTGGCAGGAACTGCAGCTGGGGTGGCAGGAACTGCAGCTGGCACTACAGCTGGGACAGGCATATTATCAAGACCAACAATTGTAGCAATATTTACAGCTAAATCATTAATATTTGAATCATTCACCCTTTCAAGCTTTGTAGGTGAAGGACCAGGTTGTGATGGAATATTTACAGGCGGTTCAATATGTATATTATCAAGACCAACAATTGTAGCAATATTTACAGCTAAATCATTAATATTGAAATCATTCACCCTTTCAAGCTTTGTAGGTGAAGGGCTAGGTTGTGATGGAATATTTACAGGCGGTTCGATATGTATATTATCAAGGCCAATTATTGTAGCAATATTTACCGCTAAATCATTAATATTTGAATCATACTTAATAAGGGTGTCAATTTGTGATGCAGTGGGTGTTGGAACAGGAGCTGGCGGTGCTGCTGGCGGTGCTGCTGGTGGTGCTGCTGGGGCAGCCGCCGCAAGGACAGGTAACGATGTGACCGAAGTCTCTCGAGAAGGACGACGAACAGGAGATTTCGGCAAAATTTTACTCCAATCTATACCCGACTCTGGGACAATTCCTTCCATTAAACCTATCGCCAAGTTCACCAAGAATTCCCGCATCGGCTCACATTTTTCATCCTGAGATAGTCTCACACCACCGTCACATCCATTCCACAGGGCCAGTAATATTTTTTTCCTATCAAGTTCATCCACTTCTTTTCCGTCAAGTCCTAATATTTTCAGTATTTTATAGTTATCATTTTCAGTAATCTCCTCACTAGTCTTGCCTCCTGGATCTATTCTATATTGTTCGCCATAAAATTCCACTGTTTTTATCGGAACATTGAAAGACGCAGATATATCAATAGATTTTTCAACCCCAGCATCCGATATATCTTTTTCCAGGACACCTGGTCTCGAAATTTCCGTTCCTGATACATCCTTTATAGTCGGCTTAATAGAAGTATTCTTGGAATTCCAATTAGCCGCCATAGCCACTGCTGTCGCCGCATTCGTGTTGTCCATTAATATTATATTGACTTTACCAGGTTTCTGCGCTGTAACAATCGGTGAGCTAATATTCTCACCCACATTTTTTGGTAAATTTTCAGGCAAATTATCAACACTCGCAGTTTCTATCGGAATACCAGTAGCATTTGCCAGTAGAGCAACTGCAACTGCCTGTTTCTCTTCATTTTCATTTCCTCCTCCTCCCTGGACTGCCTCAAACTTGACATCACCTCCATAGGCAGGTATAAGACTTTGTTGCCACGTGTCCACACCACTCGACCCGCCACCCCCCCCTTTCATAGCCATCATGCCCGCATCTCCTTTGAATTCTGGAATTAGACTGTCATTTGAATTATATCCTGGCGGTGGTGCCGACATGGTCTCCCTATATTTTCGTATGAATTTACATTTACGCCAACGTAAACGCCATCGCAAATGCCAACCCCTATTAGGTCAGACTGGGAGGCATTGGCCTGTATTTGAAGAGCTTAAGAATACTATATCTCATAATTTCAAATGGAAATTCATACACAAACATTAGTTCAGCCTCTAACACGTCGTAATCGAATTGAATGTAAGCCTGAATTAGTGATAGCCAAACTCCAGAAATTTTATCAAAATACACCTGATATTGATAATCTAATGCCGTATTTGACAGGAACGGCGCCAATCAGTCTTCGCATCATTGACTGGTTTGTAACAAAAGAGTCGCGTAAAAATTTCACTCAATTTACTCTAAATTCTCAGAAATTCGTCGTTTTTCTATCCTATAAAGGCCAATTGCGCGCTTACAGTAAAAAATATTTCGATCCGAATTGTCGACGGGAACGAATTATGTTCGAAATTCCTGGAAAAGAACCTTTTCTGACCACAATAGGGAAACTCAATTTCTTTCGATGGGCATATGAATGTCGCGTAATTGAATATATTGAAAATAATATTGATACTCTCCGCGAAAATTACAATAAATTTCTACGTGACAATATGGCAAGTTTAAAACGTAATCAAGAATCTGGGTCAGTATCGTCGACTGCTTCCTCTACACAAATCAACTGCGCAAATTCTACCACCACAAATATGAAGAGTGGAACATCGAGTGCCTCTTCGACCTTATCTGCACAGTCCGCCCTCACAAATTCGACAGTTTTGACGCAAAACTCAGTGTCGGGCCTGTCCATTTCACTCACATCCGTCGCGTTATCTAATCCGAATCGCAATACTCGTCGTAGACGTTCAAAGCAGATTCCCTCGTCACTTCACCAACTTCAAATACAGAATGAAAATAAACCAATTATTTTGAATTTTTCATAAAAGTTTCTCCTTAATTGCCATTCTCTCTTCGGTTGAAAGTCCAAGTTTTTCCAATTTATTATTAATTTCCAGGAGTCCCCCCGAAATTCTGTGAAGATTCGCTAACCGATCTCTGGGAATCACGGTTTCTATAATTTTCAAGATAGTATTTGTAGTTGCACTCGGACGAATAATTATGACCTGGATAAGAGTATTCTCCCAGCGTTTCATTAAATACTTAGTTATATTAGGTAGATTATCCAAAAATACCCTATAAAGTAGGGACTGTTCATACATGTCGATTATCCATATCCACGGAGTGCCATTACGTATTTCGTCAGTTTCAACACATCGTATTATAAATTCTGTCAGGTCCATCCAGGATTTCGTTTTTACATTTGGTTCATCCAAAAATGACTTCCATTTTTGGATGTTTGAATAGTAGAAACTGGGCCGTGATGTCACACTGCTATTACTTTTTAACATATCGATTCTGCTAAATAGATGAGGGTTGTTTGAACATGGTATAGCAGTTGAGCCACTCCTCATAGTCATTCTAATGATATACCACGCGAATATCATCTTGTTTGGGTCGCAGTCTTTCCATTCTTTCTAAAGCGGACATTCTGGCAGCTTCTCCGTCCATAAGCCAGCGATTATCAAGATTGCGCTCAAGAAGTCTCTTGCTTTCTCGTAGGCTTTCCATATTTTTATCTTCATATACAGCTGCTCGTAATTCTCTGACCGCATTAGTTCCATCGTATGCCACGTCATATTTATTGAAATATGGATTCATACCGAGTCCTCCCTGGTCATTTTCAAGTCTCGGCGCAGAACGATAATTTCTCTCTACAAAGCGACTCGATATGGGTGCTGTATCAAGCACAGGCGCCTGGGCATTGAGATCTCGTCTTCCATAAATACCATATTTGCCATCTGTCTGCCAGTGTTGATATTGATTAGCATTAACACTATCACGCGATGCTACTTCCCTTCGTGACCGTGTTATGAATTTCGGTAAAAATTGGTTGGGTTCACACGAGAGCGGCCAACTTGGTTGAGCCGACATACTCAATCTAAAAAACAAATATTTAAATATTCTAATGATAATCCCCTATACTATTCAAAAAAAAGAACACGACGAATGTTTATTTATTCGTATTAAAATACTATGCGAGGGTGGTAAAATATTCTGGAATGAAGAAATTGACCAACAAACCGTCAAGGAAATTTTGTCTGAATCTGAATTCCAAAATATTATATTTCGAGGCGGTCTAACCAAGACTTTACCCAAAACACAATTCTTCAAAATCGATGAAAATCCCTCTATACCTGATTATAAAGAGTTGCCAAATGATAATATGGACTTGTGTTGGAGAACTTTCTATTTAATCTTAAAAAAATCCTGTGAAAATCCTAGTAATTATTTCTTCTATCTTCCTTGCCCGACCTATACATATATGGGTGTTGACTTTATAGAAAATATATTTCAATATATCCTAAAGGTTGAATTTGATATAAATATAGAACTATAGTTTTCATAGATCATATGAGCGATGGGGGCAGTCTGCTGAATAATAGAAGTGGCATCGACACCGTTAGTGCTAATACTCCTGAAATGAATACATCCAGAGAAAATTCCAATGATATCACAAGTATTCTTGAAGAAGGAGCAAGAGAGGCGTATAGTCGTCCATGGTTTCGTCTTGAAAGAGGTCTAAGACTGAATAGATTGAGGCTATATGTGAATGAGAACTTTAGTCCAAAAGGTCTAAAACAAGAAGAATTAGAGCATGTGGTATCATATCTTACACGCGCTCTTGACAAAAAATTACTAAATACGGCTAAAATTGTGGATTATGATACGGGCCGTCAACGAATATCCTCTATAAAGGGATTTGAGGTTCGCCGTCAGGCTGACGGCGGCATTCGCTGTGGGTTCTTAAAAAAGAAACCAGAAACAGCAAAGGCGAATTTGGGAAAGCCTGTTAGCAGCAGTGGAACTCGAAGAGCCAAACAGGGTGATAGTTCCCTATCAGGCACGCATGAAAATTGAGAGTAATTTTAGACAAGAATATATTAGTAAAATAATGAATTCTTGTTTATTTCACGAAAATTTGGAAAGGTCTTTATATAGTTTGAATCCATTTCTACTTGATTGGCTGGGATTTATTGAATCCTATTTACAACCGCCTGTGAATAGTTATCAAATTATAGGATGGTTGGAAAAAGCCGAGGAAGTTGCTGACGAGGATTTTCATTTTCTCCCTGACGAATGGGTTTTGATACACAAGATTTTGGATACATTTGAGAAGCACTGGAGAAATTTGTTTGATTTGAACAAAAGACAATTTTCCAAACCGGTCGAAACTTGCTGTGAAAATATTTCGGATATTATTCAAAATTTAAATGAACGAACGAATACTCAGCAAAGGACACCTGCATGGTATGAAGAACATAAAAACCGAATCACTGCGTCTGAAATAGGTGATTTATTTGAATCACCGTCTGCATTTCAGGCACTTGTTCGTTCTAAGATTATCCCCCAAGATAGACCTATACATTCACCTGCAGTTCCGAGTGATGGAATGTCGCCATTTGATTGGGGAATTCGTTTTGAGCCAGTTGTAAAACAAATATATACATATCTTTATGGAGCGGAAATTGAAGAATTAGGGCGTATACAACACAGTGTAGATTCTCGCGTAGCCGCATCTCCTGACGGAGTTATTAAAAGTGCCAATCGTGAATATGCTGAATTTGTGGGAAACTTAATAGAAATTAAATGTCCAGTTACTCGAAAACCCGATGGTCGTATTTCAAATAAATATTATCATCAAATGCAACTTCAAATGGAGGTGACGGGATTGAATGTTTGTCAATTTGCTGAATTCACATTTCTGTCAAAATACAAGGGAAACTGGGAAGATAGTGTTCGTGAAGAACAGTGGCTTCAGGCTGTGCGAGACGGAGCATTGCACGGATACATATTTCTTGTTGAGCAACAGACAAATGAAATCTGTGAACTTCCAGAATCCTCTGAAATATCGACCCCTATTCAGCGAATTAGCCATCGTTATGAATATGGACCTGTGAATAATCTCAGCTGGACACCTAGGCTCGATGAAAGACAGGAACATATAGTTGAAACAATTCCTTGGGCACTCGTTCAAAAAACTCAGCAGATTGTCGCGAAGGACCCGCAATGGTGGGAATTGGCCAAGCTCAAAGTGGATGCATTTTGGGTTGCTGTTGAGAGTGGTCGAAAAGAATATGCCGAAGGTAATTATGCGATTTTACGCAGTCCCAGGAAAAAAAAGGGGGGTGATGAAAATCAGCAGCAGATTTGTGTTATTCGACTTAATTAATTGGAACTATACCGAATACTGGCTGCCCCTCCATCACCTACAGCAACCCATTTATCGTCTCCATAGGCTACACCATAGGCATTGAATGTGAAAGTATTCGAGCCGCCCGAACTCCAGGTAATTCCATTGTCTGTAGATATTAAAATAGTTCTAGAATTTCCTGAACCTGCTGCAACCCATACATTTCCTGAACTTGTTTGAACATAGGATACAGAATTACCCATACTAAATAGACTGGCGGATGGAGTTGTTGTATCTATCCACGTGATTCCATTATCAGTAGAATATTTGATTGGTCTAAGATCAGAGCCTGATTTTGGTGAACCAACGGCTACCCAATTATTATTACCATCTGTTGCTATTCCCATACATTGACCTTTGAATGAATTTGTTGCTTTGGTCCAAGATGTCCCATTATTTGTAGAATAAAATATGGAACCTTTTGGGGTAGCATTCAAATCTTGGCCTCCAATACACCATGTTCCATTGCCATATGCAACACATATGGCAGGATTTGACAGGCCGAAAACATCATTGCGGCCTGTTCCAGGTGGTGAATTTGACCAATTTGGTCCAGTGATAGGATCAAATGATGTTGCTACTTTAACATTTCGTTCATATCCGATGGGGGTTGTATTATAATGTCCAACTGCCATCCAAATACCGTTTCCGTAGGCTACGCCCCAACCTCTATCTGTGAAACCATTGTTAAGATTAAATCCTGAATCATAACTTGAATTTGAATTCCAAGTAACACCATTATCTGAAGAATAAAGAATTGTTTTTGCATTTGCTTGAGTATTTTTATTACCTACAGCCACCCAATTTCCATTACCGTCTGTTGCAACTCCAAATACACCTGTGCTACTAACTGTATAAGGCATTTGATTATCGACATCAAACCATGTTATACCATCTGTAGAGCCTTTTATCGTATTCGT
>Ga0214917_10001382_pt1 | contig 31128 bp, 25 predicted proteins | sample LL_1208_BB_MetaG_FD_177983 | JGI IMG/M metagenome (GOLD analysis project Ga0214917, IMG submission 177983) | Freshwater microbial communities from Lake Lanier, Atlanta, Georgia, United States - LL_1208_BB | ecosystem: Environmental > Aquatic > Freshwater > Lake | place: USA: Georgia | collected... | reverse complement strand
AGGCTGGGCAAGACGCTGCGCGCCGGGCGCCGTGATGCCACGGGTGAGACGGTGCGGGTGCTCTCGCTGTGGGACAGCCAGGAGGAGGCCCGTGCGGTGGGCGAGCGCATCGAGGCGGCGCGGCGGGGCGGGCAGAACCTCTCCGAGGTGGCGATTCTGGTCCGTGCCGGGTTTCAGACCCGGGCCTTTGAGGAGCGCCTGATCACGCTCGGCCTGCCCTATCGCGTGGTGGGGGGGGCGAAATTCTATGAGCGGGCGGAAATCCGCGATGCGATGGCGTATTTGCGCATCATCGCCCAGCCGGCGGATGACCTGGCCTTTGAGCGCATCGTCAATCAGCCCAAGCGCGGCCTGGGCGATACCGCGATTCGCGACATGCAGGCCATGGCGCGGGAGAAGCGGGTGCCGATGAGCGTGGCCGCCAGCCTGCTCTGCGAGACCGATGGGCTGCGCCCGCGCCCCAGAGCGGCCTTGCGCGAATTGATGGAGGGGTTTTCCCGCTGGCGCGCCGGGCTGGAGGGCGAGGGGCATGTGGTGGTGGCCGCCACCATGCTCGATGAGAGCGGCTATACCGAGATGTGGAAGCAGGACCGCTCGCCCGAGGCGCCGGGGCGGCTGGACAATCTGAAGGAATTGCTGCGGGCGATGGGCGATTACCCGTCGCTGCAGGGGTTTTTGGAACATGTCGCCCTGGTGATGGAGAATGATGAGAATGCCGCGGGCGAGAGGCTCTCGCTGATGACGCTGCATGCCGCCAAGGGGTTGGAATTCGACATGGTCTTCCTGCCTGGCTGGGAGGAGGGGCTGTTTCCGCATCAGCGCGCGCTGGATGATGCCGGCGGCAAGGGGCTGGAGGAGGAGCGGCGGCTGGCCTATGTCGGCATCACCCGGGCGCGCAAACATGCGATCATCAGCCATGCCGCCAATCGGCAGATTTATGGCAGTTGGACGAGTTCCATCCCCTCGCGGTTTCTCGATGAATTGCCGGCGGAGTTTGTGACGCGCGAGGGCAGTGCCTCGGCCGCGCGGGCGGCGCCGGCCTTTGGTGGCGCCTTTCCCATTTCCACCCGGCCGAAGGTGATCGATACCGGCGCCTGGGAGGTGCAGGCGCGGCCGGCCAAACCGGGGGGCTTCGCGCTGGGGGGGCGGGTGTTCCACCAGAAATTCGGCTATGGGCGGATTATCGGCGTGGAGGGTGAGAAGCTGGAAATTTCCTTTGAGAAGGCGGGGTTGAAGAAGGTGCTGGACCGGTTCGTGGAAGCAAAATCGTGAAGCGCCGGGCCGAAATTCTGGAGACCATCACCCTCACTGGCCTGCCCGATGAGGCGGTGCCGGCCTATGAGGCGGCGCTGCAATCGGTGGCGACGTCGGTTGGCTATTTCCGCGAGGAGCCGGGTGAGACCTGGCGGCTGGAGGCGGTGCGGCCGCAATCGGCGGATCAAGGGGCGCTGACCGCGGCGCTTGCGCTGGCGGCGCTGGTCTCGGGCCATGAGGCGGTGGCGGAGCATGCGCCGGTGGAGGCCGAGGGCTGGCTGGCGCGCACGGTGCAGAGCTTTCCCGAGCAGCCGATTGGCGGGCGGTTTCTCATTCGCCCCACCCATGTGGCCAATCGGCGGGATTATGAGCGCCATGTGCTGGTGCTCGATGCGGGGCTGGCTTTTGGCAGTGGCGAGCATAATTCCACCCGCGGCTGCCTGATGGCGTTTGAGGGCATCGCCCATCGGCGGCCGCGGCGGATTTTGGATCTGGGCTGTGGCTCGGCCATTTTGGCCATGGCGGCGGCGAAATGGCTGCATCGGCCGGTGCTGGCCACCGATATCGAACCATGGTCGGTGCGCATTGCGGCGCAGAATGGGGTGATGAACGGCTTGCGGAACCTGCTCAGCGCGCGGCTGGCGGATGGCTGGCGGCATCATCGGGTGAAGAGCGATGGGCCTTATGATCTGGTCTTCGCCAATATTCTGGCCCGGCCGCTTTGCGCCATGGCGCGGGATATGGCGGGGGCGCTGGCGCCGGGGGGGACGGCGATTCTGGCCGGGCTGCTGGGCACCCAGGCGCGGATGGTGCTGGCGGCGCATCGGCGGCAGGGCATGGTGCTGGAGCGGCGGATTGATGTGGGGCCCTGGACGACGCTGGTGCTGCGCCGGCGGGGCTGAATTCAATCCAGCCTTGCGCCGGAAATTTCCACCAGGTTTTGCCAGAAGGGCCGCTCGGCCTGGATCAGGGCCGCGAGATCGGCCGGTGCGCGGCTGACCACGGTGCCATAGCCCAGCGGTTGCAGGCGCTGCACGAAGGCGGGGTCGGCCGCCACCTGGCCTATGGCCTGGTGCAGCCGGGTGATGGTGGCTTCCGGCACGCCCGCAGGGGCCATGATGGCGTTCCAGGTGACCACATTGTGGCGGCCCAGGCCGAGATCGGCGAAGGCGCCAATGCCCGGCACATTCGGCAAGAAGGGAAGGGTTGCGTTGGAGGAGACGGCGAAGGCCAGGAAGCGGCCGCTTTCCACATGCGGCATCAGCGCCGGCATCACATCGAACATCATCTCGATATTGCCGGCCAGCAGGTCATTGATGGCGGGGCCGCCGCCGCGATAGGGCACGTGCAGGATTTGCGCCTGGGCGGCGCGGTTGATCGCCTCGATATTGAGATGGCTTGATGTGCCGCTGCCGGAGGAGCCCATGCGCACCTTCTCGGGATTGGCGCGTGACCAGAGGATCATGCTGCGGAAATCCGTCCAGCCATGTCGCCGGGCGATCTCGGCATTGACGACGCAGAGCAGCGCACCATCGGTGATCTGACTGACCGGGGCGAGGTCACGCACCGGGTCGAAGGGCAGGCGGTTGGTCATGAAGGGGAAGGCGGCCAGCGTGGTCACGCCGATCAGCCCGAGCATGGTGCCGTCCTTGTCGCCCTTGGCCACGGCATCGGCACCGAGGATGCCGCCGGCGCCGCCACGGTTTTCCACGACCACATTCTGCCCCAGCGCCGGGGCCAGGCGCTCCGCCACCAGCCGACCGAGCAAATCCACCGCGCCGCCGGGCGGGAAGGGCACCACAAGGCGCACCGGGCGGCCGCCGGCGATGGGCTGGGCATGGGCCGGCCCTTGGGCTGGCAAGGCGAGCAAAGCGGGGGTGGCGAGAAGGGTGCGGCGATGGAACATCATGGGCGCAGCATGGCCCAAGCCTGGGCTGCGATCCAGCGGGTTTTGGCGTGATAGGTTTTCGCGGCAACGCGGTGAACGCAGCTTTGTGTAGCAGGCTGCTCAAACACGAACTGTGAGGGGAAATAAGAACGAGGGGCAAAGCCTTTTCGCTCTTTTTTCTGCCATCAGCACTGTTTAGCTTTCGCTGGCGGCGAGAATCCTGCGGGCCTTGGCGATGACGGCCATCGCCTCGCGGGTGAGGGCATAGGCCGGCAATTCATCGGGCAGCGCCCAGGCGGTTTCGGCCACGTCATCGCCGGGCCGCGCCTCACCGGCTGCCCAATGGCCGCAGTAATCGATGATGGTGTAGTGGTAGCGCACCTGGCCCTGCTCATCGAGGCTGACGGAATCGATCACATCGGCCAGCAGCAGCGGGCCGGCCTCTATCCCGGTTTCTTCCAAAAGTTCGCGGCGGGCGCAGGCTTCGGCACCCTCGCCCAGATGTTGCGCGCCGCCGGGCAGGGACCAACTGCCCAGCCGGGGCGGCTTGCCGCGGCGGGCGAGCAACACGGCGTCATCGCGAAAAATGATGGTGCCGATGCCCACCCAGGGGCGGGTGGGGAATTCGCGGCCGGTCATGGGCTTTGGGTCAGTTCTTTCAGGGTGGGCAGGAAGGCTTTTTCTTTCCAGATGCCCACCTGGTAGGCCCAGCCTTGCCAGCGGGCATTCCAGCGCTCCGCCTCCATCCCCTCGGCGGTGAGGCGGATGAAGAGGAATTGGTCGAGGCGGCTGCAGCGGATTTGGATGGTGAGGCCGCCGGTCAGTTCGAAACGCGCCTCGCCCAGGGGCGTGCCGTGATCCTGCGCTTCGGGCAGCGCATCGATGAAGGTGAGGTATTCCAGGCCGCGGGCCACTTCATCGAGCGCGCCGGGATTGGGTGTGGCGGCCTCGGGCGGGGTGGTGAGCAATAGCGGCGCCTCGGGCGCGGCGCGGGCCAGGGTGAGGGGCTCGGCGCCCAGGCGGTTGATGGCGGCGCGCAGCAGGCGCTCGGCGGGGAAATTCGCCACATCGCGCTCCATCCAGGAGGCAGCGTCGCCATCGAGCGGGATGCGGCCCTCCGCGGCCCAGGCCTCGGCATCGCCCGCGCGGCGGATATAGATGGTTTCGGGGATATTGCCCTGGGTGCGGACGCGGCGGCGGCCCAGGGTGACCGAGACAATGGGCGCGCCCTGGGCGTCGAGCAGGCGCAGATGGCTGGCCGTGCTGCCGGGGGTTTGCGGGTCATCCACCCCCAGCCGGGCGAGATTGGCCGGGTCGCTGCCGCGGGGTTCCATGAGGCGAAGTTCGCTGAGGCCGGTGAGCAATTCGCGCAGCTTTGCCTCGCGAATGGGGTAATTGTTGCGCTCGGGCAGCAGCCAGCGCTCGCCATCGCGGCGCACCAGCACGGTGGCGTCATGGCGGCGGATTTCCAGCAGCGCCGCCTGCGGCAGGCGGGCGGCGAGGCCGGGGAAGGCCAGCATGCCGGCACCGGGGGCGGCGGCGGCAGTCTCGGGGCGGGGCGCCAGATAGAGGGCTGCGCCAATGCTGGCGGCGGCACTTCCGCCCAGCAGCAGCAGGCCGCGCCGCCTCATGCCCGCGCCGCGGCCCGGCGCCGCGCCCGCAGGAAGGCCAGGCCGATGGCGAGGCCGGTGATCAGCAGCGGCACCAGGGCGATGTTGATAATGCGCAGGCTGGTTTCCAGGGCTTCGATATCGCGGCGCAGTTCCAATTGCACCGAGCGCAGCTGGCGGCGGGTATTGGCAATCTCCTCGCGGGCGCGGTCGATCTCGGCGCGCTGTTCTGGGGTGATCAGGCTTTGGTTGCGCTCGCCGGCGGGGGCCGTGGTGCCTTGGCGGAGTTCGCGCAGGCGTCGCTCGGTGGCCTCCAGACGCTCTTGCAGGCCGCGCTCGGTCTGGCGGTATTGCGCATCGGCGTTGCGGCGGATGGCGTCCACCACCTCAAAGGGGCGGAGCGATTCGCCGCGGCTGCGCAGGCCGATCAGCGCGTCGGAGCCGCCCAATTGCTCAGCGATATTGACGATGAAGCTGCCATTGCCGGCGAAGGGCGTGGCCATGGGCTGACCGAAGAAATTTTCGACGCGGACCCAGAAACGGTCATCCAGAATATCGGTATCGTTGATCACCACGAGATTGGCGATGTCATCGCTGGCGTTTTTATGGGCGGGCATATCGGCGGCGCGCTCCTGGCCTTCGGCCAGGGCCGGTGGGCCATCGGGGAAGGCGCTGCGCAGGGCGCCGCGCAGCCGGGCCGCAATGACGTGGCGCTGACCTTCGGCGCGGAAATCGGCCAGGATGCGGGTGGGGTTGGGTTCCACCCGCACCCGGGTCGCGTCCATCAGCATGGATTGGGCCGAGCTGGTGAGCAGCGGGGTGAATTCGATGCTGGCGCCGGGACGGGGGCGGATGAGGCCGGCGCTGCCCAGGCTGACCTGTTCGAGCTGGGCGGTGACCGGCTCATTGCGGTTCAGGCTATCGCTCTGCATGGCGAACCAGGCGACGTAATCCACCGCCTGCACCCGGTCATTCTGCCCGGCGCGCACGCGCCAGGCGCCGCGCAGATCCAGCACCACCTGGTCGCTCACCGTTTCCACACCCCAGGCATGGAGCAGGCGGTCGAGGTTGGAGGATGTTTCGGGCGGGGGCGCGCCGGGGCCGCCGGGGGCGCGGGCGGCCTGCATTTCGCTATGCGGGTCGAGCATCGCAAGCAGGCGGCCGCCGCGCATGACGAATTGGTCGATGGCGTAGAGCGTGGTCTGCGGCAGGTTTTGCGGGTGGACCAGCATGAGCACCCGGATATCGGGGTCGATCACCTGGGTATCGGGGGCGATGTCGCGCAGCGTGGTGAATTGGCGCAGCTGGGTCATCACCACCTGCGGCTGGGCGAGTTGCGGCTGGCGCATCATCATCGCCCGCGGGTCGCCATTCAGCGGCAGGGCGGTCAGCACGCCCACCACCGGGCGGGTGGGGGCGGAGAGGTCGTAGATGAGGCGGGTGAGGTCGAGTTCCAGGAAGCGCTCGCGCTCGGGCTGGAAGAAGGGGATGGTGCGTTCCTCATCGGCCATGTTGCTGGCGGCGAGGCCGAAGAAGACCTGCTCGCCGGCCTGGTCCAGCGGCACGGCCTGGAGGCCGAGCGCGGTGGCGCGGTCCTCCGTATCGGAGAAGGGCTCGGGGTCGAGTTGTTCGAGGCGCAGCTTGCCCCCGCTGGCGGCGACATATTCGCCCAGCATATCGCGCACCCGCTCGGCATAGGCGCCATAGACCGGGACTTCGGCGCCGAGGCGGCGGGAATAATAGAGCCTGAGCGTGACGGGCTCGCGCAGGCCAGCCAGCACCTGGCGGGTGCCATCGGACAGGGTGTAGAGCCGGGCCTGGGTGAGATCGACGCGCCAATGGGTGGCGAAGCGCTCGGCCAGCATATTGACGCCGACGGCCAGGGCGGCGGCGGCGAGCAGGCCGGCGGCGGAGAACCAGAGGGCGCGCGCCCGGGGGCGTGCGGGGGGACGGGTTGGGTCTGCCATTTGGGTCAATCCGCCTTCCGGTGGTCGAGCACCAGGTTGTTCACAAAGAGCCAGAAGCCGATGAAGCTGGCGAAGAAGACAATGTCGCGGGCCGAGACCACGCCCCGGGTGAAGCCCTGGAAGCGGTCCGCCACCGAGAGCGCGCGGGAGATTTCGGCCAATTGCGGCAGATTGGCGGAGAGAAAGCTGGTGACGACCGGCGAGCCGGCGGCGGCAAAGATGAAGCAGGCGGCCACCGCGATGACGAAGGCCACGACCTGGTTCTTGGTCAGCGCCGAAATGGCCGCACCGAGCGCCAGATAGGCGCCGGCCACCATCATGCAGCCGACATAGCCGGCCAGGATGACGCCATGATCCGGCTCGCCCAAAAAATTCACCGTGAGCCAGAGCGGGAAGGTGAGGGCGAGGGCAATGCCGCAAAACGCCCAGGCGGCGAGGAATTTGCCCAGCACCGCCTCCCATTGCGCGATTGGCAGGGTGAGCAGGAGTTCGATGGTGCCGAGCCGACGCTCCTCGGCCCAGAGCCGCATGGTGAGTGCGGGCACCAGGAAGAGGAAGAGCCAGGGCACGAAGGAGAAGAAGGGGTTCAGATCGGCCTGGCCGCGGGCGAAGAAATTGCCCAGCGTGAAGGTGAGCGCCCCGGCCATGACCAGAAAGATCACGATGAAGACATAGGCCACCGGGGTGGCGAAATAGGCCGCGAGTTCGCGGCGGGCGATGGTGATCATGCCGCTTCTCCGGTGGTGAGGCTGCGGAACACGTCTTCGAGGCTGCGGCCGGATTCTTCGAGCACCGAGGGGGGCGCATCCACCACCACCCGGCCCCGGGCGATGATGATGGCGCGGGTGCAGACGGCGCCCACCTCCTCGAGGATATGGGTGGAGATGATGATGGCCTTGTCCGGCGCCATTTCGCGGATCAGGCTGCGGACCTCGTGCTTTTGGTTGGGGTCCAGGCCATCGGTTGGCTCGTCGAGCACCAGCACGGGGGGCTCATGCAGCAGCGCCTGGGCGAGGCCGACGCGGCGCTTGAAGCCTTTGGAGAGGGTTTCGATGGGTTGCAGGCGAACGCCTTCGAGCTGGGTGCGCTCCATGGCGCGGCCCACCCTGCGGGAGAGTTCGGCGCCGCGAAAGCCACGGATGCGCCCGGCGAAGCCGAGAAAACCGGCGACCGACATTTCGGGATAGGTGGGCGCGCCCTCGGGCAGGAAGCCCAAAGCGCGCTTGGCCTTGACCGGCTCATCCACCACATCGGCGCCGCAAATGCGTGCGGTGCCGGCGCTGGGTGCCATGAAGCCGGCCAGCATGCGCATGGTGGTGGATTTGCCGGCGCCATTGGGGCCAAGAAAACCCACAACCTCGCCACGGGCGACGGAAAAGCTGACATCATCGACGGCGGTGAAGGCACCGAAGGATTTGGTCAGACGGTCGATCTCGATCAATGCGGTCACGGAATTTCCCGGCTCTGTTCTCGCCGGGCGGAAAATATCCCGCGGCGCTTGGATTTCAAGTATCAGCCCGCGCCCAGCGTGGCCATGGCTGCATCTTTGCCAAATAGGCGCAGCAGCAGGCGGGCGGCCTGGCCCCGGGCGGTGCTCAGGGCAGGGTCGCGGGTCAGCAGCGCTTCGGCATCGGCATGGGCTATGGCCACCAGGCGGTCCTGGGCGGCGGCGTCATCGAGGGGCAGGCGGGCCATCTCGTGGCCGGATTGGCGGGTGCCCAGCGCCTCGCCGGCGCCGCGCAGGCGGAAATCCTCATCGGCGATGATGAAGCCATCCTCGGTGTCGCGCAGGATGGCCAGGCGGTCACGCGCCGTGCGGCCCACCGCCTCGTCATAGAGCAGCATGCAATAGCTGCGCGCCGCACCGCGCCCCACCCGGCCGCGCAGCTGGTGGAGTTGGGCGAGGCCGAAGCGCTCGGCATGCTCGATCACCATCACTGTGGCTTCGGGGACGTCCACGCCGACTTCGATGACCGTGGTGGCGACCAGCATTTGCGCCTCGCCCCGGGCGAAGCGGCCTAGGGCTGCCTCGCGCAGGGACACATCCATCTGGCCATGCGCCAGGGCCACGCGCTCGCCAAAGCGGGCGGCCAATTCGGCGAAGCGGGTTTCGGCGGCGGCGAGGTCCAGGGTTTCGCTATCGGCCACCAGGGGGCAGACCCAATAAATTCGCGCGCCCTTGGCCATGGCGCGGCCGGCGGCGGCGGTGACTTCTTCGAGGTTGGAGAGGCCATGGATGGAGGTGGCGATGGGCTGGCGGCCGGCGGGTTTGCCGGTGATGCGGCTGACCGCCATTTCACCCCAATGGGTGAGCAGCAGGGTGCGGGGGATGGGGGTGGCGGTCATCACCAAAAGGTCGGTCGCCGCGCCTTTGCTGGCCAGGGTGAGGCGCTGTTCGACGCCGAAGCGGTGCTGCTCATCCACCACGGCGAGGCCGAGATCGCGGAAGATCACGCCCTGCTGGAAGAGGGCATGGGTGCCGATGGCAATGGCGATGGTGCCATCGGCGAGGCCCGCCAGCACCTGCCGCCGTTCCGCGGCCTTGAGGCTGCCCGAGAGCAGGGCCACCCGCACGCCGGCGGGGCGGCAAAGCCGCTCCAGCGTGCGCAGATGCTGCCGGGCGAGAAGCTCGGTGGGGACCATGAGTGCTGCCTGGGTGCCGGCCTCCACCGCGCGCAGCATGGCCAGCAGGGCGACGAGGGTTTTGCCCGAGCCGACATCGCCCTGCAGCAGGCGCAGCATGCGGTGGGGGGCGGCGAGGTCGGCATCGATCTCGGCCAGGGCGGCGGATTGGCTCTGGGTGGGGGTATGGCCGAAGGCGGCGAGGGCGGCGGCGCGTTTTTCGCCATTGCCCAGCAGGGCGCGGCCGGGTTTTTGCCGCTCGCGCCTGCGCACCAAAGCGAGGGCGATCTGGCCGGCGAGTTGTTCATCATAGGCCAGGCGGGCGCGGGGGGCGGGGGTGGCCTCGGCCTGGGCGCTGCGCAGGGCGGCGGCGAAGGGCGGCCAGGCCTCACGCGCCACCAAGGGCGGGTCGGCCCATTCGGGGCAATCGGGCAGCACGGCGAGGGCGGCGGCGAGGCCGCGGGCGACATGGCCGCGATGCAGCCCAGCCACCAGCGGCCAGATGGCCTCACGCTCGGGCAATTGCGCGGCGTCGCGCGCCACTTCGGGGTTCATCACCGAAAAACCATCGCCCTCGGGCCGTACCCGGCCGCAGATGAAGCGGGGTTCTGCCCGGGGCAGCTTGCCCTCGATCCAGGGGAGGGTGGCATTCATGAAGCGCAGCACCACCCGCGCCTCACCCGAGATGGCGCGCACCTCGACATAGCGCGCACCCTTGGCGGAGCGCACGGCGCGATGGGATTCGGCCAGCACGGGGAAGACGGAGTCGCGGTCGGCCGGGGCCTCCTCGGGCTTTTCGATCCGCACCCGCTCGGCGAAACGCTCGGGCAGATGCAGCAGCAGGTCGAGCACGCGTTTGCCGCCCACCGCCTGCTCCAGCAGCCCGGCCAGCTTGGGGCCTATGCCGGGCAGGCTTTGCAGCGGGGCCTCCAGAATCGGTGCGATGGTGCTGACAGGGTGGTTCACGCGCGCCTATATGCCACCCCAATGACCGAAACCGAACTATCCCCCCGCCGCCGTCGGATGATCTTCCGGGCGCATCACCGTGGCACCAAGGAGGCTGACCTGATGGTGGGCCGCTTTGTCAGCCGCCATATCGCAAGCTTTACCGAGGCGGAGCTGGATGAGTTGGAGGCGGTGCTGGATTACCAGGACACCGATCTGACCGATTGGCTGACCGGGCGCCTGCCCATCCCGGACAGCCATGCATGCCCCATGCTGTCCCGCATGGCGGCGGAATGCGCCGAGCCTGGTGCGGGCATGCCCAGCGCATGCTGACCATCTATGGCGCGCCGGAGGGGGTGGATACCGCCCTGCTGCGCGCCCGCCGCGCCGAGAGTGCCGGCCCCATTGTGCATGTGGCGCGCGACGATAGCCGCATGGCCCGGCTGGAGGAGGGGCTGGCCTTCTTCATGCCCGAGGCGGAGGTGCTGCGCTTCCCGGCCTGGGATTGCCTGCCCTATGATAGGGTTTCGCCCAATCCGGAGATTGTGGCCGAGCGTGTGGCCACGCTGGCGCAATTGGCCGTGGCCCCCACAAGGCCGCGGATTTTGCTCACCACCGTCAATGCGCTGGTGCAGAAAGTGCCGCCCAGGGCGGTGTTTTCCGGCAGCACCCTCGCACTCAAGCGCGGCGGGCGGGTGGATCCGGCGGCGATCATCGGGTTTCTCGAGGCCAATGGCTACAACCGCTCCGGCACCGTCATGGAATATGGCGAATATGCCGTGCGGGGCGGCATTATCGACCTGTTTCCCGCCGGTGAGGGCGAGCCCATCCGCATTGATATGTTCGGCGATGAGATTGACGCCATGCGCGCCTTTGACCCGGCGACGCAGCGCTCGGGCGCCAATGTCCATGCGCTGACCCTGCGCCCGGTGGGCGAGGTGTTTTTGGACCGCGATGGCATTGCCCGCTTCCGCGAGGGGTATCGGGAATTATTCGGCGCGGCGGCGGCGGATGATCCGCTTTACGTCTCCATCTCCGCCGGGCGGCGGCACCCGGGCATGGAGCATTGGGCGGGGCTGTTCCATGCGCATATGGAAAGCCTGCTGGATCATCTGGGCGAGGGGGCGATTGTCAGCCTCGACCATCAGGCCGGCGATGTGCTGACGGCGCGGCTGGAGATGATCGCCGATCATTACGAGGCGCGGCGCCTGCCGGCGCGCATTGCCGATGGCGAGACCCCCTATCGCCCCGCGCCGCCGGGGAGGCTTTATCTCGACCGTGAGGGCTGGGATACGATGCTGGAGGAGAGCCAGCTTGCCATTTTCAGCCCCTTCAATAAGCCCGAGGGGGCGGGTGGGGTGGATGCGGGCGGCCGCCAGGGCCGGCTTTTCATGGATGTGCGCCAGGCGGGCGAGAATGTGTTTCGCGCCTATGCCGCCCATGCGGAGACCCAGGTCTCGCGCGGCAGAAAGAACCTGGTGGCGGCGTGGTCGCGCGGGTCGGCCGAGCGGCTGCGCCATATGCTGACCGAGAACCGGGTGGCGGCTGAGATCGTGGCCGATGCCTATGGGCTGCATCGGCTGACCCCGGGGGTGGTGGGGGTGGCGCTGCTGGGGTTGGAGCGCGGTTTTATCACCGATGAACTCGCGGTCTGCGCCGAGCAGGATTTGCTGGGCGAGCGCATTGCCCGCCCGCCGCGGCGCAAGAAGCGCGCCGACCAATTCATTGCCGATGCCACCGGCATTGAGGTGGGCGACCTGCTGGTGCATCAGGATCATGGCATTGGCCGTTATGATGGGCTGGAGACGCTCACCGTCTCCGGCGCGCCGCATGATTGCCTGAAGATGCTCTATCTGGGCGACGACAAGCTGTTCGTGCCGGTGGAGAATATCGAGGTGCTCTCGCGCTTTGGCTCCGAGGGGGCGGGGGTGGCGCTGGACAAGCTGGGCGGGGCCTCCTGGCAGTCGCGCAAGGCGAAGGCCAAGCAGAAGATTGCCGATATGGCGGGCCAGCTTATTCGCGTCGCCGCTGAGCGAAGGACGCGCGAGGCCGATAGTTTTGCCCCGCCCGAAGGGGCTTGGGATGAATTCTGCGCCCGTTTCCCCTTTGTGGAGACCGAGGATCAGTCCCGCGCCATTGCCGATGTGCTGGAGGATTTTGCCGCCGGGCGGCCGATGGACCGTCTGGTCTGCGGCGATGTGGGTTTTGGCAAGACCGAGGTGGCGCTGCGTGCGGCCTTTGTGGCGGCCATGGGCGGCACACAGGTGGCGGTGGTGGTGCCCACAACCTTGCTCTCACGCCAGCATTTTCGCACCTTTTCAGCCCGTTTCGAGGGGCTGCCGATCAAGGTGGCGCAGCTTTCGCGCATGGTCACGGCCAAGGAGGCGGCGCTGGTGCGGGCGGGTGTGGCCGATGGTTCGATCAATATCGTCGTGGGCACCCATGCGCTGCTCGCCAAGAGCATTGAATTTGCCGAACTCGGCCTCGTGATCGTCGATGAGGAGCAGCATTTCGGCGTGGCGCATAAGGAGCGGCTGAAATCGCTCAAGACCGATGTGCATGTGCTGACGCTGACCGCCACACCCATTCCGCGCACCTTGCAATTGGCGCTGACCGGGGTGCGGGAGATGTCGATCATCGCAACCCCGCCGACGGACCGCCTCGCCGTGCGCACCTTCATCATGCCCTGGGATCCGGTGGTGCTGCGCGAGGCGGTGCAGCGCGAGCGTTTCCGCGGCGGGCAGATTTTCTGCGTCGTGCCGCGGCTGGAGGATATGCCCAAAGTCTCAGAACGGTTGCGGGAGATTGTGCCAGAGGCGCGGATTATCGAGGCGCATGGCAGGCTCACGCCCGTGGAGCTGGAGCGGGTGATGACCGAGTTTGGCGATGCCAAGCATGACATTTTGCTCTCCACCAATATCGTGGAATCAGGGCTGGATATGCCGGCGGTGAACACGCTGCTGATCCATCGCGCCGATATGTTTGGCCTGGCGCAGCTTTATCAGCTGCGCGGCCGGGTGGGCCGGGGCAAGCAGCGCGGCTATGCCTATCTCACTTGGCCCGCCGCACATCGGCTGTCACCGGCGGCGCAAAAGCGCATGGAGGTGATGCAGACGCTGGATAATCTGGGCGCTGGCTTCACCCTGGCCAGCCATGACCTGGATATTCGTGGCGCTGGCAATCTGCTGGGTGATGAGCAGTCGGGCCATATTCGTGAGGTGGGCATCGAGCTGTATCAGCAAATGCTCGAAGATGCCGTGGCCGGCCTGAAACATGGCCGCAAGCGCGAGGTGGAGACGGATTTCACCCCGAATATCTCGCTCGGCCTGCCGGTGTTGATTCCTGAAAAATATGTCGCGGAGCTGCCGGTGCGGCTGGGGCTGTATCGGCGCATCGGCAGCCTGGCCAATGATGCCGAGATCGATGCGATGGGCGCGGAATTGGCCGATCGTTTCGGCACCCTGCCGGGGGAGGTGGAAAACCTTCTGGCGGTGGTGGCCATCAAGCGGCTGTGCAAGGAGGCAGGGGTGGAAAAGCTCGATGCCGGGCCGAAGGGTGTGGTGCTGACCTTCCACCGCAATCATTTCGCCAATCCGGCCGGGCTGGTGGGCTGGGTGGGAGCGCAGAAGGGGCTGGTGAAATTGCGGCCCGACCACAAGCTGGCGCTGCTGCGGGAGATGGATTTACCAGCCCGGGTGCAGGCGGCGCGGGATATTCTGGTCAATCTGGTGCGGTTGCGCGGCGAGGGGCGGTAGCGGGCTGCGGAGAAACGAATAGCGCGGGGGAGTAAGATCGAGGGGCTTTGCCCCTCGAGCACCCCAGCAAGAAACTTAGTTTCCTGCACCTTCATTAGATTATTGCTATACCCAATTATTCAAAGGTCCAGAAAAACCGTCGACATATATGTCGACCCTGGTGGGAGAGCGCGCGAGGGCAAAGCCCTTTCGCTCTTTTTTTTCACCATCAGCGTTTTTCAGCCCCGACCACAATGTCACCCGCCGCTGAGCGCCTGGGCGATGGCCACCAGCTTCATATCGGCGCCGCGCCAGCCAATGATGGAGAGCCCCACCGGCTTTCCACCAGCGCTGCCCAGCGGCAGGTTGACTTGCGGCAGCCCGGCCATGCCGGCGAAGGAGGTCAGCACGCCGATCCGCCCCGATAGCGCATCCGTTTCGCGCAGTGGCAGGCCGAGCGGTGGCGCGGTGAAGGGGGTGGTGGGCATGCAGAGAATGGCCCCACCCTCCAGCAACATCCGCGCCCGGGCGATGATGCGATGGCGGGTGATCCGCGCGATCTCCAGCTGTTCTGGGGTGATGGTGGAGCCAAAGGCCAGGTTGCGCGCCACATTGAAGGCGAAGGCCGGGTTCTCGCGGTCGATCCAGTCGCGGATGCCCGCCCAGGCCTCGCTGCGCTGGATGATGTTGCGCTGGTCGTTCCACAGGGTGATTTCGCCGGGCTCGCCCAGGTTCAGGCGCTGGGCGGGGCCGAGCAGGCCTTCCAGCCGCGCCACCACCGGCTCCATCGCCTCTGCCACTTCGGCATCGGCGATGGCGAAGGCATCCTCGGCCAGCAGCAGGGCAGGGGCCTGGGGTGCGGGCGGTGCTTCGCCAAAAATCACCTCCGAGAGGCGGGCGAAGGTTTGGGCATCGCGCGCGAACCAGCCGGCGGTGTCAAAGCTCGGCGCCTGCTTGCAGACGCCGATAAAGGGCAGGCGGCCATGGGTGGGGCGGATGCCGTAAATCCCGCAAAGGCTGGCCGGCACCCGCACCGAACCGCCGGTATCGGTGCCCAGCGCCATATCAGCCAGGCCCGCCGCCACCACCGAGGCCGAGCCGCTGGAGGAGCCGCCGGGCAGGCAGCCCGGTGCGGCAGGGTTGGGTGGTGTGCCGAAAAACTGGTTGAAGCCCAATATGCCAAAGGAGATTTCGCAGGTGATGGTCTTGCCCACCAGCGCCGCGCCGGCATCGAGCAGCCGCTGCACAATCCAGCCATGCGCGGTGGGGATGGGGTGGCTGCGCGCCCAATCCGGGTTGGAGGCGCCGGTGGGCGCGCCCGCCACATCGAAGAGATCCTTGGCGGCAAAGCTGAGACCGGCAAGCGGGCCCTGGCCCGACCCTGGCAGGGTCAGGCGGGGGCCGGGCAGGAAGCCATCATGGAGCGGATGCAAGGCGTCTGTCCCTTTCAGCTGATGTAGATCGGATCGCGGCATCACGGCGGGGCGGGCATGAAGCGCCGCGCCCTGCCCAGCAGCGCCCCCACCAAGGCGAGTTGCCCCAGGCTGAAGGCGATGCCCGCCCACCAGGCGGCCGCGTAGAAGCCCACGCTGTCATAGATCGCTCCGGCCAGCCATGCGCCGAATGCCATGCCCGCCAGCGAGCACATGAGCAGCGCGGGCACGCGCCAGGTGACCTCTATGGCCGGGAACAACTCGCGCACCGCCAGCACATAGGCAGGCACGATGCCGGCAAAGCCCAGCCCATAGGCTGCCGCAGCAAAGAACAGCCCCGCCTCATCGAGGGTGGCGAGAAAGCCCAGCATGCCCAGCGTCTGGGCTATGCCACCGAGCGTGATCGTCCATAGCCCACCCAGGCGGTCCGACAGCCAGCCCCAGAATTGGCGCGACAGAAAGGCCGCCAGCAGCAGCACCGACAGCATTGCCGCGCCGCGCGATGTCGCGATCCCCAGATCACCACAGAAGGCGACCAGATGCGCCGCTGGCATCGCCATCGGCACGCAGCACAGGAAGCTTGCCGCGGCCAGCAGGGCCAGCGCCTTATTGGGCCCCATGCCCAGAACCTGCGCCCCCGCTATGGAGCGTATGCCGCCCATCCCGGCCTGGGCCACTGGCGGTGGACGCAGCACCAGGACGGCCAGGGCCACGATAATGGCTGCCGCCAATATGCCATAGACCAACATGGTCGCCCGCCAGCCAAAGCTGTTGATCGTCCGCTCGAACACGGTCGGCCAGATAAAGCCGGCGACATATTGGCCGGACGAGACCAAGGCCAGCGCCGAGCCGCGGCGGCGGTCGAACCAGAGCGAGACATAGGCGAGCATGGGCGGAAAAAGCGCGCCATTGCCGAATAGCCCCACCCCCAGCCCAATGCCCACCAGCAGCGACCAGGGCTCGGCCAGCGAGGCAATCGCCAGCCCGGTGAAGATGGCGATGCCGCCCAGCATGGCCACGGCCCGCTGCCCAAAGCGCCCGGCGAGTAGGCCGCACAGCACCCCACCCACCCCTGTGCCCAGATAGGCAAGGGCCGTGGCCAGCGAGGGCAGGGAACGGCCAGAGTCCAGCGTCTGTGCGATGGGAACAAGGCCGATCACCACCGTCATCGAGGCACCCGAGGCCAGGCAGAGCATGGTGAGCGTGGCGCCGGCAATGTACCAGGATTGACGGGTTTCGATGCTGTGCATCGTCCCGGCCCGCGTCGCTCCATGTGTCATTGGCGTTGTTCTCCGCCAACAACTTCCGCCCTGCGCGCCGCGAGGGCAAGCCCGCCCGGCCATGGGGGATAGCCTTGGCCTGCGGCAAAACCCATGATCTCTCCAGCAGCAAGGCGAAGCCTGATGGCGGCATCCAGCCGCTATGGGACCGCCATCCCCTTCAAGACCAAGGACCGAGAGCATGGCCCATCCGAAATTCAGAGCCCATCGCCCCCTCATCATGGGCCGGCGCGGCGCGGTGGCGAGCAATCATCCGGTTGCGACGGAAGCGGGCATGGAGATCCTGCGCGCGGGCGGCAATGCGGCGGATGCCACGGTGGCCGTCTCGCTCACCCTGGGTGTGGTGGAGCCGCATATGTCGGGCCTGGGCGGGGATGGCTTTTACCATGCCTGGCACGCGGCCAGCGGGCAGGGCAGCACCTATAATGGCACCGCCCCAGCGCCGCGCCTCGCCACGGTGGAGCGCTACAAGGCGGCCGGGGGCATTCCCAATCATGGGCCGCTTTCGGTGCAGACGCCCGGGATGGTGGCGGGGCTGGCGGCGCTGCATGCCGCCCATGGCTCAATGCCATGGGCACGGCTGGTCGAGCCCGCCATCGAGGCCGCGCAGCACGGCTTCGCCGCCACCCATGCCCTGCGGCATTTCTGCGAGGAAAATCGCCATCGGCTGGAGCCCGATGCGCTGAGCCGGGCGATATTTCTGCCCAATGGCGCCGCGCCGCCGTTGGGTGCGCTGGTGTTGCAACCCGCCCTGGCGCTGACGCTGCGCCGCCTGGCCGAGGCGGGGGCGGAGGATTTTTATCGCGGCGCCCTGGCAGGCGCGCTGAGCGCTGCGATGCAGGCCGCAGGCGCGCTGCCCGATGCACAGGATTTGGCCGGGGTCCAGGCGCGCATCGCCCCGCCCATCTGCGTCGCCTATCGCGACTTCGAATTGCGGCAGACGCCGCCAAATTCCATGGGCTTTGCGATGCTGCAAATGCTGCGCATCCTGGAGCAATTCGATATCAGCGCGATGGAATGGGGCAGTGCCGCGCTGATCCATCTGATGGTGGAGGCCAAGAAGCGCGCTTTTCTGGACCGCGAGGCGCATGCCGGCAGCGAGCACCCGCCGCTTGAGATGCTGCTCTCGGCGCAGCGCGCGGCGGAGCATGCGGCGATGATCACCCCGCGCGCCGCACATCTGCCGGTGCGGGGCCTGGCCGAGGCCGATACCACCTATTTCTGCGTGGTGGATGCGGCGGGCAATGCCGTCTCCGCCATTCAGTCGATCAACTCCTCCTTTGGTTCGGGGGTGATGGCGGGCGAGAGCGGCATTCTGCTGAATAACCGCATGTCCTATTGGCATTTGGAGGAAGGGCACGCGAATACGCTGCGCCCCGGCCGGAGGGTGCGCCACACGATGAATGCGCCCATGCTCATGCGCCATGGTCGGCCATGGCTGGTCTTCGGCACGCCGGGTGCGGATCATCAGGTGCAGGTCAATTTCCAGGTCCTGGTGGCCATGGCGGATTTCGGGATGGACCCGCAACAGGCGCTGGAGGCGCCGCGTTGGAGCTCCTCCCAGCCCGGGCAGGAATCCAACTGGCCGCATGGCGGGGGGGATGTGCTGACGCTCGAGCGCGGCATCGGTGAGGCTGTGGCGGGGGAATTGCGCGGCCTGGGCCATGCCGTGAAGATTGTGGGCGACCTTGAAGGCCCATGCAGCGTCGAGGCCATTCGCATCCTCGACAATGGCGTGCGCATGGCGGCCTCCGACCCGCGGCGCGATGGCTGGGCTGGCGCCTGGTGATCAACGCATAGGCCCAAAGGGGATGCGCCGGCTGCGGAAAAGCTCTGATGTTGGGGCAAAGCCCCTTGATCATATCGTGCCGCGCTATTGCTCTTTCCGCAGCCTGTTCAATCCGGCCGGATGGCGGTTTCGCGGGCGATGCGCATCCAGCGCGCCTGGTCTTCGGCGAGCCAGCGGGGAAGATCGGCGGAGGGCACGATCAGCGGTTCCACCGCATTGGCGCGCAGGCGTTGCAGCATCGTGGCATCCATCGAGGCCTCGAAGGCGGCTTGCAGTCGGGCGAGGATGGGCTGGGGCACGCGCGATTGGGTGAAGACGCCGTTCCACACGCTCAGATGATATCCCCGCACGCCTGCCTCGTCCAAGGTTGGCACTTCTGCGAGCGCGGCGAGGCGGCTGTTCATGGTGATGGCCAAGGCGCGGATCGAGCCGGCGCGGATATGCGAGGTGGAGCTGATCGAGGCGTCGAATAACAGGTCGATATCGCCAGCCAGCATCGCGGCGATGGCGGGCGAGGAGCCGCGATAGGGCACATGGACGAATTGCAGCCCCGTCATATGCTGCAGCAGGGCCAAGGAGAGATGGGCGGAGGAGCCATTGCCGACTGAGCCGCAGGTGATCTGCCCCGGCCTTTGCCGCGCCAGCGCCAGCACTTCGGCCACCGTGGTGACGTTGAGGCGGCGGGGATTGACCGTCAGCACATTCGGCTGGTCGGCCACCAGGCCCACACCGGCGAAGTCGCGCACCGCATCGAGGCGGGAGTCCGGGTAGATCACCGGATTGACGCCATGCGTGGCCATGGTGCCGATGAAGAGCGTGTAGCCATCCGGTTCCGCCTGGGCTGCAGCCAGCGCGCCGATATTGCCGCCGGCGCCGGGCCGGTTCTCCACCACGATCGGCTTGCCCAGGTGCTGGCCTATGGCCTCGGCGGAGAGCCGGCCGATGATATCGGTACTGCCGCCGGGCGGGTAGGGCACGATCATGCGCAGCGGCTTATTGGGGTAGGCTGGCTGCGCGTGCAGTGCCGGTGCGGCGAGAATGGCCGTGAGGCTGAATGTCGCCGTTCGCCGGCTGATCTGATTTTTCATGATGTAACGCTCCCTGGGTCGTATCGCGATCCTGGGTTAAGGCTCCTACAGGCGGGCGCTGCCTGCAAGGGTGAGATCGGCGCGGTGTACGGTGGCGGGGTTGGCCATGCCCATCGCATGGCCAAGCCCGCCCTTCATCGCCGATTTTTGGCCGGCTCTAGTTTTTGTTTTTACGCATTTTCCGGGTCGCCTTGGGAAGCCGCAAGGCTGGAAAATGCTCTACCCGAACACAGCCTCCACCTGGCCGCAGAGCGCGCCCTGAGCATTCTGCACCCAGGCCGCGGCCTTGCCCTGCTGTGCCGGGTGGCCAGCTAGGGTGATGGTCTCGCCAACATGGATGGGCCGGGTGAGCCGCGCGGTGAATTCGCGCAGCGTGCCCGGGGTATGGGCCACCAGCGCATCGAGCAGCAATTGCATGGTCAGCCCGCCATTTTGCACCGTGGCGGGGTAGCCCTCCTCATCGCGGGCGTAATCGGCATCGTAATGGATACGGTGCGCGTTCCAGGTCACCGCCGAGTAGCGGAAGAGCAGGGTGGAAGCGAGGTGCTTCTCCACCCGCCAGGCCGGGTCTGTGGGGGCCATGACCGGGGCGTTCACGGCACTTTTCTCGCCCGGCTTCACCGCCTCGCGATAGACGGCATCAAATTCCTCCACCGCCAGCAATTCCGCCCCCCGGCGCAGGGTGTGGCGCATGGTCAGCACGGTGATGAAGCCGGTCCGGGCCTGTTTGGGCAGGATGGCCGCCACCTCGACGGTTTTCTCCACCATATCGCCAATGCGCAGCGGCGCATGGATGGTGACGCGCCGCCCCGCCCCCATCCGGCGCGGCAGGCCGATGGGCGGCAGAAAGACGCCGGGATTGGGGTGGCCATCGGGGCCGAGGTCGGATTGGCGGCCGGTCTCGGCGAAATACATGGAAAACCAATGGCCAGGCAGTGCATCGCCCATGCGGAAATGGCCCGGGTCAAGGTCGAGCATGCTGGCGATGCGGCGGGTGGCGCCCAGGCCCACATCCTCCTCGGTGACGCGGCGGCGGCCCACCCAGGATTGCAATTCGGGGGAAAGGGTCTCGCTCATCACTCGGCCACCAGGTTCAGGCGACGGATCAATCCGCCCCAGCGTTGGGCATCCGCGGCAGCGCGGATGCGGAATTCTTCGGGCGTATTGGGCGGTGCTGCATCGGCGCCCACCCGGGCGAAGGCGGCGCGCACACGCTCATCGCCCAGCGCGTCATTCATCGCGGCATTGAGGCGGGAGATGGCCTCGGGCGGGGTGCGGGCGGGGGCGGCGAGGCCGAAATAGGCATTGGCCTCAAAGCCGGGGATGGTCTCGGCCACCGCCGGCACGCCGGGCCATTCCGGGCGGCGGGTGGGGGTGGTGAGCGCCACCGGCCGCACGGTGGGGGCACCGCGCACCGCCTCGCCCTCGGGCAGGCCCAGCGCGCGGGCATGGATGCGGCCGGAGAGCAGGTCCGTCATCGCCTGGGTGCTTTGGCGATAGGGCACATGCAGCATATCGAGGCCGAGGCGGGCGCCAATATCCTCCATCACCAGATGGGTGATGGCGCCCACGCTGGCCGAGGCATAGGTGAAGCGGCCCGGATTCGCCTTGATCCAGGCCACCACCTGGGAAAAATCCGCGCCGGGGATGGAGTTGTGCACCAGCAGCATATTCGCCGTGGTGCAGAAACAGCCAACCGGGATGAAATCCCGCTCCGCCTCATAGGTGATGCCGCGATAGAGCAGCGCATTCAGGCCCGAATTGGTGCCGATGCCGGCGATGAGGATGGTGTAGCCATCGGGGGCGGAGCGCATCACCGCCTCGGCCGCGGTCGAGCCATTGCCGCCGGGGCGGTTATCGGCCAGCACCGGCTGGCCCAGGCGGGTTTGCAGCGCATCGGCCATGACGCGGCTGACGATATCGGTCTGCCCGCCGCCACCGAAGGGCACGATGAGGCGCACCGGGCGCTCGGGCCAGGCGGCCTGCGCCAGCATGGGGGTGGCAAGCGCGCTGCCGAGCAGCAGGCGCCGATGGATAATATGGGTCATGAATGTCTCCGAGGGGCAGGCTAGCCCGCTTCACCTGGCATCGTCGATAACCCGACCATCGGTGGGCAGCGAGCCTTGCGGCACAAAGCGGGCGGTGCCGCGCAGGCCGGTGGCGGCGCGCAGCGCCTCGGCCAGGGCGGGGCCATCGCCCTCGCCCTCGGCGAGCAATTCCATCACATCCTGTTCATCCTGGCGGGTGATGCGCAGCCGCAGCCGGCCCAGTGCGGGGAAGGCGCGGCCTATCGCGGCGATCTGCTCGGGGCGGATGAACATGCCGCGCATCTTGGCGGTCTGATCCGCCCGGCCGAGCCAGCCGCGAATCGCCCGCCCGCCGGGCAGCAGGGCCGACATATCGCCGGGCGAGAAGCGGATGATGGGGTGGGAAGGGTTGGGGATGGTGACCAGCACCTCGCCAATCTCGCCCTCTGGCAGGTTCTCGCCGGTGCCGGGGCGCACGATCTCGAGGATGATGCCATCAGCGAGGCGCATGCCGGCCTCGCCGGGCACGCTATGGGCGATCAGGCCGAGCTCGGCGGTGCCATAGGCCTCCACCGCGCTGATGCCCCGCCCGGCCACCCATTCGCGCAAGGAAGGCGGAAAGGCCGCGCCGGTGACCACGGCGCGGGTGATGCAACTGGCATCAATGCCAGCGGCATCGGCGGCCTCGAGCAAAATTTTGAGGAAATCCGGCGTGCCGGTATAGGCGGCGGGGCGATAGGCGCGGATCGCCTCCAGGGTTTGCGCGGTATTGCCGGGGCCGGCGGGGATGATGGTGCAACCCAAAGCGCGGGCCGCGCTGTCGAAAATGAACCCGCCCGGGGTGAGGTGATAGCCAAAGGTGTTCAGCACCACATCGCCCGCGGCGATGCCGGCGGCGGCCAGGGCAGGGGCGAAGCGCCAGGGGTCCGGCCCCTCACCCACCCCCTCGAAGATGGGCCCGGGCGAGACGAAGAGCCGGGCGCGGCCGGCGCTGGGTGCGAGGCCGGCAAAGGGCGGCGAAGCGGCCTGCATGGCGGGCAAATCGGCCTTGCGCAGCACCGGCAGGCTGGCCAGCGGCGCATCGGCCCTCATACCGACGAGATGCGCGGCCCAGCCGGGCAGGGCCAAGGCCGCGCGAAGGGTGTTTTCCAGGGACGTTTCCATGCAGGCAAGACTGCCCCAGCCAGCGGGTGCTTGCCAGCACCGCCTGCCATGCGCTTGATGCGCGCATGCGCCGTCCCCCTCGCCCACCATCGCCGCAAGGCCGTGGCTTTTCCCGCAACACCGAACGCCCCGCCGCCAGCGAGGGACGCCGCGGCCCGCCGGCGGAGGCCACGCCGGGGGGCATGCTCTGGCTGCATGGGTTGCACAGCGTGGCGGCCGCCCTGGCCAATCCCGCCCGCCGGCTGCGCCGCCTGCTGCTGACCTCGGATGCGCATAAGGAGATTTCCGCCCGGCTGCCGCCGCCCTGGCGCATTCAGCCTGAATTGGCCGAGCGGGCGCATTTTGCCGCCTTCCTGCCCGAGGATTCGGTGCATCAGGGTGCGGCCCTGCTGGTTGAGGCGCTGGAGCCTTTGGATATTCACGACGCCATCGATGCCGGCCCTGGCCCCATTCTGGTGCTCGACCAGGTGACGGATCCGCGCAATGTCGGCGCCATTCTGCGCTCGGCCGCGGCTTTTGGTGCCTCGGCCGTGGTGATGCAGGACCGCCATGCCCCGCCCGAGACCGGCGCCCTGGCCCGGGCGGCCTCCGGCGCGCTGGAACTGGTGCCGGTGATTCGCGTGGTCAATCTGGCCCGCGCACTCGACGAGTTGAAAAAGCATGATTGCTGGGTGGTGGGGCTGGATGGCACCGCCCCCACCACCCTCGCCCAGGCCGGTTTGGCCGGCCGCCGCGTGGCCCTGGTGCTGGGCGCCGAGGGCGAGGGCATGCGCCGCCTCACGCGCGAGGGCTGTGATGAACTCGCCCGGCTGCCGATCAGCGATCGGATGGAAAGCCTCAATGTCTCGGCCGCCGCGGCGGTCGCACTGTATGAACTCGGGAGGATGTGATGAACGCAGCGAAGATGATTTTGGAAGCACGCCAGGCGCGGCGGGTGCTGGCGCCCCTGGGCGCGGCGGCGCCGGCCGATGCGCCGGCCGCCTATGCGGTGCAGCGCGAATTGGCCGATATGCTGGGCGCGGTGCCGCCGGGCGGCTTCAAGATCGGCGCCACCACGCGGCAGATGCAGGAATATCTTGGCCTCGCTGGCCCCGCGGCCGGCTTCGTGCCGAAAACCTCGCTCAATGCCTCGGGCCTGTCGGTGCCATTTGCCGATTTTATCGGCGTGGGCGTGGAATGCGAGGTGGCGGTGCGCCTGGGCGCTGACCTGCCCCCTGGCCCCTGCACCCCTGAACATGCCGCCGAGGCAGTGGAGGAGGTGATGTGCGCCATTGAGATCGTGGAAAAGCGCTATGGTGATCTGGTGGAGCTTGGCACGCCGACCTTGATTGCCGACCAGGTTTTTCATGCTTCCGGCGTTCTGGGGGCTGGGGTGAAGGATTGGCGGGGCATCGATCTGGGCGCGGTGCGGGGCGAGCTTTTCGTCGATGGCCAATCGCGCGGCGGCGGCTTTGGCCGCGACCTGCTGGGCCACCCGATGAATGCGCTGGCCTGGCTTGCCGGTTCTGGCGCGGCCGAAGTGTTTGGTGGGTTGAAGGCGGGGCAGGTGGTCTGGCTCGGCTCGGTCACGCCGCCGATCTGGCTGGGTGGGCCTTGCAGCGTGCGCGTGGCCTATAGCGATTTGGGTGAGGTGAGTTTGACGTTTCGTTAAGCGCTTGCATCCATGATCGCGGCCGGGCGTGGGTTGCGCCAATAACAACCGCCAGGAGGGCGCATGGAGCAAAATTTGCCATGCAGTCCATCAAAACCTCCCCTGGGCCGCGCAAGAACGCCGCGGGCCATGCCAAGGGTCACGCCGCGACTGCCGTCCGGCGGGCCGAGCCGCCGGTCTGGCACCGGCTGAGCGATGAGATGCAACTCGTTCTGGCGCGTGAGGCCATGATACGCGCCGCCGCCACCCTGGCCGATCAGGCGGAAATGATCGGCCTGGAGATGGAGGCCGGCACCTTGCACGACCGTGGCGGCCCTGAGGCGTTGCGCCTCTTCGCCGCCATCATCCGCGCGACGAATATCGATATCATGGGCCCCGTCGGCCACGCCTGAGCGTGGCCCCTCCAAGCATCACCGTATGCGCGAGGCAGGCTGGACAGGAAAGCTGGTCAGCGTGCGGTCAACCAGCATGGGCAGTATTGCCAGGCTGGCCAGCCGCCCCTGGGCATCGGCCTTGCGGCAGGCCATTTCCAGCTTGGCGGCGGCATCACGCAGCGCCAGGGCACCAAAGGTGCCAGCCGCCGCCTTGAGGGTATGCGCCTCATCCTCGATGAGTTGCACATCATTGCCGACGATAATGCGGGCAAGGCGGGCCCGTGTCTCCTCGGCAAAAACCTGAATCAAGCGCGGCAGGCGGCCGGGGCCGACGGCGGCACGCAACTCCTCCAGCGTCTCACGATCCAGCAGCGGTGCCACAACCCCCGGTTCGGGGATGGGGATGGCGGCGCGTGGGCGGCGGGGGCGGGCATTGAGCACATCTTCCACCGCAGCCAGCATTTGCAGCCTGTCCAGCGGCTTGGCCAGATAGCCATCCATGCCCGCGGTGATGCAGGTTTCGGCATCACCTGGCATGGCGGAGGCCGTCATGGCGATGATCGGCACCCTTCCATGCATGCCGGGCAATTGCCGGATGGCGGCGGTGGCGGCGAGGCCATCGAGCACCGGCAGGCGCACATCCATCAGCACCAGGTCAAATTCCGAAGATTCGGCGGCGGCCACGGCCTCGGCCCCATCGCGCGCCAATTCGACAGTATAGCCGGCCTTGCGCAGAATGGCGGCGGCGACCAGCTGGTTCACCTTGCCATCCTCGGCCAGCAGAATACGGCCATTGGCCAGCGGCACCGGCGGCAGAATGGCATCGGGCGCGGGCAGTAGCCGCGATGGTGGGGCGCCGGAAGCGGGCACCGGAAGCAGCGGCAGGTCAAAGAAGAAGGTGCTGCCCTTGCCTGGGGTGCTATCCACCGCGATCTGCCCGCCCATCAGCGAGACCAGGCGCTTGCAGATGGCAAGCCCAAGTCCGGTGCCGCCCTGGGTGCGCAGCGGCGGCCCCTCAGCCTGGGCGAATCGGGTGAAGAGGCGGGCGCGCAGCTTGGGCGGGATGCCCACCCCGGTATCGGTCACCGCCACACCCAGCCGGCCATCGGGCAGTGCCGCCATGCGGATTTCGACCGACCCGCGGGAGGTGAACTTGACCGCATTATCCACCAGATTGAGCAGCACCTGCTGCAGCCGGAGCGGGTCGCCCACCGCGCGGGCGGGAAGGTGGTGGTCCAGGCTTGCGGAGACGCTCAGCCCCTTCTCGGCCGCGGCGGGGGCAACGAGGTCGAGCACCTCCTTCACCGGATCGGCCAGGGTGAAGGGTTCGGCGCCGATTTTCAGCTTGCCGGCCTCGATCCGGCTGAGATCGAGCAATTCATTGACGGTGCCGAGCAGGGTCTGGCCGCAGCGGCGCGAGGTTTCGGCATAGGCGCGTTGCTCGGCATCGAGGCTGGTATCGAGCAGCAGGGAGAGGGTGCCCATCACACCATGCAGGGGGGTGCGAATCTCATGGCTCATGAAGGCCAGGAAATCGCTCTTTTCCTGATTGGCGCGCTCGGCAGCGCGGCGGGCTTTCACCGCCTCACGCTCGGCGCGCACGCGCGCTGTCACATCATGCTGGATGCCCACAAAGGCCACGAGGCGGCCATCGGCATCAAAGACCGGCGAGGTGCGCAACTCATTGATGAACCGCTTGCGGTCCCGCCGGTAATTGACCAGCTCAACCGTGATGGCGCGCTTTTCCGCCACCGCGCGGCGCAGCAGATGGGTGGCTGCGCTATCCGTGCCTGGCCCCTGCAAAAAGCGGCAATTGCGGCCCAGAACCTCTTCCGCCGGATAGCCGGTGATCTTGAGGAAGGCTGGGTTGCAGAAGACGATTGGGCAATCGGGCAGGTTGGGGTCGGTGATGACGATTCCGGTGGGGGCGGAGGCGATGGCGAGCGCGAGCGCGCCGTCAAACCCGGCCGCGGAGACCGAATGGAGCGCGCCGCGCAGATAGGCGTTGCCGCCAGCATCGCGGATCAGATCGACCGACGAGGCCGATACGGCCACCGCCTTAATCGTCATAGGCAAGAAGGGCGTCGAATGGGACATGAATGCGGCTCCTGCCGCCAAGGAAGGTGAGTTCTATGAGAGCGGCGCTGCCCACCACATCGGCGCCGGCCTGCTGCAGCAAGGAAATTCCAGCTGCCATTGTTCCACCTGTTGCCAGGAGGTCGTCGAGCAGGATCACGCGCTGGCCGGGTTGGACCGCGTCTGCCTGCATTTCGATCCGGTCCTCGCCATATTCGAGGGCATAGGAGAGACCGAGCACCGCGCCGGGCAATTTGCGCGGCTTTCGCAGCATGATGAAGCCAATGCCCAGATGCAGCGCGAGGGGGGCTGCGAGCAGAAAGCCGCGCGACTCGATGCCGGCCAGGACATCAGGTTTGCGCGCCGCCACCATGTCACCCATGCGGTTGACGGCTTCCTGCCAGGCAGGGCCATGCGCCAGCAGGGTCGAGATATCGTAGAACAGGATGCCAGGCTTCGGGAAATCCGCGATTCCCCTGATATGGGCCTTGAGGTCCATCTCGGGGCGGGCGCTGCGGCTTTCGGGAAGGTCATTCACGGCTGCGGGTTCACTCTCATCTCGTCTCCAGCTTTGGGGGCCGGACATGCTTGTGGTGTTGACTGACTCGGGCCGGTTTGTGCCGTGGCACCCCACCGGCGGGTGGGACAGACCGGTAACCGGGCCCTGCTGCGGACTGCGTCATGCGCGTGCCGGCTGGCCTGGTGGATGGTGCGGCCTGAAGGCCAGACCGATCCTTGCCTGTGGAGGGGAGCCTAGGGTCATTACGCTATCGATGCAAGCTAAACCGACAGGCTTTGCCCAGCCCTTGCGCCGCATCAACAAATCGCCAATTACCAGCCCATGTCACGATCTTCCGCCGCAATGCTGATTGGCCTGCTCGGGTTCACCGCCTATGTCATTTTTGTGATGATTGTGGCCGATTGGGTTCTCACCCTGCACTGGGCCGTGCAATTCCTATACTTCGCCATAGCTGGTATTGTCTGGGTTTTCCCAGCAAAGCGGCTGATTTACTGGAGCGCCGGAAAATAAAGCGGGAGCTGCCTGGTCGGAGTGAGAGGATTCGAACCTCCGGCCCCCGCGTCCCGAACACGGTGCTCTACCAGGCTGAGCTACACTCCGAGGCAGGAGCGCTTCTTACGCCGCCACCTCGGTGGCGGCAAGCCGGGCTGGGGGGGGATATTGCAGTTCGCGGCTGAAACACCGCCGATTGCGCTTTGCGCGCCGCTTCACAGCGGGCAGATTGCACCATCAGCCAGGCTGGGCACGGGGCCCATTGCAGAATCGGAGATCGTGTCTTGATGAAAAGATCGACCATGCTGGGTTGGGGGCTGGGTTGGGGGCTGGGTTGGGGGCTGGGTTTGGGCCTCGCCATCATCGCCTTCGCCACGGCCACCACGGCGGGTTTTGCCCAAGGCAGCGACCCGGCGCAGATCATCCGCGAGCGCCGTGAGGGGCTCAAGGCCATGGGCGCACAGATGGAGGCGATGGCCGCCATCGCCCAGGCCCGCGGCGACACCCAGCCCGCCATCGCGCGAATCGAGACGCTGCAGAACTTTTTCGCCAATTTTGTTGAGCGTTTCCCGGCCAATACCCAGGCGGGTGAAACCCGGGCCCTGCCGGCCGTCTTCACCGATAGCGCCGGCTTCGCCACGGCGCTCACCAACCTCAATACCCAATTGAGCGCCCTGCGCGCCGTGGCCGTGAGCGGCGATGCGGCCGGCTTTGCCCCTGCACTCCAGGCGACAGGCGCCACCTGCGGGGCCTGCCACAGGGCCTATCGCAGCCGCTGAAAGACGGGAAGGAAAGATCGAGGGGCCTTGCCCCTCGAGCACCCCAGCAGGAAACTCAGTTTCCTGCACCTTCGTAGAATTATCATGGACATATAGGTCGCCCCTGGTGGGAGAGCGGGAGGGGGCAATGCCCTTTCGCTGTTTTGTCCGCTCAAACGGTCCCGTTTCAACGGATGACGCGCGTTCTGAGGCTTTTCCAAACAAACCGCGTCTGTAGCCCCACGCCAAACCCCGCCGTCACCAATGTAAAACCTAGGTTTTCTGGCGCCACGCATTCCGCTGCCTCCCGCTAAATTCCGCTTGACCACGCGACACGGTGGCCGCCTGGCTGGCCCGTGAACATCCGGTTGGACAGCCAATTGTGCGCCCTTGCCATCACGCGGCCAGACGGCGCCAAAGATGTAGGTCGATGCGCTCCGCTGGTCCTGCGGCGCTGATGGCCTTGTGCCACGCTGTGCCCAGCGGCGATTGATCTTGTTCTTCTGGCCGATACGGGCCTCGTCAGCGAACCAAATCTTTATGGCATCGAGGCCAACGCCTTGGTCGGCCGCCATCCCTGCCAGCGCGGTGAGGAAGTCTTTTTGAATGTCTCGATGGCTTGGGGCGCCTGGGCATGGTGGTTCGGCCGGGTCGAGAGCTTGCGCATACCCATGGCGCCCAGCTCTGTGCCAGTGAAGTCGGATCGAAGGGCGCTGGCTCTGGCCATGGTGAAGCTCCAATGCTCTCCGGCTTGAATCGGATCAGCCCCGCTTCGGGAAATCCCCTGTCTGTGTCACAGCTTCAAGGATTGGTTATGACTGCCCGCTTCGGCGAGGTCGCGCGGGCGGCAGGGGCGGGCGGGCTCATTCGGTGGAAGAGTGGATTGACGTGGAGACGGAAAGCCCGCTTAGCGGAATGCGCGCGAGCCTTGCGACCATCCTCGCCATCGCGGAAATGGACACGGCGGATTGACCGCCAGCCGGGAGAGAAACATGAATTTGCAACGCCGAAGCCTGCTGGCCTCCAGCCTCGCGGCCCCTGCCCTGGCGCAGGCGCAAAGCGAATGGCGGCCCACGCGGCCCATGAGCTTCATCCTGCCCTTCGCCGCTGGCTCCGGCACGGATGCGGTGGCGCGGGTATTGGCGCAAATGCTGGGAGCGGAACTCGGTACCACCATCACGGTGGACAATCGCGCGGGCGCCAATGGCACTATCGCGGCGGCGGCTGCCATGCGCGCGGCACCTGATGGGCACACACTCTTCGTCACCACCAACACCACGCATGGCGCCAATTCCTGGCTGCTGAAGCGGCTGGATTATGACCCCATCGCCGACTTCACGCCGATCGCCCGGCTTGGCCAATATGTCTTCTGGCTGACGGTGGGCGCCGATGTGCCGGCCCGCAACTTCCAGGAATTAATTGCCCTTGCCCGCGCGCGGCCGGGCCAGATCAGCTATGCCAGCGGCAATGGCACTGGGATCGTGGCCGGTGCGACCATCGCGCGGCTGGCAGGCGTGGACATGCTGCACGTCCCCTACCGCTCCACCCCGCCGGCGCTGACCGATGTGCTGGCAGGCCGCGTCACCTCCATCGTCGTGGACCTCACACCCTCGCTTGGTCATGTCCGCGACGGAAAACTGCGCGCGCTGGGACAGACCAATAAGCGCCGCTCGGCCTTGATCCCTGACGTTCCGACGCTGGATGAGGCGGGGCTGACCGGGTTTGACCTGCAGAGCTTCGCCGCGCTTTTCGGCCCGGCACGCATGCCGCCCGAGGTGGTGGCGACGATTTCGGCCGCCATGCAGCGCATCGGCGCGCGGCCGGAATATCGCACCCGAATGGCCGATCTCGGCTTTGACGGCTTCACCTCGACGCCCGAGGAGTTGAACCGCTTCGTGGTCGAGCAGATTGCCGCCTGGGGCGAGATGATCCGCGGCGCCGGGATCGAACCGGAATAGAATGGCCCGCCGGCAGTGGTGGGCTCTGGCAGGCGCAAAAGGGGCGGTGAGCCTCACAGGCAAAGGAACCTGCCACTGCCCCCGTCTGCCCCATCAGAAAGGCCCAGGCGGCGTGCTGGTGGAGGATGGCTGCAGGCGACGCTGGATTTCTCGGCCCACACCATGGTCGGGCGTATGAAGCCCCTCGACATTATTGAAAACGATTCACTTCCAGCCTTTCGCTTTGTTTAATTCTCGCATGCCAAAGCCTACCTCCACCCTCGAGAAGGCCGCGACCCCCAACTGCTCTGTTGGCCGCCCAACCGCCTACAGGCCGGAGATATGCGAGCAACTGATCGAGGTCATGGCGATTGGCCTCTCCGCAGAGGCTGCTGCCGCCAATGGCCTGCTGCCGGTTTGGTGGACACCGAGATAAGGTTTTCCAACCGTATCGGAGGTTTCCATGCAGCGACGAGTGTTCAGCCGAGAGTTCAAGTTTGAGGCGGTGAAATTGGTCAC
>Ga0214917_10001381_pt1 | contig 31137 bp, 28 predicted proteins | sample LL_1208_BB_MetaG_FD_177983 | JGI IMG/M metagenome (GOLD analysis project Ga0214917, IMG submission 177983) | Freshwater microbial communities from Lake Lanier, Atlanta, Georgia, United States - LL_1208_BB | ecosystem: Environmental > Aquatic > Freshwater > Lake | place: USA: Georgia | collected... | reverse complement strand
ACTGGCTCTGGAATTGGCCCAACAAAGATCTCTAGAGTTATTGGAATTGTTAAGGCCTACACAACAAGGGTGGGCTCTGGGCCATTTCCTACTGAGCTATTCGATGAAGATGGCGAGAAGCTGCGTTCAATTGGCGGCGAAGTTGGCGTAACTACAGGAAGAGCTCGCAGATGCGGTTGGTATGACGCCCCTATTGCTAGATATGCGGTGCGCATCAATGGCCTTACTGATTTCTTCCTAACCAAGCTAGATGTCTTAACTGGTTGGGAGAAGATTCCGGTCTGCGTGGCATATGAGATAGATGGCAGAAGAGTTGAGGAGCTACCAGCATCACAATCTGATTTCCATCATGCTAAGCCAATCTATGAATACTTACCTGGCTGGAGTGAGGATATCGCCAAGGCAAGAAAGCTCTCAGATCTACCTATTAATGCTCAGGGCTATATTAAGTTTTTGGAAGATATATCAGGTGCTCCAATGAGCGCCATTGGAGTAGGACCTGGACGAGACGAGACGATACAGATTAGAGAACTTATCTGATGAGTAAAATTTTAATTACTGGGGGAGCTGGATATATCGGCGCCCATGTCGCTGCAGAGCTATTAAGCCAAGGTTATAGCGTTCGAATCTATGATGATTTTTCAAATGGATTGCATAGAAGAGTTGATGGAAAATTTCGTGATGTTGTTGATGGTGATATTTTAGATCGAGAGAAATTAATTCAAGCGCTGCAAGGCATAGATGGGGTTATCCATCTAGCTGCTAAGAAATCTGTGGAGGAATCTGTAAAAAATCCGTTGAAGTATTATGAGAATAATGTTGGTGGAACCCTTAATCTCCTTGCTGCAATGTCAATGAAATCGGTAAAGAGTTTAGTATTTTCATCAAGTGCAGCGGTTTACTCGCCAAGTGATAAAGATTCTATTGAAGAAAGTGATCCCACCGTTCCCCTCTCGCCCTATGGCGCTACTAAATTGCTCTCAGAGGAGCTGATTTCAACGGTAGGCAGCGCAGAGCAGATTTCCCATATTTCACTGCGTTATTTCAATGTAGTTGGCTCAGCACTTGCCGAGTTTGGCGATAATTCAAAAGATAACCTAGTTCCTAAAGTATTCCAGGCTTTAAAGAGTGGAAAACGACCCGAGATATATGGAAACAACTATCCCACCCCAGATGGAAGTTGCATCCGTGATTACATCCATGTTCAAGATCTAGCAAAAGCTCATATCGCAGCTCTTAAGAAATGTGAATCAGGTTTTACTAGCGCTATCTATAACGTCGGCTCAGGAAGAGGATACTCAGTTAAAGAGATGATGGCTCAGATTTCCGAGAGTTTAGGCAGAGATATTAATCCTCAAGAATCACCTGCTCGCGCAGGTGATTGCCCTAAATTAATTGCCTCGATAGAAAAAATTAAGAGTGAATTAGCCTGGAGGCCAGCGGCAAGCTTAAAAGAGATGATTGATTCATCTTGGGCTGCAGAGAGTTTAATCTCATGAGTACTCTCTCTGATCGTTATGCATCATCTGCTATGAAGCAGATCTGGTCAAGCAAATCTAAAATTGCCTCAGAGCGCAGGCTCTGGATTAAAGTAATGAGAGCACAGAGTGAGTTAGGGCTAGATATCCCAGCAGCTGCAATTGCTGATTATGAAAGAGTTATTGATTCAATAGATCTAGAAAGTATTGATAAGCGAGAGATAGAACTTCGCCATGATGTGAAAGCAAGAATTGAAGAATTTAACTCATTAGCAGGCCACCAATATATTCATATCGGTATGACTAGCCGAGATTTAACAGAGAATATTGAGGCAGCCCAGATTAAAGCTGGCCTTGAATTGATTAGATTTAAATCTATTGCTCTGCTAGCTGGGCTAGGTGAAAAAAGTGCGGAATATAAGGCTCTTGCCATAGTTGGCCGCTCCCATAATGTTCCAGCTCAGATCACCACGGTTGGAAAGCGCTTTGCCAGTATTGCCGAGGAGCTGCTCTATAGCTATCAAAGGCTAGAGAATCTAATCGAGAACTTTCCAATTAGAGGCCTAAAAGGCCCGGTTGGAACTGCCCAAGATAGTTATGAGGCGATGGGCGATAAGTATCAAAGCCTTGAAGATGCTCTTATTAAATCACTTGGATTTGAAAGATCTCTTGATTCAACGGGGCAGATCTATCCAAGGTCTATTGATTATGATGTCATCACAACTTTAGTTTTACTTAGCGCTGCACCTTCCAATCTTGCCACCTCAATTCGTTTAATGGCAGGCCATGATCTAGTTAGTGAGGGCTTTAAAGCAGGACAGGTTGGTTCATCTGCGATGCCCCATAAGATGAATACTCGATCCTGCGAGAGAGTAAACGGCCTAGCTGCCATCCTTAAAGGCTATGCCACGATGGCTGGCGAGATCACTGGGCTGCAATGGAATGAGGGCGATGTTTCAGATAGCGTGGTTCGAAGAGTGGCGCTAGCTGATGCTTTCTATGCTCTAGATGCCATCTTTGAAACTAGCCTTACCGTCTTAAGTGAATTTGGTGTTTTTGAAAATAATATTAGAAAAGAGATAGAGCAGCACCTACCATTTCTTGCAACAACAAAGATATTAATGGCGGCAGTTAAATCAGGAATGGGTAGGGAGGATGCATATCAATTGATTAAGGAGATCTCATCAAAGGCAACTGATGAGATTAGGCAAGGCGGCCAAAATACTTTTCTAGCAAGGCTTGCAAGTGATCCTAGAATTCCTCTAGATCAAAGAGCTCTAGAAGATTTAATCTCAGCCCCACTGGAATTTGCCGGCCTTGCCCAAGAGCAATGTGAAGCAGTTATCGCCAAGGTGATAAAAATTACTAAAGCAAACCCCGAGGCCGCATCCTATAAACCCAGCGCCATTCGCTAGTTTTTCACCTCTTTTTGCACCTCTTGGGGGCTCGAGGTAGGGTTTGACCCATCACAGAATACAAGTTAAGGAGGGCTCGCTATGGGGCGTGGCCGTTCAAAAGCTAAACAGACTAAAGTTGCACGAGATCTTAAATATAACTCGCAAGATATCGATATTGATCGCCTCTCTAAAGAACTCCATGGCGAGCTAGAAAAAGGCGATGATGACGACTTCGATCCATATGCTGAAGGTAATTACATCCCACGTAAGTAAGTCTTAGATGAGACCAACACCTTATGTCGCATCTCTAAGAATCTACGAGCCGATAGGAAGCTTCTCACCTGTTGATCAATTGCGCTGGTCTAGCATTTCTATTGAGAGCTACACCGGACGTGATGAGCAGCTACGCGCTCTAAAGAGAACAATTCTTTCTGAGCCACCATCGCTTAAAGCAGATGGCGCACACATTATTGATCATGATGGCAAGCGCTATGTATCACCTTGGTCAACTGCTAGAAGATGTTGGGCAGCTTTTGAGGATTTTAAGAGTTCACTGCCAAGCACAGTTCTGCCATTTTTCATGCCAGAGAGTTTGAGCGAGGCTCTAGCACAGGATTCACAGGAACTAGAATTTCGAATCCCACATATTCTCTCTGCGACCTGGATGATCCCGCCTCGCTGGTTTGCCCTGTTTAATCCAGAGGAGCGCTTAAGAGGAAGTAATGATGATGGACCTTTCACAATTATTCGCACCGAAATCTCAAACGCTAAGAAGCGATGCATCGCAAGCCATGAGATAGTCAAAGGCGCTTTTGGTCCTGGCCCGGTTGAACAAGAGATTGCAGATCTTCTTAGCTGGCTCAATGTCTTTCATCCAGATGCAATTCTGGAATGTGATTATGGCGGGCTAGCTCTCTATCTCGAGAAATCACTAATAGATAGTGGCTCTCCAGGACTTGAAGCTGATACCTCTATTGAAGATGTCACGCTCTCACTTCAAGGGCTATCAAATGGCGATGGGGTCTTAGCTGGCCAGGGATATGAGGCTTTAGTTAAACGGTGGAGAAAGGTCGCAGCCCTAGAGCAGGCGATGTAGTAGATATTGGCAAGAGGGCACTATTTATTAGATACTTCTCTCAAATGGTGCGAATAGGACAAAAGTAGAGATGAGTATTAATCGCTCTAGCGAGCCAGAAGTCTTATTGACCCCTGCTGAGGTGGCTAAGTTGTTTAGAGTGGATCCAAAGACTGTTACTAGATGGGCCAAAGCTGGAAAGCTCACTGCTATCCGCACTCTAGGTGGCCATAGAAGATATCGTCAATCAGAGGTAAATGCGCTTTTAACAAAGCCTGAGAATCGGGGATAAGCATGTCTGAAGAGAAGAAGTCTGAAGAATCAAAGAGCGAAGCTTTAGATCCGAAGGCTAAGTATCTAGAGGCGCTTGAGAAGAAGAGACAAGGCAAAGGGATTCGAAATAACAACATTGCCGGGGGCCCTAAAGTTTCTGGAGCTGAGGCAAGCGGTAAGACTCCAAAGATGTTTCGCCGTAAGTCAGGTTCTGCTTAAATAAAGATGAGAGTTTTAGTAACAGGTGGGGCTGGCTTTATCGGCTCTCATCTCTGTGAGGCTCTTCTAGCCCAGGGCCATACCGTGATCTCACTCGATGATCTGTCAACTGGAAACCCTTCAAACCTTTTAGCAATAAAGCAGAATCCAAAATTCACATCTGTTACCGGATCAATACTTGATAAGGATCTCGTTGAAAAGTTAATCACATCAGTTGATAGCATCTTTCACTTTGCCGCAGCTGTTGGGGTTGAGAAGATAATTAAAAATCCCAGACAATCTCTAACAACTAATATTGAAGGAAGCGAGAATGTATTGGTTGAGGCAGCTCGCCAGAAGAAGAGAGTGATGCTGGCAAGTAGCTCTGAGATCTATGGCAAGAATCCAAATATGCCCCTCAGGGAAGATTCAGATCGCCTCCTTGGTAGTGCCTTGGTTGCTAGATGGACATATTCAGAGGCCAAAGCGATCGATGAGGCTGTTGCCCGGGCTCTCTTTGAAGAAGAAGGTCTAGAGGTTCAGATAGTTCGCCTCTTTAATACTGTTGGCCCAAGACAGAGCCCGGCCTATGGAATGGTAATTCCCCGCTTCTTTGCCGCAGCTCTTAAAAATGAAGCTTTAGTTATCCATGGAGATGGTACGCAGGCAAGAGTTTTTGGCCATGTAAGTGATGTGATCCTTGGGATTCTCTCGCTTTGGCAGAGCAGCCTTGGGTTTGGCGAAGCATTTAATATCGGAGGGTTTGAAGAGAGCAGTATTAATGATTTAGGAAAGAGGATAATTAAATTAACAGGCTCAACATCTGCTATCACATATGTAAGTTACCAAGAGTTAGCTAAAGATGGATTTGAAGCTGTAGCAAGGCGGGTTCCTAACACTGAGAAATTAACTGCGCTCACAGGGTGGAAGGCCATAAAGAGCCTAGAAGATATTTTGCTTGAGACCTACAACTCTCTTATCTGACAATGATTACTTCAGAGCAGTATCTAATTCTCTCTATAGCCACATTTACTTTAGTTGGTCTACTCACACCTTTAATGCGAAGGGTTGCTATAAAGATTAATTTTGTCGATCAACCAAATATGGCCCATAAATCTCATAGTGAGCCAATCCCATATCTAGGTGGTGTAGCGATTGCTCTAGGTATTCTAATAATTACCTACACAGCTCTTCTTAGCCAAGAGAATTATCGGAGTAATTTCTTAACAGCAACATCTGTATTTGCCCCTGCCTTGATTCTTGGTTTAGTTGGTCTTATCGATGATAAACGAGCTCTTGCGCCATTTCCTCGCTTTATAGCCCAATCTGCTGCCGGTATCTTTACTGCCGTTCTGATTATCGCAACAGATACCGTGGGAAACCCCTCAGGCAACTCACTTATCGATGGGGCAATTACAGTTCTTTGGATTGTGGGTATCTCTAACTCGATAAACTTCTTTGATAACTTAGATGGCGGGGCAGCAGGGGCGATCGCTGCTACATCCTTTGCTCTATTTCTAATCGCCCATAACACAGGCCAATTTCTCATCTCTGCCGCAGCAATTACCACATTTGCAGCGATGCTAGGTTTTCTAATCTGGAATAAGAGCCCAGCAAAGATCTATATGGGAGATGCTGGAGCTCTATTTCTTGGCACCATCATTGCTGTTCTAACAATACGTCTAAACCCAGTAGTTGAAAGTAAGGCGATTTCTTTTGCAATTCCAATCTTGCTCTTAGCGCTTCCAATTCTTGATACCTCAGTTGCGGTTCTCTCAAGGACTAGAAGGCGACGCTCTATCTTTCAAGGAGGCCATGACCATCTCTCGCATCGATTGATGAGAAAGGGATTAAGCAAGAGAGAATCGGCATATACTCTCTGGGCCTTGGCAGCGATATTTGCAGCGATAGCTACCACTATTGCTATAAGCCGGATAGACACTTCATTTCTAGTTTTACTCGCAGCGATTTTCTGGCTCGGGCTACTACTCACATTTCTACGGTCAGCAGATAACTAGACAAAGAGATGAAGATGAAGTGGCTGGGGACGGGATCGAACCGTCGACCTCACGATTTTCAGTCGCACGCTCGTACCAACTGAGCTACCCAGCCAAGGGGATAAAGAAGAATCGCGACCCAGACGGGACTTGAACCCGCGACCTCCGCCGTGACAGGGCGGCGCGCTAACCAACTGCGCTACTGGGCCAATCTTTTTAATCAGAAGAGATATCACTATCTTCTTCTTGCGTCCCCAACGGGATTTGAACCCGTGTTACCGCCGTGAAAGGGCGATGTCCTAGGCCCCTAGACGATGGGGACTAGAGGAGGGGCGAATCTTATCGTGAATTTTCAACTCCAATTCTGGCGGTAGGCTTAGCACCTAAGTAATAACCATGCATAAAAATAGCCAAAAATTGGGGCCTTTAGCTCAGTCGGTAGAGCAACGGACTTTTAATCCGTGGGTCGTCGGTTCGATCCCGACAGGGCCCACGAACATTTGAGCGGGAATCCTCCTCTCTTTTCTTTCATTCCTCAGCTGACTTTGAATCTGAATCTCATGGAGATCTGTTGGATTCCGAAATCGCTACTCTTTAGTTCATCGCTTCACGGATGTTTTCTGGTGAACAATCAAGCTCATGGGCGTAGATTCGCAGAGTTGTTGCTGTAACTGTGAAGATTACGATTGCTTAAACTGATTCCTTGGGTGATTCTTGGTTTTAGATGGGAATTTTTGATTCATTAAGGGGCGCGGGTATTGAGTTTATTGACCCATCTACATATGATGGGAAATACAGAATTTTGGTGGTTGAACCAACGACATCTAGCAGTGTAGTATAAATGAACGAGCTTCATTTGTATAACAATCAAACGAAAAGACTATTTTGCTTAAAATGATTTATGAGATTTTCCACGAGATCAAAATTTCCAACAGCGCCCACGGCAATCCCGGAAGTGGAAGCGCGAATTACACGAGAGCGAATATCAATTATTTAAATCTCAACTGAATAAATTGGATCAGATTCCTAACCCAGTTATGTTGCAACTTGGGGCATTTTGGGGACTTTGGTCACTGGTTTTTAGGAAAAGATTTGAATCAGGGCAGAATATCCTTGCGGCGTACGGATCTCACCAATTAGAAGCTGGAAAAAGATACTTTAGGTTGAATCGCTATAGTGCCGAATTCATTCACGGTGGAATTGGCCTAGAACAATCTGGAACTCAAGTGTGTAAGGAAACAGATGTACTGTACACAAAGAATCTGAGTGCAGGTGTTGCAGGCCCAGAATTGGACATAAAGAGAGAGTTAGAAATACGTGGCGTTTCTAGAGTTGATTTAGTGCACATGGACATTCAGGGAAGTTAACTCACTGCCTTGAATCACGTCAAAAACTCAAATCGATTTTATTCTTTGGATACGAAGACTATTTGTCTAGCCACTCATTCGGCCTGAATTCGCTCAAAGGTCAGATCTTTGCTTATCCAACATGGTTTTGCAATAGAATATGAAGAATTGACTTACGGGAAGTTTGGGTCGGTTGTAATTTGGATGTTAGAGAAATTAGAGTGGAACGAGGAATTTTTCTGGAAAAGCGATATTTGGCTGTCAAAAATGATATTTTTACTGAATCTAATTTAAATTTCTAGGGGCAGACACAAGTAATAGGCCGAGACGGCTTCTTTATCGTCTCACTATGATAGAACAAAGATTTCAGAGTCAAAAAACAGATAACCCATGAGGAGCCTTGACTAAAATAAAGCAGGCCATTTCCTTGAGATAACGGATTTTCCCAAGTGTCTCATATCTAGTGTAAGTGTATCTTGGACTCGAAAATCTGGCTTTATCCTTGCAACCGATAATGGCGCACTTGATTAGAGTGTTACTTTAACTATACTTTCAGAGTGATTCCGATATCTGAAGTTGAAGTACCAGAGGATTACCAATTCTTACAACCAATTGTTGATAGGAATTTAATTAGAATTGGAAATAAATTTGACGGGGGATACGTCGTATCGCAAGAAGTTATCTCAAAGACCACCAAGTTAGTATCTATAGGCTATGGATGGGAATCCAGTTTCGAAATATGTGTAATTCGTAATTACCCGAAGATCAAGTGCATTATTTATGATGATGCAGCAAATATGAAGAGCTGGATAAAGCCTTGGAGAAAGTTTCCCAGATTCTTTTTTGGAAGTTTAGCCAATGGGGAAATTGTGTCACCAAGGCAATTTTCATGGTTCTGGCCCAGTTTTGATACTGCCAGAATGATTGTGAAATATCCTCGCAGAATAACTTACAAAAATGCTAGGGTTGTTGGACTTTCAGTAAGTAAGAACGAATTAAGCCTTACAAATATCCTGTCAGCCTTTGATAATTCTGAAAGCGTATATTTAAAAATTGACATCGAAGGTTATGAGTATGAAATTATTGATCAGATTATATTATCTGAGGCATGTCTAATTGGTATGACAATTGAATTTCATGAGTTGGCAGTTATGAAAATGAAGTTTATTTCCTGTATGAAGAAACTTCAGACTAAGTTCGTTGTAAACCATCTACACCCAAATAATCATCGTGATGTAATAAATGGATTTCCTGATGTTATCGAGATATGTTTCATTTCAAAGAAGCTACTTCTCGGCGATCAACTATTGCGACAAGAGAGCAGAATAGATGCAGATAGTCCAAATAACAGGTGCCGTCCAGATTACAATTTGATTTTTAAGAGTTTAAACGAGGGCCTAAAATAGTATGAAAAATGAAATTAGGGATTACTACCCTGTATCTGAGCCAACATTAGGTGAAGTTGAGAAAGATTTCTTGATTGAAGCGTTTGATTCAGGATGGATTTCTTCCACTGGAAAGTTTGTTGAACGCGTAGAGGCGAAGTTATGTGAATTGTTACATACAGAATCAGTCACATTGACCTCAAACGGAACAGCAGCACTTCATCTTGCGTTGCTGGCAATAGGGATTACATCAAAAGATGAAGTTTTAGTCCCAAATCTTTGTTTTGTGGCTGTGCCAAATAGTGTTTTATACGTAAATGCAACACCAATTTTTGTGGATGTAAATCCAGAAGATTTCTCCATGGATCTAGATCATGCAAAAAAGCTAATCACAAAAAACACAAAGGCAATTATTGCTGTGCATAATTACGGATTAATCGGTGATATGCGAGAGTTAATGGAATTCGCTATCAAGCACAACTTGTTTGTTATTGAAGATTGTGCGGAAGCCCCATTTCACGGCGATAAATGGGGTGAATCTCATCTCAAGACATTCTCTTTCTTTGGAAATAAAGTTGTGACCTCAGGCGAGGGAGGTGCTGTTGCTTCTAATAATAAACTAATTGTGGAGCGTGTTATAACCCTGAAGAATCAAGGGGTTATAAGGGGCAAAAAGTTTGTATTTAACGAGACAGGATACAACTATCGACTAACGAATCTTCAAGCTGCGGTTCTGTTCGGTCAAATTTCTAATTTGGAGGAACTCTTGCTAAAAAGATATTTGGTTTTTGAAAAATACAATAAGGCATTTTCAGGTCTTGAAGGTCTCATGATTCTCTTTGATAAACCAAGGAAAAGTTATAGTCCTTGGCTCTACTCGTTTTTACTAGATCAAGAAATTGATAGGGATAGGTTTATGAGTTCACTAAATGAAGATGGAATAGAAACAAGACCCTTTTTTGCTCCACATTCACTTTCTGGAAGATTTCTTCCTACAGATCAGAGTAATTTTAAGAATTCAGTCAAGGTTTCAATGTCAGGCGTAAATCTCCCTACTTTTGCACATCTTTCTAGTTCAGATATCGATCACATAGTAGAAAAAGTGAAATTTAGAATAAGAACTCATAAGAAAATAGATTCATAAACTTCTTTCATTACCAGCCAAGAATAATTGTTTTCGACAGAGTTTCGTAACATTAGCGATTTTGTGATTTGAGATTCACTACATACCTTTTGTAGTGCGTCTACCGATGCAGTTATGTCTACTTTGACAGAATTCCCTATTCGCTCACCTATCGGAAGTAAATAGCGCTCATCTGATTCATATTCATTAATGGGGGGTACGTTGGTGCACAATGCAGGGATTCCAAAGGAGTGTGCTTCTAGTAGTGGCAACGCATGACCTTCTAGTCGAGAGGGATAAAGCAAAAGGTCAATGCCTTGGTAAAGTTCTACCCAAGTTTTTTTGACTCCAACCTTGAACTCAATGCCTTTTGGGGCTTTCTCGACCAATCTAAGTAACTCGTCATCCGGTGGCCGAAGGGCACTTATAATTAATTTTACTCCCGAAGAATGAAGTCCTGAATTTTGGAAAATTTCAATTGCCTCTGGTGTACCTTTCCTAAAATTCCCACCAAAGGAACCGGCATTATGAAGGATATTCTGCACTCTATCAACAGGTTGAAAATTCTCAGAAATGTTGATTGGAAAATCAACTAGTCTACTGAAAATGTTTAATGAACTGAGTAATCGGTGACCATGATTGGTTAAACTAATAACATTTGCACAGAAATTTGCTTCCAAAATTGCGCTTGGCTGTTCCCACATTGGGAAAATATAAGTGCGATCTTTTGGCAAGAGAGCTGATAACCCCCATGAAGTCTCCAGAAAGAGAAATTTACGCTTCGAATCAGTAATTTCATCTTCGAGAAAAAGTCGGACCATAATGAGGTTCTGAAGACCACTTCGAAGGCAAACCTTAGAGTTAGGAAACGACAAACGGGTTTCAACCGAATACTCTGGATAATCTATTAAAACAATTTTATCAATCGCATCTACATTCGATGCGAGTGATACTCCCATATTACCTAATCCCGTCGGCGCTGAAGTACAGATTAAAGTGGTAGGCATACGGGTAGATCAACCTAACTCAACTCGTAAAATGTTTTTCAAATTTTCAAGAAAATTCTCGTACTCTTTACCTTTAATTTCAAGCTGATCGAGAATTAGTCTTCCAACTTTGCTCTTGTGGTTGAATGGTCTTGGCCCATGGAATTCATGAATTTCTCTTCGTGCTAGAAAAAGCTTTGCAAAAAAAGGTTGCCTATCTGCTTTATCCAATCGCCCTGAGAGCAATTGATGTTCAATTCTCAAACGAGAAATTTTCAAGACTTTGGGTGGGATACTCATGCTGTTCAAGAGATCCTTAAGTAAAGACTCATCACTGAAAACTGCAAATGAATTAAAAGGGTTTGATCTTACTTCAAAACGATTGTCTCTTCGCCAGTTCTGCATGGCCTGGAGTAGCGATAGCCCTTGCGGATTCACAATCTGGTTGAACACATGTCCCTTTGCGCTTGTTCCATCCATGGGCCACTTTCCTATATCTGGCGATACGCTATAGGAAGGATGATCAAAACCCCATTGAATTAGGCAGTTATCTTGCACTTGATGGATAACTTTCTTGCGAGCGTCATCTAATTGCACCATATCTATGTCGCAGAGAGTGACCAATTTATCACGATATTCATCCGCGGTTGCTGTCCACATTCGTGATATTTTTGTTTGAACTCTTATATCAACGCCAGGTGTCAACTCCAGGACCTTCACTTTAGACCAATAGCTACAAAAATCAACCAAGGTATTTGAGAAATATTTTGGGAGGTTTAACGCTAGGTGAAAATCGGAATCATTCTTTATCCTACAGGATTTGGAAGCCAAAGGTAGGTAGCTTAGATAAGCTAGCGAGGGGTCAGCGGATGTAATTGCAATACTTTGGCTGATTCTCACGAGCGAATGATACAGTTTTGTCATCTAAATGTTTCGATTTTGGAGTAAATAATGACTATTCTGACGAGAGCAACAGCAAAGTTTTTTAATTGGTTACTTTCACGGCTGCCACAACACTTCCTCACTTATGTTCGCTCAAGGATACTCTGGCTCCTGGGGATTTCTTTAGAGGAGATAAGCATTCTAGACCCGCGAATAATAAAGAATTTGGACGAAAGCTCGAACTTCTTACCTCATTTTCAAATCGCACAAAATCTATTAGTCAATGTCCCAAGTGGACATGCCTTCTATGTCAATCAGAACCAAATTAAGTTATTGGTCAAAGAATCTAGTACATGGAGTGCTGTCTTTGCTTCAAATGAACATGGATTTATTCCAAAACAGACGAAAAATATCCAGACCCTAGCAGGTATTCAATGCGCGATTCCAGTATCGAATAATTACTATCACTGGCTGTTTGATGAATTACCGTTTACACTTTGTGTAATTAATCAAGATACAAACAAATCAGTCAATTTTGTAAAATGTGGTGGATTGAAAAAATATCAGACTGACGTTAACGAATACCTAGGACTTGTAGTACATGAAGTAGAGGCATGGATTAAGCCACAACAGATCTTGATACCAAACCAGAGACATATATCTGGCTATCCAACGAGTGAATTACTGGAAATGCTAAGAAAAAGTATTCTCAAAGAAGAGAATTTGAGTTTGAACTCGAATGGCTACATATATATTTCGAGAAAGAGATCTTCTCGTTCCTTGCCAAATGAAAACTACTATGAAGAGTTGTTAATGAAGGAAGGTTTCGAAATCCTCCTTTTGGAAGAATTAGATTTTCGTACCCAAGTCTCCTACTTTCATAACGCAAAAGTAATCGTAGGTGCTCATGGCGCTGGACTTGCTAATCTAGCCTGGGCGAATCCGGGGACCAAAGTTTTTGAATTAATTCCTGACGATTTCTATAACCCTTGTTACCTATATCTGGCCTCAAAGTTAGGGCTTGAACATCAACTGGTGAAAATCTCTGACTGTAATGATGTATTGAAAAGTCTTTAAGTCAGTAGAATTTAGCAGAGGATAACATCTTATCTCTAATTAGGTAAGAGTATTTCGTGATCTTCCGCAACACCAAGTTAGAATTCATCCTTAATCTTGAATTATTACGATACGCAATTATTCCAAAATTAGAGACTGAATTGGGCTGACTTGGATCCTCGATTGACGGAAAATTGAGTGATTTCCATAGGCAACTTAGAATAGACTGGTCATGCCGGTGTTCAATGAACCCATCATCACCTTTCACACGAGAATCATCATTGAAATAAAAACCACCTTCGAGTAAAGCAAGCTCTCGCCAACTACTGATTAGCACTTTGCGTTTAGAGTCACTGTTTAGAGCGATGAACCCACTTTGTATTTGCGGCGAATTCAAGCAATCCTTGTTTACTTTTAGCTTAAGTATTACTTCTTTCTTGGTCCAATTTTTTTCAGGGTGTTGGGGTAATGCAAAAGTAATTCCACCGACTTTATGAATATAATTGAACAGATCTCTGAGAGATTGAAGTTTCTCTTTTCCAAATTGAAATTCAGATCCAGCGTCGACATATAGAATTTGGTGAGAAGGGAAATTGAGATGTGCCCACATTAAAACTGAAGGTTTCCAAGTCCAATATCCAAACCCTCGAGGAGGATGGTTCTTCCGAAGATTCAAGCCGATTTCGTAAATATCAGGATCCCAGGCTTGCAGCCACTGCTCATCTAGATTGAAGCAAAATTCAAACAAGTCAGTTTTTTTTGCCTCCGCTGTAATTCTTTTTGCTGCACCAATCCACCCGGTACGCCCAGCACCAAAAGTTACAAAAACATTTTTTGGCGTATTCACCACCATGTCACTGACCTCAAACTTTCGTTTGCAATCTTTTCAGATCCAAATTTAGACAATGGGATTCTACAAAATTTGAAGAAAGTTTGCTTGAGTCGATACTTGTATGTGAATGCCCTTGAATTTGCCTGAATCTTCTTTCGCTCATCGCTGATCAAGGAAGAGTCTATGCTTTGAAATGGATGGCGGAAAATACTTCTTGATATCGCCATTTTCTTGATTCTAGATGGAAATTTTGGCCAATCGGCCAAATACAAATGCGCTCTATCGGCTCTCTCCAGCAGTGACTTTAGTCCTTCAGTATTTAGGGCATATGCATTTGCATAGTCAGGCATCTTGCGAATTGTATACATGCAAGGATAACGGGACTTTGTCAGTATCCCGTTCTGTTCGGGAAACAAGTGCACAAAGAAGGGAACATCTGTAGGTAATTGCGAGAGACCTGCGACTAAGTCTGAGTTATCGTCTTGGATCAATTCGGAATCATCTTCAAGAAAGATGCTCCACTCTTTCCCTTCAGTGAAAGCTAATTCTCTAGCACGGGAATGCGAGAGAGCCGCAGCCACTTCATTACATGAAAGTGGCCGCGGCTTTCCTTTATGTAAATGTGGGGCATTATCAGAACAGGGTAGATCGCTCGGAGTAAGGCCCCATGAAGTTATTGGAGGAATTCCAAAATTCTGAACTAAACTCTCGACAAGCTTGTCATAGTTCCGAGAGTTTTTCACTGAAATAATGAAAAACGAAACGCTAGTCAATTAGGTGTCCTCAACATCTTACTAAAATTGTTGAAATCCATTATTTCTCAATCCTCATTTTTCTTTCCGCTATTCCAAGAAATCGCTCTTTGATTTCCTTCAATTCGAATGGGGCAGCCAAGATAGGCTCCCTATAAATTTTATTGAGTTGTTCCTGATCTTGAATTAGCAAAAGCAACTGCCGCTCCAAATTTCTGGGATCATAATCTATAATGTTCACAAAAGAATTTGCATTTAAGGCAGTTAGGGTTCCATTTTTCTTGTAAATAGGGATGTTTCCACACATCCAGGCTTCAAAGGGTTTCTCGGTCACATAATTATCTTCATCTTGGTTCTCAAGACACAACTGGAATATGTATCCTTTCGAAACTTCATGCTTACTCTCGATGGGTTTTCCAACTGCAGCTCCATAAATGTCTAAGATACCCAATCGCTCAAGCGCCTGTGCATACCTCAATCTCTCTATTGAGGGGTTTGAAATAAAGGCACAAGCTATGCGATTGTTCTCAAAACTACGCAATTCGCGAGTACTCAGAAGTTTTTCTAAATTGAAAATAAATTCTCGATCGTACTTTCTCCGAAAAAAATCATCGGTTATATATATTGCCCATACTGGAAGATAAACGTTATTTCTCGAAGTTGGTGAATATGAGAGCGTCAGGTCATATCCCCGGGGTGGTTTTCCGAGTTCACCCGAATACCAAATCAAGATAATTGCTTTTCCTAGCAGGGCTTGCTTAAATTTAACCAGCCACAAACGGAATATTCTTTTTATCGCATTAAGCCGGCGTGGCCATCCAAAAACAGAATGGAATTCAATTTCTAATCGGCTTAAGTCAAATTCCAAACCCAACTTTGACTTACGCAAGAAAGTTTGAAAAGTGTCAATGAAAAAATTATTCCTCACATCAAATTTTGACCAAAAAAATAAGAATCTATAATTACTTTGCATGACGTAGCTTAATGTACTTACTCGATTTAAGACGTCGCAAAAACAAATATATTAGCCAAGAAATTTTCTGAAATACAGAAAACTCAGATCTATGCCATCTGATCACAAACGACTCAAAAAGGGTTCGAAATTGTTGTTGATGGGATACACCACTAGTGTTTACAATTATCAAGTGCTTGCATAACACCACAGGCGGAAAACATTTCAATAGTTTAAATTGAAAATCTAGGTCAGCCGCAATTCGAAATGTCGTATCAAAATCTCCCGAATAATCAAAGATTTCTTTAAGTACCAACATAGACTGATGGGAAATCTGCAATTTACCGTTGAATAATGATTCGACGTTGTTCTCCGTAAATTTTGGAAATAGAAGAGGGGGGAATTGGGCGTCATTGTCATAGCTTGCTAATCCATATCCCCATTTAGAGTCACTTTGAGTTATTAACTCAATCAGTTCCAAGATCAGTGAAGAATCAGTGACCACATCACCTGGATTTAAAAACCAAACTAAAGCATCGTCTTTGCATAAACTCACTCCAGTATTCATTGCATGGTAAATACCTCGAGGATATTCCCATTTGTATTGAATATCATGTCCTAAATCTATCAATTTGTTAGATTCTTTCAATATGTCTGTCGTACTAGATGAATCGACGACTATTACTCTACATTGATTTTGTAATAACTTTTTTATACTTGCAATTGAAACTCTAAAATCCTGTAGATTGTTCATGGATACCATAATAATTTCAAGGCTGTGAGCTCTAGTCATTTATTTGTCGATTTCTTGGAGTTGTAAAGTTTATAAGATTCTCAGTTGCTAAAGAATTAGCCGCGGAAGCCGATAAGAGTAGTTCTTTAAGTGTGTACTTATTCCATGGGTGACTAGAAATAAGAAGTAAATATCTTCGAGAGATTAAGTCCGAGTAAAATTCATTCGTGGCGTGATGAAATTGGTTTAACCAGCCAGCAATTCTTTTAATTGATATATTGTCTAGAGGCTTTCTTCCTCGTGGCGCTGCTACCCAAGCAACTTCACGAAGACTCAGCTCGTGCATATGTAATTGGCGAGCCAACGCTAGCCAATCATTCATAATACCATCTAGGCCGCGAGATGAAAAAGTCGAATTAGCAGTGGTTTGATTGGAATGTTGGCGATAAAAATAAAGACGCTCAGGGTGGAAGTAAATATCAAATTCCTGAGAAATTTTCATTCCAGTAGCCCAATCCGACATTTGCTGATTTATAAACTTCAAACTTTTAACCCACCAATCTGACTTACCACACCAGGTCGCATCTACTCCGTAAGCTCCTAGTAACAATACTCTTCTATCTAGATTACCAGCCACACTTAAATTTCCAAAGCGAGAAGCTACAAATCGCTTGTCCTTAAATTTTTGAATTCCACATGCACATAGTTTTGCATTCTGCTCCATAAGTTTTTGAATTTGAATGAAAAATCTCTCCGGATGAACCAAATCGTCAGAGTTCATAATTGCTGTGTACGGAGAATTGATGTATTTTCTTGCTATGTTTAAAGCTCCTGCATAACCAAGTCCAAAAGAATTAATGATTATTGAATTATCTGGTTTATTCATTAGTGGCGTAGGAATTGTTCTATCGTCAATTAGGATCAATCTAATTTTCACTTTTTGACTTCGGTTCACCGAATCGATGGCAGCATAAAATTGTGAATTCTCATCATTAAAGGGAAGAAGTACGTCTACTTCCTTCATGGAATGCTAACTTTCACGCTCAGTCTAGGGCTCAATTAATTGAAAGGTCATAATCGAGCATTAATTTCCCAAGATCGCGCCAAGTTGTTTTTGCTTCCCAACCAAGTATCGTTCGAGCTTTTGATGGGTCGCCAATCAAGGAATTAACCTCTGTTGGTCGCATATACTTCCTGTCAATAGTGACATGGTTTTGCCAATTTAATCCAACCTGTGAAAACACATTTTCCACAAAATCCTTGACAGTTGCGCCTAGTCCCGTTGCGACTACATAGTCCGAAGGGACATCTTGCTGCAACATCAACCACATCGATTCAACATATTCCTTGGCATAACCCCAATCGCGCACCGCATCCAAATTACCTAGGTAGAGCTTTTGGGTTGATCCCTGAGCAATTTGAGCAACGGCCCTTGTTATTTTTCGAGTAACAAAAGTTTCACCTCGACGCGGGGATTCATGGTTGAACAAAATGCCATTAGAAGCATGCAAGCCATAGGCTTCCCGGTAATTTACAGTACTCCAGTAGGCCATCAATTTGGCTGAGGCATATGGACTTCTTGGTCTGAAACTGCTTTCTTCGTTTTGTGGCGGTGGCGTTGAGCCAAATAATTCGGAAGTGCTTGCCTGGTAATATCTAGTGTCTACTCCTGAAGAGCGAATTGCTTCTAGCAATCCAACTGCTCCTACGGCATCAACTTGCCCAGTGTATTGCGGCATTGTAAATGAGACTTGTACGTGGGACTGTGCACCCAAGTTATAAACTTCACTCGGTTTGATTTCACGAATCAAATTAGAAAGGCCGACGCCATCAACGAGATCACCATAATGAAGAAATAATCTCCTATTTTTTTCGTGAGGATCTTGATAAATGTGATCTATTCTCGACGTGTTAAATGTGGATGAGCGTCGAGTTAATCCATGAACTTCGTAGCCCTTTTCTAAGAGAAGCTCAGCTAAATAGGAACCGTCTTGCCCAGTAATTCCGGTAATGAATGCAGTCTTATTCTTCATAGCCGTACCCCACCTTTTTCTATTTCGCTTTGGAACCAAATTAAGGTCGATGAAATACCCTCATCAAGCGTAATCCTTGGTTTCCAGCCCAAGCTCGAAATTCTGGAAATATCTAAGATTTTTTGAGGTGTTCCATCGGGACGACTCGTATTCCACTTAATTTCGCCAGTAAATCCCGCAATCGTACCAATTTTCATTGCAAGTTCCTTGATCGATATGTCGCTTCCGGTTCCAACATTTAAGTGCAGACTTGAGTCATAACCATCTAAGGCTACAAATACTGCACTTGCCAAGTCATCTACGTGGAGAAATTCTCGGCGCGGCGACCCACTACCCCAAACTTCGACGAAACCTTCCCCTCTTTTTTTTGCTTCATGAAATTTCCTAAGCAACGCGGGCAATACGTGAGAAGTTTCTAAATTGAAGTTATCAAACGGACCGTACAAATTTGTTGGCATTAATGAGATCCACTTGACGCCGTATTCTTTTCTGTACGAATTCAGCAACTCTATGCCGGCAATTTTTGCAATTGCATAGGCAGAGTTTGTTTCCTCCAGTGGGCCTGTCAAAAGGTATTCCTCTTTAATTGGTTGTGGAGCATTCTTAGGATAACTGCAACTGGAACCTAAAAAAACAAATTTCGGGACTCCAATTTCAAAAGCAGCAGCCATCAAGTTGTTTTGAATCTGAATATTATGTTTCAAAAACTCTACTGGGTGTGACTGATTGGCGGCTATTCCGCCCACAAAAGCTGCAGCATTAATGATAATTTCGGGTTTATGTTTGTTCACAAAATTTCTTGTAGCGCTCAGATCGTTGAGGTCGAGTACTTTTCTATTAATACCGACGACTTCATGTCCCGTTTCCTTAAAAGCCTTAACTAATGAAGTTCCAACTAATCCGGTTGATCCAGCGACGATTACAGACATATCTCTACTTTAACAGCAAAACAAGAAAAAACTGGCCTAACGCTTTGGATTACTGTTCTAATTTCCAAGTTTCTATGAGTAAGAACAAATTTTCGTACCTATAGGCGTAGCAACTATAAAGGTGTCTCAACTTACCTATCTGTATCCTCTAAACCGATTACTTCAATGAATTGGAACTTACCAAAACCTTGTTTGAAATTAATGGCTTACCTATCAGTGGACACCAATGAGAAATACTCATGACTTGCCAACGCCGACTCTAGGAACGAAGTCGAACTAGTCAAAACCAAATACACTCTTCAGTTTGAAATTTGGTAATAAGTATAGTTTTCCCCCAAAACCTTCCTTAAATTTGTTGATCGAATCGACTTTTGCATCTCCACGGTTTTTTGAAAAATAGCCAAGTTCCACATATTCAACTTTGAGTTCAGAGAGTAGCAAGAAAGAACAATAAATATTTAGAACATTGAGACCTTGAGTCTTTGCATTAACTGTTGACACATTCTTTAGATATTGAGCTGACTTGTTAAGTACCAAATACCCCACAATGGAGACTGTTGCGCCAGTTTCATCATACAAGACACTAAAGATTCTCCTCCCCCCCCCCTGGAAAAAGACACTTTGATTCATATTTGCCATAGCGTTGATTCTGTAGTCGGATCCAAGTCCTGCGACCTTATTCAACTGTTGGGCATTGAAGTAGAATTCTGCAGGCAACGCGGATTTACAATCCTCAATATAGTACCTAACTTTAAAATTACTTCTGAGCGCTGTGAAGACATTTCTTTTTCGAGAATTTGAAAAAGTTGAAGCCAAATTAGATTGGCGTAAATGCTCCCTGATATTCTCACATATATAAAAATTCTCAACACCAATTCCGGCATTTTTGTTAATTGGCAATTCTATGACTCTCGCAAGAATTTCTTTTTTCTCGACTTTTGATGATGAGATCTCTTCCATGAATTCTTCGTGATGCGGGAAAATTCCAGTGGCAGTTAGAATAGGTTGGGTGAATTCGTAACCCTTGGCAACAACCAAAGGGTGTTGATGCTGCAAAGCCATAACAATGTTCTTAAAGCTGTTTGAATTCAGATTGTTTTTGGTTCTAATACCCGTGTATCCGGAAACATACGGGGCCAAACTTCGGTATATCCTACTTTTGAGACCGGAATCGGAACTAGAGTTCGAGACAAACGGAAACTCCATCCTAATTTTTGGCATATCTACAACTACCCAATTTATCTTCCGGCCATCACTCAGGAAGTTATCGCAGTTGAACCATGTCGTTGTATGTGACACAAACTATACTCTACATCATCTTTCCAAGAGCAAAAGACACAGGGAGTTTTTATGCCTACTTTCAGGTTATTAAAGACCATTTTTGCAGTTGTCAGAATTCAAACAAGCAAGTTGCGTGATCCTCGGCGATATATAATCAAAAGTAGAAACTTTTTGGATAATATACGCTTTTGGAATTTAGGATGGAATTATTGGGGAAGTAGAATTGCGCAGGAAACATTAATTGGTTTGTCGCCAGTCACGCTGAATCGAAAAGAGTCGAACGCATATGAGGCGGGTGCAGCATCTGAGTTTAAACTTCTAAAGAAATGGTTAGCTAAATCTCCTAGATTTTTGAATGGCCAGGAAGTATTCATGGACCTTGGTTCCGGAAAAGGAAAATTTATTTATTTGGCTTGCAAGTCCCAAATTTATAGTGAAATTATCGGTATAGAGCTTGATCCATTTTTAGTAAAAGAAAGTAAGAAACTTCTCACCAATGTCGGGCTTCCTGATAATTTTGAGATTAGACAGCAAGACATACGCGTGACATTGCTCCCGAATAGGAATACGACTATATTTATTTTTAACTCATGCGGAGAGGGAATATTGAGAGAATTTTTGCATAAGAACGAAGAACATTTTCGACTGTTTGACAGTTTAGTTTTTTATGTAAACGCAAAACATGTTTCTGTGTTTTCCAATTTTGACAATGTCATTAGACTTAAAAAAACTCTTGCAGGCCACGATATTTATGTGATTTTTAATGATAGCACTTCGGCTTCCGATTAGAAGATCTGTAGAGGAACTGGGCAATTGAGTATTGATATTCCCTATCTTGGGCCAGAATCGAACTGGCAACCAAATAAATTTCAGACCTTCTCTCGTACCAACCGTGCTCGACATAGGATTTAATTTACTAAATACTGCGAAATTGCAGCAGCTGAGGCTAAATCTGACTATCCCAATAAGCTTGGCAATCAACCGTAATGAGTCGAAATTTAATTTCGACCCAGCTACTAAGAGACGACGATTTCACTGCTTGAATCAAAAACTTATCAAGTCTATGAGAGGGAAGAATGACGTCTAAATTCACTTCCAAATCGTATCCGAATGAAATCTATGAGTTCAGGCAACTCGTGGACTAATTTCTTGTACAAAGCCGTAAATGAGTAAGCTAATTCTTCGGGCGATTCGTGAAGCCTGACGAAAAATTACAGGAGAGTCGATTCTAAATATCTCTCGGTTCCTAGACACCCAGAAAGGTTTAGTAGAGTCAAATTTCTGATCAGATTTCAAATAAGTCTCGTCGGGGATTGCAAACATAGTGCTCTGGTGCCAAATCAAACTCAGAATTGATTGATCATGTCGGTGGCGGTCAATTTCATGCGCGCCAGGGTTGCGAACATTTTTTGTCAGATAAAAATTATTATTTTTCATTAGAGCCATCCAGCGATCCAAAAATAATTCGACCTTTTTAGTGTTTTTAAAGATTATCACAGAGGCGCTGACTTGATTTTGCTGAGAGTGGCTTGCCGAAAAATATTCTAGGACATGTTTGGATGTCCATTCAACTTCCTTTAGATTCAGTTCGAATGCAAAACCTTCATAGGTATTGGCTAATCTTAAATAATCTTCAAGACGTCGAATGCTATTCTTATTAATGTTTAAGTCACACCCCATATCCAGATAAATGATGTATTTTGCCTTTGGAAATCTTAAGATTGCGTCTAAAATAAGCAATGGTTTCCAAGCCCATAACCCGTAACCTCTTCGATTTTCCTCAAAGAAGTTTCTATTTTGCTGATACATAGTTGTTTGAATTAACCAGTCTTGATTGACAATGTATTGTGAGGAGTATTTAAAGTATTTCCTTAAAGATCTTAAGAGTCTTGCTCTAGCAAATCTCCATTCTGGGTTACTTCCAAATGAAACAAAAAGCACATCTTCGAAAGGTCTAGAACTCACTTCGTCAGAATACAGACCAAGTGGCTTGGGCCAGGACGGAGAGGGAGACCTAACGATTTTCACTCGTTCGCTTGCTGGGTAGATTCCGGCCTGGCCCGCGGAGCCGCCCAATTCAAAACAAGTTTTATTTTTGATTTCGTGGATAATCACGGAGCACAATGAAGAATTGCGAGTAGGCCGAGAGTAGGGAATATCGGTGCAAATCGATAGAAACCTTCAATGTGTCATTGAGGGTTTTCTCAGCTATATACCTCTACTATTAGGGTGAAAGTTATTCACTTCCCCGACTTGCGATTGTCCGGATCGCGGCCAGGGCGGGAATTATTAAGCGGGGGATCTAGCCCCCTTGGTAATTTGTCCGTTTTGTCCATTATCCACGACAAATTACGCTCCATTTCGTAGAGGGGAGTAGAGGCGGCGACGGTCGACTCTGTAATACAAACCGGTATAGAAATAAGGGGCCTTAACAAAGTGTCACTACGCAAGAAATCTGCCTCCGCAGGTCTGAAGGTCTGGACCGTCGCGGAGCTTGGTGCTTTCTACACAGAGCACCGTAGTGAGCTTGTTGCCCATGCCTCACGCATCCTGAAAGACAGCGCTCGCTCTGAAGAAGTAATCCAAGATGCCTTGATCAAGGTCATGCTCGCCGCCCCTGAGCTGGAATCAACTGATCACGCACTTGGCTATATGCATAGAACAATCGAGAACCTCTGTGTCGATATCTTCCGTATCGAGGGTCGTCGTCCAAACCTTGTGGTTCTAGATGATGTCTCAGCAGAACTTGAATCAACCTGGGTCGATAATAAAGATCATGTTGATGTAATTGCCGCTGCAGATGATGCAGCAATCGTTAGACAAGCCCTAGCAATGCTCTCACCTGCAGAGCGAGCAGCTCTTGTTATGTGGGAGATGGAAGGAAGATCAACTGCAGAGATCGCTGCAGAGCTTGGTATCAAGGAATCTGCTGTTAGACATACTGTCTCTAGAGCAAGAGCATCGCTACGCAAGGTGATGAGCGAGTTAATTGTTGATAAAGAGCGCGGCTTAACAGCGCTAGATATGCTCTCAACAACTTATAAGAAAGCAGCGCAGATCGCTAAGAAATCAAGTAAAGCTGCGCTCTCACTAATTTTAGTTTTCTTTGCCTTCCTTGGCTTTAATGCGATGCCAACAGATAACGGTGTTCCAAATATTGTTGCTGAAGAAGCTATCTCTTCTAACCAGCCGGTCGAGAGCGTTGAAGTTGTAGCACCTACTACTCAAGTGACTACTTCCGCCCCTGCCCCTGCTGCTACTAAAGAGAGCAAGGTTGAGGTAAACGCCAAAGCAACTAACTTCTCATTTGCTGGCCTTGATAAGGCTGGAGTACCTACCGGCTTTACCGTTACTGATTCAACTGGAGCACTTGGAAGCCTCTACATAACAAACCGCCAGCCAGTTTTCTCTGAAACTGAGTTGACCTTATCTCAGGTGGCAAAGACCGATAGCGGCGCTGCCAATATCTTTATCTCCCAGAAGTTGACCTCAGATTCGGCAGGCTTTAGCTATGCCCCAATAGTCTCTTATGGCAAGGATGGAGGCTGGACCCCCCTAGTAACCACGCTCACTTATCTCAACTCTGAGCGTCTACTCAGCGGTGATTACCTGGTAACAGCGATCATCAAGGTAGAATCTGAGGTTGAAACCAGCGTATCTATCCCAGCTAGCGCCTCCGGCCGGGATCTTCTTCAGGCTCCAAGGCAGGTAATCACTCGCCTAGTACTGAACCCAGGAAAGACTCAGATTTTATCTCAAGCAATAAATGTAGTTGAAAAGGGAGCTAAGTAATGAACTCCCGCTTTAGGTTTCCTCGCCGCGTCCGGATACACGGTGGGGAATGTGGTGCAGTAGCACGTGCATTGCATCACGAGGCGCAGAAAGGTGCCCTTACTCAGAATGAGCAAACGCTCATATCTGATGAGAAGGCATTTCTGAGCCAAGCCGATCTGAAGAAAGCCTTCGGATCGACTTTAAATGAAAGGAAATCAATGTCTACAAAGACATCTTTCAAGCGCATTGCGCTTGTTGCTGTTGCAGCACTTGCTACGGGTCTATTGACCACAGTAGTAACACCTGCAGCTAACGCAGCAACAGGTACTATGACGATTGGTACACCTACTTCAGGACTAGCAGTTGTTGGTGATACAACGACTGTTTCAATTCCTGTAACTTTCAATACAAGCACAACCACAGCTGATACATTCGTAGTTTCTGCAAACATTGCAGCGAAGCCAACAGGATCATCACGTACTCTTAATGCTTCAGGTGCTGCAGGAGCTAACGGAATGATCACTGCTAACTCAACAGCAACAGCAAAGTTCACTTGCTCGATTGCACAATCTGGACACAATACAGCCATTTCAAATGCGGCACTTTTGACTGTTTCTGGTGGAACATGTACAGCAACATCATCTCGCACAATGACATTCGCATTCGTGCCAGACGTTGCGGGCACATACACGATTCAGGTATTTGCTGATGGTGTAGTCGGTGGCGCAGATTATGACGGAACACTAAGTGGTTCTGAAGTTGCTAAGACTGTAACAGTCACAGCGGTTGAGAACCCAGCTGCAACAACAGTTCTAACACAGACAGTCCCAGGTGTTGGTGCAACTGATCAGGTTTCTGATCAGGGAGGACTTTGGGTCAAGTTGACTTTCAAAGATTCAGCAGGTGCAACATCACGCCTTGGAACAGGACAGCAAGCTGTTCTAACAATTCCTACAGGTCTAACACTTCAAAAAGTTAACGCAACAGCTACTTCAGCCACAGCCTCTGACTACGGAATCAATAACACTGTAGTTAACACTGATGGATCCGTTTGGCTGAACTTTGTAACGGCAACTGCCGGTACATACAATGTTTCAGCAAAGATCGGTAGTAGTGGAACAGCTACTACTCTTGCACTGCAATATGCTGCAGCGGATGCTATCGCGGTTGCGTCAGCAGCTTTTGGTTTATCCACTGCAGATACTGCGTTAAACATTGAAGCCACTGCGGGAGCAGTAAATGATGCGGCGAATACAGCAACTCAGCCAACAGTGTCAACAGCTGGTAGCTACATAGTTTATTCAGCAGCAGCGAGCAAGAAAGTTCTTGTTCGTATCGTTGATACCAACCGTTTACTGTTTGGTTCTAACTCAACCGCTGGAGCCCTTACTCAAGATATCGTTGTTACAACTAGCGCAACAGCTGGTGCAACAGCGGACACCACTGGGTATGGAAAGTATGCAGGCTCATTCACACTTAATGCAGTCGCATTAACTTCTACTCAGACAACAACTGCTCAAGGATTTGTATTGAGCACTCAGCCAACTAACGTGACAACCACCGTATCTACTTCAACTTTGCCACTTACTGTGACTGGTGTTGCAGCAACTGCTTCAGGTTGGACTGTTTCACCAGCTTCAACAGTAAGTGTTGTAAATGGTGGAACAATCACTTTCACTGCGACTTGTGAAGACACATACGATGCTGCAATGGTTGGTCGTGCAGTAACTGCACAGATCTCAGCTGGACGTAACGTTCAGGCTCTTTCAACAGCGTTGATTACAAATGCTTCGGGAGAGGTATCGTTCACAGTTACAGACGCGAAACCAACTTCAACGACACTGACTGACACAGTCACATTTGCTGGTTGCGGAACTGATGCAACAATAACAATTAACTATGTTGCATCATTGACAGCAACAACTCTTGTTATGTCGCCGGTTACAACTTCAACTGCTCCATCATCTACAGCGATCTCAACATCATCTGCAACTGCATGGGATGGATCAGTCACTGTTACAGCGACAGCCAAGGATGCATCTGGAATCGCAATTGTAGGTCTTCCTGTAACTCTCACAATGCCAGCTGCAGTTTCATTGAAATCAACTTCAACAGCAGTTGCGTACACAAGTTCAACCGGTGTTGCAACTTGGTTACTTGGAACTAAGACAGCAGGTACATACAAGTTAACTGCCACTGGTGGCGGTCTTACAAAGGACACTTACCTCAAGTTCACTGGTGGAACTGCTCGAGTAGTTTCAGTATCTACTGGAACCGGTACGGGCGATGCAACTCCAATTACAATTAAAGTTGCTGATGCTTATGGCAACGGTGTATCTGGAGCGGCAGTGACTATTACAGGAACTGGTGCTGGTTACTTCCAGGGAATTCCTTTGGGTTCCTCACAAACAACAACAACTGACGGAACCGTCGCTGTTGCTTGGATTGGAAGCGGAACTATTACAGCTACTATCTCAGGTGGTCAATCAGCTGATGGAGCTGCTCTAATCGGAACCACGGCAGCTGCAGGATTCCCTGCAGGAGTTGGCACAGCCACTGCGACAGTTACAGGTGGAGCAAATACAGCAGCAGCTGCTGCTGAAGCTGCAACTGATGCTGCTGCTGAAGCTATCGATGCAGCTAATGCTGCGACCGATGCTGCAAACCTTGCTGCTGAAGCTGCAGATGCTGCAACAGTAGCTGCTGAAGAAGCACGCGATGCTGCAGATGCTGCAACCGCAGCTGTTGAAGAGCTTGCAACTCAGGTTGCCACATTGATGGCCGCTTTGAAGGCTCAGATCACAACCTTGGCTAACACAGTTGCCAAGATTGCTAAGAAGGTAAAGGCGTAAAGCCTCTAGCTTCTTAAATAATAAGTAGTACCCGAAGGCCCCTTTGAAACCAGGGGCCTTCGGGCTTTTTATTGTTGGTTTGTCTTACTCTTAGGCAATGTTGCCAGTAGCCGTGGTTAAGCGAGCGCAGAGAGTCATAATACTTTGTTCATTGATGATGAGCGTAGTTGTTACACCATGGTTCAACATGGATCCAATAAATCTTCCAAAACAATCTATTCTAATTTTAGTAAGTTTCTATCTTATAGCTATCCTCTTGCCTCAGATTCGAAAATCTAGTCTTCCAAATGATAGAACAAACCTTGTTACTGTCTTACTATTTATTTTTGTACTTTTTTTAGTTTACTTTATTGGAGGAAAAGGAAGTTTCCTCCAATTTTATGGAGCTTTTGGTAGGAGCACTGGATTTATTACTTATTTTTCTCTTGCTCTAATTTTTTATGTAAGCATTAAAGTTATGAACCAGGACTCCTCGACAAAACTATTATGGGCTTTAATCTCTGCTGCCTCTTTAAATTGCTTATATGGATTGTTTCAGTTTTTCCAATTTGATCCAATAGATTGGAACAATCCTTACAATCCAATTCTAGGCACCTTTGGAAATCCAAATTTTATGTCAGCCTTTTTAGGCTTTGCAGCATTAGCATCTCTAGCTTTCTTATTAGGCCCTTCTCTACCCATGGTCGTAAAAGTATTCTTAATTGCAGAGATTTCGGCCTCCTTAATCCTGATATTCTTATCTGATTCCTCACAAGGTCTCTTGATTTTTATATTAGGTGCTTCGATTACATTCTATTACAGATTTATCTCCGGTAATTCAAGAACGTATCTTCGATATTCGTATGTAAGTACATTCTGTGTAGTTCTATTTCTAGGATTAATTGCACTATTTAATAAGGGACCCTTGGCACCTTTTCTTTATCAGGATTCAATTACTTTTCGGGGTGATTACTGGCGTGCTGGCTGGAATATGACTGTGGCAAATCCCATTTTTGGCCTCGGCCTGGATTCGTACGGAAACTGGTACCGATTTCATAGAACAGCGGAAGCAACACTTCGTCGAGGTCCTGACATAGTCACAGACTCAGCCCATAACGTCTTGTTAGATATCTCTTCTAATGGCGGCGTTTTATTGCTTTTCTCCTACTTACTTTTAATGGCTTTAGTTATTCGATCAGCTTTTAGAGTTGTACGTAAATCTAAAAACTTTGATGCGGTTGGTATCGGTTTAATTACTTCATGGCTTGCATATCAGGTTCAGTCAATAATCAGCATCAATCAATTAGGGCTTGCAATATGGGGTTGGGTTCTTGGAGGGGCCATTATTGGTTATGACATACAAGGCAGAGAAGTTTTTATTCATCGAGAAGAGAAAGTAATGAAACAAGTACCTATCAAATCATTAATATCTGGAATCGTAGGCTTGGGATTAGGCGCTTTGATTGCAGGGCTTCCATTACTAAAAGATTTTGCTTTTAGAGAGGCTGTAAAGTCAGGTAATGCTGCGAATATTGAAAAAGTAGCAGGCCGTTTTCCTGAGAACACTTATTATTATATATACCTTTCGGAGATTTACCTTTCTAATAAGATAAACGATAAGGCCCTCCGGAATGCAAAAAGAGCAATAAGTTTAAACCCAAGAGACTTTAATGCCTGGAAAGTTCTCAGCGCGAACCCAAGCCTGATTGAATCCGAGAGAGTTGGTATCCGCTCTAAAATGCAAGAGCTTGATCCTTTCAATGAAAGTCTCAAAGAGTGAGTATCAGATGTTTTCAATTTGACTATCAAAACATTAGGATGTGACTGTGCGAGTAGCAATAGTTGGACAAGGTTATGTAGGCAGAGAACTCGGCCTGTCTGCAAAAAAAGTAGGACATGAGGTAATTGGGATTGAAATTGATGAGGCTCGGGTTGAAGCGTTAAATAATTCGGTCCCCTATTTCGTTTGTAGTGACTACTCCAGAGTAGTTGACTTTGAGATAGTAGTCATTGCTGTGCCTACTCCATTAAGCCCAGAACGTAAGCCAGATTTGAGTTTTATTCGGGCTGCCTGTAACTCCCTTCGGGGAGTTCTAAGTTCTGGGACGTTAGTGATTAACGAATCGACATCCTATCCAGGCACTTTACGTAATGTGATCGCACCAATTTTAGGTGATGAAATCTTATATGCATCTGCCCCCGAGAGAGTTGATCCAGGAAATAAAGATTGGATAATTGAGAACACGCCTCGCTTAGTCTCAGGCTTAGACCAAGAGGCGAGCCTGAAAGTTGAAGAATTCTATAGGAGTATGTGTAGTAGCGTGATACGAGTTTCAAGCCCAGAAGTTGCTGAGGCGGCAAAATTATTTGAAAATAGTTTTAGACAAGTAAATATTGCTTTAGTGAATGAGTTCTCCCAAATTGCACATGCACTTGGAATATCAACTTATGAAACTTTATTGGCTGCTTCCACAAAGCCTTTTGGCTTCATGAGATTTCTTCCAAGCATCGGAGTAGGTGGACATTGCATTCCGGTTGACCCACTATATTTGAGTTTTGCAGCAGAGAAAGTTGGGGTTAAGTCTTCATTTATCAATCTTGCTAATGAGATAAATGAGTCGATGCCGAACCATATCGCTACTCGAATAGCACAAATGTTTGGTGGCGATTTAAGTTCTAAGCTCATACAAATCGTAGGTATATCTTACAAAGCTGATGTTTCAGATGTTCGTGAATCACCTGCAATCAAACTCATGACTAAATTGCGTCAGATGGGCGCTATCGTCCTCTGGCACGATGACCTTGTGGGTGAGTGGAATAATGAATATTCCTCAGTAATTCAGTCAGTGGACTTGGGCATAATTGCTACTTTTCATCAAGAAGTAAATTTAGAACTCTGGCGTGAAAGTAATACGCTTGTAATCGATGTTAGCATGGATCCAAATACCGATTGGTCTAAATTTCTGTGAAGAAAACTTGAGTTATCAAGGTGTCATATACTTTTTCCTTATTCTTGTAGGCAAAGGCATAATTAGAATTCATGGCTAAAGTTCTAATCATTATAGCCCGATTAAATATCGGGGGAACTTCGCAATATATCGCTCACTTGGTAGCGGGCTTAGAGAGAGCTGGATATCAAATTCTAGTCGCTACCGGCCGGGTTCAAGGTAGTGAATTAGAAGATGGCGTTATTGCTAAGTTACCACTTAGAAGAGTTGAGAGCCTAGGAAGAAATATTTCACCAGTTGCAGATCTTAAAGCTCGAAGTGAGATCAAAGAAGTTATAAAGGAGTTCTCTCCAGATCTGGTCTACTCCCACACCTTTAAAGCAGGGCTATTAGTAAGGAGCTTAAAACTTTCTATGCCAATAATCCATGCTTTTCATGGCCATCTACTAAGTGAGCCGGACTTAGCGGGATGGAGATCAAAGATAGTGATCCTCTTCGAAAGGCTCCTTGCAAAGCGGGCTCAGTATTTAGTCACTGTTGGCAAGCGAGTCGCTGATGAGTTATTGGCCGAGCGGGTTGGCAGAGCTAGCCAGTATCGATCAATACCACCTGGGGTTATCCCTCTAGATCTTGAGCAACGAGATAAGGGGAGAAAAGAGCTGGGTATCTCTGGTGATCTGCGACCAGTTGTTGCCTGGATGGCAAGAGTAGTTGCAGTTAAGGGGCCGATGAGAGTCCTCGAGATAGCGCGAGAAATCCCAGAGGCGCGATTCTTATTGGCAGGCGGCGGTAATCTATTTGATCAGGTTAGTCGCGATATCCCTGAAAATCTTTCAGTCCTTGGCTGGCAACCATCATCGAGAATCTGGGCAGTTG
>Ga0214917_10001380_pt1 | contig 31143 bp, 25 predicted proteins | sample LL_1208_BB_MetaG_FD_177983 | JGI IMG/M metagenome (GOLD analysis project Ga0214917, IMG submission 177983) | Freshwater microbial communities from Lake Lanier, Atlanta, Georgia, United States - LL_1208_BB | ecosystem: Environmental > Aquatic > Freshwater > Lake | place: USA: Georgia | collected... | reverse complement strand
CCATTGACCAGGATGTCGGGAACTTTTCGTATCCCGAGGATTACGCCTTCAACGCCGGCACCGGCCTGACCGAGAAGACCATCGATTACATCTGTGATGCCAAGCAGGATCCTGACTGGGTCCGCGAGTTCCGCAAAAAGGCGCTGAAGGTTTTTCAGCAGAAACCGTTGCCCACCCATTGGGCGAGCAAGGACCTGGAGAACATCCACTTTGACGACTTTCGCTACTACCTCTCCAAGGGTGCCAAGCCGAAGCGTTCCTGGGACGAGGTGCCGGACGATGTGAAGCGCACCTTCGAGCGTTTGGGGATTCCGGAAAAGGAACGGATGTTCCTCGCGGGGGTGGAGGCACAGTTCGATAGCGAAGCCGCCTACTCGAACATCAAGAAGGCGGTGGAGGAGCAGGGGGTGATCTTCGTGGGCAGCCGGGAGGGGTTGAAGGAGTATCCGGAAATTTTCCGTCCCTGGTTCGGTAAGGTGATCCCCACGGCCGACAACAAGTTTTCGGCCCTGAACAGTGCCGTTTTCTCCGGTGGATCCTTCATCTATGTGCCGAAGGGCGTGAAGGTGAAGCATCCGCTGCAGGCCTACTTTCGGATCAATGCGGAGAACTTTGGCCAGTTCGAGCGCACCCTCATCATCGTCGACGAGGGGGCGGAGGTGACCTACATGGAGGGTTGTACCGCTCCGAAGTTTGACTCCGTCACCCTGCACAGTGCGGTGGTGGAGCTGGTGGCGCTGAAGGGCGCGAAGATCCAGTACATCACGGTGCAGAACTGGAGCCCGAATGTCTTCAACCTCGTGACCAAGCGCGGGATCGCCCACGAAGAAGCCGAGATCAAGTGGATCGACTGCAACATCGGTTCCCGTCTCACCATGAAGTACCCCGGCGTGGTGCTCAAGGGCCGCAAGGCCCGCGGCGAGGTGCTCTCGATCGCCCTGGCCAACAACGGCCAGCATCAGGATACCGGCGCCAAGATGATTCACGCGGCGGACGAGACGACCTCGAACATCATTTCGAAATCGATTTCGATCGGCTCCGGGCGGGCGACTTACCGGGGCCTTGTCCACATCCCGCGCCACCTGAAGGGTTGCAAGAATAACACCGAGTGCGACGCGCTCCTCATCAACACCGACTCCCGCACGGACACCTATCCCGCCATCGTGACCCGCGGGGAGGGGAACTCGGTGCAACACGAGGCGAGCGTCTCCAAGGTGAGCGCGGAGCAGATCTTCTACATGCAGCAGCGGGGACTGTCGGAAGGCCAGGCGATGAGCCTGAGCGTGAACGGGTTCGTCAACGACCTCGTTCGCCAGTTCCCGATGGAATACAGTGTCGAACTCAAACGACTCATCGACCTCGAGATGGAGGGGTCGGTGGGCTAACCCGACGGGTCCATCACACCAGGAGAAAAAACATGGCCGATATCGCCAACCGCTATCCGGAAAACGTGACCGGATCGTACTACGTGGACAACCAGTGCATTGACTGCGACCTGTGCCGGGAAACGGCGCCGGCCAGCTTCAAGCGCAACGACGACGGCGGGTACTCCTTCGTCTACCACCAGCCCAGCTCCCCCGAAGAGGAGAAGTTGGCCAAGGAGGCGATGGAAGGCTGCCCGGTCGAGGCCATCGGCAACAACGGAGCCTGATTCCGTCCATGCCGAAAAAGTCCCCGTCCCCCGGACGCAACGGTGCGACCCTGCCCGCGTGGTGGCAGAGCCGCCGTGAGGATGCGCGTCGCCGCTTTGAGGAGCTGCCCATGCCCCAGCGGAAGGATGAGGACTGGCGTTTCGCCACGATTGACGCCATCCGGCTCGACGACTTCAAACCAGGGGCCAAGGGAAAAACCCCGGAAGCCAAGCTGCTTGCACGCAGCCAGCCGCCGTTTGCTGCCGCCGCCCGGGCGGTGTTCGCCAATGACCGGCTCCTGTGGATCGAAGGGGCGGAGGAGCTGGCGAGGAAGGGGGTGGTGTTTGAGCCTCTCTCCACGGCCATCGAGAAACATCCGGCCCTGTTGCAGAAATATTTCATGGCGCACCCGGTGGATCTCGGTGCGCAGAAATTTGCGGCCCTACACGCGGCCCATGCTTCGGCCGGTGTGCTGATCCATGTCCCGAAAAACGTGGAGCTGGAGTTGCCGCTGGTCTCCTTCCATTGGATCGACGCGACCAAGACGGCCGTTTACCCGCACACCCTGATCGTCGCGGGAGAGAATTCGAAGGTGAGGGTGGTGGATTTTCTGGGCTCAACCGACTCCAAGGGAGGAGGGCTTTCCTGCGGCCTGAACGATCTGTTGGTGGGGCCGGGCGCCAAGGTGGATTACGTCTGCCTCCAACGCTGGGGATCATCCGTGACCAGCTTCCAGCTGAATTCCACGCGGGTTGAGAAGGACGGGGAGGCGCGGAGCCTTTTCGTGAATCTCGGCGCGGCCTATGCCCGGCAGGAGAGCCGGAGCACCTTGGTCGGTGGCGGAGCGCGCAGCGAAATGCTCGGTCTATCGGTCGGCAACGACCGGCAGGAGTTTGACCAGCGAACCCTGCAGTGCCATGACGTACCCAACACTTGGAGCGACCTGCTTTACAAAAACGCACTCGATGACCGCTCCAAATCGATCTTCAAGGGGCTGATCCGGGTCGCCCCGGGGGCGGCCAAGACCGATGCCTACCAGAACAACCGAAATCTGCTGCTGAATCCTGAAGCGGAGGCTGATTCGATGCCGGGCCTGGAGATTTTGAACGATGACGTGCGTTGCACCCACGGGGCGACAACCGGGCAGATCGACAAGGACCAGCTTTTTTACCTGATGGCGCGGGGTATTGATCCCCGGACCGGGGCGCAACTGTTGGCCCATGGTTTCTTTGAAGAGGTGATTGACCGGGTGCCCGACCCTAAAATCGGGGAGGCGGTCCGGACGGCCGTGTCGGAGAAGTTTGCCTCCATGGGGGGTTCCCGGAAGGGCAAGGCTCCGGTGCGAAAGAGGACCGCATACGCGGCCAAATTTTCCCCGGCCAAGAAGCCGGCGGCCCGAGGGCTGAAGAAGGCGATCAACGTCCGCGCCCTGCAGGGTTTGACGAAGTAAAAATCGGGCGGGAACGCCGCCTGCCGTTGCGGTAGGGTAATTCTATGACTGCGAACGGAACCCAAACTTGCTCGATTCCCGCTGTCCCCATGGACGAGGCGGACCGCCAGCGGGCGTTGGACGATCTCAAGCTCATTGACTCGCCCCAAGAGGAACGCTTTGACCGGATTGTCCAGCTAACCCAGCTCCTCTTCCAGGTTCCGATCGCCTACATCTCCCTGATCGACAAGGATCGCCAGTGGTTCAAGTCGAAGGTCGGGATCGAAGCCAATGAGACCTCCCGGAGCGTTTCGTTCTGCGGGCACGCCATCCTAGAGGACAAGGCGATGGTGGTGCCGGACGCATTGCAGGATTATCGTTTTGCCGCCAATCCGATGGTTCTGGGTGAGCCGTTCATCCGTTTCTACGCCGGCCAACCGCTGCGGGGACCTTCGGGTCACAAGGTGGGCACGCTTTGCCTGGCCGACAAGGAGGCCCGGGAGTTCAAGGATCACGATCTCAAGCTCCTCGCCCAGTTGGGCAAGCTGGTGGAGCGAGAGTTCACCCTGCTCGACAAAATCCAGATGCAGATTGAGACCCTGAAGGCCAAGGAGGCGCTGGAGAAGAAAAGCCAGGAGTTGGAGAAAGCCGTCACGGATCTTTCTGTGGAAAAGCAAAATTCCGAATTCCTTCTGAAGAATATTTTCCCAGGGGAAGTGGCGGACGAGTTGCGCGCGAATGGAAAAGTCAAGGCGGTGGGGCACGAAAAGGCGACGGTGATGTTCTCCGACTTCAGCGACTTCACCTCCGTGGCGGCCACCTACTCGCCGGCCGAGCTCGTCGAGGAGCTAAACCGGGCCTTCTGCCTGTTCGACGGTCTGAGCGCGCGGCTGGGGGTGGAAAAGCTGAAGACGATCGGGGACGGCTATCTTTGTGTGTCCGGTTTGCAGGGCGATCCGGTGGAGGCGGGCCTAAAAATGCTGAAGTTCGCCCAAGAGATTCTGGCCTTCACGCTGAAGCGGAAGACGGAGGTGGAGACCGCCGGCAAAAAATATTGGAATATCCGGATCGGAATCCACTCCGGCCCGCTGGTCGCGGGGGTGGTCGGTGTGAAGCGGATGGCCTACGATATTTGGGGTGACACGGTGAACATCGCCGCACGGATCCAACAGGGATCCGAACCCGGGCGGATCAACCTTTCCAAGGATTTCCGGGATCTCATGGGCGACCGGATTGAGGCCGAGGCCCGCGGGAAAAAGCCGATCAAGCACCATGGCGAGATCGAGATGTTTTTCCTGCAGAAGATCAAGGGATGAAACCCGGCGACATGACCAAGCTGCGCCGTGAGGTGAAGGCCACGGCGATTCCCTCGGGCTCTCCTCTTAGCCTGCCGGCTGATACCGAGGTGACGCTGACGCAGTCGTTGGGCGGAAGTCACACCGTGGCGGGTTCGTTTGGGCTGGCAAGGATTGAGGAGAAGGATCAGGACGCGCTGGGTCTGGCCAAGGTGGCGGTAACCGCACCGGCGGCGGACTCCAAAGAGCCGGCCGACGAAAAGAAGGTGTGGGAGAAACTGAAGGAGGTGTACGACCCCGAGATCCCGGTCAACGTGGTGGATCTGGGGCTGGTCTACAGCATGGAGCTGAAGCCGTTGTCGTCGGGGGGATCGCGGGTGGACGTGAAGATGACCCTGACCGCACCGGGTTGCGGGATGGGGCCGACGATCCAGGCCGATGCGCGGAACAAGGTGTTGTCCGTCCCGGGGGTGAAGGAGGCGGAGGTGGAGCTGGTGTGGGAGCCGGCGTGGAACCAGTCGATGATTAGCGAAGCGGGGAAGATGAAATTGGGGTGGGTTTAGTCGGATGAAGATGAAGATGAAAATTAGGATAAAGAAAAAATTGAAAAACGATACATGAAGGTTTGGTAGGGCCTGACCTCCGGGCAGACCGAAATCATATTTCAAAGGATGGATTTTCAGCGCGGCCCGCCGGGACGGCGGGCCCTACCGGGCTTGAGAGCGTGGGGTTTCTTGGCACAATGTTTGTGATGAAGGGCAATAAAGCCGACAAGGGAATGAGGGAGTTTTCGGGGCCCCTGGTGGACGGACCGGAACGGGCGCCGACCCGTGCGATGCTTCACGCGGTCGGCTTCCAGCCGGATGATTTTCAAAAGCCACAGATCGGGATTGCCTCCACCTGGAGTCAGGTAACTCCCTGCAACATGCACATCGACGAGCTGGCCCGCGAAGCAGCCGCTGGGGCGGACGAGGCGGGTGGCAAGGCGCTCATTTTCAACACCATCACCATTTCCGATGGCATTTCCATGGGGTCGGAAGGGATGAAGTACTCCTTGGTCTCCCGTGAGGTGATCGCGGACTCGATCGAGACGGTGGCGGGTTGCGAGGGTTTTGACGCGTTGGTGACGCTGGGCGGCTGCGACAAAAACATGCCTGGTTGTGTGATTGCCATGTTACGGCTGAATCGTCCGTCGATCTTTGTGTACGGCGGGACCATCCTGCCGGGTTGCCTCTACAACAAGAATCTGGACATCGTGAGCGTCTTTGAGGCGGTGGGGGAGCGGGCGAAGGGGAAGATCAACGACGAGCAGCTGGGCCAGATCGAGCGGTGCGCGATCCCGGGGCCGGGGTCGTGCGGCGGAATGTACACGGCCAACACCATGGCCAGCGCGATCGAGGCGATGGGTCTGAGCCTGCCGAACAGTTCGGCGATGGCGGCGGTCTCGCCAGAAAAGCGGGCGGATTCGCGGGCGGCGGGACGGGCGGCCTATGCCGTTCTGGAGAAAGGAATCCGGCCGTTGGACATCGTCACGCGCAAGTCGCTGGAGAACGCGATCACGGTGATCACCGCGCTGGGGGGGTCGACGAATGCGGTGCTGCACTTCCTGGCCATCGCCCACACGGCCGGGATCAAGCTGGAGATCGACGATTTCAACCGAATCGGCAAGCGGGTGCCGGTCCTGGCGGACCTCAAGCCCAGCGGAAGGTTTGTGATGTCGGAGCTGGTGAAGATCGGCGGGCTGGTGCCGTTGATGAAGCGGTTGCTGGAGAAGGGGCTGCTGCACGGGGACTGCCTAACGGTGACGGGCAAGACGGTGGAGGAGAATTTGCGGAACTGCGGTGATTATCCGTCGGGGCAGGAGATCATCCGGCCGTTCAGCGATCCCATCAAGAAGACGGGGCATCTGGTGATCCTGCGGGGGAATCTGGCGCCGGGCGGGGCGGTAGCAAAGATCAGCGGCAAGGAGGGGGAGCGGTTCGAGGGAACGGCCAAGGTCTACGGCGGGGAGGAGGAGGCGATGAAGGCGATCCTCGCGGGCAAGGTGGTGAAGGGTGACGTGGTGGTGATCCGGTATGAGGGTCCGCGCGGGGGGCCGGGGATGCGGGAGATGCTGGCACCGACCAGCGCGATCATGGGGGAGGGATTGGGCAAGGACGTGGCGCTGATCACCGATGGACGGTTTTCCGGCGGAACCCACGGCTTTGTGGTGGGGCATATCACCCCGGAGGCGTATGACGGCGGGCCGCTGGCGCTGGTGAAGAACGGAGATCGGATTGTGATCGATGCCAAGGCCAAGGAGATTCGGCTGGAGGTGCCGGCGACGGAGCTGAAGCGCCGGACCAAGGCGTGGCGCCGGCCGAAGCCGAAGTACACGCGGGGGGTGCTGGCGAAGTTCGCCTTTCTTGCGCAGGACGCCTCGCATGGGGCCGTCACCGATGGGGGGTTGAGGTTTTAGTTTGAAAAAGGGTTTGGGGGCGGTCGCGCTGTTTTTGGGGTTGGTCATCACCGTGGGGATCGGGGTGCGTTCGTGCCTGGATCTGCCGGGGAAGATGGCTGCAAGGACGGCCCAAGGGGTTCGGGAGGGAATCACGGAGATTTTTGTGGACCTTCTTCATGTCCGACCGGAGGTGCGGGAGGGAGCGAAAGTGACGTGGGGGCAGACGGCGGCCCGGACGGAGATCGTGGTGGCGGAGAAGAAAATCAGGGTGGAGTACGATTGGGAGCATCAATGGATGGGGAGTAAAAAGGCGATTCGGTTGGGACAGGAGTATCTGGTGAAGGCGGGGTTCGATCTGGCGAAGCCGTTCTGGATCGAGATGGGACCGGGTCCGGGAGAGGCAACGGCCTGCCTACCGCCGGCGGAGATTTTGGCGGTGAGCCCGGTGGGGGTGCCGAGCTACGTGGATGACGATGGCTGGTGGAACAAGGTGACCGACGCAGACCGGGCGGCGGCCATGGCCAAGATGACGGAGGAAGCGAGACATCAGGCCCAACGAAGTGGAATTCTCAGGCAGGCTGAGGAGATGACGGGGAGCCGGTTGACGGAGTTGGCGAGGGGGAAGGCGATCAGGTTGAAGTTGGAGGCACCGAAGCCTTAAAACCTGCGGTGCGGGAAGCGGGAGGTGGAAAGCGGGATGGAGGGCTTGAAATTTAGGTAGGGTGGCGTGTCCCTACGCCGCCTCGTTCAAGTTTGAATCCTTGTACATTCAATGAGGCGGGTTCGGAAAACCCGCCCTACCAAATCAGACGGCAACGAGCTGAGTGGTCTTTGGCCGGATCCCCATGGCATCGCGGACGGCGTCTTCGAAGCGGGAACCGTCATCGAGGAGGTTGATTTCCACACGGAGGAAAAGAACGGGGATATCCCGGGGGGTGAAGGGGGGAAAACGGACGGAGTCTTTCTCCGTGGTGATCAAGGCGAGGCCGCGGCGAGCGCGGGTGCGGGTAAGGGCATTTTCCACCTCAGCGACGGTGAAACGGTGGTGGTCGGCAAAGGAGCGCTGGTAAACGATTTCGGCACCGAGTTTGACGAGACCCTCCAGAAAACTTTCCGGCACGGCAATACCAGCGACGGCGCCGACCCGAAGGCCTCGGAGATAAGAAAGGGGTTTGGTTTCCCCGGTGATCATGTCCTCCAGATGGAGGGGGTGATGGGCGCAGGGAAGAATCTTGGCGTGGCGGTTGTGGCGACGGATCTGTTTTTCCAGTTCGGCCTGATCCTTGCTTTGGCATTTGGTGAGAAGGATGAGGTCGGCCCGCTTGAGAGCATCGGGCGGTTCGCGGAGGACTCCGCGGGGAAGGACATGGCGGTTCCCAAAGGGATTTTGGCGGTCGACGAGGAGGAGATTAAAACGGTCACCGAGGCGGAGGTACTGGTAACCGTCATCGAGCAGGAGGGTGTCGGCGCGGTAGTGACGGATGGCGTGGCGGGCGGATTTCACCCGGTCGGAATCGACGAGAACGGCAACGCCGGGAAGGTTGCGTGCGAGCATGAAGGGTTCGTCGCCGGCCTGGGCGGAGTCGAGCAGGACGGATTTTCCGTCCGAGACGATGCGGGGAGGGGAGGGAGTGCGGCCGGGGAGGAAGCGGTCGGCGAGTCGGGTGAGGAGGGGTTTGGGGACGGATTTATAACCGCGGCTGAGGATGGCGACGCGGCGACCGGCTTCCTGGAGAGAGCGGGCGAGTTTTTCGACCACGGGGGTCTTGCCGGTACCGCCGACGGTGAGGTTGCCGACGCTGATGACGAGGGCGCCGACCGCGTAACGGCGGAGGACGGCATCATGATAGAAGCGGGCGCGGAGCCGCATGATGCCGGCGTAGACGGTGGCGAGGAGAAGAAGAAGGGGCTTCAGGAGGGCGGCTCGCCGTCCAGCCGCACGGTCGAGGATGACGTCGGTGGCGAACTGCTCGAGGGGTTCGAGGGCTTTCAAAGCCATGGCTTAAGCTTGGGGGTGATCGTTTACGTTTACGATTACGTTTAGGGATGGATTGTGGCTTGGGTTTTGAAATTAGGTAGGGCCGTCTCGATGAGACCGCCTCGTTGAGCGATAAATTTCCCAAACTTCAGTGAGGCGGCCAAGGGATTGGCCGCCCTACCTAGCGTCAAGATGTCATTTATATGCGTCAAAATGGCACTATTTTGAATACGGATAAACACAAATAGTGCTTATATTCAACGACTTAAAATGTGCCAAGATTGGCATAAGGACTGCGTGTAAAGAGGTTCTTATGGCGAAAATATTAGGCATCGATTTGGGTACAACGAACTCCTGCATGGCGGTGATGGAGGCCGGCCAGCCGGTGGTTCTGGAAAATTCTGAAGGTGCGCGCACGACTCCCTCCATCGTGGCTTTCACCAAAAACGGCGAGCGGCTCGTCGGCCAAGCGGCGAAGCGCCAAGCGGTGACGAATCCCAAGAACACGGTGTTCTCGGTGAAGCGGCTGATCGGCCGGAAGTTTGCCGAGGTGCAGGACGAGACCAAGCGGCTCCCTTACAAGGTGGTGGCGGCCAAAAACGGGGATGCGGCCGTGGAAGTGGAAGTCAAAGGAGAGAAGAAGACCTTTTCCCCGGAGGAAGTATCCTCCTTCATCCTGGCCAAGCTGAAGGCCGACGCGGAGGCCAAGCTGGGCGAAAAAATCACCCAAGCTGTCATTACGGTGCCGGCCTACTTCAACGACAGCCAGCGTCAGGCGACCAAGGACGCCGGCAAGATTGCCGGGCTGGAGGTGCTGCGAATCATCAACGAACCGACCGCCGCCTCCTTGGCCTATGGCCTCGAAAAGAAGAAGGACGAAAAAATCGCCGTGTACGATTTGGGCGGCGGGACGTTCGACATCTCGGTGCTCGACATCGGAGAAGGGTTATTCGAGGTGAAGGCGACCAACGGCGACACCCACCTGGGGGGTGACGATTGGGACATGGCGGTGATGGATTGGATCATTGCTGAATTCAAGGCCGACTCGGGCATCGACCTACACGGCCAGCCCGACGCGCTGCAGCGGATCAAGGAAGAGGCGGAGAAGGCCAAGATCGCCCTTTCCTCCTCGCAGGAATACGAGATTAATCTCCCTTTCATCACGGCGGACGCCTCCGGGCCGAAGCACATCCAGAAGAAACTTACCCGGGCCAAACTTGAGCAGTTAACCGACAAGCTGCGCGAGCGGACGATCGGACCGGTCAACGCCTGTCTCAAAGACGCCGGTCTTTCTTCCAAAGCGATCGACGAACTCGTGCTGGTGGGAGGAATGACGCGGATGCCGTCGATCATCGAGACGGCCCGGCAACTGATCGGCAAGGAGCCGCACAAGGGCGTGAACCCCGACGAGGTCGTGGCGGTGGGTGCCGCGATCCAAGGCGGGGTCCTCAAGGGAGATGTGCAGGATGTTCTCTTGCTGGACGTGACGCCATTGACATTGGCGATCGAGACGGCGGGCGGGGTGGCCACGCCGATGATCCCGCGGAACACGACCGTGCCGACGAAAAAGACCAATATTTTCAGCACTTACTCGGACAACCAGCCGGGGGTGGAAATCGTCGTGTTGCAGGGTGAGCGGCCGCTGTCGAGGGACAACAAGCGGCTGGGCACCTTCCATCTCGACGGGATCCCGCCCGCACCGCGGGGCACGCCGCAGATCGAGGTGACGTTCGACATCGACGCGAACGGCATCCTGCAGGTCTCCGCCAAGGACCTTGGTTCGGGCAAGGAGCAGAAGATTTCCATTACGGGCTCAAGCGGGCTCTCCAAGGAAGAGGTGGAGAAGCTGACCCGCGAGGCCAAGGAGCACGAGGCCGAGGATTTGAAGGCCAAGGAGAAGATTGAGAAGAGGAACCAGGCCGAGAACACGGCCTTTGCCGCCGAAAAGATGATCAAGGAGATGGGCGACAAGCTCGATGCCAAGAAGAAGAAAGAGATCGAGGAGGCGGCCGCGGCGGTGAAGGAGGCGGTGAAGAAAGACGACGAGGCGGCGATTGCCAGCACCTCCGAGAAGCTCAACTCCATCATCCAGGCGGCCAGTTCGGATCTTTACCGGCAGGCCTCGGACAAGGCCGGCGGCGGCCAGGAAACAACTTCGGAACCGGGAACTGCGGGTTCAGCCGATCGCGCGACCCGTCCTGAAAAGGGCGGGAGCGACGTGATCGACGCTGAATTCGAGATGGTCGACAAGGACAAGAAGGGCGGCAAAAAGCCGAGTTGACCGGCGGCCCGCGGGGGCTGCTCCCAAACCCTTCGAAACAGAAAACCGAAACCTCAACAGAAAGGAAATCACGCAAGCCATGGCAAACGTGAACATCCGACCTCTCGGCGACCGGGTGCTGGTGCAGCCGCTCGAAGAGCAGGAAGTCAAAAAGGGCGGGATCATCATCCCCGATACCGCCAAGGAAAAGCCCCAGGAGGGGAAGATCCTCTCCGTCGGACCCGGCAAACGGGACGACGCGGGCAAACTCATCCCGTTGGACGTGAAGAAGGGCGACAAGATCCTCTTCAGCAAATACGGCGGGACCGAAATCACCGTGGACGGTGACAAACTACTGATCATGCGCGAGGACGACATCCTCGGCGTGGTCAGCTGAACGGAGGAAATGAACAATGGCAGCAAAACAACTACTGTTTGACGAAGCCGCCCGGCACGCGCTCCTGCGCGGCGTGGAGAAACTCTCCAAGGCCGTGAAAGCAACGCTTGGACCGGCAGGGCGTAACGTGGTCCTCGATAAGAAGTTCGGCTCCCCCACGATCACCAAGGACGGTGTGACCGTGGCGAAGGAGATTGAGCTGGAGGACCCTTATGAAAACATCGGTGCCCAACTGGTCCGCGAGGTCGCGAGCAAGACGAGCGACATCGCAGGAGACGGCACCACCACCGCCACGGTTTTGGCGGAATCGATCTACCGGGAAGGTCTCAAGAATGTGACCGCCGGGGCGAATCCGACCGAGCTGAAGCGGGGCATCGACCGCGCGGTCGAAGCGATTGTCGAGGAACTGGCCTCGATCAGCAAAAAGGTGAAGGACAAGGAGGACATCCGCCAGGTGGCCACCGTCTCCGCCAACTGGGACAAGACGATCGGTGAGATCATTGCCGACGCCCTGGACAAGGTGGGCAAGGACGGCACGGTGACGGTGGAAGAAGCCAAGTCGATCGAAACCTCCCTTGAAGTGGTGGAGGGAATGCAGTTCGACAAGGGCTACCTTTCTCCTTACTTCGTGACCAATCAGGAAGATCAGGAAGCCGTACTGGAGAACGCCTATCTTCTCGTGCACGAGAAGAAAATCTCGAGCCTGAAGGACATGCTGCCTTTGCTCGAGAAGGTCGCCAAGTCGGGCAAGCCCCTGCTGGTCATCGCCGAGGAAGTGGAGGGCGAAGCCCTGGCCACCCTCGTGGTGAATAAGCTGCGGGGCACCCTGCAGGTCTGCGCGGTGAAAGCGCCGGGTTTCGGCGACCGCCGCAAGGCCATGCTGGAGGACATTGCCGTCCTGACCGGTGGCAAGATGCTCAGCGAGGACCTCGGGATCAAACTCGAGAACGTCACGCTGGACGATCTCGGTCGCGCCAAGCGGGTCGTGGTGGACAAGGAAAACACCACGGTCATCGAAGGCGCCGGCAAGAGCTCGGACATCCAGGGCCGCGTCTCCCAGATCAAGAAGCAGATCGAGGAAACCACCTCGGATTACGACAAGGAGAAGCTCCAGGAGCGTCTCGCGAAGCTGGCGGGCGGCGTGGCCGTCATCAACGTCGGCGCCGCGACCGAGACGGAGATGAAGGAGAAAAAGGCCCGCGTGGAGGACGCCCTGCATGCGACCCGTGCGGCGGTGGAAGAAGGCATCGTCCCCGGAGGGGGCGTGGCTTTGATCCGCGGGCAGAAGGCGATCGAGGGCCTCAAGCTCAAGGGCGATCAGGCGATCGGGGCGGAGATCATCCGTCGCGCCGTCGAGCAGCCTTTGCGTACTTTGGCGGACAACGCCGGGGTGGAAGGCTCGATCGTGGTCCAAGAGGTGAAGGGCCGGAAAGGTGCCGAGGGCTATAATGTGGCCACCGGTGAGTACGTCGACCTGTTGAAGGCCGGCGTGGTCGATCCGACCAAGGTCACCCGTTCCGCGCTGCAGAACGCCAGCTCCATCGCCGGACTGCTCCTCACCACGGAAGCCGTGGTGACTGAGTTGCCGGAGAAGGAGAAAGCGCCGGCACCGGCAGGTGGCGGACACGGCGGAGGAATGGACTACTAAGCCATTCGCAAGATTTTCCCCCGGGGTACGTCCCCCGTGGGGAAGCCGATCGGGGGCGCGGTTCCACAAGGGACCGCGCCCCCGCCGGTTTAAGGTGGAAAGTGAAAGGGGGTAAGGGGAAGGCGGGAGGTTTTTAGTGGAGATAGCAATTAGCGAAGAGGAGATAGGGGGATTCGAGAGATAAGAGATCGCAGATAGGAGCTGGATCAAGACGAAGGTGAAGAAATCTTGGAATTTGGATTCGGCAGGTTGAGATCTCCGTGGCTCGGTATTCCCAAGGGTGGTTTTTTAAGTTCCAATGAGACGGCTTGAGGACAAGCCGCCCTACCTAGCGCCAAGAGAGAATGATGGCGGCGAAAACGAGGACAGTTTGAAAGATGAGACCGCCGCGGGTGGAAAACGGGTCGTTTCCGCGAAAATGGCAGCGTTCGTGCAAGCGGTGGAGAGTTTCCAGCCAAGGCGGTGCCTTTTTGCAGAGATCCCGAAAGCCGGTGAGGTAGTCGGGGAACATCGAACCGATCGCGCCGGCCAGGAGTAGGGGCAGGGGAACCGGTGCGAAGGCCGGGGAACGAATGAGGATGAGAAACACGATCAGGGCGATCACCTGATCAGCGATCGACATCGGAAGCAGACGCGAGAGCTTGGTTTTTCGGTCCGGGGAGGAGTGAACCCAGTGCCCGATCCCGGTGTCCCCGTGAGGAATGGCATCGAGGGCCAGGTGGCTTAGGACCGCTGCGGCGAAGACGGGGATCTCCCCTCCGGGAACGACTTTTGCCAACGCCAAACCGCCGACGATGTGGACGGGGGAAAACAAGGAGGCCTAGCGGGTGGATCTGGCCAAGGCGCGGACGAAGGCACGAACCCGCGCGGGATCAACTTTTCCAGCCCGTTTGAGCGCAGTGCCGACGATGAAGCCGGAGGCCTCGGGCAGGAATTCCGCAAGGTTGGTCAGAGTGGTACCGCTGCCGATGAGGAGCGGAGCCCCGGGGGCGGCGGTGTGGGCCCGACGAAGATGATCCGGATCCGTTCCGTGTCCGGTGCCGGCCCCGCTGAGGATGAGGGCATCCGCCCCGCCGCGTTCCCAGGCATCGCGTGCCTCGTCCTCAATGGTGTAGCCGGGGGCGATCGGGGCGGAATGTTTCACATCCACATCGGCAAAGATCCGGATGTGGTCGGCTCCGATTCTTTTGCGAAAGCGGAGAAGTTTTTCAGCGATCCCGTTCAGGATCCCTTGGTCGGCCATGCGGGCGCCGACCAGGACATTGACGCGGATAAAGTCGGCACCGGAGGCGGACGCCACGGCCATGGCGCCAACGCCGTCGTTCCGGAGGAGGTTGATGCCAAGAGGGCCAGGGAAGAGTTCGCGGGCCTCGCAAGCCAGGGAAGTGAGGCAGGCGACCGCGGCCGGCCCGGCCGAATCCGCGGCGAAGGGTGTATCCCCAAAGTTTTCCAGGATGATCCCATGGGCTCCGCCTTTTTTCAGTGCCAAAAGATCCCGCCGCATGGACTGCCGGACGGAATCCAACTTTCCGGAATAGCGGGGCGCACCGGGCAGCGCGGCCAGGTGCACCACCCCAAGAAGAGCGCGTGCTGGAAGAATCCCGGCGATGCTTCTGGGCATCATGAAAAACTAAAACAACTCTCCCTCCACAACAGCACTCTTTTGCCATGGGTGAAGGCACCGAGAGATTTAAAACATCATGAAATTTATAAAGCCTTAAAGAAGAACGCTTAATATTGTTAATAAGCCAACTAAAAATTATTGCAATCATATCGATAGGTAGCAAATTATCAAGTCGCCAAGCCCATTTATGGATTCCATCCAAAAAATGATTGTTGGGGCGCTTAGAAAATCCGGTCATACCGTGGCCCTCGTGGATCGGGAATTGACGATCCGTTGGGCCACCGGTCTCCAAAGGACAGTCATCGGCGCTCCCGTCCATGCACTGTGGAAAGGGGCGAATGTGGCCCAAGGTCAGGTCCGGGACCTGATCCGAAATCTTTCGCAAGGCAACGGATGCAGTGCGGAGGGAAGGGCTTCTGCCCGCAAGACGGATCGGTTGCGGATTGATTTCATTCCCCTGCGGGACGCGAGCGGCGAGGTGGAGGGGTTTGCGGTGATCCGACAGATGGTGGGAGCGGCGGCGGCGGAGGTTTCGGACGGAGTGGCGGAGATCTACGAGTTACTGTTCGAGCTAAGCGCCGACGAGTTTTCCGGCCTGTTGGCTTCCTAAGAACATAAGCCGGATCCCTTGGTCTCAAGGTTTCGCGGGTGGGTGTATATTCAACCAACCCACCTCGACGGTTATGGCAACCCCGAGGCCGATAAAAAAAGTGGTCCTGGAAGCTTGGGGCCCTACAGAAAGAGATTCCCCCATGGCCGAGCGTGATTTCAATACCCCGGTTTCCACGGACGAATTTTTCGAGCGTTACGCCGCCGGGATTCCCAACTGGCAAATTGACCGACCCCAACCGGAGGTGATCCGCCTGATCGAAGGGGGCAGGCTGGAGTCTCCGATCCTGGATGTGGGGTGCGGGACGGGGGATAATGCGCTCGAGCTGGCCCGGCGTGGCTACCGGGTGTTAGGGATCGATCCTGTTCCCGAAGCTTTGCGCCGGGCGCGGGAAAAAGCCGCGCGGGCAGGTTTGGAGCGTCCGCCGGAATTCATGGAGGGAGACGCATTGCGTTTGTCCGACAGCGGCATCGAGGTCGAAACGGTGCTGGATTCAGCGGTGTTCCATATTTTTTCCGATGCGGATCAACGAACCTATGTCCGGGGCCTGGAAACGGTGCTTTCCCCCGGTGGGCGGCTTCATTTGCTGTCTTTCAGCGAGTTGGAGCTGAGGGAACCGGGGCCTCGGCGGCTAACCCTGGAGCAGATCCGGTCTCCTTTTGGCCGGGGTTGGGAAGTGGAGGAGGCGGTCCGTTGCCGATATGAGGATCTCTCCCGACCGGATGGTGCCCATGCCTGGAGGGTGACTTTTCGAAGAAGTTGATTCCCAAGGCTTCGGGAATGTGAAAAAGGTCCGGATGGCTTCTTGACGCTGACCGTGGGTTTCCCAAGTATATCCCCTTAACTTAAGGCACCCTCGAACCCAGTCATGACCCACGAGAATTCCCAGACCGTCATTGGAAAAAGCGTCACCATCAAAGGCGAGATTCAGGGTACCGAACCCCTGATCATCGAGGGCACCGTGGAGGGGCGGGTGCAAATCGAGACTTCCGTGATGATCCGTGACAGCGGTCTGGTGAAGGCGGATTTGGACGCTTCCAACCTGAACATCGCCGGAGGGGTGATCGGCAATATTGCGGTCAAGGAGAAGGTCGAAATCGTCAACGGAGGTTATGTGGTTGGTGATATCCGGGCCCCGCGTGTGGTCATCAACGATGGGGCCAGTGTGAAAGGCCATATCGAAATGGAAGTTGATCCGGAAAAGGCGGCCTCCCGCCGCCACCAAAACGGTCACGCGACTCCCGCCAGCTCCTCCGCTTCCCCCGAAGAGCAGAAAAAGCCGGGCTCGTTGGGGGGTTTGCTGGGTCGGAAACCCTAAGTTCGACGCCGCTCGGCGATTATTTTCCCGAACGGCCCTTGGCCGGTCAATTTTCCAGAACTGATCCAATCGAGCGGTAGCGTTCCTGTCGCCCGGCGAGAAGTTTTTCCGGCGGGAGGCGCATGAGTTCCTCCAGGTGCCTGGAAACCCTCTCGAGGCAGGCCTGGACCGTCGCGTCCCAGTCACGATGCGCCCCGCCTTCGGGCTCGGGCACGATCTCATCCACCAGCTTGAGATCGAGCAAGTCCTGGGCGGAAATCCGGAGGGCCTCGGCGGCCTGGGGGGCAAAGGCCCGGTCTTTCCACAGGATGCTGGCACAGCCCTCGGGGGAGATGACGGAGTAGTAGGCATTTTCCAGAATCAGGACCCGGTCGGCCACGCCGATCCCGAGGGCGCCGCCGCTACCACCCTCTCCGATCACCACGGCCACAATGGGGACCCGGAAGTTGAACATTTCCCGGATGTTCACGGCGATCGCCTCGGCGATGTGGCGCTCCTCACTGGGCACACCGGGAAAGGCGCCGGGGGTGTCGATGAAGCTGACGACGGGCAGACCGAAACGATCCGCGAGGCGCATCAGGCGGAGAGCCTTCCGGTAACCCTCCGGGTGCGCACAGCCAAAGTTGCGCATGAGGTTTTCCTTGGTGTCCCGTCCTTTCTGGTGACCGAGGAAAACCACCTTCTGTTTGCCGATCATGGCAAATCCGCCGATGAGGGCGTGGTCGTCGCCGAAGGCGCGGTCCCCGCCAAGCTCCACCACTTCGGTGGCGCCGAGGCGAAGGTAATCAAGGAGGTAGGGGCGCTGGGGATGGCGGACAATCTGGACCCGCTGCCAGGGGCCGAGCTTGCCGTAAATCTCCCGCCGGGCTTCCTCAAGTTTTTTCACCAGGGAGGAAATTTCTTCCCCCGCCTCGATCTTCTGTTTGCCCGTCAGTTTGCGCAGCTCCTCCAGCCGCTTCTCAAACTCGACGAGCGGTTTTTCAAACTCCAACGGGGCAATGGCCTTGGCTTCGGGCATGAAAAGAAACATTACCGCCTTGGGCCCTCCGAGGGCAAACGGCTCCGGCTGGGGTAGAATGGGGTTTGATGCCTCCGCCAAGTGGGACAGCATCGGACGATGAGCAACGGTTGGAGGGGAGTCGCCGGATTTTTTGGCCTTTGGGTGCTGCTGACGGCCGTCCTGTTTCCCGGGGTGAGAGCGGCGGTGGACGTGGCGTTCCCGGGAATGTTCAGCTCCCCGAGAATTTTCGGGCGGGTACAGCTGGGGGTGGCCCTGGTCCTGGTGCCGCTCCTTTTCTGGTTTTGGAAGGACGGTCCGAAACGTTTTTTTCTGGGGGGTGCTGGCAAGGTGGGTGGCCTGCGGTTGATCAGCTGGGGAATCCTGGGGGTGGGGATGGTGGCGCTGACGGCCTGGATCCAAAGTATCCTCGGGGTCCGAACTTGGGCGGGGGCTCCCGGTCTGGACCTCTGGGCCGGAGCCTTGGCCACGGGTTGCCTGGTGGCGGTGTTGGAGGAGTTTTTCTTTCGGGGAGTTCTGGGGCTGGCTTTCTGGAAAGCGTCCGGGGAGAAACCGGTGGCGGTTCTGCTCGGCGTGAACGCCGCGGTCTTTGCCGCCGCCCATTTTATCCGGCCGAACTCCGATCTTCCCGGTGGAATTTTGGCCGGCTTCGCCGGTTGGATGAATCTGCAACTGTGGGCCGGTCCCGCGGATCCCTGGAAGTTGGCGGGTCTTTTTGTCGCCGGGCTGATTCTGGCGCGGCTGGTCTGGCAGCAGGAAAATCTTTGGGCGGCCATCGGCCTTCATGCCGGCTGGGTCGCGGGAATTCGGATCAGCGAGGGCTTTTGGAAGGAGTCTTCCCAAGTCTTCGGCGGATGGTGGGGACCTTCGCTGGAGGCGGGCCCCATTCCCTTGGTCTTTCTTTTGCTGGTGGCGTTTGCTCTGTGGGGACGTCCGGCCCGTGCGCGTCTGGATTGAGGCGGCGGTCGGGCTGATTTTCCCGGTTGGGCGGCCGCCCCGCCCGTGGCCGCGGCTGGAGCGGCCTTTTTGTGAGCGTTGTGCCGAGCCGTATCCGCGTCCGGTGCAGGCATCCTTTGTCTGTGCCAACTGTGGCGAACGGGACTGGTCGCTGAGCCGGTTGCGGGCGGCTTACCGCGAGAAGGGATCGGTGCGGGAGGCGATTCTGGGATTCAAATACCGGCGTCAGTTCCATCTCCGCCCTTGGTTGGGGCGCTGGCTGGAGGACGGATTTCGGGAGTATTACGCCGGGGAGAGCTGGGATGCTTTGGTTCCCGTGCCGTTGCATCCCGATCGGCGAAGACGGCGGGGATTCAACCAGAGTGCCGAGATTGCCCGCTGGCTCGGCCAACGGGCGGGGTTACCGGTGGTGGAAGCGTTGCGCCGGGTCAAGGCCACGGTTCCCCAGGCCCGGCTCAGCCGGGCGGAACGGCTGCGGAATCTGCGGGGATCCCTGGTCCTGGCTGGGGGGTTTGACCCCCGGGGATGCCGGTTGTTAATCTGTGATGACGTGTTCACGACCGGGGCCACCGCGGACGCCTGTGCGCGGATCCTGCGCCGTTCGGGAGCCGAGGAAGTGGCCGCCCTGACCGTGGCCCGGAGATAAACAACCCACCCAAACCCATGCCAGTTTTCGAACGGAGAAAATATGAGCCCCGCAAGGAGACCAAACCGCGGGCCCGCGGGGTCCCGAGCGGACTTTGGACCAAGTGTCCGGGCTGCAACGAAATGGTGTACAACCAGGTCCTCAAGAAGGCCCTGCAGGTTTGTCCGAAGTGCAGCCACCATTTTTCCCTGGGCGCCCGCGAACGGCTGATCTCGGTCTGCGACGGCGGAAAATTTCAGGAACACGACGCGGGCATGGAGGCTGTCGATGTCCTGCAGTTCAAGGGCGTGGCCAGCTACACAAGCAAGCTCAAGGCCAACCGCAAAAAAACGGGGCTGAAGGACGCGATCATTGCGGGGATGGGTAAAATCGGTGGGCGGGAGGTTTCCCTGGCGGCCATGGAATTCTCCTTTCTCGGGGGGAGCATGGGGGCGGTGGTGGGCGAAAAGGTGACGCGCACGATTGAACGCGGTCTCCAGAAAAAGGCGCCGGTGATTGTCTTTTCCGCGTCCGGGGGCGCCCGGATGTACGAGGGGATGTTCAGTCTGATGCAGATGGCCAAGACCAGCGGGGCGCTGGCCCGGCTCGGGGCAGCGGGCCTACCGTTTGTCTCGGTTCTGACCAACCCGACGATGGCGGGAGTGATGGCCAGCTATGCCTCCCTGGGGGATGTGATCCTGGCCGAGCCCAGGGCCATGATCGGATTTGCCGGCGCGCGGGTGATCAAAGAAACCACCCAGCAGGAACTGCCCAAAGGTTTCCAGACTTCCGAATTCCTCCATGAACGCGGACTGATCGATCTGATCGTGCCGCGGCCGGAGATGAAAGAGACGCTCGCGCGTCTGTTGCGTTACCTCTGAGCCGGCGGGATCCGGTTGCCCGGCTGGAAGCGGTCTGTGCCGCCGGCATTCAGCCCGGACTGGGGCGGATCCATGCGTTGCTGGATCGGTTGGGACATCCCGAGCGGGGTCTAAACTTCATTCACATCGCCGGAACCAACGGCAAAGGCTCCACCGCGGCGGCTTTGGATTCGATCCTGCGGGCGGCCGGCTTTTTTCCGGGGCTCTACACTTCTCCCCACCTGGTCAGTTTCCGGGAGCGGTTTCGGCTGGGGGGCGAACCGGTTGCCGCCCGGGTGCTGGACCGGGAGCTGGCACCCGTGCTGCGTGCGGTGCAAAGCCTCCCCCGTTCCCAACGGCCGACCCTTTTTGAGGCGGCGACCGCCCTGGCTTTGAGAATCTTTCGTTCTGCCGGCGTGGATTTTGTGGTGTGGGAGACCGGGCTAGGAGGAAGGCTCGACGCCACCAATGTGGTTCAGCCCGAATTGTGCCTGCTGACCTCCCTGGGCCGGGACCATGAGGAGATCCTCGGTCACGGATACGCCAACCTTGGCCGCGAAAAGTCCGGAATCCTGAAGCGCGGCGTGCCGGTGTTTTCCGCCCCTTGGCCGGCGGAGGCAAGCGGGGTGTTGGCCCGTCGCGCCCGCCAGTTGGGTTGTCCGTGGAAAATTGTCCGGCCCCTTTCCCGCGCGGGATTCTCACTTGCCGGAAAGCACCAAAACCAAAACGCCGCCTTGGCCGTGGCGGCCGCACGTTATCTTTCTTTTCCGGATTTCATCATCCGGAAAGGACTGGCCCAGACAAGGTGGCCGGCCCGTTTTATGGTTTTGAGGAGCCATCCGCGGTTGGTTTTGGACGGGGCCCACAACGAGCAGGGAGTGGAAGCGGCGTTGCGCACCTGGAAAACCACGGGGAAGAGGGGACCTGACCGGTTGATTTTCGGATGCCTGCAAGACAAGGCCGTGGAAGCCATGCTCCGGAAGATCCGAAAGAAGGGGACGGAGCTTTGGGGCGTGGCGTTGCCCGGGACGCGGGGATCGGATCCGCTGACGTGGCCGCGGTCGCCCGACCGGTTTTTCGGTTCCGTGGCCGAGGCCATGCAGGCAGAGAGGGAGAATCCGCGCGACACATTGGTGTTGGGCTCTTTGGTTCTGGCCGGGGAAGTGTTGCGCGGGCGGGGGGTCCAGGTGGCGTGATCCGGGCGGTTTTTTTTGATGCCGGCGGGACCCTGCTCCGCACCGCCGAGCCGGTGGGCCGGACCTATGCACGTTTGGCGGGGCACTACGGATGGGAGGCTGAAGAGGAAAGGTTGGAGCAGGGTTTCCGAACCGCCTGGAAAAAGAGAACGGAAGAGGGGGCGCGATCCGACGGAACCTTGGGCAAAGAGGGCTGGAAAAAAATCCTGCGCGCGAGTGTAGAGACGGGGGGACCTCCGCCCGGGTTTCCCTTTGAGGAGTATTTTGCGGAAGTTTACCTCCACTTTGCCCGACCGGAGGCCTGGCGATGTTTCCCGGAAACTGAGGAGGTTTTGGGACGTTTGAAAAAGCAGGGGATCCGCACGGGGATTCTCTCCAACTGGGATCCCCGCCTGCGGCAAGTGCTGGCCGGCTTTTCCTGGGCCGAGTGGTTGGATCCCGTCCTGATTTCGGAGGAAGTGGGGGTCGAGAAGCCCAATCCCGCAATTTTCAGAAAAGCCGAGCAGGCAGGCGCCTGGGTGAAGCGCGAATGTGCGCTCATCGGGGATGATCCGGTGAGCGACCAAGGAGGCGCGGAGGCGGCCGGATGGAGGTGGGCCTTGGTGAAGCGCCCGGAACAGGGGTTGGGGGAAGCATTAGCCCGCCTTGGGTTGTGAGATTTTTTCGCTTATAGGCCAGATCGGATTTTGACTTGGAAGGGTGCTCGGAGCACTTTGCTCCTTGGGTGCAAGAAGTTGCCTAAAACCATGGCGGCGAATCTCGAGTTCATCGGCTTGCTGCGGACCTCCATCGGCCGGAAATGGGTGGTGGCCCTGACCGGCCTTTTTCTCATCGGCTTTGTGATCGTGCACATGGCCGGGAATCTCCAGATGTTTGCCGCCACCCCGGACGTGATCAACCGCTACGCTTATTTCCTAAAAACCAATCCCCTCATGCTTTGGGGATTCCGGCTGGCCCTGCTGACGGCGGCGGTCCTGCATATCTGGGCGGCCCTGTCGTTGGCACGCGAAAACCGCGCGGCCAAACCGGTGAATTACGCGGTGGCGGGCCGCAAGTCGCGCCTGGGGGTGACCCTCGCGAGCGTGACGATGGTGATCAGCGGCACGGTCATTCTTGGTTTCGTGGTTTTTCACCTCCTCCATTTCACCGCGCAGGTGGTGGACCGCTCCTATCAGGACATGCAGGCGGTGGTGGACGGAAAGACGATGCAGGATGTCCACCGGATGGTGGTGGCCGGTTTTTCCAAGCCGCTGGTCAGCGGTTTCTACATATTGGCGATGGGCCTGCTCTTTTTTCACCTCCGCCACGGAGCGGCCAGCGTCTTTCAGACTTTGGGGATCCGGGACCGGAAGCTTGCCCAACTGATTGAGGCCGCCTCGTGGGCTTTGGCGGTGGTTCTTTTTCTGGGATTCAGCTCCATCCCGGTGGCGGTGATGCTGGGATTCTGGAAACCATGAAGCTCGACGCCCGCGTTCCGCCCGGCCCCTTGGCCGACAAGTGGAGGAATTTCAAGGCTTCGGTGCGCTTGGTAAGTCCGGCCAACAAGCGGAAATACGAGGTGATCGTGGTGGGGACCGGTCTGGCCGGGGCCTCGGCGGCGGCCTCGCTGGCCGAGCTTGGTTACCGGGTGAAGGCCTTCTGTTTCCACGACAGTCCCCGGCGGGCGCATTCCATCGCGGCCCAGGGGGGCATCAATGCGGCCAAGAATTACCAGAACGACGGGGACAGCGTACGCCGGCTTTTTTACGACACCATCAAGGGAGGGGATTTCCGTTCCCGCGAGGCCAACGTTCATCGCCTCGCGGAGGTGAGCGTGAACATCATCGACCAGTGTGTGGCGCAGGGGGTGCCGTTTGCGCGGGAGTACGGCGGGCTTCTGGCCAACCGTTCCTTTGGCGGAGCGCAGGTGTCACGCACCTTCTATGCGCGGGGTGCGACCGGGCAGCAGCTGTTGCTGGGGGCTTATTCGGCGCTCAGCCGGCAGATCGGACAGGGCCGGATCCAGATGTTTCCGCGCCATGAGATGCTGGACCTGGTGGTGGCGGAGGGAAGGGCGCAGGGAATTGTCACGCGCAACCTGGTAACGGGTGAGCTTAAGGCCCATGCGGCCGATGCGGTCCTGCTCTGCACGGGGGGATACGGCAACGCCTATTATCTCTCCACCTACGCGCGGGGCTCGAATGCCACGGCGATCTGGCGGGCGCACCGGCGCGGTGCGTTGTTTGCCAATCCCTGCTTCACCCAGATTCACCCCACCTGCATTCCGGTCTCCGGGGACTACCAGTCCAAGCTGACGCTGATGTCGGAGTCGCTGCGCAACGACGGCCGTGTCTGGGTGCCGAAGCACCAGGGCGATCGCCGGCCGGCGGCGCAGATTCCCGAGGGGGAGCGGGATTATTTTCTCGAGCGGCTCTATCCGAGTTATGGAAATCTCGCGCCGCGCGACATCGCCTCGCGGGCGGCGAAGCGGGTTTGCGACGAGGGCCGGGGAGTGGGCGGGTCGGGCTTGGGCGTGTACCTGGATTTTTCCGAGGCGATCGGGCGGTTGGGGCAAAAGACGGTGCAGGAGCGCTATGGCAACTTATTCAACATGTACCATGAGATCACCGGCGAAAACGCCTACGAGGCGCCGATGCGGATCTTCCCGGCGGTGCACTACACGATGGGCGGACTCTGGGTGGATTATCATCTGATGAGCAACGTTCCCGGTCTTTTTGTGCTGGGGGAGGCTAACTTCTCCGATCACGGCGCCAACCGGCTCGGGGCCAGTGCGTTGATGCAGGGTTTGGCCGACGGCTACTTTGTGATTCCGTACACGCTCGGGGACTATCTTTCCCGGCAGAAACCGTCCGGCCCGAAGCAAGTCTCCGACACGGAGGCTTTTTGGCAGGCGACCGAGGACACGCAGAACCGGATCAAAAAACTTTTGGGCGTGAAGGGCAAGAGGCCGGTGAGCGAGTTTCACCGGCAGCTGGGGAAAATTCTTTGGGACCACTGCGGGATGAGCCGGACTCGAAAAGGCCTGGAGAAGGGAATCGAGGCGATCCGGACGCTGCGCAAGGAGTTCTGGCAGGATGTTCACGTGCCCGGCAGCGGGGAGGACCTCAATCAATCGCTGGAGAAGGCGGGAAGGGTTTCGGATTTTCTGGAGCTGGGCGAGCTGATGTGCCGGGATGCGCTGGAGCGGGAGGAGTCGTGCGGCTGCCACTTCCGGGAGGAGTACCAAACCGCGGAAGGGGAGTGTGCACGGAAGGACGAACAGTTCACCCATGCGGCGGCCTGGGAGTACCAGGGGGAGAACAAGGCGGAGATCCGGCATGCCGAGGTGCTGGGCTATGAGGAGGTTCAGCTGGCCTCGAGGAGCTACAAATGAAGCTGCACCTGAAGATCTGGCGCCAGCCGGCCAAGGACCACCCCGGACATTTTGAAGTTTACGATTTGGACGGCCTGAATCCCGACATGTCCTTCCTGGAGATGTTGGATGTGTTGAACGACCGGTTGACGCGGGAAGGGAAAGAGCCGGTGGCGTTCGAGCATGATTGCCGGGAGGGCATTTGCGGATCGTGTGCGATGGCCATCAATGGAGAGCCGCATGGGCCGAATGACGGGGCCACCACCTGCCAGGTTTACCTGCGTTCCTTCAAGGACGGGCAGACATTGACGGTGGAGCCGTGGCGGGCGCGGGCGTTTCCTGTTTTGAAGGATCTGGTGACGGATCGTTCGGCCTTTGACCGGATCATCCAGGCGGGCGGCTTTATTTCGGTGAACACCGGACAGGCCCCGGATGCCAACGCGATGCCGATTGGCAAGGAAACGGCCGAGCAGGCTTTCGATGCGGCGCACTGTATCGGCTGCGGGGCCTGTGTGGCGGCGTGCCGGAACGGATCGGCGATGTTGTTTGTCGCGGCGAAGGTTTCGCATTTGGGGCTCTTGCCGCAGGGGCAACCGGAAAGGAAACAGCGGGTGTTGCGGATGGTGGAGGCGATGGATGCGGCAGGGTTCGGCAACTGTTCCAACCAGTATGCCTGTGAGGCGGTTTGCCCGAAGGAGATATCAGCCGATTGGATCGCCCGGATGAATCGGGATTACGCTGTCTCCTTAGCCCAAAAGATCTAGCCGCTCGGGGGCTCGAGTTACCCCCGAACTTGCGATTGGTAGAAAATGGCAAGACGTTAATTTATAATGGCTTAAGAATGAGAAAAATTTCAGAAAAATTACTGTAATGTGCTAAGATCCATATAGATGTGCTCTATCCGGAGTTTCCTCCTCCGAATGGAAGGATCTTGGATTTGCTCCAAGCGACTTCTTTGCCTTGGATTTGTTTTTGTTGCTTTGGCCACCGCCCCGGAAGGGTGGGCGCGACTTGGCCCGCAGTACCAGATGGCCTTGGGGAATCCGGACGGAGCATCCACTAATTCGGCCAGCCGGACAAAGTTTCTCATCAACCAGCGTGCACAGTACGCCATTTCCTACAATGACGACACCCACCAACCCAACTGGGTTAGTTGGAGCTATTCGCTCGAAGACGACGGCACGCAAGCCCGCACCGATGCCTGGCAAACCGAGGAGCTTCTTCCCTCGGGGTATCTCAAGATTGGCACCGCGACTTTCGGAACGACGGTCAACAACGGCGTCACGAATTCCTGGGACCGCGGCCATATGTGTCCCTCCGCGGATCGCACCAAAGACCTGACCAACAATCAAGTCACCTTCCGGATGAGCAACATCATTCCGCAGCACGCCAACAACAACCAGGGCCTTTGGGCCACGTTTGAAGATTACACGCGGACTCTCGCCAACGGTGGAAACGAAATCCTGATCATCACAGGTCCGGCGGAATTCAGTGGCAGCACTATTGCCAATGGCATGCGGATCCCCGGTTCGGTATGGAAAATTGCCGTGGTGGTGCCCGATGCCTCCAGCACCATCCCGGCCAACCAGCGCCTGACCACCTCGGCCCGGGTTATCGCCCTGCTGACGCCCAATATCGGTTACACCAATGGCCTGATCAACAATTGGAAAAACTATCGAACCTCGGTGGAGCAGATTGAGCAAGTCACAGGTTTCAAATTTTTCAGCGAAGTGGATCCTGTGGTGGCCACGTATCTGAAAAATTTGGTGGATACCGGTACCGGTCCGAACGCGCCGACCGTCATCACTTCTTTCAGTCCTTCCTTTGGTACAAACGGCACAACGGTCACGATCTCCGGATATAACTTTGGCTCTGCCCCGGTGGTGGAATTTGACGGCACCGCATCAAGTTCCGTGAACGTGGTCAATGCCAACACCCTCACCGCCACGGTTCCGTCCGGTGCCACCACCGGATATATCACCGTGACCGGAACCGGGGGGATGGACACGAGCGCCACGGAGTTCACGGTCACCTCCAGCGGCAGTACCTCCACATTTTCCCTGTCCGCCGCCAGTTTGACCGGCTTGACGGCCAATGAAGGTTCGGCTGGATCCAGCCGCGTCTATACCGTCACCGGTTCCTCTTTGACGAATGCGATCACGGTCACGGCGCCTACAAACTTCGAGGTTAGCCTGAACAATAGTTTCTTTTCGGCCAGCGTAAGCCTGACCCCTGTCGCCGGCGCTTTGTCCGGAGTCCCGGTCTACGTGCGCATCCAAGCGGGAGCACCCGTGGGGGCGGTTGCCGGAAACGTCACTCATGTGGGGGGAGGAGCCACTAGCCAAAATCTGAATGTTTCCGGAAACGTCGCCTCGACCGCTCCCTTTCTGACGCTATCCACAACGAATCTGGCCGGCTTTACGGCGGTTCAGGGAAGTGCCGGAATCAGTAAGAGCTACATCTTATCAGGTGCGAATCTGACGGGAAATATCACGGTGGGGGCGCCGTCCAATTTTGAGATCAGTCTGAGCAGCTCCGGCGGTTATACCAATAGCCTCACTCTGAATCCCTCGACCGGAACCTTATCCAACACCGCCGTCTTTGTCCGAATCCGCAGTTCCGCTCCCCTTGGCTCTGTCTCCGGAACGGTTTCTCACACCGGGGGCGGAGCTTTCGGAGTTGATTTGGGGGTGAGCGGTTCCGTCTCGACCTCCGGTGGCGGTGGTGGATCTTCCGTCGTTTTGGCCCAGTGGACCTTTGAGAGTGTAACGACCGGGGCGACCAACCCTGCTTTCGGGCCCACCTACGCGGAATCTGGGTTGCAGGCCGGCTTAGCTGCGTTGAGCGGGTTGCATGCCTCAAGCGCCACGGTTTATTCGACTCCGACTGGGAACGGATCCCTCCGGGCCATCAGTGCCAACAATTGGACCACCAACGACTACTATCAAATTAAAGTCAGTTCCTTGGGGTACGGGGGACTCAAGCTGACTTTCGACCAGACCGGAAGCAGCACTGGGCCCAGTCAGTTCTTGGTCTCCTACAGCACCAATGGAACCAACTTTTCTCTTTATTCCAATTACGATTTACCCAAGACCAACGGTGTCGTCGTCAGTTGGTCCAGCGGTTTTAGTAATAATGCCAGTACGGTGGCCTTGGACCTTGGGTCCGTGGCGGATTTAAATAACCAAAGCGACGTGTTTTTCCGTTTCGTGATGCGCTCCACGCTTGCCCTCAACGGAACCACCGTGGCTTCCGGCGGCACCTCGCGCCTGGACAATGTCACACTTGAAGCGACGGCGATCGGCGGAGTGACCAATGCTGCGCCGGTAATTAACAGTGCCACCAATGCCACCGCAACGGCCTATGAAGCTTTCATTTACACGATCAGCGCCACGAACGGTCCAACCTCTTTTGCGGCTTCCGGCTTGCCGGCAGGGTTGTCACTCAACAGTACCAACGGGGTCATTTCCGGCACGCCCACGACGGTCGGTCAATACGTGGTTGCCCTGACAGCCAGCAACGCCGGAGGCGATGGGACGGGAACCCTGACCCTCACCGTCCATCCCAACCCGAATGCGCCGGTCATCGGCGGAACGCTCAGCGCTACCGGACAGGTCGGGACCGCGTTCGATTACCAAATGACCGCCAGCAACTCCCCCACTTCTTATTTGGCGGAGGGCTTGCCGGCTGGTCTCTCTCTGCATCCCACGACCGGACGAATCGCTGGGACGCCGACCGTTTCCGGATCCTTCGCGGTCCTGCTCACCGCCCTCAACGCCGTCGGTAGCGACACGGAAACGCTCGCCCTGACCATCAAAAATCCGAGTTTGACGATTTCGGTCGGCCAGTTAAGTGGATTCTCCGCCAACGTTGGAACGGTCAGTTCCGCCCAGTCTTACACCCTGAGCGGAGCGGATCTTTCCGGAACGGTCACAGTGACCGCGCCCGCCCCTTTTGAAATCAGCCTCGATGGAACCAGCTATGCCGACTCGCTACCCCTGAGCCCGAACGGCTCCGGGATCCTTTCCCTTTCTCTCGCCGTAAGGTTGTCCGCCTCCGCACCCGCCGGAGTGCATTCCGGTTCGATCAGTCACACCGGTGGAGGAGCTTTGCCCTCCTATCTTTTGCTGCAGGGCGAAGCGATTTCGCTCACCCCCGTTTTGACCCTCTCCACCAACAGTCTGGCGGCCTTCAGCACCACGCAGGGGAAGCCTTCGATCCGTCAAGTTTACACCGCCAACGGGTCGAGCCTTTTGGGGAATATTTCCATCAGTTGTCCGCCCGGTTTCGAGTTGAGTCTCAACGATGAAACCTACGCTTCCACGGCGACCTTGACGCCCATCGCCGGTACTTTGCCGGAGACTTCGATCTACGTACGCCTCACCGGGACGACCCAGGGAACTTTCAGTGGTTTCTTGGCGCATGGGGGCGGTGGAGTCGCCACTCAATCGGTGGCGGTCACGGGACAGGTAACGGCGGCGTTAGGCCCCCCCATCCTTTCGCCGCTGAGCGGATCCGTGTACACGAATGCATCATTCCAGCACACGATTCTTGCCGGCGGAGACACGTCGGTAACCTATGGGGCGAGCGGCCTGCCTGGCGGATGGACGATCAATCCCACGAACGGCTTAATTTCCGGCACTGCCGCATCTTCTGCCGGGACCGCTACCTTCACGGTTTCTGCCACCAATTTGGAGGGTGTGACAACGGTTTCCTATGGACTGAGGACCGTCAATGCGACCGAGCAGGGGAATGTCCCGACCAGTGTGGTGGTCAACAAGTTCGTCAATGGGTCGCCGGATCGGGTGGAATTGCTGGTCATCGGTGACACCAATGACCTGGCCGCCGGTCCGCCTGTGGACATGCGGGGAATGATTCTCAAGGACTTCAGTTCCAGCCGGACGGTGGATCAGGGCGGTAAATACCGCTTCACTGATCATAATCTCTGGACCAGCGTGAAGGCCGGCACCCTGATTGTGCTTTCTGCAGGGACCACAAGCGCCGAAGACCTTGATCCGGCTGATTTTCTGCTGCGGCTGAATCTCGGAAACGCGACCTTCTTCAAGCAGGAGAGCCCGGGTTTTGATCTCGATAATCTGGATATGGTGATGGTGAAACCTGCGGCGATGGGAGCCGAGGGGTTTGCGGGCGGCATCCATGCTTTGGCGGCCGGACAGGTTTCCGGTCTGACGGTCTACGGGAGTTTTACCGGAAAAAAACTTCGGTCCAACAAAGCCCTGACAAGCAGCAATAATATCGTTTACGCGAATGGGTCCTCCTTGGCGGATTTTTCCTCAACTTCTAGTAGTGCCACCGGCACCGTCGGGAATCTGGTGTTTGGCCAAGGCAACACTTCCGGCAACACCACCTACATCAGTACCTTGCGGAACACCGATCAAACTCCCCCCACGGTCACACTCATCGGGTCGTCCATTGTCAATTTAACCGTTGGGGACCCCTATCTGGAACAAGGAGCTTCCGTGACAGGGGGAATTTCCCCTGCCGCATCCGTATCGGGTTCGGTGAACACATCCACCGCGGGGACGTACGTTCTCACCTACTCTGCAAGCGATTCGAACGGCAACGTCGGCACGGCCACACGCACGGTGGTGGTACGTTCCAAGCTGAATGATTGGGCTTGGGTGTATGGTTTCAGCGAGAACAACATTAACCTTATGGCGGATGCGGATGGCGACGGAATCCCGAACCTGGCGGAGTATGCACTGGGTGGTAACCCGACGAATGCCTCGGGAGATGTTTTGCCAGTTCTGGTGCAGAGCAATGTCAATAGTACCAACTATCTTTACCTGACTTATCGGGCCCGGACCAACGACGCCAATCTCACGATTCAGCCCAAGACCAGTGCAGACTTGGCCAACACCAACGGATGGGTCGCCTCTGGATATGAGCAGGTCACCAACCGGGCAATTTCAGGGCAGACCAATCACGTGGAGCGGGTCATCCGGATGCCCATTGACGGAGTCACCCGTCGTTTTCTCAAGCTGGATATTAACCAAACCAACGCACCGTAGGCTTTTTGGATCCTCGGATCTGGGGGCGAAAAAACAGGTTGATCGATACGAATCGATGAACCTCGTTCCCGCAGTCTCGGGGGAGTCTCTTTTTTTGACAACGCTTTCGAGGTCCGACCCCGATTCAAGGTCGGAGCAACGGTGATTCGGGAATCAACTTCGGGGTCTGACCCCACGCTTGGGGCAAAGAGTGGAAATTTCGCATTGGGAGCAGTCAGGTTTGCGGGCGGAGCAGCGGCGGCGACCGTGCCAGATGAGGAGGTGGGAAAAGAGCGTCCAGTCTTCTCGGGGAACGATTTTGACCAAGGCCTGCTCCACCTTGACGGGGTCATGCTGCCGGGTAAGTCCCATCCTTCGGGAAAGCCGGCCCACATGGGTGTCGACGACGATGCCCTCGGCGAGATTAAATGCGTTCCCAAGCACCACGTTGGCCGTTTTTCGGCCCACTCCGGGAAGTTGATGGAGATGTTCCA
>Ga0214917_10001379_pt1 | contig 31148 bp, 29 predicted proteins | sample LL_1208_BB_MetaG_FD_177983 | JGI IMG/M metagenome (GOLD analysis project Ga0214917, IMG submission 177983) | Freshwater microbial communities from Lake Lanier, Atlanta, Georgia, United States - LL_1208_BB | ecosystem: Environmental > Aquatic > Freshwater > Lake | place: USA: Georgia | collected... | reverse complement strand
CGTTAAGTGCTGTTAGGCCAGTCTTTTCATCAACGATCCAGTCTTCAAGGACTCGGACCATTGACTTGCGAGCGCGAACAAGAATGTGGCGAACATTTGCTGGGCTTGTGTTAAGCGCAGTTGCGATTTCCTCTGTTGTGCGGCCTTCCATTTCCCACATGACAAGCGCTGTGCGCTGGTCTGGGGTTAGGCGTGAGAGAGCTTCGCGAACGATCGCGGCATCTTCTGCGGCCGTTATAGTTGTATCAAGATCAATGTGGTTTTCAGATGCGATCTCGTTCAGACGCTCTTGGGTGGTGTCCGCATCAATTGCAACCAGGTTTGGACGAGCACCGCGAGCGCGGATAACGTTAAGAGCAAGGTTTGTAACTGAGGTGCGAAGGTATGCAATTGCACGATCTGCTGAATCTAGATCAGGGGCAGCAAGCATGAACTTAAGGAATGCTTCCTGAACTACCTCGTGTGCTTCAGCCTCGTTCTTAGTGATGCGACGAGCCTGAGAGACAAGCTGTGTGCGGTGCTCTGTGTAGATTGCAGATAGTTGTGCAATAGACCAATCTGCGGCTGAGCCTTGTGTTGAGATTTCTAGAGCGTCTGCGGGATTTGCGCTCAGTAGGCGGGCGGCATCGGTCGCTGCAGCTGCTTTCGCCGCTTTCGACTTCAATAGTGCCATTTAAGTAACTCCCGCGAGTTTGTAAAACGAAGGCAACGTCTTGCCCTCTATTAGTTAAGACACCGCTGGGGGCCAAATGTTGTGCCCTTTTGAAAAGAATCTTTAGAAAGATCCTTCAGATGCGGTGGATTGAGCGTAGTTGGGGGAATGGATAGCAGGGCTTTCGCCGAATGGCAGCGAGAAACAAGCCTGCCGGAATCAGGTCTCTAGTCTATGGGATAGGCAAGGGTAAAGCCGTCATTGAGGGTTTTAGGCGTGTTGCGGCCTAGACCAGGCTGAGCATGAGTGCCTTTTTGGCCGCTTCCTTGGGATCAGATAAGAAAATGCGTGTTCTTCAGATTCAAGCTCTGGGTCAGCAAACATGAGCTTGATAGGGGCCTCTTCAGTGATCTCTTCTGCCTTGATCTGACCCTTAAAGGCATGGGAGGCATGGGCATGGAGTTCTGCGTGGTGCTGGGTGGAGAAATGGAGAAGACAGCTAACACACTTAAGAGTTTGAAGTTTAAAGGTGTCTGCGGGTTCCCATTTAATTTAGTGGGCTGCATGAGTTGCTGCAGCTGTATCCACCGATTTCGACTTCTTAAGCGCCACTTAAGAAACTCCTGCCAGAATGTAATATGAAAGAAAATAGACCTCTTGTCACGGAACTCAATCTAGGCAAAACCTGAAAGTGCTTTAATCCATATTTAGTGCAAAAATCATGGGAAGGGTGAAGAGTTGAGTTTAACGTCTTCCCATGTTCCACATTAAAGTGCCTAGAAAGTAGGTCGCTTTGCTAGACTAAGGCTCAATCGTAGTGGGACTAACAATCCTTTATTCGGCAATCTGATTTTCAGTGGGAGAAAAATGACAGATTTAGAAAAATACCAAGAAGTTTTTGTCGACACTTTCACTGTCAATGCAGGTGACTTGAAAGAGGGCTTCGCTTATCAAAGCATAGACGCTTGGGATTCAATCGGTCACATGAGTCTGATTACTGCATTAGAGAATGCTTTTGAAATCCTAATTGAAATGGATGATGTGATCGACTTTGAGTCATTTGAAAAAGGAAGAGAAATTCTTAGAAAATACAATTTAGACCTCTAGTCATAAAAATAGAAATGTTTAGCAATTTCATAGAGTACTCAAATAGGGTCGCAGTTTATTCAGAAGACAACTCTTTCGTAACGTATGCTGAACTAGATGTAATGGTAAATGAATTTGAGGAATTGCTTGATGCTTCTGAATTGATCCTCATTCTCGGCTCAAATGATTTGGAAACCTTAGTTTGCTACTTAGCATCAATTAGAAAAGGTGTTGTCGCTTTGATGCTGCCCTCAAATCTTGATCAAACATATCTGCAACACCTCCTATTGATTTACAAGCCAAAGTACGTCTGGTCCCAGAAAAATTCTGGGGTTCCAATTTTTCCAAAAACTCCTGAAAAATATCTCTCCCAAAAGTACACACTTCATGATTCAGGAATCAATGTTAATTTGCCACCATCGCTGGCCCTACTACTTACAACATCAGGTTCCACTGGAAATCCGAAACTGGTAAAGATCTCCAAAGAAAATCTAGAGGCAAATACCGCATCTATTCTCGAGGTTTTAGACATTGAGCCAGAAGATCGAGCAATCACGACGATGCCAATCAGTTACTCTTATGGGCTTTCGATTATAAATACACATCTTCAAATTGGTGCTTCTCTGGTCATGAATAACCACTCAATATCAAGTCGTGACTTTTGGGACTACGCCAAAGCCACAAAGGCAACGTCAATGGGGGGTGTTCCATTTACTTACGAAATGCTAGGTAAATTTAGCTCTAACTTCATTTCAAAAACTAACTTGAGAAAGTTCACTCAGGCTGGTGGAAAATTGAAAAAAGAAAGAGTTTTGGAAATCCTAGAATTGATAGATGAGTTGGGTGGTACTTTCTCCATTATGTATGGGCAAACTGAAGCAACGGCTCGAATCTCCGTACTTACTCACGAGCTGATCAAATCAAATCCGGAGAGCATCGGAAAGGCTATTCCTCAAGGTAGAATTCTGATTTATGACGAAAATGGACAAGAAGTTACAACCCCTTTTCAAGTTGGTGAACTTAGGTACTTTGGACCAAACGTTTCTGTAGGATATGCAGATAACCTGAACGACCTCTACAACCCAGACTCTAATAATGGGCAGTTAAATACAGGTGATTTAGGCTATATGGATTCTAGCGGTCTTTATTTTATTACTGGTAGGAAGAATAGATTTATAAAATTGTTTGGGATTCGCACAAATTTGGATGACATAGAAGGCTCCCTAAATCAGGAGGGGTTTAACTGTGTCTGTCATCAAAAAAATGACAGGCTACTGATTTTCACAACAGAAGTAGATAAGGTGAAATCAATCAATGACTTTGTAAGGGGGAAGTTTAAACTTCCCAGAGATGGATTTTCAATTCTAAGAATTGAAACTATTCCAAGAAATGAATCGGGAAAAATACTCTATAACGCTTTATTGGAAGAAATTGAGGTCTAAGATTGCCGAATGATTTAGATCTAAATGAGTACATTAATGATTGGAATAAAGAAACTCGCGCTTTATCTCGGAATCAGTTAAAACTTAAGTTCTTATCTGACTTAACTTCACATCACCTAAACAATTGTGTACCATATAGTAAGATTTTGTCTCATATGAAAAATGTTGGAATCCCAACAATGAACTTGGCCGCAATTCCATTTATTCCAGTAGGTTTGTTCAAGCATTTAGAATTGTTATCTGTGCCTCTGGAAAGTGTGTCGAAAACGATGAACTCTTCTGGAACTTCAGGCCAATTACCATCAAGAATTTATCTTGACAAGGAAAATTCCATCAATCAAAGTAAGAGCTTGGCGCGAATAGTGACAGAAAGGGTCAAGATTGATCGTGCGCCCTTATTAGTTATTGATAGTCCTGATGTTGTTAAAAGCCGTAACCAATTCTCAGCAAGAGGCGCTGGCATTTTAGGCTTTTCGATCTTTGGTAGACCAGTTACCTTTGCGCTTAATCCAGATATGTCAATTAATTTTGATGCGGTTAAAGAGTTTTGTGAGAATAATTCCAAAACAAAAACTCTTTGCTATGGTTTTACTTCCATTATCTGGGAACATTTCATTCTTAAGTTATCTCAACTAGGTATTCACTTAGACCTAAGCCGTTCAACTTTGATACACGGTGGTGGCTGGAAAAAACTAATTGAGCAACAAGTTTCCAGCGCAGAATTTAATGCGAATGTTCAACGAGTTATCAGTATTGGTGCAACTATTAATTATTATGGAATGGTAGAACAGACAGGTTCGATTTATATGGAGTGTGAGAAAGGGTACTTACATACTTCTGCATTCAACGAAATATTGATTCGCAGAGGAAGCGATTTTTCAATTGCAGAATTAGGTGAAGTCGGACTAATACAAGTGCTATCGGTGTTGCCATCAAGCTATCCAGGACATTCGATTCTTACTGAGGATGTTGGAAGAATCTTCGGTGAAGACAATTGTACCTGTGGAAGAATTGGTAAGTACTTCAAGGTTGATGGAAGACTTAAGAGCGCAGAGATTAGAGGTTGCAGTGACACTTACTCAAGCCAATTTGCCTGAACTGTCTATCATTTCAGGTAATTTTGACAAGACGGTACAGGCCAACGCTTCTATGTTATTTGAGGAAAGCGCTTGCAATTTCCTCATTTCACTGTCTGAGTTAATTCTTAAGGATCCTGAAAGTCGCGAACATGGTGATGTTGCCGCCTTTGCATATTGGTGCAGAAAATCAAATTTAGGAAAAATTCGTGCCCAATACACAAATTCTGAAATGCGTAAAGGGCGGGGGCTTGTGTTTCACATAGCACCTTCCAATGTTCCGATTAATTTCGCATTTTCATTCGCATTTTCTTTATTGGCAGGAAATTCAAATATAGTTCGCCTCCCTTCAAAACAATTTCCACAAGAGAACTTCTTTTTTAAACATTTTGACAACGCCACCTCAAATTCTGATTTTATGCATCTCAGAGATTCAAATGCCTTTGTTAGGTACTCTAAAGGGTCCGATATTACGCAGCAAATCTCCCAGATAGCTGACGCTCGAGTTATTTGGGGAGGAGACAAAACCGTTCAAGAGATTTCAAGTTTGAGCAAACCTCTACACGCAATTGATGTTTGCTTTATCGATAAGTATTCATTCAGCATAATTGATTCTCGTTCAATTCTTGATTTAGTAGATTCGAATCTACAAAATTTGGCTGAACGCTTTTACAATGACGCATACATTTTCGATCAGAATGCTTGCTCGTCTCCTAGAACTATAGTTTGGATCGGAAATTATGAAGACACAGAATTTGCAAAGGCTAAATTTTGGTCTCTAGTTCAAAAAGTAGTTGAAGCTAAATATCAAATTGAGGACTCTTCCCGAATGCAGAAATATCTTGATTTATGCCTTCTATCTGTTGATGTGAATCATCCTTCATTAGATTTCGAGATTGAGAATAGTTTGGTTAGTAGAATTCAATTGAACGAATTTGATTTGGATTACACTGGCATTCGGAATCGATACGGAAGTTTCTTAGAAATCAGACTAGAAAGTCTCTCTTTACTCACCAAACTTGTTACACGAAAGTTTCAAACTGCGACATATTTTGGTGTAAGTAAAGATGATCTTAAGGAGGTAGTGCAGAGTGGAGCTCTTAAGGGCATAGACCGAGTGGTACCAATGGGTTCGGCATTGGATATAGACATCCACTGGGATGGATACGACTTGCCAATTGCCCTTAGTAGGATTATTACCATCAAATAGTGCATAATTCTGGGCATGGATCATGAACAAGCAATGTTTCTGGATAGCTTGGCATTGCAGGAGTATCAACCAAACAGATACCCATTCTTAATGATTGATATAGTTGAAGAAGTAATACCAGGTGTTTCTGCTAGAGGTTTCAAAAATCTCACAATGAATGAGTGGTACTTTCCCGGGCACTTTCCTGGGGGGCCGAACATGCCAGGCGCACTACAACTTGAGGCCCTGGCCCAAATGTTGACGGTTGCAATTACTACTTTGCCCGGTTTAAAGGGAAAAGTGACACATGCCCTTTCTCATACAGTTAGATTCAGAAAAGAAGTACTGCCGGGAGACAAATTCGAGATATCAACAAAAGTTTTGTCTTGGAACCGAGGAATTGCAAAGGGAACGGGGGTAGGTATCACCAATGGAGAGGTAGCCTGTGAAGCTGAGATGTTAATCGCCATCCCTGACTTATTAGAAAAATACTTACCTAAAAACAAAAGGTAGTCATGTCTGAAATTTGGGACGTACTAATTGTTGGTGCAGGTGCTGGTGGATCCGCCGTAGCTGCATATTTGTCAGACTTCGATATAAATGTAATTTGCTTAGAGCAAGGTGACTTTCCAAACATCAATAACCTTCCAAGCACTAAATCAAATTGGGAAACTTTTCGGTGGAGCGAATTCAATCCGAATCCAAATGTCCGAAAATTAAAAGAGGACTACCCAATTAACTGCGATGAATCTCCAATAGCGGTGGCTAATTACAATGCAGTTGGTGGAAGTACGGTTCTATTTTCTGGACACTACCCGCGCTTTCATCCATCGGATTTCAAAGTCAAAAGTGTCGATGGAATTGCCGAAGATTGGCCGATCTCCTATGCCGAGTTAGCACCATTTTATGAATTGAATAGAAAGTTCACAGCAGTAGCTGGGCTAGAGGGTGATCCGGCCTATCCGGAGATAAAGAACTTGCTACCACCTGTCCCCATTGGAAAAATGGGTGAGAAACTCGCCAAGGGGTTTAATTCAATGAATTGGCACTGGTGGCCGGCATATAGTGCAATTGCCACACGCAAGTTCGGAGACCATGCACCTTGTATCAATCTTGGACCATGCAATCTTGGATGCCCACAAGGTGCAAAATCTAGTGCCGATGTCTCACATTGGCCACATGCATTGCGAAATAAAGTTCAGTTACAAACTGGTTGCCGGGTGAGTCAAGTACTCGTAAACGAATTTAATCAAGCTATCGGAGTTAAATACTTTGATCGAAGTGGGAAAGAGCGTGAGATTAGATCATTGTTTACAGTACTCGCGTGCAATGGAGTTGGTACCCCTAGGATTTTACTTAATTCAAAGTCTGACTTAAACCCAAAAGGAATAGGTAACAGTAATGATTTAGTCGGTCGAAATTTAATGCTGCATCCGTTGGCATATGTTGAAGGAATATTTGAAGAAAATCTTGACTCTCATCTAGGTCCACAAGGTTGTTCTATTGCAAGTCATGAGTTTGTTGAATCTTCACCCGCACGAGGATTTGTTCGGGGATTTACCATGCAGGCCCTTAGGGGCCCAAGTTTGTCAGAAGCAACTCGCTCATATCAACTCCAGAAAATTTTGGAGTGGGGCAATAACCATCATGAATCAGTCAGAAAGCGTTATTCTCGCACTGCGCACCTATCAATAATTGTTGAAGACTTACCCGAGTTATCTAATCGTGTAGAGCTAGATCCAATTTTAAAAGATTCTAATGGCATCCCCGCACCTAAAGTCACTTACAAGCTTGGAGAAAATACAAAGCGATGTATGGCCTTTGGAATAAATAAGGCACGTGAAGTACTTATTGCTTCTGGTGCACATACTACGAACGCTTTTGGTCCTGTTCGTGAAACCGGATGGCATCTCATGGGAACAGCCTGTATGGGTGACAATCCTGCGACCTCAGTTACAGACAAATGGGGTGAGGTTCACGATTGCGAGAATTTATTCATTGCCGATTCTAGTGTTTTTGTTACTTCAAGTTCAGTTAATCCCACCGCTACTATTCAAGCATTAGCACTTAGAACCGCAGCGAGAATAAATGAGAGGTTTCGTTCATAAATGGGCGGTTATGAAAAGCCTGCAAATCACCAACATCTAGCGGCGATTGAACTTCTAGTTGAAAGTTTGATCCCATTTGATAGTGAGACTGGTTTACCTTCGGCGGAATTCATGGACTTTTCTAAATTCCTTGACGCTAAAGGTGAACTTGAGGAATATTTGCTGGAGTTCGGCAAATTGATAGAGAAGTTAGAATTAAAATTAGGGGTGAAATTCTCTCAAATTTCTGTGGATCTTTTCATTTACGACAAAGATCTCAAAAAGGGCCTCGGGAATATCTTGGGTATGAGGCTTGTTGAGTACTATTACCAAATTCCCCAAGTTCGCGCATACTATGCTCAAAACATCCCAGCGCCATTTCCTCAAGGAAATACTTTGCTGGCGCTAGACTATGAACTTCTTGAAGGGGTGCACTCGCGAGGCCCGATCTATAGAAAGGTTTGAAATGCCTTCTAGCTCAATTCAACTGCCTTTGAAAGATAAATTGGGGATTGTAACTGGTGCCAATAGAGGAATTGGGCTTGCCATAATAAGAAAACTGGCAAGCCAAGGATGTAATCTGATCACACTCACCAGAGAAATCGATGAAGGTTTTATTGAGGAAACTAAAAATCTTTCTAGTAACTTTGGGATAACTGTGGATATGCAAAAATTTGATTTGACGAATAATGACACGATCGTGCAATTGATTAAGCACCTAACCACTCAAAAATTAAAAATTGACATTTTAATTAATAACGCAGGGGCTCCCTCTGGTTCACTGATTCACATGACCGGGGCAAGTAATTTGCGAAAGATATTTGAAGCAAATTTCTTTGGGCCATTTTTGTTAACGCAGTCTGTTTCTAAATTGATGGTAAGGACAGGTGGAGGTTCCATTGTTAACATCTCCTCAGTAACAGCCTATAGAGCGCAGTCTGGAATGGTTGCATACGGATCAAGCAAATCCGCATTTTCTTACGCTTGTGAAGTGTTAGCAATAGAACTAGCAGACAAAAAAGTCAGGGTTAATACAATAGCCCCTGGGTTGATTGATACGGAAATGTTGAATTCAATGGAAGAAAAAGCCAAAAGTAACATGTTGTCCCGTGTTCCTATGGGAAGATTCGGGGAAGCAAGCGAGGTAGCAGATCTTGTTTCTTATTTGGTTGGAAACGAATCTTCGTACATTTCTGGTTCAATTATTCATGTTGATGGATCGATGCGATGAATATAGATAGCCTTTCAGATCTAGCATTAAGAATTAGAACTCGAGTCTTAAAGATGAGTTATGAGTCGGGCCAAAGCACGCATCTAGGAGGAGGGCTGTCATTAGTAGATCTATTGGCCTACCTGTACGGGCACGAACTCAAATACAGGGTAAATCAGACTGATTGGGTGGATCGCGACAGATTCATATTAAGTAAAGGTCATGGCGTTCTCGGTTTTTTTGCAACTTTGAGAGAGGTGGGCTTAATCAGCGAGGAGGACGCTTCATCCTTCATGCAAAACGAAAGTGAATTTATCGCACACCCAATAATGAATTTAGACAATGCAATCGAGTCTTCTAATGGCAGTTTGGGACATGGACTTTCACTAGGAATTGGTCTAGCTTGGGCGGCCAAGTTTAAGGGACTTAACCACAGAGTTTTTGTCTTGATGGGTGATGGTGAATGTAATGAAGGATCCGTCTGGGAAGCGGCAATGAATGCCTCAGAATTAAAAATGAATAACTTGGTCGCCATAGTGGATGCAAATGGATTTCAAAGCGATGGACCCATACTCCAAGCATCTAATTATGAAAATTTGAATTCAAAGTGGACAAGTTTTGGATGGTCAGTACTCAAAGTGGATGGAAATTCACTCGAAAAGATTAATGAGACTTTTTCCGCGATATCGTATCTAGATGGTCCTACGCTAATTTTAGCTCGAACTATCAAAGGGAAGGGGGTGGACTTCATGGAAAATAACAACCAGTGGCACCATAGCAGACTGACAAAAAACCACTATGAGAGTGCGTTGTCAAGCCTGGAGCAGACAAAGTGATTAATTTTTCTGAAAATGAAATTAGAGTTTGGGCGAAGATGGGTCCACGTGCTGTGTACGGACAAACAATTCTCGCTTTGGCTGAAAATTTTCCAGACCTCATTGCTTTATCTGCTGATCTGGGAAACTCCTCCGGGCTTGATAGATTCAAGTCAAACTTTCCAGATCGATTTATTAACGTTGGAATTGCTGAGCAAAATTTGGTCGGTGTGGCATCTGGATTAGCAAAGGAAGGATTGATTCCTTTTGCTTCTTCTTTTGCTCCGTTTATAACAATGCGAGCATGCGAGCAAATCCGCATGAATTTAGGGTACATGCAATTAAACGTCAAACTGGTGGCTATTGGGAGCGGCCTCTCAATGGGGTTTCTCGGCAATTCTCATTACGGATTAGAAGATTTAGCTATCGTACGTGCAATTCCAAATATCACCATTCTTTCTCCAGCGGATTGTGTAGAAGTTGTGAAGTGTACGGAGGCAGCAGCACTTTTAAAGGGTCCAGTATTCATCCGGTTAACTGGTGCGCCTGGAGACAAACTCGTCCATGAGGCGGATTATGAATTCGAAGTAGGCAAGTCAATTACATTGAAGGAAGGAAATGATGTAGCAATCATTGCCACTGGCTCTATGGTATCGGTGGCATTAACAGTAAGTGAGAAACTTTTGGAGGCTGGGGTTTCTGCAAAGGTTGTTAACGTGCACACAATAAGGCCGCTAGATCTCGGAATGTTGAAGCAAATTGCCCATGACTTTAGAAAGGTTGTAATTATTGAAGAGCACTCGAAAATTGGTGGGTTGGGATCTGCTATCGCTGAAACATATATGCCGTACCCAATTCGACCCGAGATGCTTCACATCAGTTTAGAGAGTGATTTTGGACCTACTGCAGAATACAAATACCTTCTGGATTATCATGGGTTAACTTCTGAATCGATTTTTTCTAGATTACTCGAATTTATTTAAAACCTGAAAATCATTAAGGAGGAAAAGAAATGATTGATCTAGGTCCTATTTCGAATTTCTTAATATCATCACAGTTTCAATTAAGCAATTGTGATAATTTAGGATTCATTAGCTCAACATCCCCAAATACTCTTTCTTATATCTCTGAAATTGAATATCTTGAAGTTGCTGAGAATAATGTAAACATTTCGGCTGTTTTGTGGGACAGCTCGTTAGGATCACCGCCGACAAATTCGAGATTAGAATTTTTTGAAGTATCGAATGGCAAATTATCATTCCTACGCCTGCAAAATTCATTACTGAGGCTTTACTCTCCTAATCAGATAGCAAAGTCTGCATCAATTTCAAGAACTGCTGTAATTGCAAATGAAGGGGTTCGAATTGAAGAAGGCGTTGTAATCGAAGACTTTGTCATAGTAAATCAAGGAACGCACATTGGTTCGAATAGTGTCATCCGCGCTGGTTCTATTTTGGGTTCACAAGCATTGTTTTTAAGCCAAGACCTAGACGGAACTTTGGTTGAAATGAATCATCTAGGTGGGGTTTTTGTAGGTGAGAAAGTGACCATTGGCAACAATTGCGTTATAGATAGAGCAATCTTTTCTTCAGAAAATACCATAATTGAAGATAACAATAAGGTTGGGAGTCTTACAAACATTTCTCACGGAGTAAAAATTGGTGCCAGCAACACAATATCGGCCGGAGTTAACATATGTGGTTATACTCAAATTGGGCATGATTCATGGATTGGCCCGAATGTAACGATTTCCCATATGCTACGAATAGGTTCTAGGGTTTTTTTCAGCTTGGGTTCCATCGTCCTTCAGGATATTCAAGATGATTGGAAGGTTGTTGGCCCAAAAATATTCAAAGATCGCAAACTTTTTTAGAATGAATCACCTGTATCAAGTTTAATGGGGTAAACTTCTAAATATGGAAAAGAGTGTAATTGAATTAATCTTGGCGCGGCCTGAGACGCCCTTAAATATCAATTTTGACTTAGAAAATCTTGTTGATTCTCGCATACTAATCACCGGAGGGCGAGGGAGCTTAGGCCAAGAAGTTGCAGTTATTCTTGGCAGCCATTCGATTAATTTCCTTCTTACCGACATTGAAGAATGTGACGTGACGAATCTGGATCAGGTTCGAACAGTGTTTCATTCGTATAAACCAACTCACGTTTTACATCTGGCAGCAGATAAGCACGCACCTGAAGGAGAACTTCATCCTGAGAGAACATTTGCTATTAATACAACTGGCTCAATGAATGTGATTTCAGCTGCTAAGGAATTAAACTGCCTTGTTACTTTAGCTTCAACATGCAAGTCATGTGATCCAGAAACTGCTTACGGAGCGTCAAAGCTCATAGCAGAAAGAATCACCCTCAACTACGGTGGAACGGTTGCAAGATTCTATAATGTGGTTGATACTGCAGGGAATGTATTCGAAATCTGGAATGATGTGGACGAAAACAGCGAGATTCGAGTAGCAGAGTGCTACAGATTCTTTATCTCTGCGGCGGAGGCCACATCGCTGCTGATAAAGTCCTTGTCACTATCTGGTACCAAGCCTGGACGTTACGTTTTTGATCCGGGGGTGAGTCACTTTATGCCTGACATTGCTGCTCGCCTTTATCCAAATAGATCAATTGGATTTATGCCACCACGTCGTGGCGACAGGCGAGTTGAGCCACAAAAGGCCGAAAGCGAAAAGATGAATGTCCTAGAGGGGCGACTCATCAAGGTTAGCTCACCTCACGATCCAAATTAATTTAGCTCCCAGCGGATGAAATTTTATTTATTTCTTTGATGATGTATTCCTGATCTGATGTAGTCAATTTTGGATGTATTGGAAGTGACAGAACTTCTCTACAGAGAATACTTGTGTTTGGTAAATCCACATCTAGCCCATATGCGGGCTGGCTATGCGTTGGTCTCGGGTAATAAACCCCTGTCTTGATACCTTTGTTTAGCAACAATTCTATGACTTTTTCCCTATCATGTCCGGGGATACGAATCGTGTACTGATGATAGACATGCCGATTCCCCTTTGGTACAAATGGTGTTATGAGGTTTTTAAGCTCTGAATCGTAAGTTAGTGCTAGAGATTTTCGAACAGAATTGAACTTCTCTAATTTCTTAACCTGTACCACTCCAATTGCTGCATGTACTTCAGAAAGCCGATAATTTAGACCCACAAGTTCATGAACATACTTTTCAATCATTCCTTGATTGCGAAGTATTTTTGTTTTCCTAAGTAGGGATTCATCGGAGGTCATTACCATCCCAGCTTCTACCGCCGTTATATTTTTTGTTGGATAAAATGAGAAGGCTGCGAAGTTTCCGAAGGTACCAACTGGTTTTCCGTGATGTTCCGCCCCATGAGACTGAGCTGCATCCTCATAAACCTCGATATCATGCTTGGATGCAATTTTCATGATTTCCGTCATGTTTGCGGGATTTCCATAAAGATGAACTGGCATGACGCCTCGCGTTCTTGGAGTAATTAAGGATTCTAATTTAGTGTCATCTAAACAATAACTATTAATATCAACGTCAATGAAGACAGGTGTAGCACCAGTCAACGCGATGCTATTTGCGCTCGCAGCAAATGTAAACGAGGGAACAATTACCTCATCTCCATTTGTTAAACCAGAGGCAAGAAGCCCGACATGGAGTGCTGAGGTTCCACTATTAACGGCACATGCATAATCCGATCCAATTAAAGACCTAAAACTTTCTTCGAATTCTGCAACTTCTTCGCCTTGAGTGAGGATGCCTGTTTTGAGAACACGCGCAACAGCCTCAAATTCTTCATCTCCAATGACTGGAGAAGCCATTTCAATAAATTTCACTTCATCTCTTTTCTATATTCCTTTGAGACTGCAGAAAGAAAGGTTGCAACAATAATCCAATACTCTAGCAACAAACACACCTTGATCCGATCAATTAATCGCGGAAACTCCCTTCGAGAATTAACGAGCTTCTTCATCTTTCTCATCTCCACTGTATTTCTAGAATAGACGAGTGGTTTGACCCAAGCACATCCAATAAATCCAATCTTCTGCCTATCTGTCAACCATTCATTCGCCCAACCAATCGCTTCCAGGGCAATTTGCTCTCGTTTAGCACCCCTAGCGAGTTCAACATTGATTCCGACCGTTATGTCTAAGCTTTGAATAAAGCGGCATCCGTTTCTCTCTTGCAGAAAAAGATATTCAATATCTTCCCTGGTTTGCTTTCCTTCTGGAAAACTAACATTCCTCCACGTTGATCGAAGTGCACAGGCGCCGGAGAGTGAGATATACCTTGGGTTTCTTCCAAGATGTATGTGTGCATATAGATAATCAAGTATCTTTTCATCACATTTTAATGGAATTTTCGGTCGAATCGATTCCCCAAACTCATCGTTAAAGACTGAAGATGGAAGCAATATAGAATTTGAATTCAGATTACTGATGGAGAGTAAGTCTGCTCTAAATTTCCCCGGCAACCACGTTTCATCATCAGCAATAGTCCAAACCAAACCATCTTCAATTTGACTCAAGGCCGAATTGACAGCGATTGCAACACCTACAGGCTTATCACTAATTCTTAGGATTTCTACCTGACTTAGATTCACATCTTCTGGAATTGATCCATTAAGCGCCACAAAGATTTGGACAGAGATTCCAGAATCTCGTTCATCCTTCTTGATCTGATCAACCAAATCCCCTAATGAAATTCTTCCCAGGCTGGGAATTACGACCATGTATTTCATGCGTAAATCCTTACTTAATTGGGTTGAAACGCCTAGAGTTGTGTTATGAGATTACCCGATGAGCAGCGAAGAATCGGGTAAATTTTGGAAAAAGTTGACGTTTTAATCATTAGAACAGTTCCTTGTGGGCAAGATTCTCGTGTGTCAAAATTTCTTTTTCATTACCTAAAAAACTAAATTCGGGTAGGAATTGTTTGTACCTCACGCTCTGGTCGATGTTCTATCAAGTGTGAACCTCAGATTCTTCGTTATTCAATTAAAGGCTCGGACTTCAAGGCATTTGCAGGCTTATTCAACCAAATGCCTGAGATTTGGAAATTTCAGCGTTTCCTTCTCTACATAGACCATGTAATCACTTGTATGTAGACTTGGTTTCTATGGCACTTAGCGACACGCACACATAGTTGAATAGAAATAGCAAAGGGAGACCTACAATCTCGGTAGAAGATATAGTTTCTTGTATTCATATGAGAAAGAAGACACGGAAATTCCATGATTTCACTTAAGGTTTGCAAATGAGATTGAGAAAATCGGTTGATATACTGATTATACGTACAGCTCCTTGTGGTTATGATTCTAGAGTTTCTAAATTTTTGTTTCACTATAATAAAATAGGGGAATCAGTTGCACTAACCTGCCTTAGTAGGGAACAAAAATGCGCTAGACAATCATCTGGGCAAAATATACATAAGAATTTTAACCAACTTAATGTTAATGATTTACCTTTTCCCTTCACAGTAACTCCCTTTAACCAAATCTTTTGGAGGTTTCATCGGATATTTCTTGCTTTTGAATTCATTATTAGTTCGCTTAGAATTTCACTATACTGGAGACCTAAGATAATTCATTGTGCTGACCTGGATGGGTATTTGATAGCAAAGATAGCTTTTCCATTTAACAAAAAAAAGATATTTGAAGTATATGATCCGTGGCAAACCATGACAAATAAGGTACGAATTAGAAGGATAGAGAATAAAGCATTTCTCAAGGCGAAAGTACTGGTAATGCCGGCTGAAGATTCAAGAATAAAGGTGAATAGAGAAAAAATCACTTCCTTTAGTAATTTTATGGATCCAGACCTAGCTGATCTTTTGCTTCAAGACAGGGAAATAGATGACGATTTCGTCAGAAAGATAGCGGGCCTGAAGCCTTACATTCTTTCGGGTGGCATTATTAGCAAAGAAACAAAAATTGTTGAATTGACTGAAGCAATGATTTCTCAAGAATCTTTGAATCTTGTTATTGCAAGTGAACAGAAGAATCTAACGAATCTTAATTTTGGCGACATCCCCATGAATGTCCATTTCATCGGTAAACAAAAATGGAGTAAGTGGCTGTACCTGGTTAAAAATTCCAATGCAGTTTGGGTGTATTATTCTCCGAATCATACGCATTTTGCTAGCCATATTTCTCCAAACAAATATTGGGAAGCACTTTTATTTAAAAAGCCAATTTTAATTAGTAAAGGAAGTCAATTTTGTGACAGATCACCGCTAGAAGGTAAACTATACGAACTTGAAGATGATTTTGAATTGCGTTTAAATCTAGCGTTAGCTGAGATAACGTCAGTTAATTCTACTTCTACTGAAAACAATGACATTCGCGAAAAAATTCTGAATACGATGCAGAGTGATCGTACAAGAAAAGTAGAAAAAATCTTGAATTGGGTTAAAGAATGATCATAATGAGTATAGGATAAGAATATGAAATCACCTTTAAAGTTTTTTTTCTGGAGATACTCCAGAGTATTTCAGAAATTAGGTTTGAAAGTTTATGAGTACTTAGGGCGGTTTATAAGCCTCGATAAGCATAAGCAAATCCTAATAAACAGAAATCCAAATTTAACAGATCTGTTGATTTATGAACGCAGAATTTCAATTGGAAACCTGCTTTCTGATAAGTTTGATTACGTAGTTCAGTCTGGTGTTTTTAAAGACCTGAAGCTTGATCGTAATATGAAGTACTCTGGTTTGGATCGCTCCGCTATGTTACTTGGGTTATATGAATATGAAGTGTTGCAGATTTTAGAAAATCGAATACATGAAAAGGAGTTTGTAATCAATCTTGGTGTTGCTGACGGTTATTACTTGGTTGGCTTGGCGAAAGCACTTTTACGCACCCCCCAACCCCCCATTTTTTCTTCGCCACATAGCCATTTCATTGACAAGAAAGAGTTAAACACTCAACCAGTTGTGCACTATGGTTTTGAGCAAGACCTTTCGCAAAAAGTGAATATTTTGAAGCTTGCAGAAATAAATGGTTTAGATGTGGGTAGTTTTGAGATTTTAGGGAGTGCGGATAAAGATTGGATTGACAAGCTTCCCCCGAACCTAGACTTCAGTAAATCTATAATCATTATAGATATTGAAGGCGATGAATACGAAATAATGAATTCTCATGTCTTTGAGAAGTTGAAGGGTGCTTTGATCATAATTGAAGTACATGAGTTCAAAAGCGATGCTAGAGAAAGTATCGAGAAAATGATAGGGGATGCTTCGAGTTTTAAGAGTCAAATTCTTAAGACATCAAGTAGAGACCTTTCTAATTTTACTGATTCACTAGGTTTAGATGATATCGATAGATGGTTGATTTGCCCTGAAGGTAGAGGGATTAATTCTGGGAAATGGCTCATTTTAGAGTAAAGTTAATAAATGAAAACTTACCAATTCATTCCGTAATTGAATCTATTGAGAATAATGCGACGAGTCAATTCAATCATAACAAGTGCCGTGAAAGTCCACGACTTTAATACTTTGCAAACAGGAATTGGCATGGACTTAGTCTATGTCCCCAGGCTAATTGAAATCTCAAAAGCTAATTCAGTAAAGTTAAGGATAGCTTTTTCAGTTAAGAGCTAACGAAGCTTTAATTCACTTGCAGGAAGTTGGGCAGCCAAAGAGATTTTCATTAACACTATGGTCACTCGATGGAAATGGCTCTACTTGACAAGGAATGGCAGCACGATTTGGATCTACTATTCGAAGACTAATAATTGCTTCGCCAGCCATTTATCTCCAAATAAGGATTGGGGGCAATCCTTATTAATAGAAGGATGCTACTAAACGATAGTTTGCAGTTTTGCGATCGAGTAGATTTTGAAGGACATTTTATTGAGATAGGAGACAACCTAGAAGCGGAGTTTAAGTTCAAAAGTAATGACTTGAGTGAAGTTGACTTGAAACGGAAAGTTTTGCCTTCTCGATCAAGAAAGCTCGAAAATTTGGTTTTGAGAGAACCAAGACGGTCCAGCAGAGTCTAAATCCCCTTCTAGACTAAATGAGAAAACGATGTGTCAAGACATAGGCCAGTGGGCCCAGACGGGCTCGAACCGTCGACCCACGGATTAAAAGTCCGTTGCTCTGCCAACTGAGCTATAGGCCCCACTGCATTACCAACCACAAGCCGCAATGGTATCTGAAAATCGGGGCTTTATCTGTCGTGGGATGGTGTGCGCAGGAATAACACTAGTGCCAAAATCCAAAGCCCTGCGAACCCGGCGATCAGCAGAGATCCTAAGGAATCTGCAAAATGATAAACCCCGACTGCCAGAATTGCGCACACACCTGAAGCCAACCACAATGAAATTGCAGCCATGGGTCTTGTTAATCCACCACGAACTAAACGATGAGATAGATGATCCTTACCGCCAGTTAATGGTGACAGCCCTCGCACTAGGCGAGAGAAGACAGCGACACATGTGTCAAGCAATGGAACTCCCAGCAGCATCAATGGAACCGCGAGTGAATGCCAAGTTGGCATAATTCCTGGATTCAAGCGGATAGTTGCTATTGAAATAACGATTCCTAAAAACAGGGAACCTGCATCACCCATATAGATTTTTGCAGGGGACTTATTCCACATTAAGAAACCAATTGTTGCACCAGCTGTAACTATAGATAGTGCACTAACAAGCTCTTGCCCTCGATCAAAGGCAATTACAAATACTCCAAGTGCAGCAATTGCAACTACTCCTGATGCAGCTCCATCTAAGTTGTCGAAAAAGTTAATACTATTACAGATTCCAACGATCCACATGATAGTTACTAATTTGTTGAGCCAAGAACCAGTGTCCGAACCTGCATCACCAAACGGTGTTCCAATTGTTCCATTGTTCACAATCACAAATGCAACAACACTTCCAATTAGTGTTTGTGCAAGCAAACGTGGCCAAGGCGAAAGCGTGCGCAGATCATCAAACAATCCTATCGCGCCCAACACCAAAGCAGGCAACAAAACAGTTAAAGCTAAATCCCTCAGCTGACCATTGGTTTTACTGTTTGCATTACCACCAATAAAAACCGATGCAAAGGTAATAATCGTGATTCCCAAAGCGATTGCCACACCACCTAAGTACGGCACTGGTTCTACCTGAGTTTTACGCGCCATATTCGGCGCATCCATTGCACCTAAACGAATAGCTAAAGCCCGCACCGGCCAAGTTAATAAACCAGTTAATGCAAAGGCAGCAACCCCCAAGATCGTAAATTGAAGAGCGGTAATGCTCATAACTTCACACCCAGTGACATAAGTGACATCCTATTGACCTAACTCTTCGCACTGCCAAAAGCCGCGCGCTTTAAACGGTCACGAATTGCAATTGCGATTCCATCACCCACAGGTTGAGCAACAACAACTTTCTCTAGCCCTTGCTCATCTGCGGCACGCAAGGCCGAATACAAAACCCTTGCAAACTCATCATGAGTTTTTGGCGCGGCCAATCGCACAACACCTTCACCCGCCACAACATCTTCCATCGCAATAAATCCTTGACCTGCGACGGGGGGTTGATCCAAGAAAACTGTTGCCGCCGGCGCATAGTGAGCTTTCAACGAACCACTGACACGGATGGCGCTTTCTTCCACAACCCCCACAACTTCCAACCCGGTCAAATCACCAATCATCGGTACAGTAATCGCACCAGGGCGCAAAATCTTTGGCACATCGCCTGTGCAATCAATAATCGTTGATTCAACACCAACATCGCAGGCCCCACCATCAAGAATTTGATCACCATCAGCCAAGTAATCGCCAAGCTCGTCGCTTACCGCTTGCGCCGTAGTTGGTGAAACATTCCCAAAGCGATTAGCGCTAGGCGCCGCAATTCCCTTACCCCCAGCTCTGACAAAAGCCTCTAGTAATCCCAACGCAACAGGATGATCGGGCACACGCACTCCAACTGTGCCCTGCCCACCGGTTACAAAATCTCCAGCAAGTGCTGACCGCTTAACAACCAAAGTCATTGGCCCAGGCCAAAAATCACGCGCTAACGCAATCGCATACCCCGGCACATCATCTGCCCAATCACCTAAGCCATCCATCGATGCAACATGCACTATCAGCGGATGATCTGCAGGCCGACCCTTCGCTGAATAAATTCGAGCAACTGCATCAGCATTACACGCATCTGCTCCTAACCCATAAACAGTTTCAGTTGGAAACGCCACTAATCCACCGGCCAATAAATTCGCAGCAGCATCTGCCATCGCATTTGCGCTGCACTTACTTAAGAACTGGGCCACCTCATTATTCTCCCACTATTCCCAGCCCAAATTCACGCCATCCCCATCTAATAAGAGATACTTATCCCATGAAACTTACAAAACTTCGCACAGTCCTAACCGCAGTTACTGTCGCCGCCGTTGCAGGTGTGGTCGCGCTAGCGATCCCGGCAAATAGCGCAGGCACAGCTGATAACCGCTTCATTACCGTTACCGGTGTTGGCACGATCTCTGTTGTCCTAGATGCGGTTCGCTTCAACGCTACTGTTTCAGCAGTTGGCTCAACAAATGCTGCAGCACTTTCTAGTGCGTCAAAATCCGCAGCAGCTGTTCGTGCAGCTCTGCTCAAAGCAGGAATTGCAACAAAAGATATTCGTTCAGCAAATATCAGCGTCTATCCTGAATACAACTGGACACAAGAGGCTGGCACGAAGATAACTGGCTATCGTGCATCACAATCATTTGATGTTCTAGTTCGCACAGCCTCTAAAGCTGGATCAATTATTGAGGCTGTTGTGACTGCAGGTGGCGACAATGTACAACTTGGTGGAGTTATTCCTGTAACTCTTAACCCATCACTTGCCACTGAGGATGCACGAGCGGCAGCTGTTGCTAATGCGAAATCAAAAGCATCTTCTTATGCAAAACTTCTTGGAACATCCATTGGAAAGGTTTTGTTTCTTGAGGAACAATCTTCACCTGTCTACTCATCACCTTTCCCAATGGAAAAGGCTGGGGCAGCAGATGCTGCAGCCGTTGAGATCGATCTAGGCGAGCAAGATGTGACAGTGACAATCACTGTGCGCTGGGCGCTTAATTAATCGCTAACAAACTTTAAACAGAAGAGCAACTACCCGTTTTCCGGCGGATAGTGGCTTTTTTGTGCTTAATTATCGGGTTTGGTCGCACGCTCAATGGCAGGTAAGATTGCGAAGCCTTTGAACGTCCCCATCGTCTAGGGGCCTAGGACATCGCCCTTTCACGGCGGTAACACGGGTTCGAATCCCGTTGGGGGCACGCAAGAAAAGTAGTAAAGGCTTTAAGGTGACATAAGAGCCACTTATGTTTATCAATTACTTAAGGCCCGGTAGCGCAGTTGGTTAGCGCGCCGCCCTGTCACGGCGGAGGTCGCGGGTTCAAGTCCCGTCCGGGTCGCAAAGGTTTTGGTGTCGTACTTTAAAGAGGCCGACGTCAGAACCTTGTTTGGCTTGGTAGCTCAGTTGGTACGAGCGAACGACTGAAAATCGTTAGGTCGCCGGTTCGATCCCGGCCCAAGCCACATTCGCATCAAAGAAAAAGCCCCACACTCTTTCGAGTGCAGGGCTTTTGTTATTTAAGAATTAATCGAGAACTACAGATCCTGTTGGTGTCGTTAAGTGAACTGCAACTATCCCTGACTCACCATCATTTGTTGATGGATCAATAAACTCAATATCTGTGCCGTTTAATCCATCAAGAATCTCTGTCTTAAACCATGAGTCTGATAACTGCTCAGTGTCAGCAATCGTAATCTTCTCGATAGCAGCAACAGCCTTTCCATCTTTTGAAGGGTGATCAGCGGTTAGCCATTGAATGAAAAATGGAAGTTCACGAGAGTCGGTGATCTCATTAACTCCGATTTGCTTCCACTTAAGATCGGTTCCGTCTGGTCGTGTGCGGTGACCTTCGATTGCTGGGCGTCCAAACTTCTCTTCAACCTTTGAAATATCTTCTGTTGCAAAAACCCAGGTAAGCCAGCCGCCGCCTTCTTGTGCTTTCTTGCTAACAGCTTTACCCCAAGGAGTCTGCTCTGTTGCTGGGTGATCTAGTGGACAGACAACTTCGATGTATTGACCGTTTTGAAGAGGCAGTGTGAAGTTGCGTGTGCCAAAGCGTGGGTGGACACCACCATCTACGAAGGTGCTGCCAAGGCGTGAGCCCAGGCGTTGAACTGTGTCGGCGAGCTGATCATGGGAAGTTACATATGAGACATGGTCTAAGCGCATGGGGAAATCTTGCCCTATGAAAGGGGGTGCTCATTACCAAAAGTGAGCGTGGAACGGTCATAGCTGAGCGTGGGGAATGGGGCTGGGGACAACTCTGTGGGGGTGTCAGTTGGTACTGGGATTGTGCCAATTAACTCAAAAGAAGGAGAAGTAGATGAGTAGGTTAATTAGCAATCTGTACATTTCTAAGTTGTTTCTGTACATTATTGCCATGAAGGAATTATCTGTAACCGAAGCGCGTGAACAGTTTCCTGCTCTGTTAAATCAGGCTGCAAAGAAGCCGGTTTGGATCACACGACATGGGGTTGATGTCGCTGTGGTGATCAGCCCTGAGCTCTTTGAAGAGCTTGTTTCGGCACAGGAGGAGCTTGAAGACATCGCTGCGGTTGATGAGGCGATGTTGGATAAAAGTCCCGGTATACCCTGGGAACAAGTACAAAAAGATTTGAAGCTGATTTGATCAAGTATCAGATCATTATTTTACCTGCCGCAGAAAAGACTTTGTCGAAGTTGCCTAAGAAAATGCAACTTCGTATTCAAGGGGCAATTACAACCTTGGCAAGCAATCCACTTCCGCCAGTTGCTAAGAAATTAGTGGGGCGCGATAACTACCGGCTTCGGGTTAGTGATTATCGAATTGTTTATTCAATCCATGAAAACGTTTTGACAGTCAAGATCGTATCTGTCGGACATCGTCGCGAGGTTTACAGGAAGAGTTAAAAGTTAAGGGATCAGGACTCCATAGCCGATAGATTCGATGAAGGTTCCGTAGGTGGCGTTGGCCTTTGCGATTGCGGAGAACTTGGCATCTAGGGCAGCCTTGTTAGCGGCATCGCGAGCTGCGGCTGCTGCAGGTTGGCTGGCCTTGTAATCGGCGGCAGATTTCTTTTGTGCAGCGATCATGATCTTTAGAGCCGTTGATGTATCGGCAACCATCTTGGATCCACCATTGCCTTTAATGCGGTTTAAGGTGTCGTAGTAATTGCTGCGAATGGCATCGATTTGTTTGCGCCAAGTAGCGCGGTTGTCGACAAGTGCCTTTTGATAAGCGTTTGAATTGGCACTTTGTGACACTGCATAATCTGAATTTGCTATTGCAACTGAGCTGGCTTGCGTTGAACTTGCTGCACTAACTGCCGAACTATTGTCGGAGCTCTTGTCGGTGTTGGTGATGCCGTTTGCACTCACTGTTACTGAACATGTGTCCAGTGAACCTGAAGTTGCTGCAAACAAGTTCCATGATGTCGAAGCTAATGGCGTGGTTACCGAGAATGAAGTTTGTGTAACTCCGTTAATCAACAGGTTGTAGGTATATCTAGTTGGTGTAAAGAGATCTGCTGAAATCCCTTGAATAGCGCCATCCAAGGTATACCCAGCGTTATAAGTTCCTGAGGTACAAACCAATTTGCCATCTTTAAAATTCATCTTTGGTGTAGTCAAGGTTTTCAAATATGGGACTGGGGTTGGGGCTACATAGATGACATCCGGTACTGGGTCGGTAACTGTTATAGAGAAATCTCTTGTTCTTGAATTTGTTGCGTTGGTAGCTGTTACTGTATAAATCTTGGAACCTGCTGCTGTAGCAGGAGTTCCAGATATAAGTCCAGTAGTTGTGTCAAAGGAGACTCCTGGAGTATTCGAAATTGTGGGAGAGATTGAGTAACTAGCTATCGTTCCACCAGTCGATGAAACTGTATATCCGTTGATCGCCACACCTGTTGTGGCAGAAATAGCCGATGATGACAAAGTGAATGCTGGTGCCGCGACATTAACGGTAATAGAAAAATCTCGTGTTGCAGTGCCTGTTACATTCGTCGCAGTAATTGTGTATGTGCGGGCCGGTGCAGATGTCGTGGGCGTTCCAGTTATACGCCCAGTTGATGAACTAAAGCCGAGTCCTGGAGTGTTCGAAATTGCGGGAGAGATTGAGATGCTGGCAATCCTCCCGCCCGTTGATGAAATTGTGTACCCAGATACTGCCACGCCAGATGTGGCCGAAATGGTTGATGACGACAGCGTAAAAGCAGGAGCGGCTGGATTTACGGTAATCGCAAAAGTTTGCGTAACAGAACCAACTGCATTTGCAGCGGTAATTGTGTAATTTCGTGAGTTAGCAACTGTCGTTGGCGTTCCAGTTATACGCCCAGTTGATGAACTAAAGGCGAGTTCTGGAGTGTTCGAAATTGCCGGAGAGATTGAATAAACAGAAATCGCTCCACCAGTTGATGAAACTGTATAGCCAGATATTGCAGTCAATGCAGTTGCAGTTTCGCTACTTGAGGAAATGTTAAATGCGGGACTTGTTGTCACACATCCTCTCGTAGCGTTGTTCCAAGAAGCTAATTTTGCCTCGATATTTGAAATTGTCGTTGCATTTGAACCACAATAATTAACTGAAACGAGTCCGCTTAAATAGAGGTTTCTAAAATTGAAAGCTGTATCCTCGGTTATATTCAAATATTTCAATGTTGGAATGTCGGTGGAATTACCGGCTGAAGTTAAATTGCTTCCAATTGTTAAGCGTTGCAAATATTGATTGTTGGAATAAAAAGCAAATGACTGAAATGCCGTAACACTACTTGGCATGGCATATGTGTCATCGGATTTTGACGTTGGATAATAAATAAGCTTTGTCTTATTTGCATTAAATAGAACTCCGTTTTCTACCAGAAAACTTGTGCTAGCTGGATCTACGGTGATGGTTTTGACGTCATACAGACCTACATCAGAGATCGTTGTGACAGATGCAGGGATGTTTAGAGAAATTAAGTTCAATCCCTTAAATGAATACCCGCCTATAGAAACAAGGTTTGGGGATAATGTAATTGATTGCAATTGATTATTTTTTACTGAGTCAAATGCTTGGGCCGCAAGTACTGTAACCGTTGAAGGCACTACGTAACTGGTTCCAATTTTCCCAATTGGATATGCAAATATTGTTGTTGCATTTTTATCGAAAAGGACCCCATCAATTGATGAGTAATTTGTATTTCCGGAAGAGACCACGTATTGGGAAATATTATTATTAACATTACATCCGTTTGGTCTGTCTATACTGCTAGAAGTTGTCACACCATCTGGAATATTTACAATTTCAAGGAATTTTGCGCAGGAAAATGCGTAAAACCCAATAGTTGTTACTCCAGTGGGGATAGTAAATGTAGCCCCAGATTTTGCCTGCGGATACTCAATCAAGGTCGTGCCTGTGATGTTATAAAGGATCCCATCTACAGATTTATAATTCGGATTTGACGCATTGACCCTAATTTCTGTTAATCCGACGCCCGATGTAAAAGGTTGATTTCCAATCATTGTAGTTGTGGCTGGAATTTCAATAGATGAGACCAAACTATTTAGAGATGTTGCATAGTTTATTTGCGTGACAGATGAATCAAGAATTACAGCACCTGCACAATTGCCGGTGAGCATTGATGAAAGTACTCCGGCATCTACTGAATAAGTTCCTCCGCTTGGACAGTTGAATGTCACTACAGCGGCATGTGCAATAGATGGCAGAAGCAGTGTGGATGCAAGGGTGGCCGAAATGAATAACCGAATCAGCGGTGACTTTCCGAAAAACTTCTTCACGGCGCGCTAACCAACTCTCTTTTGGTCCCGTCGAATTTGACGAATACCTCAACTGTAAGGGTCAGTGGTGGATAAAGTAGATTGAAATAGCCAACTATCGCTATTTGATTAATGCCATTTATATAAAATTGGGAACTAACGTGCCAGGACGCACATAAGCGCTTCAACGGTCAGCAATGGGGCTGCGTTATGGCTCAGGTTGGTGCGGGCATCCATGATGGCGTTGATCTTTTTGATGGTTGCTTGCGGCTTTGTCTTACTCGCCGTTGCTCTGATTTCTTCTTCTAGCTCTTTATTGATCAGTGCGTCATTGGCACCCGCTTGAACCATCATCACATCTCGGTAAAACGTTGCGATATCAAGCAACGCTGCATCTAAACCATCGCGGATCATTCTCGTCTGTCTTGTCTTTTGTTCTTTCTCTAAATCCTTAATTGCTTTGCTGCCACCAGTTGCCATGCCGCGTCCTGTGGCACCTTTGCCATAGGCAAGAGATAAGTCATCTACCTCTTTTTCATTTCTTAGCTCTGCAGCATTTGTTGCTTGCTCTGTTGCCAGATCAACAAGTGTTTGTGCTGCAGCAAAGGCAGAGGAAATGCCTTGAAGTGTTAAGGGGAGTTTCATGATTGTGTTTCTGGTGTTGCGCACAGATTCATTATTGGCCAAGTAGCGAGCGCGACCAATGTGGCCTTGTGACACCCGTGCAGCAAAATCTGCCATGACAGGTGAGATGCCATCTCTGGTTTGTAGAACACGTGCAACAGCTGTGTTAGATGGTGTGACAAGTTGCAGGTGGCGACAGCGTGATCTAATTGTTGGCAACACATCATGCAAGGTTGGAGCACAAAGCAACCAAACTGTTCTATTACCTGGCTCTTCAATTGCTTTAAGTAGAGCATTCGCTGCAGACTCTGTGAGTCTGTCAGCATCTTCCATTACAACTACGCGCCAACCACCCATGGATGGTGCCCAAGCAACTCGCGTTAACAATTCTCTAACTTCATCAATTTTTATGGACAATCCTTCTGTGACAATTACTTCAACATCTGGGTGTGATCCGTTGGAAGCTGATCTACATTCATTGCAGGTGCCACAACCATCTTTAGAACACACAAGTGCTTGAGCAAATGCGATTGCAGCAGATGATCGTCCTGATCCTGGAGGGCCCGTAAAGACCCAGGCATGGGTCATTTCCTGTGATTCTTGCCCACTTCGTGTGGCAGCTACTGCCTTTTGCAGGATCTCAACAACATGTTCTTGACCAACAAGATCTGTATAGACGCTCACTTTTTCTTTGGGCTCTTCTTCTTTGGTGCTGCCTTCTTAACAGCTTTACCTGCTGCTCTTATTGGGCGCAGCAGTAGATTGCCTTTGTCTTCAACTGCGTTGCGCTTGAGTGCAGGGATTTCACTAACTCTAGAGATGATTGCAGCGTGTGTGTCCTCTATTGATTGATTGCCATCGATGATGACATAGCGCTCTGGGTCAAGGGCAGCTAACTGTAAGAACTCTTGACGTACTCGCTCATGAAAATCTATTGGTTGTGATTCAAGGCGATCTTTACTCTTTAAGCGAGCAAGACCAATCTGTGGTGGTAGATCAATAATGATTGTAAGAGTTGGGAAGAGTGATTCAGTTGCCCAGCGAGATATACGTGCCACTTCACCAGGTTGCAGGATGCGACCTGCGCCTTGATATGCAATGGATGAGTCAAAGTATCGATCACTAATTACTACATCGCCTTGGGCAAGTGCTGGGCGAATAACGGAGTAAACATGGTGAGCGCGATCTGCGGCATAGAGCAGGGCTTCTGCGCGTGGACTGATCTCTCCAGTTGAGTGAGAAAGAAGAATCTTTCTAATTTCAACTCCTAGATCACTGCCGCCAGGCTCACGAGAGAGAACAACAGTTTCATCTTCTTGCTCTAACCACTCTTTGAGTAATCGTGCTTGTGTTGTTTTACCAATACCCTCGCCGCCCTCAAAAACAATGAAGACACCTTTTGTTGGCGCACCGGTGATGCTGCCTAGCTCTCCCTTAAGCGCATTTGAAATATCAGACCACAAAGAAACGTTAGGGCGATCTTTCATCTGCTTATAGGAGATAAGACCAATTAAAGATGCAATAACTCCTGCAATCAAGATTGTTACGGCTGCGCCGTTATAACTAATTTCAGAGTTTTGAAACTTAAATGTGTGTTCACCAACTGCTGCTGCAATAAGTGGTGCCACAGCCAATACGCCCACCAAAACCACACGGATCAGGCTTTGCACGAAGGCAAAGGTGCGCCCGCGCACATCATCTTTAACCTCCATGCCCAGCATGGTGAAGCCTGTTACCCAACAAATACCGCTAAATGCACCCAGGATGATGGTGATAAAGACTGCTAAAACAAGGTTTGGGATTGCAGCAAGTGCGACTAAGAACAAACCCGAGGTGGTCAGCGATGCGCCAAATAAGCGACGGCGAGAAAATTGTGCAAAGACTCTTGGACCAAATGCGATACCGCCCGCCAAGCCCGTAAAGACAGCGCCAAAGAGAACACCGTAGGCGGCTTCACCGCCGCCTAGATCTCCCACAAATGTGCGAGCTAAACCAATAACAGCACCTGCTGCAACAAATGCTCCAACCATTCCAACGATTAAGCCGCGAATGATCTTGCTACCAGAGACTGCCTTCCAGCCTTCGTGCAAAGATTTAAGAATTCCTGAATCTGCTGAATGTTTTTCAGCTGCGCCCTTTGGTATTTCTTTTAAGCCCCAGATTGTAAAAGCTGCAAAGGCAAAGGAGAGTGCGTTTACGTAGAGTGACAAATCAACTGCAGTTGAGTTAATACCAAAGGTTACGTTGATCGCTGATGTGAAAAGAGAAAGGAAGGTAAATAGCAGCGCTGCAATGGGCGCGGTGCCATAGGCAGCTAATAAAGAAACTTGGTTTGCATTTTCTAACTTTTCACGTGGGACCAGATTAGGAACCGATGCATCCTTTGCAGGGGACCAGAACAAAGTTATACACTCAACCAGGATCATGGCGGTGTAGAGCCAGAAGTAATTATTTGCAATAGGGATAGAGATATAGAGCGCGGTGCGCAGGATGTCGCAATTAACCATTAACTTGCGACGATCTAACCTGTCAGCAATTACTCCTGCTAGTGGACCAAGAAAGACTGCAGGTAGTAAGCGTGCAATGAAAACACCTGCGATTGCAAAGTTAGCAGTTGCGTAATCTCCACCAGAGAGTTGCTGTGCCATTGCAGTTGTTGCAAGAAGTCCTAGCCAATCACCCAAAGATGAAAAGACCATAGAGTTCCAGAGCTTGCGAAAGGGCTTAATTGCCAAGACACCTCGTGTTACATCCTGCGCAGGTGCGGCAGGGGTTGGGAGCGTCTTTGGCATGGAGGGAGTCTATCGGGGCGAGTTTGAGCGTACACAGGTGTCTAATTAGACCTAAATTTAGGGCTATATTACTTTCTGACTCACAAGGAGGCTAGAGATGGACGAGATTCTTACAAGCACGGCAATGGGTATTTCTGAGTTTAAACAAAATCCCAATGCTGCGGTTAAGGCTGCAAATAATCTGCCTTTTGCAGTACTCACAAACAACCGACCATCTTTCTATGTCATGTCTCCAAGGATGTTTGATTACCTCACTGAAAAACTCTGGGAAGTCCAGATTACGCCAACAGTCTTAGCTGAGCTAAAAGCTCACGAAAGTGGCGAAGTTCAAGGAATACCAACAACGATTGCAGAATTGCGAAGGGAGTCACGCCTTGTACAACCTCGTGTTTCTGCCAAACGCAAAAAAAGCGTGGCTCAAACTCGATCCAAGCGTTCGAAATAAAATAGAAAAAACTTTAGAACGAAGATTACAAAATCCCTTTATTGAAAGTGCTGCACTCTCCGGTGATTTAGCTGGTTGTTACAAAATCAAAAGTAAAAGTAGCGGGATACGTCTTATCTATAAAGTCACTGAAAGTAAATTAATTCTTTTAGTAATTACTGTCGGTAAACGTGAAGGTGGAGAATCCTATGACGATGCAAGAGCTGAATTAGAAAGTATTAAAGATGAGAGTTAATTACACCTCATCATGTCAGTACTTATTGCTACATTAACTGTATGGATGAAGAAAAAGAAAGTGAACGAAGAAACAATTTAAGTTACGACGAGATGGTCGCAGAAGGAGTAATAATTCCTGCACGTAATCCACAACGTATTTTTACTCTCCCTAAAGGAAAAATTGAAAAGGGAAAACAATTATCCGAAATTCTTATTGAAGATCGTCGATCAGCACGGTATTAAATAAAAGTCGTTACTCAGCCTTCTTCTTAGCTTTGCCAGATGCTGCCTTCTTGGCAGCTTTCTTTGCTCCTGCTTTTTTAACAATGTTCTTTGTAAGAGTCGGTGCTGTCTCACCCTTCTTAGGCTTTGCAGCAGTCTTCTTTTTAGCCTTCTTTGGTGAAGGTCCGTTCTCTGCTTCCCATGCGCGGCGACCTGCAAGTAACTCAAGTCCGCGATCTAATGTCATTCCTTCTGCTGTGTCACCACGACGCAGTGTTGCATTTGTTTCACCGTCAGTGACATACATACCAAAGCGACCATCTTTAATGATCAACGCCTTTTGTGTTGTTGGATCAATACCAAGTTCTTTAATAGGTGGCTTTGCAACGCCGCGGCGTCGCTCCTTTGGACGAGAATAAATATCAAGTGCTTCTTCTAATGTCATTGTGAATAGATGGTCTTCACTTGGCAGGGTGCGTGAATCTGAGCCAGCTTTTAGATATGGACCATAGCGACCGTTTTGAACTGTTATCTCTTCACCTGCGCTGTTGGTGCCAAGCGTTCTAGGGAAAGAAAGCAGCGCCAACGCATCTTCATATGTAACGGTATCTAATGTCATTGTTGACAGCAGGCTTGCTGTTTTTGGCTTTGGTGCATCCGCCTTCTTCTTTTTCTTTTTGCCGGACGCAGTTAACTCAACTGGTTCTTCTGGCAGAACTTCGGTGATGTAGGGACCAAAGCGACCACTCTTTGCAATGATCGGCAAATTGGTTTGTGGATCAATGCCTAGTTCGCGCTCACCAGATGGGGCAGCAAGTAACTCAATTGCTTTAGCAAGTGTTAACTCATCTGGAGCTAAGTTCTCAGGAATGTTTGCAAGCTTGCGCTCTTCGCCTTCTTTGTTCTCTTGCAGGTATGCGCCATAGCGACCAACACGAATCTCAATCTCAGGGGACAGGTTCATGGTGTTTGTGGCGCGAGCGTCAATAACGCCTAAATCTGCTGATAATTCGTTCAGTCCAGGCTGGCCATCAACGCCATAGAAGAAGTCACGCAGCCAATCAACACGGCCTGCCTCACCTGCTGCAATCTTGTCTAGATCTTCTTCCATGCTGGCTGTGAACTCATAATCAACAAGCTTTGTGAAGTGTGTTTCAAGTAATCCTGTGACAGAGAAAGCCAAGAAGGTTGGTACTAATGCGCGTCCGCGCTTATAGACATAGCCGCGATCTTGAATTGTTTGAATAATTGATGCAAATGTTGATGGTCGACCAATACCTAGCTCTTCCAGCTTTTTAACAAGAGTTGGTTCGGTATAGCGAGCAGGTGGCTTTGTCTCATGACCTTCGCAGGTGTATTCGTTGACCTTAACCGCTTGGCCAACTGACATCGCAGGTAAGCGCTTATCTTCAGACTCTTCATCTTTGTTTTCTTCACTAACGATTTCATCGTAGGCGGCGAGAAAACCAGGAAATGTTATGACAGATCCGTTGGCACGGA